>Ga0193697_1000005_pt1 | contig 237507 bp, 223 predicted proteins | sample L3m2metaG_FD_145073 | JGI IMG/M metagenome (GOLD analysis project Ga0193697, IMG submission 145073) | Soil microbial communities from a riparian zone of the East river system, Colorado, United States - L3m2 | ecosystem: Environmental > Terrestrial > Soil > Riparian zone | place: USA: East...
TGGGTAATGTCCGGTTTTCAATATTTCTCGCAGCGTTCGCTGCGAAGCAGCGGCGTCCCGATAGCTATCGGGATTGCGTTCCGTTGCCTCTTTGCGGGCTCTGCGTGAAATCAAAACCGGACACTACCCGGTTATGATGCCGTTTCTTAATTATTTATTACCGTTAAGCAAAAAAATGCGACCGGGATGCTGTTTGTTGGATATTTTCGTTGATTGGAATTTAGCGTGAGAAAATATTCGTTCTTATGTATCCTGGTGCTTATTCGTTTTGCTGCAGAAGCTCAATCCGGACAGGATCGTCATATCAGCCTTTTGGTCTCGGCTGAATCCACTCCATTATATAAAGCTACAGTAAGCCTTCTGAAAGCGGATTCTTCTGTGCTGATGATAGAAGTTACCGATGCAGGAGGTAAGGTCACTTTCAGGTCATTACCTGCAGCCCAATATATCATGCGGGTAACCAATATTGGTTACCAGACAATTTTCACAAAGACCATCGACCTTGTTAATAAGATATCAGCAGAAGAAACGATCGATCTGCGACCTGACGCTACTTTGTTGAAAGATGTTAGTGTTACCGCCAAAAAACCTGCCGTTCAATTCTTACCTGATAAAACGGTCGTGAATGTGGAGGCATCAATCACCAGTGCCGGAGGTACTGTTATGGATGTATTGGAAAAATCGCCCGGTATTACGATCGGCAAGGACGGGTCCATCATCATGAAAGGAAAGCCAAGCGTTATGGTACTGATAGATGGAAAACAAACACAGCTTAACGGAACGGAGCTGCAGGCCTATCTTTCAGGCCTGAATGCGTCCCAGGTAGCTACGATTGAACTGATCGATAACCCTGGCGCAAAGTATGATGCCGCAGGGAACGCAGGGATCATCAATATCAAAACAAAAACAAGTAAGCAGAAAGGATTTAACGGATCACTAAGCCTCAGCCTGGGACAGGGTTTTTTCACAAAGAATAATAACAGTCTTAACCTGAATTACAGGAGTGGAAAATTCAACCTGTTTGCGAATTATGGCATACGATTGGCCAAAGAGAGAATGAAGATATATACGTTACGGAAATACCATGATGTGAATGGTAATGATTCATTGCTATTACAACAGCCAAATGTCGACAGGTCAAAATTCACCTCACACAATTTAAAGACGGGGATCGATTTTTTTGCCGGGAAGCATACGACACTGGGAGTAGTGTTTACCGGTAATCTTACCAACCGTGAGAATAACAGTTTTAGTGCCATTGACTGGATGAGCCCATCTTATGTTATCGATTCGACGATCATTACTTCCGGAACCAGGTCTACCCGTTTCGAGAGAGCCGGTTTTAATTTTAATGTGAAGCAAACTATTGATGCTACCAGTGAAATTTCAGCGGATATTGACTTTATTAAATTCTCCATCAATGGAGATCAATATTTTCAAACCCAGTTGATCGCACCGGGCAGTGCTGTACAGGCAACAAAGGGAAACATTCCATCAACACTCCATATTTTTACTGCGAAAATTGATTATTCAAAAAGATTCAAAGGAATGCTTTGGGAAGCAGGGCTAAAAACGGCCAGCACGAACACCGACAACCTTGCGGAATATTATTATCATGATGGAACCAGCTGGCAGGAGGACCTGGGACGCAGCAATCATTTTTTGTATAATGAGAAAATTCATTCCGTTTACAGCAGCATTGACAAAGAAAAGAGCAAATGGCATTGGCAGATCGGTTTGAGATATGAGCTTACTTCCTACAAGGCCAATCAACTGGGTAATACGGTTGTGAAAGACTCTTCATTCAAAAAGAATTACGGAAGCCTGTTCCCTTCGGGCTTTGTGTCTTTTAGTGCAGACTCCAACAATACTTTCACGCTGCGTCTTGGCAGGAGAATAGACAGGCCCCAGTTTCAAAACCTGAATCCTTTCCTGGTAACTTTAAATAAATACACTTTTGAGGGCGGTAATCCATTTATTAAACCGCAATACACCTGGAACTTCGAGCTGATGCATAATTATAAGAATGTCCTTTCCACCGGTATTTCCTATAGTTACCTGAAAGATTATTTCTCACAGATATTTATCATTGATTCTAACAGCAGTAATGTCAACAAGAACATAATCATTTATACAAGGGGAAATGTGGGGACTTTTCATAATATCGGGATCTCTGTAACCCTTCAAACACCCATCACTACATGGTGGAGCATAACAAGTACGGCAGTATATAACCATAAAATAATAAAAGGATTTGTTTGGGCGCCCATACGGGCAACGATCGATCAACTAAATTTTAGTTTGAATAACCAGTTTCAATTTAAAAAAGGGTGGGCAGCAGAGATAAGCGGGTATTATTTAACAAAAAGCCAGATCGATCTGCAGGAATATTTAACACCACAGGGTGAATTGGGCGCTGGTATTTCTAAACAAATTTTAAAGAATAAGGGATCGCTCCGGCTGGCCATACGGGACATATTCCATACCCAGAATTATTCAGGGTATTCGACCTTTGAGAATTCCGACGAGCCTTTTAAAATAAAATGGGATACCAGGATCGTGAGAATTACATTCAGCTGGCGGTTTGGTAAAGCGATGAAAGCAATAAAGCGGTCGGGTGGCGGGGCAACAGACGAGACAGATCGGGTAGGATCGGGTAACTAGAGTTAAATTCCCTGGAAACCTGTCTGTACCAGCTTTCCACAGGTGTGGGTAAATCCGGGCAAAAGCTCCTAATTTTCTTATCTCTTATTCCTTATTTCTTATTTTTTCCCCCTACCTTTGCCGTCCAAAATTTATTATAAATCATGGCCAGAGTTTGTCAGGTTACAGGTAAGGTTCCGGTTCGGGGAAACAAGGTTTCTCACTCGAACATTAAAACGAAGCGCCGTTTTCTTCCCAATTTGCAGAAGAAACGCTTTTACCTGGCCGAAGAAGATAAATGGATCATCCTGAAATTAACAACCAATGCGATCCGCTCTATTAATAAGAAAGGACTTTATAACGTGGTAAAAGAGCTCAGGGCCCAGGGTCAACATATTTAACCCTTCTCCCGATAGCCATCGGGATCAGGGTGACAATCGAAAAAAGAAAATAAAATTTTAGACAATGGCAAAGAAAGGAAACCGGGTACAGGTAATTATGGAATGCACCGAGCATAAAACAAGCGGCAAGCCCGGCACAAGCCGCTATATTACTGTGAAGAACAAAAAGAACAATCCCGAAAGACTGGAGTTGAAAAAGTACAACCCGATCTTAAAGAAGATGACTGTTCATAAAGAAATTAAATAACAATTTGAAGATTTGAGGATGTGCCGATTTGATGATGGCGCATTATCACCAAATTTTCAAATCATCAAATTTTCAAATCAGAATCATGGCAAAAGCAGCAAAAACGGCGATCAAGACCAAGGATGCAAGAGCAGCCGCCGAAGCAAAGAACTGGACAAAAGTGATCAAGGCTGTACGCAGCCCCAAGACCGGCGCTTACACTTTTAAAGAGCAGATCGTTCATAAAGACAAGATCAAAGATTTTCTGGCTCAGAAGTAATGTTGAGCCGTTGAAAGATATTCGAAAGCTATTCGTAACTAAACGGATGGCTTTTGTTGTTTAAAACTGTATACGGTCATATATGTCATATAAGTCAAATGGGTCATATCCAAAGCAGGAAGTACATTTGATTTTTGAAATGATATATATGACTTATTTGACCAATTTGACTTTTATGACTTAAGTAACTATGGGATTCTTTAATAAACTATTCGGTAAAAAAGAAAAAGAAAGCCTTGATGAAGGTTTGAAAAAAACCAAGGAGAGTTTCTTTGCTAAAATTACGAAAGCAATTGCCGGCAAGAGTACTGTTGATGAAGAAGTATTGGATAACCTTGAAGAAGCATTGGTAGGCGCTGATGTTGGCATCGAAACAACAGTAAAGATCATTGAGCGGATAGAGAAAAGGGTGGCCAAAGATAAATACATGAACTCTTCGGAGCTCAATAAAATGTTACAGGAGGAAATTGAGACATTGCTGGTAGATGCTGCCGAATCAAATAGTTATGCTTTTGATTCAGGGCTTCCGGCAAAGCCATATATCATTTTAGTAGTAGGTGTGAATGGAGTTGGCAAAACAACAACGATCGGTAAACTGGCCTATAATTTTAAGAAAGCAGGAAAGGATGTTTTGTTAGGCGCCGCGGACACGTTCAGGGCCGCAGCAGTTGATCAATTGACGATCTGGAGTGAAAGAGCCGGAGTGCCGATCGTAAAACAAGATATGGGCAGCGATCCCGCGGCCGTTGCTTTCGATACTGTGCAGAGTGCTTTGGCAAAAGGAAGCGATGTAGTATTGATCGATACGGCCGGAAGATTGCATAACAAGGCCCACCTGATGGAAGAACTCGGCAAGATCAAAAGAGTGATCCAAAAACTAATCCCTGATGCGCCACATGAAGTATTATTGGTGCTGGATGGTTCAACAGGACAGAATGCACTGGAACAGGCCAAACATTTTACAGCCACAACGGATGTTTCGGCAATTGCCATCACTAAATTGGATGGCACTGCCAAAGGTGGTGTGGTGCTGGCCATAGCGGATCAATTTAAAATACCGGTGAAGTTTATTGGCGTGGGAGAGAAGATGGAAGATCTGCTGGTTTTTGATAAGCATGAATTTGTGGATAGCCTTTTCAACCTCCAGGCATAAATTCTTACAAAGTTTTACATAAAGAGATGTTCCCGAAACTATGCGATTCATAGCCTTTGAGTTCGGGGGAGACATACTTTAGTTGAAAGGACAATGCAAATTTTCCCATTGAAACTAAAAAGAAGAATTCACCGGTGCTGGTAAGATGTTGCATTTTCCGGTCTGTTCCCAATGGAGATTGTTTGTCATGTACAGGTGATCTTTTATTGAACAGTCCACCCTGTAATAAAGCATTGTACAATACGAGATTTGCAGAGATCTTCACTGACATGGAAGCATGTATTTCTTTTCCCGGGAAATATTGTCCTGACAATCCGTTGAAATAGTTTTTCAAATTACCGGCCCGTACACAAATGCCAGCCGAAAGACCATCATTCATCGTTCCACCGCGGACCTGGCCGGTGCCAATAAAACTGGCCAATTTATTACGGGCTATTAATTTCTCTGCTTCGATATTAAAATTGAGCAAAAGATCGGTGGGTAACTGGTAGTCCCAACCCATCGGGGGCGGATCTTTGATGAGATGATGAAAAAAAAGATGTGTTTGTTTTGCAAATGAAGGAGGCCCCATTACTCCAACAACCCATTCGGATTGAAAACTTATATTCTTAACAGGATTGGCAGAATGTATCGTATGTATTGCAAATAAAGCTCCTGAGTAAGGATAATCATTTTTGTCAGGTACGGCGAGACTTGTTTTCTGAGGGGCGAAGATCATCTGCATCATTCCCCATCCTTTTGTGGTCACAGGATCCGGACCGGCGAATTTATTAAACCAGGTGAAGAAGTTGGACCGCCTTTTAGAACTTGTATAAAAGAGATCAACCCGGTTACCGCTTGTATATCCCCAATCGGTGGCATTATCCGAGGGGACCAGGGCGTCATTATCGGCAGATAATCTGAAAAAAATATTTTTCAGATGTTTCTGTTGAGAAAACGCTGTATAGAAGGAAAGGAGGAAAGACAATAAAACTATCTTTCTTTTCGGAACCCGGTAATTTGCCATACTATTTCATATTCCCGATGATCTGGCCTGTTATTTCTGAGAATTTCTTCATGGCATTCGAAGCGGCCTGGTCGGCCCTGATCATTCTTTCCATAATCATCTTCATCTTCAGTTGTTGTTCCTCGCCCTGTTTGGAAAGTGAATCCCTTTGATCTTTCAGTTTATCGAGCTCTGTATTTATTTTTTTGAGATCAGCTTCCAGTTTTATCGTCAGGGCATCGATTATTGTCAATTGATCACTGGTTTCCTGTTTACTTGCCGTGTACGAAGCGGAGTTCAGCTGATTCATAGCTGAGATATTGGCTAAATCTTTTTGTGCCATGACTCCTGATGTACCTAAAGCCAGAAGCAAGGAGAAAATTATTTTTTTCATAGAATTGTGTATTAAGATAGTGACTTAATCTGGATGACTGAGGATCAGTTAACGCTGCAAGATACAAACCTTTCAAACTACCAGGAACCTATAATATCAGTACCTTTGCGGCCGCATGAAAACCAAATCGTTAAAAAGAGATAAAGTCAACATCATCACCCTCGGGTGCAGCAAGAATATGGTCGACAGCGAAGTGCTGAGCGGCCAATTGCTGGCCAATGATATTGATGTGGTACATGAGAATAAGAAATCAGATCACAACATCGTGGTGGTGAATACCTGTGGTTTTATTGAAAAGGCAAAAGAAGAAAGTATCAACACCATCCTGAACCAGGTGGAACTGAAACGGAGGGGCAAAATTGATAAAGTGTATGTGACTGGTTGCTTGAGTGAACGGTATAAAAAAAGTTTAGAGGAGGATATACCGGAAGTGGATGCATATTTCGGTACAATGGAACTGCCGCTGATCTTAAAACAATTTGAAGCCGATTATAAAACGGAATTATTGGGAGAACGTTTTTTAGCCACTCCCTCTCATTATGCTTATTTAAAAATATCCGAAGGCTGCAATCGCACCTGTGCTTTTTGTGCCATTCCTCTCATGAGGGGGCAACATATAAGCAGGCCAATGGAAGAATTGGTGAAAGAAGCAGAAGGCTTGGTGAAGAAAGGAGTGAAGGAGATCATGCTCATTGCGCAGGAGCTTACTTATTATGGTCTTGATATTTACAAAAAAAGAATGTTGCCCGATCTGCTGCATCGCCTGGCTGATGTAAAAGGATTGGAATGGATAAGACTGCATTATGCATATCCATCCAGGTTTCCTTTGGAAATTTTAGATGTAATAAGAGAAAGAGAAAATATCTGCAACTACCTCGATATGCCCCTTCAACATGCTGCCAATAATATGCTGAAAGCGATGAAGCGGCAGATCACAAGGGAAGAAATGGAAGAACTGATCATTGCCATTCGGGAGAAAGTGCCGGGTATTTGTTTACGCACCACATTGATCGCCGGATTTCCGGGTGAAACGAAAGATGATGTGGATGAACTGAAAGAGTTTTTACAGCGTCAGCGCTTCGACAGGGTAGGCATCTTTACTTATTCTCATGAAGAAGGAACCAGTGGCTTTGCTTTGACAGATGATGTGCCGGCTGAAGAAAAAGAAAGCAGGGCGCAGGAGATCATGGAAGTGCAGCAGGAAATATCTTTTGAACTCAACCAGGAAAAAGTCGGGAAGGTCTTCAAGACCCTTATTGATAAAAAAGAAGCCGGCCGTTATTTGGGCCGCACTGAATTCGATTCAGTGGAAGTGGACAATGAAGTGGTCATCCATTCTTCAAAAAAATTACCCATTGGTGAATTCGTGAACGTGAAGATCAGCAAAGCGTACGACTACGACCTGGAGGGTGAAGTCATTTAACCCAAGCACATCATAGGATATCTTCGGCTGGAAGAGTAAATTTCCAATCATCATTTATTTTGTTCCTTATAAGAAAAAAAACTTAAGTTTAAGTCCTTTCCGGTAAGGAGGAAAATGTCCGCTCACCAAACCTGTTTTTATTTAAACTAACTAAACAAGAATTGCCATGAGAAAAATCTTCATTGTTTGTTTATCGGGTCTTATTACCTGTACAAATTTAACAGCGCAAATTGATGCCGGATTATTCCGCTTCCCGGATGTATCACAATCACAGATCGTATTTACCTATGCCAATGATGTCTGGATAGTAAGTAAAGAAGGCGGCATGGCCAACAAATTAAGTTCACCTGCGGGAGTAGAAAGCTTTCCAAAATTTTCTCCCGATGGAAAAACAATTGCTTTTACTGGTAACTACGATGGCAACCAGGATGTTTATGCCATGCCTGCTTCAGGTGGTGTGCCCGTACGTATAACGCAACATGGTTTACCCGATCGTGTAGTGGATTGGACGCCCGATGGCAAACACATCTTATTTGCATCGGGTCGTGAGGCTGGCCGGGAAAGGTATAACCAATTTTTTACCATTGCTTCCACAGGCGGTCCGGCAGAAAAACTGCCACTGGCCTATGCAGAGTTTGGAAGTTATTCACCGGATGGAAAACAAATGGCATTGACTTTCCGGAGCACGGTTTTCAGAACATGGAAACGATACCAGGGAGGTTTGAGTGCCGATATTCATATTTTCAATTTTAAGGATCAGAGTTCTGAGAATATTTCTTCAAAAACGGATTTTGCGGATGAGTTGCCGATGTGGCACGGCAATTATATTTATTTTATTACTGACCGGGGACCCGAAGTGAGAATGAACCTGTGGCGTTATGATGTAAACAAAAAAACATCCGAGCAACTGACAAAATACAAAGACTATGATGTCCATTTCCCATCGCTGGGTCCTGAGGACATCGTATATGAAGCCGGTGGAAAATTATACCTCTTCAACCTGGCATCTCAACAAGCCAAAGAAGTAAAAATAAATGTGGTAACAGATAAAGCTGCCCTGAAACCCTCATCTGAGGCCACGGATAAATATATTCAGCATACAACCATCAGCCCGGATGGCAACCGTGTATTGGTAGAAGCCAGGGGAGAAATTTTTTCAGCGCCGGCTGAAAATGGCTATGTTAAAAACCTTACGAGGAGTTCCGGCATTGCTGAACGTTATCCTGCCTGGTCACCGGATGGAAGTATGGTAGCTTATTGGAGCGATCAGTCAGGGGAGTATGAGCTATGGACAATGGAGCCGGGTAAAGAAGGTTCCGCAAAAAAATTAACCAGCTATGGTCCCGGCTTTCGTTATAATTTATTCTGGTCGCCGGATAGCAAGAAGCTTGCTTTTATTGATAAAGCAATGAAGATAAAGATCTATGATCTCAGTAATGGCCAGACTTACGATATTGACAAAGGAATGCGGATGAGCCATGGTAATTTGGAAGGATTTACATGCAACTGGTCACCCGATAGCCGCTGGCTCACATATAGCCGCGACCTTGAGAATTATCACACCGCTGTTTTTATTTATGATGTACAAAATAAAAAATTGCAACAGGCTACAAGTGGTTACTATAGTTCTTTATCTCCTTTCTTTGACCAGGAAGGCAAATACCTGTACCTGCTTACCCGGCAGAATTTTCAACCCACCTATAGCAGCATTGATAATACTTTTATTTATCCCAACAGTACACAACCTGCTGTTATTAGTTTAAAGAAAAGTACCCTGTCATTATTAAATCCAAAAAATGATAAGGTAGAAATTAAAAAAACAGATGAGCCGGCAGATACGGCAAAGAAAAAAGATATGGCTACCACTGCGCCTGCAGCCAAACCAAAAATAGTTCCAGTTGAAATTGATTTTGACGGATTCGAATCAAGATTAGTTATGCTCCCGGTTAAAGCTGGTAATTATGGAAATATATCTGCGGTAAAAGGGAAAGTCATCTATCATAGCTTCCCGAATACCGGCGTAAGCGATGGAAAAGCTGTTGTTAAGTATTTTGATATTGAAAAAAGAGAAGAGAAAACAATTTTGGATGATGTGAACCGCTACTGGCTGACAGCTGACGGAAAGAAAATGCTGGTACAGCGTGCCGGTACATGGGCCGTGATCAAGCCCGAGGAAAATCAAAAATTCGAAAAGACAATTCGTACAGCTGAAATGACGATGGTTGTGGATCCTGCGCAGGAATGGAAACAATTATTCCTGGATACCTGGCGCATGGAAAGAGACTATTTCTATGATGCAGGTATGCATGCCGTGGATTGGAATCTTGTGAAGAGTCGTTATATGAAAATGCTGGACGGAGCAACCTGCCGTGAAGAAGTGAATTTTGTATTGGGTGAAATGATCGGGGAATTAAATGCATCGCATACATACCGCTCGGGCGGTGATGAAGAACAAGCTAAAGTTGACCCGGTGGGTTATCTCGGTATTAACTGGGCAGCCGAAGGGAATTTTTATAAAGTTGGTAAGATCATCAAGCCTGCAGTATGGGATGCCGAAGTACGTTCACCACTGGATAAACCCGGGGTGGATATAAGCGAAGGCAGTTATATACTGGCCGTAAATGGTATACCGCTTACAACTGAACAGGAACCTTTTGCTGCATTCCAGGGATTGGCCAATAAAACAGTGGAGATAACTTATAATAACAAGCCTTCGTGGGATGGAGCTAAAACAACAGAGGTGCAAACGATGAGTGATGAAGCCCGGTTGCGCAATCTCGCATGGATCGAAAGCAACCGCAAACGTGTGGAAGAATCAAGCAATGGTGACGTGGGTTATATCTATGTGCCAAGCACCGGCGTGGATGGTCAGAATGAATTGATACGCCAGTTCAATGCACAATGGGATAAAAAAGCATTAGTGATCGATGAACGGTTTAACAGCGGCGGACAAATACCGGATCGCTTTATTGAAATATTGAACCGTGAACCGCTTGCATTCTGGGCCATTCGTGATGGAGAAACATGGCCCTGGCCACCGTTCGCACATTTTGGTCCGAAAGTAATGTTGATGAATGGATGGAGCGGCTCAGGCGGGGATGCATTCCCTGATTATTTCCGGAAGAAGAAATTGGGTCCATTGATCGGAACAAGAACATGGGGCGGATTGATCGGTATCAGTGGTGTCCCTCAATTGATCGATGGCGGCAGTATCACTGTACCTACTTTCCGGATGTACAACCCTGACGGCACCTGGTTTAAAGAGGGTCATGGTGTGGATCCCGATATTGAAGTGCCGGAAGATCTTACAGCGATGGCGAAGGGAACCGATCCTCAATTGGAAAAAGCAATTAATGAAGTAAAGGATGAAATAAAGAAAAAAGGATTTGTCAGACCGAAAGCACCATCGGTTGAAAGCAGGAAAGCATTTTGAGCAGGGAGGCTGTTTCAACAATTTTTCAACACGGAGATACGGAGAAACGGAGTTACACAGAGTATTGATTTCCAATTTTACTCTCTCTGTGTAACTCCAAACCTCTGTTCCTCTGTGTTTAAATTTTTCACTTTTGAGACAGCCACTTTTTTTCTTAATTCTCCTTTACAGCTTTTTCAATATTCTTATCCGGTATTATCCAGACAAGAGCAACAATAATTACCAAAATTCCTGAAATGCGAACATCAATATATGCAGCAGGGATGGCTAATGTATAAGGGATAAAGGACAGCAATCCTTTCCTGGTTTGTTTTTGCAGCACTTCCATCATGACAGTGTTATGCTGATTACCTTTTCTAATAGCCAGCATCAGGAAGTAATAAGCAAGTCCGCATAGATCGGATAACAGTGCATATGCTGCCACTGTTAATTTATCAAAATGATTTTCTCCCATCCATGCCGTAGCAAAAGGCATCAATGAAAGCCAGAAAAGCAGGTGAAGATTAGCCCACATGATACCACTGTTCACTTCTTTAATGGTATGTATGAGGTGATGATGATTGCCCCAGTAAATACCCAACATAAGAAAGCTGATCACATAACTGAGAAATTTAAACTTCATTTCGGTTAATGCATGCCAGCTTGCTTCCGGTGGTCTTAATTCCAGCACCATAATGGTGATGATAATGGCAATAACGCCGTCGCTGAAGGTTTCCAGTCTTGTTTTGGTCATACCACAATATTAAAATTAAATTTACAAGTAATTTTATTCTTATGGTCAGTATTGAAACCGTCCGGCAATTGGCCTTATCCTTTCCCGAAACGGATGAGCATCCCCATTTCGATCGCCGGGCTTTCCGGGTAAAGAAAAAAATATTTGCCACTCTTTCTGAAAAAGATATGACCGTGAGTTTGAAACTAAAATTGATCGACCAATCGGTGTTTTGTGCTTTTGATAATACGGTTATCTATCCCGTGCCCGGCGGCTGGGGCAGGATGGGGTTTACCTATGTCAATCTTAAAAAAGTAAAGAAAGCAATGTTCAAAGATGCACTGACGGTTGCTTATTGTACAACGGCCCCGCCCAAGCTGGCTGAAAAGTATCTATCCAAATAGTTGTAAATATTATTTCTAACCTGCCTGCTGGCAGGGTTCATAATTCTCATCTTTTATTTACCTTAATGCCATGCAAAAGACCGGCTGCTTAAACTGTGGGGCTACATTGATACCTGGTCAGAATTTTTGTCCTAACTGCGGGCAAAAAACCGGTATCCCACGCATTACTACCCGCAGCCTGCTTCGTGATTTTTTGCAGACCATTCTTCATGCAGAAAAAGGAATATTTAACTTGTTGAGGGGATTGGCCAGGCACCCCGGCAGAGTAGTGACTGAATATGTTGAAGGAAAGAGGAAAAAATATTTTAATCCTTTTTCTTTCCTGGCGCTTTGTATTGCTTTTATGGTTTTAATGAATGGCTGGCTTAAACCATACCAGGATGTTCCTGTTCCCAACCAACAGGTAATCGTACGTTTGCCTGACGAAAAGACAAAGGAGCTTTATTTACTTACAGTAAAGCGATCAGCTGAGGCACAGGGATTCTTTAACAGGAACATGAATTTCGGGACACTGATCACAGCGCCTTTTTATGCGGTTTTCCTTTGGCTTTTTTTTAAACGGCGTGGCCGCAACATGGCTGAAATAGCAGTAGCCTACATATTACTCACCGCCTTTATTGATGTTTTATTTACTGTCTTAGCTTCGCCCTGGCTTGCTTTGTACCGGGGTAGTCTTACTCATGATTATATTTTCTGGGCCGGATTGATATTGGAAACATTTTATTACGCATGGGGACTAAAAACATTCTTTGGTTACAGTACAAAAGGAGGCTATTTCAAAGTGCTGCTTGCATTATGGCTTACCGGGCTGATCGGTTTGGTACTTCTTATGGTATCCTATTTTATCTATGTCTATCACGGCGGGGCTTCTGTCGTTTTGCGGTATTTATAGCAAATAAAACTTCTTATCATGGTGGCATTACAAAGAGGAAAAATCCAGTATCTTAGTCCATAAACCGTTTCCATGGCTGATGATAAAAATGTTTTTTTGAACCGCGACCTGAGCTGGCTTAGTTTTAATCACCGGGTACTGATGGAAGCAGCGGATAAAACTGTCCCGTTATATAGCCGGATCTCTTTTCTGTCCATTTTTTCTTCCAACCTCGATGAGTTTTTCCGGGTAAGAATGCCCTCTATATTTGCCTTTACCAGTATTGAATCCAAAAAAATATCAATTGAAGAAGAATACCCGAAAGACCTGGTGCAGCAGGTGCAGACCGTCATTCACCGGCAATTGGAAGAATTTGGCAGCATACTTTCCCAACAGATCTTACCGGAACTGGCAGCCAATCAAATTTTCCTTTATTACCATCAGCCTGTCCGGGCAGAACATGCAGAGACAGTGAGAGAATATTTTTTATCCAAAGTATTATCCTTTCTTCAGCCAATTATTTTACGAAAAGAAAACCAGGCTGAAGTTTTTTTAGAAAACAATGCACTCTATTTTATTGTTAACCTGGAGTCGCCCGAGCAACCGGGAAAACAGGTACAGGGTTTACTGAATATCCCTTCTTCGAACCTTTCACGTTTTTTTGAATTGCCAATGATCGGCGACGATAATTATATCCTTTTCCTTGATGATGTGATCAGGGAGAATCTTGGAGAAATATTTTCCGGGTTTACCGTACAAGGAGCCTGGGCTGTAAAACTTACCCGTGATGCCGAGATGAATATCGAGGACGAATTCATTGGTGATATTGCTGAAAAGATAGAAAAGCAACTGGAGAAAAGGGAAGTGGGACATGCCACCCGTTTATTGTATGACAAGGAGATGCCTGAGACAGTAAAGGATTTTGTACAGAAATATTTGATGCTTCGCGACGATGAAATGGCAGAAGGTGGCCGGTATCATAACCTGAAAGACCTTAGTAGTTTGCCAAACCCTTATAAGGGAAGACTGACCTATAGGAACTGGCCCCCGGTATCACATACGGGCTTTGATAATCACCGGTCTGTTTTTCAAAGTATCACGGAGAAAGAGAAATTGCTGCACCTGCCTTATCATTCTTATAATTACATCCTTCGTTTTTTTAATGAATCAGCTATTGACCCCAATGTAAAAGAAATATATATCGCCCTGTACCGGGTGGCGGCAGATTCACATATTGTGAATGCGCTGATAAGCGCTGCAAGGAATGGAAAAAAAGTGACCGTGTTTGTGGAACTGAAAGCAAGGTTTGATGAAGCCAATAATCTTCGCTGGTCAAAAAGGATGAAGGCAGCCGGCATAAAAATAATCAACAGCATACCGGGATTGAAAGTGCATGCTAAAGTAGCGTTGGTAAGACGGGTAGAAGATAAAGAGTTGAAGAATTATTCCTTTTTGGCCACGGGTAATTTTAATGAAGCCACCGGCCGGTTTTATACTGACCATGTATTTTTTACAGACCATAAAGAATTCGGGCAGGACCTTGAATGGTTATTTGAATACCTGCAAAGCCGTAAGCAGCCGTCAGATTATATGAAGATACCTTTCAATCATTTGCTGGTATCACAGTTCAATATGGTTAAACGTTTTGAAAAGCTGATCGACCAGGAAATAAAAAATGCAAGGAAAGGAAGGGCATCCGGGATCATTATTAAACTGAACAACCTGCAGGAAAGGAATATGGTTGAAAAATTGTATGAAGCCAGCAGGGCAGGAGTAAACGTGCAGTTATTGCTCCGGAGCACTTGCACCCTTGCTCCCGGTATTGAAGGCCAGAGTGAAAATATCACGGTGCGTCGTATTGTGGACAGGTACCTTGAACATGCAAGGGTATTTGTGTTTCATAATAACGGTGAACCACTTTATTTCATGGGCAGCGCCGACTGGATGAACCGGAACCTGCACAGCCGGATAGAAGTTGTTTTCCCTGTGTATGACGCCGTGCTTTGTGAAGAGCTGGATCATATTCTCAAACTTCAACTTGCGGATAACAGTAAGGCTGTATACCTGAATAGCAGCCTCGAAAATCAACGGATACAAGCTACCGAAGGCACAGCTTCCATTGCTGCACAGGAAGCTATTTATAATTATGTGAAAGGATTGTCCTGAGGCCACCGGGAAAATTTTCTGCTTTCCATAGGGAAAATGCCGGGACGGTCCTGTTTCCCCTTCGGGCGGAAGGTGGACAACGGTGTATAAAAACAAAGATTCATTTCGTGTTTTCCCAATAGAAATCCTATATATTTGCCTCCGTTAATACTGAACATCCATTAAAATCTAAATTCAAAAATTATGGCTACTAAGAAAGCGAAAAAGAAAGTAACAAAAAAAGCAGCTAAAAAACCTGCGAAAAAGAAATCTGCACGTAAACCATCCGCAGCATTTATGAAACCACTTACACCCAGCGCAGCATTAGCTGAGGTAGTTGGAAGTAAAGCATTACCCCGCACAGAAGTGGTGAAAAAGATGTGGGTTTATATCAAGAAGAACAAGTTGCAGGACAACAAAAACAGACGCATGATAAATGCTGATGCTAAACTGAAACCGATCTTTGGTGGTAAAGGCCAGGTATCCATGTTTGATATGGCTAAGCACCTTTCAAAGAATCTGAAGTAAGGGAACTTATTACTCAGTGCAACGGGCTCCGATAGGGGCCCTTTTTTATTTGCTGAATATTTTGCCGGAACAAATGCCGGCATAATAAAGAATAGATCAAATCTCGATCCGCTCCAGTATCAGCAACGCTTCCATCAGTTTGTTCCAGGCCACCTGCCACTCATCTTTTGCCTGGTTCAGTTTTTCATGATGTTCGTCTTTTAATGTTCCTTTTGTTTTTAAATAATCATCCAGCTTCTGAAGGGATTCCGTATTCAGTTCTTCTAATTTCTTTTTATGTTCCATAACGTTACTTTTAAATTGACGACTTCAATAAAATGCATTGTAAAGGTAAGTATGAAACAAGAACAAATATGTGGCCAGCTTGGCGGCCGGTCTTGCTGACCGCTTTTATAAGCTTTGAATTATTTCTTAGTTTTCTTTTTTGCCTCGGTTTCCTTCAATCTGAATTTTACAATTCTGCTGATCAGGCCCAGGGGGAGAGGTTTATCGATAGGAAATCTTATGGTTCCTTTTGATCCTTCATAAGCGGACAATTCATTTTTAAATGCCTTGATACCCGAGGAGGTAGGATAGAACCCGATATGTGTTTTATAGCCGCCAAAATATACCAGCACAGCATTCTGTTTATAGGCAGGCATCATGTAACTGATCATTTCTTCCGCTTTGGGTGCTGCTGCTTTGATGGTTTGACGAAGTTTTTCCAGCGTGCTGCGAACTCCCGGTGGAAAGGGCTTCAGGTATTCATCCACCGTTTTTGCAGGAGCCATTCCTCTTTTCATGATCTTATGTTTTGTTGATGACCGGAACCTGTTATTGTTTTGAGCTCTTGTCAAAATGAAGCAGCCAATGATTACCGAACTTGTCAGTAAGGTCGCCAAACAACGCACCCCAAAAACTATCTTCCAACGGGTGATCTTTTTTGCCTCCGGATGAAAGTTTTTCAAAACAAGTTTTTATCTCTTCTTCGCTGCTGCAATTAAGCATCAGTGAAACTGAATTCCCTTTCAGGAGGCCATTTTCATCCACCATATCTGAACCCATCAGTACCAATGCGTCTTTGGTTAATGTAGCATGCAAAACACATTCTTTCATTTGAGGCGGCATCTTGTCTGATAAAGGTGATTCACCGACGGTTTGTACAAAGAGTTCTCCGCCCAAACATTCTTTGTAGAATGTCATGGCTTCACGGCAATTACCGTTGAAGGTTAAATACGAATTTATATATGTCCTGTTCATAATAATTGATTATATAAATCAAATCATTTCTATGTATCTGTCTCAAAAACGAAAAATTTAAACACAGCGTAACAGTCCCGATAATTATCGGGATGAGTTTCACAGAGAAAATAAAATTGGAAATCAATACTCAGTGCAACTCTGTCTCTCTGTATCTCTGTGTTGAAAATACTTTTGAGACAGCCTCCGGGTTGAGGTTATGCGTTTACCATTGTTTCAATATCAAGCTTTTTCATGTTCATAACAGCCGCCATTACTCTTGGCGCTTTTTCTTTATCACTCATCAGTTTGCCAATGATAGACGGAACAATTTGCCAGGATACACCAAACTTGTCTTTGAGCCAGCCACACATACTTTCCTGGCCGCCATTGGCTGTTAGTTTATCCCAGAAATGATCTATTTCCTTCTGTGTTTCGCAGTTCACTACCAATGATACTCCTTCATTAAAAGTATAAGCATGTTCACCCGGACCATCCATGGCGATCATGGGATAGTCATTCAGTTTAAATTCTGAATACATTACTTTACCTGCATTGGCATCTCCTTCGGGGTAATAATGGATCTGCGCATCTGCTGAAGAAGGACCAAAAACAGAAGCATATAACTTAAGTGCTTCTTCTGCCCGGCCAAACTGGTTGCCGGTAAATAACATGGATGGAGTTATTTGTTGTTTGTCGCCTTCCTTGTTTACAACGGACACCTGCCAGGTCATCCCAAACTTATCCTGTACCCAGCCATATCTTTCACTCCAGGGTTGTTTGTCGATGGCTATTAATGCTTTTCCTCCATCGATTAACTTGCTCCATAGCTCGTTGGTGTCTTTGATGGTCTCGCACAGTACAAAAAGTGAAATGGATGGATTTATTTTAAACATGGGTCCGCCATTTAAGCCCATGATCTTTTTTCCATTCAATTCAAACATCACCACCATGGGTGTATCTGTTGTGATCTTTGAATTTTTGAAAAGAGAGCAGTAAAAATCGGCAGCAGCTTTTGCATTACCGTCGAACCAGAGACAGGGATGAATAATGTTGTTCATGTAAAATTGTTTTAATGATGAATATTGACTATTGTTTTGTCACAACCTTTGTAACATCATTGTGTTCTTCGTGTATGCTTTGTGCTCTTTGTGTTACAAAAAAATTGGGAACACAAAGAACACAACGAAACCACAAAGGGCACAAAGGTTTATACATGCTAATAGTTATTTAATGATTTTTTATTTTGTATTGCAATTAAACATCCATTGTACGCCGAATTTGTCCGTACAACTTCCATAATAAGAGCCCCAGAACATATCCTGCAATTCCATGGTTACCTTGCCGCCGGCAGACAATGAGTCAAACAATTTCTTGGTTTCGGCTCTTGTATCAGGTTCAAGATTAATATGGACATTGTTCCCAAAATTGACATTGAAACCAAATGATTCAGGAGCATCCGTACCCATGATCACATGACCGCCCATGACCGGAAGTTCAATATGCATGACCAGGTTTTTATCTGCTTCAGGAGCTGCTGGCATACCTTCTTGCAGAGGTATATCAGAAAAACGGGCAATACCTCCGTTAAATTCACCGCCAAATACGGTTTTGTAAAAATTGAAGGCTTCCTCGGTATTGCGGGAAAAATTCAGGTAGGTGCTTACTCTTGCCATGATAATTATAGTTTATGGTTTACTGATTAATTTGCTTCTGTATATTTTTTAAAATTATCCAAAATATTCTGCCATCCGCCACGCTGCATATCAATGGAGTGAGTACCCTCGGCTTCAAAACTTTCCACCACTTTTGTTGCATTACCTTCTTTGGTGAAATTTACTTTCACCTTCCTGCCATCGCCAATGGTGTAAGCGATCAGCTCATTTGTTTTCACTTCATCATACACACCGCCGAAATCAAATCCAAAGCTGCCGTTCCTGGCTTCCATCCTGCTGGAGAACTGACCGCCGACACGCAGATCATTTGTAGCAGAAGTTGTATGCCAGTCATCAGAGGCATTGTTCCATTTCATAATGTGTTCCGGTTCTGACCAGTATGCCCATACTTTTTCTACCGGGGCATTTACCAGGGCTTGTATGGTAATGATCTCAGGAGCTGCTTCTGCAGATTCTTTTAGCAGATCCAATGCTTTCGGCCAGGTCTTGACAAAATAATCTTTGAAATCCTCGGTTATATCCATTTCTACCAGCAATTCTGTTTTTCCATTTGTTCCTTTCAATGTATAATTTTCCATGGCGCCGGCCCAGCCTTTTATTTTATCGCTGCTTGTATCTTCTACACCGTTCTTCACTTCTCCCAGGTGTTTGAAGGACATGAATTCGTTTGGCTTGTTCGCTGCAACCGTGCTGACCATGCCGTTGCCTTTCGGATCCATGAATAAGACCTTGCTGCCTTCTTTCCAGTTATCTGTTACGGCATGAGAGCCTTCCATGAATGCGCTGGTCCATTTTCGATAGCTGGCATCGTTCCATAATGTTTGCCATACTTTTTCTTTTGGGGCATTGATGCTGATCGAGAATTTCATCTTTTCCATGAGTTTTATTTTTTGTTGGTTAATGATCGTTTTGGTTTAACAATACAAACATACATCCCCGGATTGGAAATGGAGGTGTGCAAAAACGACATTTCAAGGGGTTGATTGCGACAGCTGTGTTACTTATATTTGCAACCTCACCCCATTAAGGTTTATTATATTCAGAAAGTCTTCAACCCCTCTCCTTAAGGAGAGGGGAGGTAGAGTCATCAAAATTGAAGACAGGTGATGGGGTGAGGTTAAAAACATATCTATGAAACATGTATCCATTTTAGTGCCGGAAACAGCTGTAATCGAAGCCGTGGCCGATCCGCATTATATGTTCAATGCGGTCAACCTGTTCTTACAGGCATCAGGAAAAAAACCTTTGTTCAATGTACAGTTAGTGGCAGTGAACAAAGAAGTAAACCTGTTGAACAGTGCATTCTCCGTTCACCCGGATATACAATTAAAAGATGTAAAGAAGACCGATCTCGTTTTCATTCCTGCGTTGAGCGGTGACATGAAAAAAGCTTTGCAACTGAACAAACAATTAATTCCATGGATCGTGGAGCAATACAAGAATGGGGCAGAAGTAGCCTCGCTTTGTATCGGTGCATTTTTATTAGCGTCAACTGGATTATTGAATGGAAAAAAATGTTCTACGCACTGGAATTCAGCCAATGAATTCAGGACCATGTTTCCCGAAGTGGAACTGGTTGACGGAAGCATCATCACCGAAGAACATGGCATTTATTCAAGCGGTGGCGCCAATTCTTACTGGAATTTACTTTTATACTTAGTGGAAAAATATACCGATCGTGATACGGCCATACTCGCTTCCAAATATTTTGCTATTGATATTGACCGGGAAAGCCAGTCGGCATTCATGCTCTTCCAGGGACAGAAAGAACATGAAGATGCAGAAATATTAAAAGCACAGGAATTCATTGAGGCCAATTACCAGGACAAAATAACGGTTGATCAGTTGGCCGATAAGTTTTCTATTGGCCGCAGAAGTTTTGAACGAAGGTTCAAGAAAGCTACCAATAACACGGTGGTGGAATATATACAACGGGTGAAGATCGAAGCAGCCAAGCGAAGTTTTGAAAGCAGCCGCAAGAACATCAATGAAGTGATGTTTGATGTGGGTTACACCGATACAAAAGCATTCCGCACCATCTTCAAAAAAATCACAGGGCTAACGCCCATTGAGTACCGGAATAAATATAATAAGCAGGCGGTTGTGGGGTAGTCCGGAGTCCGGAGTCCGGAGTCGGGAGTCGGTAGTCAGCTCCACTGAGTAAAACGCACACTATTATTAACTGAAGGTTTTGCTGAACCCGGGTTTGCCGCAATAAAAATTTTCTGCTGCGAACGTATCAGACACATGCAATAGCGGGATAGCAAGTTTTATCATATATGTAAAGTTACAAAATGGTTTTTGGAGCGAGGTTTTTTAACTCGCATTCACCGTCGCACATCCACCGCCAATAGCTGCAATGGCCACATCACAATCTGCAACAATGGTTGCGATCTGCGCATTGGTATAAAACTCTTTCAGGTTTTCCCAAACTTTTGATCCTGCTCCATTATTGATACCCGATGCCTTATCCTGGCACCGAAGCTTCAACAGGTAACTGGTCTTGAATTCAATGCCCAGGTCAGTCGAAAACTTATGATGATAGAATGAAGCTGTTTCAGGTACTGTCTTCCCCGGTAAAGCAGCAGGCGCATCGATCAGGCTGGTAATTTCTGCGTTGGTTAAAAAGATCCTGTGAATGGGTACATTATTAATACCCAGCCGCACCCAACCATTATAGGGGTCATCGCCATGTTTAAGGTTCTTGGCGTCTGTGAAAAATTCAGCACGGCTGTGACTATCGCCGCTGAAATTGGAACGGCCATGTTTTACAGGTATGTTCACTGTTCGTAATACGGCTGCAAAGAAACCATCGGTTCCCCAGCATCCGTGCGTTACATGTTTCTTACCCGGCAATGGTGTGATCATCTTATCCATTGGCGGCAGACCACGATAACCAAAAATATATTGCCACTGATCCTGCTGGGTAGCAAATGGTCCGCCATCCAGGTCGTTAGCAAAACCGGAAATATGAAAGAGGTTGGCACGCACCCATTCGGCCACTGCTTTGATGGTGCTCCATATATCTGCTTTGATCATTGCATTGTCGGTTAAAAATTTGTAGCAGATGGCGGGACTCCAATCGGTAACAGCACCCATGACAAAAAAATCAAAACTATGTCCGCTGCCTGCTGTGAATTTGTAGAGCTTCCGCATATCAAACAAATGAGTAAAATGGTTGAAAGTAGCGCCGGTCAATTTCCAGGTCACTTTATTATTGGCATCCACCCAAAAGCATTGTGCCACATGCGCCATGTAAATTTTAAGCGCATCGCAAGGGCTCATAAATGTATCAGAGCTCAGTGCTGGTGGTCCCACAAGAGGAAGCGCTTTGTTTGTTTCCAGTAAATAAATAAATTCCCGCAGTTGTAATTTCTCTTCCTGTGTCCAGTTATTGTAATTGCGGTCGCTGGCGCCGCTTATGACCATTGCTAACCGGATGCCGGTGTGCTTCAGCAGCGGTAAATATTTTTCATATTGATAAAAAGAATCGAAGGAAAGTTTGGCCCCGTTACTGGCAGTTAAATAATGTGTAGAGATATCGGCCGTCTCCGCTTCCCACCAAATATCCCCGGTTGCGCCTACAACACCGGTATCGAGGTCAAGCAGCCATGTCTGGTTGATGGTGACATTGGCCTTGGCGAGATGCTGTGTGCCATTCGCATTGAATACGTTCAACTGGCGAACCATGAGATCATTTCCCCATTCGATCGCCAGTTTGGCAAAGCGGCCCTGGCTTGTCTTGCAATAAATAAGTTGTCGCTTGAGCCATTCACGGGGAATGCGATGATCGGAATATACTGCAGTGCTGAGATCACTGAATGTTACATCATCAATGTCCGGGAGCCGGCTGAACCCGGCGCCGTTCTTTGGATCCAGTGTGGAGTCGCCGGGGGCAATGGCATTCCACTTGAAATCGGCATTGGCATTATTGCCTGTCTCCACAGCATTGTCCACATCGCAGTAAAAACTGCCATGGATGACGAGGTTGGTTGCGGTCTTGATGATACAACCCTGCGGATTGTAAACAACAAGGTCGCTGATGCGCAGATCATCGCCCGATTGTACATAGAGTTTTGCATAATTGCCTTTGCTGGTCTTCACTAACAGTATCCGGTTATGAAGTTTGACCCTTTGGATAATATTGGCTATAAGACCGGCTGCTTTGATATCGGCGCAAGTGATCAGGCTGAAAGCGATGGTAGGAGTTAGCATGCTGTTGGTTTAATGGTGAATGATAAGCAATTTACTGAAAGCAGTTAATTCCAGCAATTTAACAAAGAGGGCACCATCCACGGCGTGGGATCCTGTTGTTTGTAGAACTTATTACCTCTTACGCATCAGAAATATTTACAAAATAAGAGTTAATAAATTAAAACTCATTCAATAAGAAAACTGGTCTTTTTTTTGTAATGAATGGTTATCGTACCATTTTTATTATTAAAAAAGACAACAATGAAAAAGAATATATTATTATCGATCGCTTTTACACTCGTTTCAGTTTTTGCCTTTTCGCAGAAGATACGTATAGGAATTTCTCCGGGATTAGCTTTATCCCGCGGCAGTTATGAACCATCGGCAGGCATCGACCGCAGGATCTATGCAGGTTTTGATGGTGGTTTGCTTATTGAATTCAGGATCGTTCCAAAAATATCCCTGCAACCTGAATTAAATTATTCAATGGTGGGTGTGGAATTAAATAATGGTACTACGGAAAGGACCATAAAACTAAGATATGTTACGGTGCCCTTGTTGCTAAAAATTAGCCCGGCAGAAAGATTTCACCTGATGGCAGGACCGCAACTGGGTTTTTTAACCGCGGCTATAAATGTTCCTTCAGGTACAACAGGCAGTAAAACGGATATAAAAGATGATTTTAAATCAACTGATCTTGATTTGATATTCGGTCTTGAATACAGGTTGATCAGTCATATATTTTTGGGAGCCCGGTACAGCCTGGGTCTATCGCAGATCGCCGTAGATGATGCAGGATTTACAATGAAAAACCGGTCACTCAGTTTCAGGATCGTCTGCATGTTAGGCAGCGTCAAATAATGACCAGGGGTTAGCTAATAAATGATTTTTTTCAGCAAATATTTTTTCCTTTCCAGTTTATCATAGATCCAGTAACAGAATTTTGTTGAAAGTATGCCGATGCCTGCGCCGGCAATTACATCACTCAGCCAATGCCGGTTATTCATTACCCGCAGCAATGCAGTGCCGGCGGCCATGGTGTAAGCCGCTACGCTGTACCAGGGCGAACGAGATCCAAATTCCTGGTTCATTAATTCTGCGCCGACAAATGCAGTGGCCGTGTGCCCGGAGGGAAAAGAAGTATAAGTGGATCCATCGGGGCGCAATTGTTTTGTACTACTCTTCAGTTTTGTAACGACCTGGTTGGTCAGCACGGATGACATAATATAGATGGCCGTGCGACCAAAAAGTTTATGCCGGCCTTTTACTCCCAAAACATTTAATGTATATACAGTTGCCAGCGGCGCATACTTTAAATAATTATCCACCTTTGTTTGAAAAGAAGGCATGTCTTCTGTTACTTCTTCACGGATCTTATTATTGAGGTTAAGCAGGGGCTCGCTGTGCATGGAAATAAATCCATAACTAATAAGAGCTGTTGGAGCTGCCAGTGAGCGGATAGAAAGATATTTTTTATGGGGAGCGGGTGGGAGAGTGCGTTTATTCCAGGTGATCGTATGAAGCAGCGAATCCTGCGCTGTGGCCGGAATGATCGCTGAACTGAAGATAAATGTGCTGAGTAAAATAAAAGGGGTTCGTGTCAGCGTGGCGATTTTCATGGGGCGTAAAGGTAAAATAATTTGACAATAGAAAAAGTTAATTGGTTAACTGGTTAATTTGTTAATTGGGACGAGGCTCGATTGTAAGAATAGTCAATACCTGTACGAACCCTCCGCGTAAAGACCTAATTAACCATTTAACCAATAAACTAATTAACTAGTTCTCCCACTGTGTAAAACGAATACTGTTATTATCAGGGTCTTCGATATACATCTCCCGGTTTCCCCAGCTTTGATCGGTAGGCTCGAGGTCTATCTTTACTTCTTTGCTGACAAACTCTTTATACAGGGCGTCTACATTATCCACAACCAGTACGACCGCATTTCCTGGTCTTCCATCACCCGGGAAAGAAGACAGGTGTACGGTCACTCCATCACGGGTGATCCCAAAATAACAGGGACCATCATTATCAAAAGGACGATAGCTGAACGTTTTGCTAAACCCGAGCTTGCCGCAATAAAAATTTTCTGCTGCGAACGGGTCAGACACATGTAACAGAGGGATGGCAAGTTTTATCATATATGGCTGAGTAGATTGATTGAAGTGTTTTTTAAAACATTTTCCCGATCTTTTCAACAATGAGCCTGGCTATTTTTTCTTTGTCTTTGGAATACATAATATCTATTTCGGCTTCATTACTCCGGCTTAATTCAAAAGAACTTTTTTCAATACTCTTAATATCTGCAATATTAATATTGGAAAAAATGCCATTACCTTCTGTAAGTATTCCTTCTTCTCCATAAAATTTTATTTCTCCAACCCCTTCAAAAGGTTCTGATGGTCTGGAGGGAAACCAACCAACCCAGTTATAGAAAACTTTTTGTTCTTCAAAATGGATCCCAGTACTTTTTGTCTCCCAATAAGCGGTATAATTCCCTTTAGTATCAAAAGTTCGCCCTTTCATATTTAGTATCAATATGTCTTCATCATATTCAATACTTACAAAACTTAATGCAGAGTTTGTATCAGGCTTGATATGCTCCCACCAATAACCGGTGATCTTATTACAGAATTCAAGTCTTTTGGTATAAGCATCCATATGTTTCATGTTGAATTTTGGCCGTATGCCTGCATTATTAACTGCGATACGTATTTTATTACAGGCAGCACCCAATGATGCCGCAAGATTCCCTGATTGCTGTAATTTATATCCTGCACCGCTTATACCGGAAAGATCGCTGGGTATTTTTATGTTTTTGTCTTTATCATAAACAAAGAAGGAACGGTTCCTGCCAAGCCTTCCCATAAAAAGACCCAGTTCAAAGAGTACATTGTCTCTTGGACTTACTGTTTCCTGGTTGCGGCTTATCGTTATGTCATCTTCTGTTAAAACCAGGATTGCGAAATCTGCTTTGTCCAGTTCCTTTATTAAAGATTCTAAATAACTGCTTCCTAATTCAAAAACGCCCTGGGTCCAAACATAAATATCCCCCACATTTTCGAGATTTTCCTGTATGGCATATGCTATTGGTTCCCCCTCACTTGATGACCCGATAAATATGGCTGGCTTATTCATATAAACAAGATTTATTTCTTAAACTAGCTTTGCTTTTATAACTTACTTAAAGATAATAAAAAGCATCATACTTTTTGCAAAGCATAACCCTGCTGTCCTTGTTGAAAATATCCCTAAATTGTCATTGCACAACACGATCATGAATTAAACTGATATGAATAAAGCCTGTTGAATACATTATGAAAAACAAATTCCTCGGCATCCTTATTTCCCTGAAAAAAATACATGCCCATTATGATGAAGAAACCGGTCTTCTTAAAACAGGTTTACTCAATACGCTAAGCCGCCTGGCTTTGCCATCGGGAAAACAGCTCCTGGAATATCATGATATATTATTATTTTTTTGTACTTACCCCGGTCATGCTCATCTATTAAAACTTTCAGAAAAAGAGTTGAAGCGCATAGCTGCACATATAAAGAAAAGCACTGCAACAAAAAAAGCATTGAATGAGAACCAGGGATTACCTTACACAGAAACAAATACCCGTTTTTCACCTGACCTTTTATCCTGGCTGATCAGGCAAAAAGATATCAATGCGATCTTCGATTCGATGCCGGAGCCTTCTTTACCCATCAATGAGGTAATGCTGGTTACTTTGCCTTCTTTATTAAAAGAGGAAACAACGGCAGACCTGGGCTTTGAAGCCCTGATGGAAGTGCTGCATGTAAAGCCCCGGGATTATATATCCTTCCTGCTTGGTCAATTGGAACAGTTGGACCCGCTGGTAAGAGATATAATTATGGAGCATATGGATGTTTATGTAAGATTAGTTCCAAAGGGTCTTCAATACTCCCGGTCTTTTAACCGCATCCCGGTTCAGAAAGTTTTTTTCCAGCAGGAGATGCTTAAGCAATTTGATCACCTGCAATTGATCAACGAACCCATTCCAGAAGCAATGGTCATGAGCAAGACCGATCATCAACAACTGTGTAAAGTAATTAAATATGCCATGCCCTTAACGCAAAGGGAGATCGACACGGCATCTTACCTGGATGATGATACGGTCCGTCTTTTTCAATTGGAAAGAGGAGTGATGGTTGCCATCCATGCAATGATACCCCAACGGCAATTGCCGCTGGAATCCAGTGTTGGGTTTACCTTATTTAAAAACGGGATCCCGGTATCCTATGGAGGTACATGGATATTTGGCCCAAGGGCAAGGTTTGGATTAAATATTTTTGATGCATTCAGGGGTGGAGAATCAGGCTATACACTCTGCCAGTTGCTCAGGGTCTTCAGGCATGTTTTCAATATCAGCTATTTCGAAGTGGAATCATATATGTTTGGATATGCAAACCCCGAAGGTATCAAGACCGGAGCTTTTTGGTTTTATTACAAGTATGGTTTCAGACCGGTGGACAAAGAGTTGTTGCGCTTTGCTGAAAGCGAAAAACATAAAATAAAGACACGCAAGAATTACCAGAGTTCTGAAAAAACGCTTATTCGTTTTACACAAAGCAATATTGCATTGAACCTCGGTGATCCTGTAACAACGGATGTCCCGGAAATAACCGGCGCGGTTCTATCTCAGTTTAAAAAAGCCTGGCCGCATAATTATGCCCGGGCAAGACAGGAAGCTATTGATAGTTTTTGCAAGAAGATGGAAATAGATAACACTGTTTTAAATGGCTGTGAATTAAAAGTGCTGGAAGAAGTCTCGCTTTGGGCCATGGCCATGAAAGTTGATAATACCCGTCAGCTTGAATTGCTGAAGCAAATGATCTTTACAAAACCAAGGGACCTGTATGCTTACCAGGACCTGCTTCTTGCTTTTTTCGAAAAGTAAAAGCCAATAAAGACGAGCACTTGAGTATTGAATATTGTTTGTTGATATATTGAGTCTTTAGTTCCGGAGAAAAAGACTCAATATATCAATATTCAACAAACAAGACTCAAGTGGCTTTATTCATTCTAAAAGTCTTCCAATTTACACCGATCCGGAATGTCTGGTAGATACGGCTGTGAACCAGGTCTCCGCCATAATGATTGGTGGCCGAATGCAAAGCACCGGAAGGATATGCTACCATCCTGTTTGGGCGGTAGCCTGCCCTGTCAATTTCTATCCACTTGCTTCTTTTTTTTGCATCATCTTCAAACAGGTCAACCAGTTTGGAAAATCTCATGTTCAACTCGCGGGCGGCAGCAGGGGTAGGAGGGTCGATAAGACCTGTTCTTTTATGCATCCATAAAGAAGTGCCGCAATGGAAGGGAATTCCCGGTGTAAGGTAAATGACAACAGTGATGTCGTTATAAGGATAATCGGCATGTACACCGGGCACTTCTCTGTTCTTTCCTTTTGACATGGCCTGGTAAAAAACTCCATTCTCTTCATCGGGATCAGTATCCCAACGGGTGATCCTGATGCCCAGTATTTTTTCCAGTTTTGTTTTTACACCTTTTTCATGATAAACAGTTGTACTCCTTAAGCCGGTATAACCTTTGGGTTCATAAAAGACAGATTGCAGGGCTGTTTGATAAACTAATTCGGGATCGCTATAAAAGTTGTCCTTTACGATCAGGAAACGTGGATAGATTAATTTTTCCATGGTGATGTTCTTACCGGCAATTAATTCTTTGCTTTTTTAGCTTCAGGTAGTTTATAGTCCATGCCAAAATGTTTTGCATAGTCCTCTAATGGGCCAAGCCCGACTGATGCCCGCCGTTTATTAACGTTAGGTTCATCTATAATTGGAAAAAAATTGTTTTTACCTGTTGAGTCTGTTCTTACCTGGCTGCCATAAATCTGCTCTTTCCCCTGCTTCATCAAAACTCTGTCTTCAAGAAGCGCCAGGTTCTGTGGCATGGCTTTGCCTTTCTTTACGGCCTCCCTCATTAATGGGAGATAAGTAACCTGCGTTAATGAGTCGGCGTGTTGTATGACTAAAAAAATTGTTGTTGCTCCATTATTACCCAGCTCGTCAGGACCAAGCCAGCCATAGGTATCGATAATGTTTCTGACCTTGATCAAATTAATTGAATCTTTTCTATTAATGATCTCCCACAAATTTCTCATTTCAGCGGATTGCCAACCGAATTGTTTTTGAACACTGCCGATCTCTAATCTATGATCCTGGTCATCCTTGTAGACCGTATCAAGAATGGCCGCTAGCGGTTTATTCAGCGTGGCGTCTTTTATTTCTTTGTTTTTCCTGACTATTTCGATCAGGGGCTCCCATCTTTTATTTCCATGAATGCTGACCAGGTCACCATCAGTGAGTATATGTGATAAGTCTGACCACTTGCCATCCACAATGGCTTTGTCGAGATACAGGAATGCCTTGTCTGCATTTCCTGCTAAAGCCCATGAGCATGCTGCATTGTATTTGTCGGTCGTCGTTCCTTCTCCTTTTGTTGAATTAAAAGCAGAATCATAGGTCAAGGCAGATTCTTTGTATTTATTCTCTTCATAAAGACGAAAAGCTTTTGACGTCCATTTAAGATAGTTTTCGGTTGGTTGAAATCTATTTTGTCCCCATGTTGCCAAACCAAGCATTAGAAACAAAATAATTAATGAAGGTTTTGCCATTTTGATGTCGCTTTATAGTTGCACCAATACTTAAATATACGACCTTACCCAACCTTCCAGCTTTCCTTCTTTGTCTGCAGCTCTTGCGGTTGGTGGAAGCTACCTGATATTCTGTAAATTTTAACCGCCCGCTATCTTGATCGCATCTTTAAAGGCATCCACAATATATTTAGTATCCCGGTACAACAGGGTTTCATTAACCGTGATCTTCATATCTCCGTTTTTATCCGGCCTGGGAATGGCGATAGAATATTTATTGCCCAAATGTTCTCCAAATTTTTGTACGGTAATGCTGGAGGGTATGTGCATATTATAAATATTGGTGCCTCCATCCAGGGCATTTATTTTTATTCCCGCCAACTCGTTTAACGATGCAAAAATCTCTGCTGATCTTTTTTTCGCTTCCTGTAAACGTTCTTCAAGTCCGTCCAGGCGGTGAAGCGCCATGGCTGCACTTAGCCAATTGCCAAACATATTGCCACCATGTATCTTGACCAGGTGCGGCATTTTATCCATCACCGATTTATCACCACATAAAATAGCGCCGCCGCTTGCGCCAAGGTATTTGTACAGGGAGATATAAATAGTATCAAAATACGAAGCATATTCTTTTACAGACACACCCGACCAGGCCGATGCCATATAAATGCGGGCGCCATCCAAATGAAGTTTGATATTATTACTGCGGCAATATTCGCTTATCTTTTTTATTTCATCAATGGGTACTATACATCCATTGGTACGGCGCACCGGGCATTCAACAGATACACAACCGATACCGCTTTTAAAAACTTCTTCATGATCCAGGTTTTCTATGGCCTTCTTTAATGTATCGGCTGTAAAATAAGTTTCATCTTTCGCCAACGGCATTAACCTTTTATTAAAAATGGATTGTGCAGCATCTGCCTCATCACGGTACACATGGCTGGTATCCTGCACAAATACTTTACTGTTCTCTCCACTCAGTACAGCGATGGCCAATTGGTTGGCCATGGTGCCTGTAGGCATGTATATCGCTTTTTCTTTTCCGGTGATCGCTTCAAATTTTTTTTGCAGGTCATCCACCACGCCACCGTTCCCATACCGGTCCACTTTGATCGGTTTCTTGCTATTGGCTTGCTGCAATTGTTCCCAATATGCTGCACCATCAAAGCCTTCTCCATCATAAAAGAATTTTACCACCGGCTCAGCAGGAGGTAAATATTTTTTATCGGTTTCTGCTGCGAGAGTATGTAATGATGGTAAAAAACCGGGTATCAGTACTAGTCCTGATGCTTTTAAAAAATTTCTTCTGTTAGTAGTTGGCATATACTTTTATTTTTACCTAATGTACGAAAATTAATGTATCAATTCCGGACATCATCACAGCATTAGCGGGCGGCCATGCCTTGAGTTTTCCTTATCTTTAGCCCCTTCAAAATCAAATTCTATGTTCTTTAAATGGAAAGCTGTATTTCCTGCCCTCATTACTCCCTTTACTGCAAATGATGAATTGGATCTGCCGCTTTTTGAAAAAGCTGTGGCTGCCCAATTAGAAGCCGGCGTGGATGGAATTGTCTTAGGCGGTTCTCTCGGCGAAGCCAGTACGTTGACAACTGCGGAGAAAGGAGAATTGGTTAATTCGGCAATCAAAGTATTGGGAGGAAAGATACCTGTTGTAATGAATATTGCCGAAGGCAGCACCCATGAAGCATTGAAGCAGGTGCTCTTTGCGGAATCATGGGGAGTGCAGGGATTGATGCTGCTGCCACCGATGCGCTATAAAAGCGATGAAAGGGAAACGGTGAGTTTTTTTAAGACCATTGCTGACGCAACCGATCTGCCCATCATGCTCTACAATAACCCGGTTGATTATAAGATCGAGATAACGCTGGATATGTTTGATGAACTGCAGTCCTGCAAAAATATCACGGCGGTAAAAGAAAGTACCAGGGATGTGAGCAATGTGACAAGGATGAGGAACCGTTTCGGCGATCGCTACCAGATCCTCTGCGGTGTGGATACAATTGCCATGGAAGAATTATTATTAGGAGCAGATGGATGGGTGGCTGGCCTGGTTTGTGCATTCCCAAAAGAGACGGTTGCTATTTATAAATTAGTAAAAGCTGGCCGCATAGAAGAGGCGACAAAGATCTATCGCTGGTTCATGCCCCTGCTGGAACTGGATATCCATCCCAAACTGGTGCAGTATATCAAACTGGCAGCCGCACAAACGGGATTGGGAAGTGAATATGTAAGAGCACCGAGGTTAGTACTGGAAGGAGAGGAGAGGGCACGGATTTTGAAGATCATTAATGATGGGATCGGCTCAAGACCGAAGTTGGATTCTTAATATAAGATTCTGGATTCTGGTTGCTGGTCACTGGACTTTTCCAGAATCTAGAATTCAGCATCATAAAATATTCGATATGTATAATGACGCAACTATAGATGAGATCAATGAAATAATGCAGCAGGCATGGAAAGCATTTCATGTTTATCGCAAATTTTCGCTGAAACAACGGGCTGATTTTATGCGGGCTATTGCTGTTGAACTGGAAAAATGTGGCGATGACCTGATACATACAGCCATGAGAGAAACAAATTTGCCGGAAGCAAGAATGAAAAATGAAAGAGGCAGAACAATTTTTCAACTCAATCAATATGCCGCAGCCTGTGAAGAAGGAACCTGGCTTGAAGCAAGAATTGATACTGCAGTTCCGGATAAGAATCCACCGAAACCTGATATAAGAAAAATGCTGGTACCGCTTGGACCGGTTGTTGTTTTTGGAGCAAGCAATTTTCCATTTGCTTATTCCACTGCCGGTGGCGATACCGCTTGTGCGCTGGCTGCCGGTTGCCCTGTTATTGTAAAAGCACATCCGGCACATGCTGAAACTTCCGAAACAGTTGCCGGAGCAATTTTAAGAGCAGCCAAGACATGTAAAATGCCGGAAGGAATTTTTGCTCATGTGCATGGCGCATCTGTTGAACCCGATAGCTATCGGGTGGGTAAAGCATTGGTTGAGCATCCGCATACCAAAGCGGTTGGTTTCACTGGTTCTTATTTGGGTGGCAAACAATTATTCGATTGGGGCAATCAACGTAAAGAGCCCATACCCGTCTTCGCAGAAATGGGAAGTATCAACCCCGTTTTTTTATTACCGGAAAAATTAAAACAGTCGGCCGAGGATATTGCAAAAATGTATGCCGGCTCCATTACATTGGGTGTTGGACAATTTTGTACCAATCCCGGTCTTATTATCGGGCTTGAAAGCGAGGGTCTGCAAACTTTCATCAAGGCATTAGGAGAAGAAATTAAAAACACTTCACCGGGAACCATGCTGCATCCCGGTATTTTCAAAAGTTACGTAGAGAAAAGAGCATTGGCTTTAATACAGGAGGATGTAGAGACCGTGGCTGTTTCTGAAAAAGATCCTGCATTCAACCAGGGTATGCCAACCATTGCCACAGCAACCGGCGAAGCATTTTTGAAAAACCCTGTATTGCACCAGGAAGTGTTTGGACCGTATTCGATCGTTATACATTGTAAGGACATGACGGAGATGATCGCAGTTGCAAGGAACCTGGAAGGACAACTGACAGCAACCCTGATGGCAACTGAAACAGATATTCATTATCATGAGGAGTTGGTGGAAGCCATTAAAAATATTTGCGGACGTTTTATTTTGAATGGTGTGCCCACCGGTGTGGAAGTTTGCCTGAGCATGCATCATGGAGGACCATTCCCTGCTACTACTGATCCGAGATTTACTTCTGTTGGCGCCGATGGAATAAAAAGATTTGCAAGACCGATCTGTTACCAGAACTGGAGTAATGATCTATTGCCGGAAGAATTGAAGAATGAAAACTCGCTGCGGATATGGCGGACGGTGAACAATGTTTTGACAACGGGTTAAAAAATCAAAAGGCAAAAGGTAAAATTCAAAAATCAAAATTCAAAAGCCGAAGATCAAAATGACTTCCTGTACTTTAGGGTTTCTTTTTTACTTTTGACTTTTTACTTTAGACTTTTTATCTGATAAATCAAACTCATGAAAAAATTTCTTTTCCTTATTGCTTTTCCTGCATCGCTTTTCGCACAAACCCCAACCACCGGCGCACAAAAACTCGAAGCCTTTGCCAAACAAAAGCAAATGCTCCAGCAGTCTCCTTATAAAAACCTGGAATGGCGGTTGATGGGCCCGGATAATCGCAGCGGCCGCAGTACAGAAGTTGCGGGTATCACCGGTAACCACCTTATCATGTATGCTGCTTTTGCAACAGGCGGTTTCTGGAAAACAGAAGATGTCGGTAACACATGGATACCATTATTTGATAAACAGGCCACACAGTCTATCGGCAGTTTTGCACTGGCGCCTTCCAACCCGGATATTATTTACCTCGGAACCGGTGAAGCAAATATTTTCCGGGCCTCCTTACCCGGAACAGGGATGTATAAATCCATGAATGCCGGAAAAACTTTTACTCCTCTCGGATTGGAAAATACAGGAACGATCGCAAGAGTTGTCATTCATCCAAAGAACCCAAACATTGTTTATGTGGCTGCAGGCGGTAATGAATGGACCTATAATGTTGACCGCGGTGTTTATCAAACAACGGATGGAGGAAAAACATGGAAGAAGATCTTATATAAAGATGATAAGACTGGATGCGTTGACCTGCTGATGGATCCTTCCGATCCAAAAATATTATATGCCTCCATGTGGAACCGGGTAAGAAGGAGATGGAGTGATCCTGTTCCGGAAGATGGCGATAATATTTATAAAACAACCGATGGGGGAAAAACATGGAAGATCATCAACAATGGATTGCCTGATACAAAACAGACAGGACGTGTTGGTATCGCCGTTTCTCATTCCAATCCAAATGTTCTGTATGCTTTTGTGGATGATCACAACAAAAAAAGAGATCCCAAACCTGATGAATTTGACAGTTATGAAAGAAAAATGCAGAAGGTTGTGATCGGCGGCGCCATTTACAGGAGCAATGATAAAGGTGCGACATGGGTAAAGCAATCGGAGATACATGATTTCTTTCGTTTGTCAGGAACATACGGGTGGGTCTTCGGGCAAATAAGAGTGAACCCGAAAAATGAGAACGAAGTGTACGTGTTGGGTACTTCAAGAGCGAAGTCGGTTGATGGAGGAAAAACATGGAAGCAATGGAACCCGACGGACAAAGCCAGCGACTGGATCCATGGCGACAATCATGCTTTATGGTTTGATGAACAAAACCCCGAAAGAGTTATACTTGGCAATGATGGGGGTGTAAGTTTAACGTATAATGGCGGGGAAAGATGGAAGAATTTTTTTGATAAAATGCCCACCACGCAGTTTTATACGGTCACTTATGATATGGAAACGCCATTCAATGTGTATGGCGCTGTGCAGGATGAAGGTACCATGAGCGGCAACTATGCTTATACATTCGGTGTGCCGCAGGATAAGACCATCAGGCATTGGATGATGGCCCCGGGTGGTGAAGGCACGCAGATACAAGTTGACCCGAAGGACCATAATATCGTTTTCTCCAGTACCTATTATGGCCGGTTGATGAAAAGTGATATGAGCAAACCCGACAGCCTCTGGAGCACTCATCTAAAAATGTTTGATGTGGGCCGTATCGATAGCCTGCGTGGCGAATGGCTGGCAGGAACACTGATGTCGAAGTTCAATAGCAAAGTGATTTATCATGGATTGCAGCATTTGTATAAATCAGAAGATGGCGGCGATACCTGGAAGATGATCAGCCCCGATCTTTCATATAATGACAGATCAAAGATGGGAGTGTATCCATATTTGATCTATCACCAGGCTATTTCAGCGATCGCAGAAGGTGACGAGCCTGGTTTTCTTGTTGTGGGTACAGATGACGGAAGAATATGGCTGACGACGGATGACGGCGGAAACTGGAAGGAAATCACAACCGGGCTCCCTTTGAACAAACATGTTGCAAAAATATTTACTTCAACCACCCGCAATCCTCCCAATATGTATGTTGTATTGAACGACAGAAGACAGGACAATAATACACCATACTTATATCAATTAAATGCTGATGGTACTACCTGGAAACTGATCTCATCTAATTTACCACATGCACCCGCCAATGTGATCATTGAAGACCCCGACAACGCTAATAATCTTTACTGCGGCACAGATATGGGAGTTTATATGAGCAATAATGCCGGCAAATCCTGGGTCGCTATTAATGGAAATCTTCCGGCATCTGTTTCGGTCAATGATATGTTCATACATCCGCGGGATAAGAAATTAGTGATCGCAACGTACGGAAGGGGGTTATGGGTGCTGGATGATCTGTCAGTGTTGAAATAAATTATGTAGCCAGCTGTAGTACTACTATCATCGTCCCTTGCGTCGCACTCTTGTACGCCTGTAACGCTATTGAGCATTTGCGAAGATTATTCAAGGCGTGAGCAAACCCCGAAGGGGTGGAATTAATATAGAATATTACAGGAAGGATGACATGAACCCCGAAGGGGTGACATCTCAGATATTATATCACCCCTTCGGGGTTTGTCTCCGAAATTTATATTGTTTCTATATTAATATCAGCCCTTCGGGCTTTCAGTGGAGAGAGTTACTGATTTTGTATGACCAGGTTGGCAAATGTTCCTCCTGACTGGTCAGCCGTATATAATGCGATCCTTCCGTTATTTCTTTCGCCCAATAAAGGAACCTGCAGGCTGGGAGTTGTGGCATCATTCACATACACAAGCACTTCCTTTTCCTTTACGATCATTTTAACATGAAACCAATTATCAGGATCGGGCACAGGTTTCACTGTGTTTTCATAGAGGCCGGCTTTTTCTTCCCGCAACTTTTGCCAGGTATATACAGGGAGACTGATATATTGCACGGCCCTTGCTTGTTTTACAGGGTCAGTGCTACGGAACTGAAAGGGACGGAAATAAATGGCTTCAAAAGTTGAATCATCCTGTGCATGAAATGCGATGCCTACAAAGCTATGCTGAAAAAGATCCTGGCCTTTCAGGTCAATTTCTATGGTGCCTGTTGAGAACGAAACTCCATTGATCCAGACAAGACCTTCGCCGAGATCCTGGCTCATTGCAAGACTATTATCACCTGTTTCAACAGTTATATCGCGGTTATAAACTGTTAGCTTATTTTCTTTATAAAGTTGTGCAAGGTCGAATTTATTCTTCTGTCCGTTTGCCATGATATTGCCTGCGACAATGAAGGCAATAATGATGGATATTCTTAAACCGGCTCTCATACACTTAGTTTTATTGATAAGTCAAATTTGCTATTTAAAGAAAGGTAGACGAATTGATTGGGGATTATTCACCGTTCATCCAATTGCAGTGTCAGGTTTATTGAGTGGTGGGAGGGAGGGATGAGAGGAATAATTAAGTCTGATGCCGTGATTTCTCTCACGCATCTCTTGTCAATTTACTATTCTGTTCGTGTCCCACGCAACGGGACGTTTGGATATATTCTTTAACTGGCGTAGCAGAAAATCTCAGGTTAGTGATTCGTGCTATTTACCAGCTTTAGGTTCTTTATAAACCATTCCATATTTTTTTTCAGTAATTGCATATTCTTCCTCTGTTTTTTCTTTAGCCGGCATTCCAACCAGTGTCCCATTCTCTATAAAATATTCTTCAAATCCAGCCGGTGAATATTGAAAAATCATCAGAAGATTTTCTTTACCAGTATTGTCTAATCCATGCCATGTGCCCCTCGGAACAAATACGACATCCCCGGTTTTTACTTCAATAGATTCTTCACCTAAAGTTAATGTGCCTTCCCCTTTGTGAATAAAAATAAGTTCATCATTGTCCAGGTGTTTATGAATACGCATCTTGCGCCCGGGGCTCTGGTCTTCAACACAGAATGATATACCATCTATTCCATGTTTTGATTTGGCGATTTTTATAGTTATCGGCACTTTTCGCCTGCCTGTCAAAATATGTATGCCTTCACTTTCACGCACAACAATTCCTTTATCATTAATAGAAGCGGATTTCGCAAAACTGATTTTGGGTAAGCTGGCAAAAAGTGCAGCACAAAATCCTGCTACTCCTGTTTGTAGAAATTTCCGGCGCGGTTGCTGAATAAGTTTCATAGTTTAAGTTTTGAATTAAACAAGGTAGCCAATTATTTCAGCAAATAAGAAGTTTAAATTTTTGCCGGAGTAACCTGCTGATGTCGTGATGCGTGTCTTACGCATCACCTGCCGAACTACAATTCCATATATGTGAAGACAAGCAACTGGGCGGTTGTTTGCATAACCTGAAGGGGTGTAATTACTATAGAATGTTACAGGAAGAATTGATCTGAACCCCGAAGGGTGACATCCCAGGTATTATATCACCCTTTCAGGGTTTGCCTCCGAAAATTTATTTCGTTTTCTATATTAATATCAGCCCTTCGGGCTTTTCATGAAGAGATTCTCAGATTGGTGGTTGGTGTAAACGTTACTCTTGTACGTTCGGTAATTCTATTGAGCATTTGCGAATAGTATTCACGGTGTGAGTAAACCCCGAAGGGGTGTAATTACTATAGAACGTTACAGGAAGAATTGATCTGAACCCCGAAGGGGTGACATCCAGGTATTATATCACCCTTTCAGGGTTTGCCTCCGAAAATTTATTTCGTTTCTATATTAATATCAGCCCTTCGGGCTTTCAACAACTGATATAGTATTTTAAACTCCATCTGCACTATAAAGCAAAATGAATTTATAGCTAAGTTGCGTTTTAATTACAAGCTATCTCAAAACCGTGAAATTTAAACACGGAGGAACAGAGAAAAGGAGTTGCACAGAGAAAGGAAATTTGAAGATCAACGCTCTGTGTTGCTCTGTTACTCTGTATCTCAGTGTTGAAAATACTTTTGAGATAGTTTCTAGTCCAAAAACGAAATGCCTCATATCCTTGACAATATGATCTAGAACGCCATAACCACCGGCAACAGGGATATTGCTGTTGTTGATGATGAGTTTGGTTTTTACCAGCCCAATATTGCACCTTTTGCGGGGTTTAAAGAACTGAACAATAAAAGCCTTGACAAACTGCATGCTATTATTCCAGTTGGTAAACGGGTTGCTATTTCTTATTTCAATAAGCCCTCTTTGGATGAAACTAAGTGGAAGGTTGTGCATCCCATGGATGTAACCCAGATGCTGTATGAAAAATCTGTTACTTCATTTACTACGAAAAACAGTTCTTTAATTGTGCCGTTGAGTATGGAGCATGTTCCGGAAATGCTGGAGTTGACCAGGCTTACAAAGCCCGGCCCTTTTTTAGAAAAGACTATTTTATTCGGTAACTACTTTGGAATTTTTATCGATGGCCGGTTGGCAGCCATGACGGGACAACGTATGCACCCGACACCTTATATGGAAGTAAGCGCTGTGTGCACCCATCCGGATTTTAGGGGACAAGGTTATGCCAAGGCATTAATGCTGCATGTTATGAAAATAATCCTTGACAATTCCTTTATTCCATTCCTGCATGTGCTGACCAGTAATACGGGCGCCATTCAATTGTATGAATCTATCGGTTTCCGCACCCGGACAAAACTTTTTATTGAGATGATAAAAAGATTGTGAGGGAACCCGATACATTAGCAAACCCCGAAGGGGTGTAATTACTCTAGAATGCTACAGGAAGAATTGATCTGAAACCCCGAAGGGGTGACATACACGATCTATATCACCCTTTCAGGGTTTGTCTCCTAAAATTTATTATTGTTTCTATATTAATATCAGCCCTTCGGGCTTTGATTGAGGGGATTTGGAGATCGTTTGTTGGTGAAGAACACCAACAATGGAGTGATGCGACTGTTGTCTTTATCGTTGGTGGATTCTTCTTTTTGCCAACAAATAATCCGGCAATGAGAATTATGATCAAGGCTAATAATAATGTTAGTGCCCAAATTCTCAGGTTTCTATTTCGACCTTGTCTATATTTTTGAAAGGCAGTCTGTTGTTGCTCACTTCTTTTACCAAACACGAAAGCCAGGAAATGAATTGGATTTGCCAGGTCTACGCCAGACTCATTTTGAAATTGTCCATGGCTCTTATAACCACGGTAAGCAAGGTAGATCTAAACAATTGTGATTCCAATTAAAGCAATATAAAATATGATTTTCAAAAACCAACCGGTTTAATAAATTTCCAAAATGATCAGTAGAATTACAGAACGCACAAGAGTGCGACGCAACAGACGATGATAGTAGCACTACAGCTGGGCCAATAATTCCCTTAAACTGCCACCTGCATCGCATCTTCCTTTCTATGTTGCATCACAAACCACCCAGTAACAATAAAGGATAAAATAAAATAAGCCCCTAAAATGAAATGAACAGAAGAAACATAAGTATTAGCGCCAAACCAGTCATTCTGCTGATAGAGAAAGTAAATACCCAAACCACTCCTGATGCCTTCCCAGAGAATGGCATAACGGTTCCTGTCCATCAGGTCGGTCAAAGCATATACGCTCAGGAAAATAAAAGCACCGTACCAGAAAATATAAGAAGCATCCAGGCTGTTGATGAGAGCGATGTTTCCAAAGAAGTAGCTGATGAAGAATAAGATCATCATCAGTTGCACCCAACTCCAGATATTTAATGCAGTTGATGCCTTGGTATCATATTTATCAAATTGATACACATCTTCAATTTTATAAACTGGATATTTTTCTGCCACATCAGCCGGGCGGTAGCCGGTGTGTTTGAACCAGAGTGTGAATTTATCTTTCCAGTTATGGGTTCTCCAGGCGTCTTTCATCATTAACCAGAGATGAGAGAAATTTATTTTTATCGGGTTCCATGTGCGTACCGGTCTTGTGATACCGTAGGCCGGTGGCACTTCTTTTAATTCTTCCTGGTAAGTGCCAAAGAGTTTATCCCAGAAAATAAATATCTGCCCGAGATTTTTATCCAGGTATTCTTTATTGATAGCATGATGCACCCGGTGATGTGAAGGGGTGACAATAATTTTTTCCAGGAAACCCATTTTGTTGATATGCTGTGTATGATACCAGAACTGTGCAAACAAATGCAGCGGCCCAACCGTTGCAATCACCACGGTGGGAACTCCGAGCAGGGCGGCTGGCAATAACAGGAAATTGAAAGGGTTGACAAATGTTGTAATGCTCTGGCGCAATGCACAGGCCAGGTTGAATTCCTCGCTGCTGTGATGGATAATGTGCAGGTTCCACATTATATTGATATGATGACTCCAGCGGTGTACCCAATAGCCGGCGAAATCGATACAGATAAAAGCGACCAGGTAAACCAGCCAGGTTGCTTTGATATGGGTAAGGGCCACTTGCTGCACCAGCCAGCTATAGGCAAGGATGGAAATAGAAAGTCCCAATACATCTTTGGTAACATTGGTAACGCCGCTGCCGAGGCTGCTGATCATATCCATATTACGGACAGTATCTTTGTATTTTCGCCAGCCCCAGTACTTTTCAAATAAAACAAGGAATAAAAAGGCCGGCATGGCAATGAGCAATATTTTTCCGTAAGTTTCCATATAAATGCAACCGGCAGCTAAATTACAAAGAATCGGGAGATTGAAGAAGCACTTACGGTTTCATTTGAGGTTGTTAAATTTCGGAGTCTTGTCATGCCGGGGTACGAGGCAACTCAAAGACTCCGGATTGTTTGTTTGTGCTGGTCTCTGAGGCTCCTCCTATCGTCGGAGTGACAAGACTCCGAAAGGTTGGAGTGACATTAAATCATCAGTCCTAAAAAACTATAAGTGAAACATATTTTTGAATGCATTGATGCACACACTTGCGGAAATCCTGTCCGATTGGTCAGGAAGGGTGGTCCTGAATTACAAGGCCGCAACATGAGTGAAAAGCGTCAGCATTTCCTGCGGGAATATGATTGGATAAGAACCGGGCTGATGTTTGAGCCAAGAGGTCATGACATGATGAGTGGGAGCATTCTTTACCCGCCACATGATCCTGCCAATGATGTAGCTGTATTATTTATTGAAACCAGCGGTTGTCTTCCCATGTGCGGGCACGGAACGATCGGAACGATAACGATCGGGATCGAAGAAGGATTGATCAAGCCGAAAGTTCCGGGAGTGGTTAGAATGGAAACGCCGGCGGGGTTGATACTGGTAGAATATAAGACTGTTGGAGGTTCGAAGTTGGAGGTTGGTGGGTCGTTTAAAGTAGAAAGTGTCCGATTGACTAACGTGGCTTCTTTTCTTCACTCCACTGATTTGATTGCTGAATGTCCTGAGTTGGGTGAATTGGTAATTGATGTTGCCTACGGTGGAAATTTTTATGCCATCGTTGATGTGCAGAAAAATTTCAAGGGGTTGGAACATTATTCTGCAGATAAATTAATTGTATGGGCAAGAGAGCTGCGGAAGAATATCAATTCGAAATATGAATTTGTTCACCCGGAAGATGCAACGATAAATGGTTGCTCACATATTCTATGGACGGGAGCCGTGTTGGATAAAACTTCTACAGCAAGAAATGCGGTGTTCTATGGCGACAAAGCGATCGACCGTTCACCCTGCGGAACGGGCACCAGTGCAAGAATGGCCCAATGGTATGCAAAAGAAAAATTGAAAAAAGGGGATGAGTTCATTCATGAAAGTATTATTGGGAGTAAATTTACAGGCAGGATAGAAGAAGAATTGGAATTGGCTGGTAAACCGGCTATTCGTCCATCTGTGGAAGGCTGGGCAAAGATCTATGGATACAATACGATCTGGATCGATAACGAAGATGACCCGTATGCGTATGGATTCTCGGTTGTATGAGTTTCTCACAGATGACACAGATTAACACAGATAATCCGTGAACATCCGTGAAATCTGTGAGAGAACTTTTTATGGGCCAAAAACTATATTATGGAAATGAAACAACACCTTATTGAAACATTTCGCTTTAATGATCATGCCAATAAAATGATGTTGGGGAAAATAAAACAGCTGCCTGATAATACAGAAGCTGTTAGATATTTCAGTCACCTGATCAACTCGCAAAACAAATGGCTGAAACGGATCGAAGTCTTTCCGGATGACCCGATGATGGATTGGTGGGAACCTGTATATGAACCGGATCAACTGGAAGAACAGTGGAATAAAAGTCTGCAGGCATGGATCGGTTTCCTGGAAAGCAAAACAGAGAGTGAATTGTTCGAAGAAAAAAAATTTGTCGGATATGACGGTGCTCATTGGTCATGTGTGCTGAAAGACATAGCTCTGCAATTGAATTATCATTCCATTCATCACCGGGCACAGGTGCAAACCATGATCCGGCAGCAGGGATTGGAACCGGATTTTGTGGATTATATCGGTACAAAATATAAACGACTAGAATAAAAATTGGGAAAAGTGCGATTGAGAAATTTCGAAATTTCCCAATTTCAAAATTTCAAAATTATTATGAGGATAACCATTATAGGTGGGGGAGTAGTCGGTCTTTGCTCCGCTTATTATTTACAAAAGGCGGGATATGAAGTATCGGTTATTGACCGGAATAATATTACCGATGGATGCTCCTTCGGCAATATGGGCTATATTTCTCCATCACATTTTATTCCACTGGCTACACCGGGTATTATCAGCCAGGGATTGAAATGGATGATGAGTTCTTCGTCTCCTTTTTACATCAAACCAAGACTCAACCTTGACCTCGTTCGTTGGGGAACGACTTTCTGGAAAAAGGCAACTGCAAAAAATGTTGAACAGAATGCCCCGCATTTGAATAACCTTCTTCAACTAAGCCGGCATTTGATGAATGATCTTAAAAATGAGTTGCCCGGTTCATTTGATATGATCGAGAAAGGTTGCTGGATGCTGTATAAATCGGAAAAGACCGGAGAACATGAAAAACATTTGGCGGAACAGGCTGATCATTTTGGTTTGAAAACAATTTCCTGTACGGCACAGCAGGTACAGGAATATGAAACCCAGGTCGAACTGAATGTGGCCGGTGGTGTTTTATACCTGGACGATTGCCATATCGATTCTTCAAAATTCATGAAGTTGTTGCATTATTACCTGGAGAAACAAGGCGTGAAATTTCATTTAAACACAGAAGTGAGATCATTTGAAAAAAGAAATGGACAAATTACTGCTGTTATTACCAATAAGGAAAGCATTGCCTGTGAGGAATTAGTTATTGCCAATGGCTCCTGGCTTGGCAATATTTCAAAATTGCTTGGCATAAAGATGCTGATGCAGCCTGGTAAAGGTTATAGTATCGTTTATAATGGACTTGAAAAGAATTTACTGTATCCGTCCATTTTGGTAGATGACCGAACAGCAACCACGCCTATTAATAAATGGCTGCGCATCGGCGGCACGATGGAACTGAGCGGACATAGCGATAACATTTTACCGAAAAGAGTAATGGCGATTTACAATGCTTTCAAAAAATATTATCCCAAAATGAATTTACCCGAACCCGATATTGCAAAAGCATGGTTTGGTTATCGCCCTGTAACTCCTGATGGAATGCCATATATCGGGCGGCATAACAAATACAAAAACCTGGTTTATGCAGGCGGTCATGCCATGCTGGGTGTGAGTGCGGCAGCAGGCACCGGGCAATTAATCAAGGAAATTATAGCAGGAGAGAAGCCAGCCATTGGGTTAACGGCTTTTAATCCTGAAAGGTTTTCATGAACAAAAGTTGATATGAACCACATAGAAACATAGATACATAGGAAGTCACACATAGGTCAGCTATGTGAAAACTATGTGACCTATGTACTATGTGGTAAATAAATGTTTAAAAACGGGCTAAATTGAAGGCCAGATTATAAGTTCAGCGACAGACTTCTTAATTTTATAGCCTCTTATGAATTGTACATCTACCCGCTTGCCTTACCGACAAACAGGAGCTTTCTCAAAGATTGCTTTGGATTATATTGACCAGGCAGCAGCGTTGAAACCTTTCTTTGCTCATCCACCCAGTTTGCAGGGTATTCAAAAAGCCATAGATATAAGAAAAAAATTTGCTACCAATAGGGAGGTGCTTGTACAGGAATTAAAGAAACAATATTCAGGCGTTGAAACAAGTGATAAAGTAAGAAAGAATATTGAATCACTTTTATCAGCCGATACATTTACCATAACAACAGCTCACCAGAATAATATCTTCACAGGGCCGCTGTATTTTATTTACAAAATTGTTCATGCCATTAAACTGGCTGATCATTTAAAAGCTTCCTTACCCAAACAGAATTTTGTCCCGGTATTTTATATCGGTACTGAAGACGCTGACCTGGAAGAACTGAACCATATTCATCTCGGCGGGGAAAAATTAGTATGGGAAACAAAACAAACCGGGGCAGTAGGAAGAATGAAGGTTGACAAAGGATTGGTTAAGTTAATCGAGAAAATGCAGGGGCAGTTGTCGGTATTGCCCAATGGCAATGAAATTATTTCCCGGCTAAAGGAATATTATAAAGAAGGGACAACGATACAGGATGCCACTTTCCGGTTCGTCAATAATTTATTTGCAGAATACGGATTAGTTGTATTGCTTCCTGATAATGCTGCGTTGAAACAACAGATGGTAAAAATATTTGAAGATGACTTGCTAAATCAAACGGCTTCGGAAATTGTAGAAAAGACTGCGGAAAGATTAGCGGGTAAAGGATATAAGATACAGGCTAATCCAAGAGAGATCAATTTATTTTACTTGCCTGATGATAAAAGGGAAAGGATAATAAAGCAAGGTACAAGGTACAAGGCACAAGGTACAAGTCTTGACATGTCCGAAGAAGAGTTAAAAGCCGAGTTGCGTAATCATCCCGAATGTTTCAGCCCGAATGTTATTCTTCGGGGACTATACCAGGAAACCATTTTACCCAATATTGCATTTATCGGTGGGGCAGGGGAGACGGCTTACTGGTTACAACTGAAAGACCTTTTTGAGCATTATAAAATTCCTTTCCCGGTATTGGTGCTCCGCAATTCATTTTTAATTGTTGAAAAGAAATGGAAGGAGAAGATCAATCATCTTGGTTTTACAGCAGAAGATTTCTTTTTACCCGAACAGGAACTGATGAACCGTCTCGTTGCCAAGGAAAGTAAGAACGAAACAAAACTGAATGGCCCGCTGACTGAAGTAGAACAGCTATACGAAGTTTTTAAAAAACAGGCTAAAACTGTTGATGGCACCCTGGAGAAACATGTGGACGCCTTGAAACTGCAAACAGTACATCGCCTTCAAGAGTTGGAAAAGAAAATGCTCCGGGCTGAAAAAAGAAAATTTGCCGACCAGCAGCGGCAGATACATACGATTCAAGGACATTTATTCCCCGCTAATGGCTTGCAGGAACGGTACGAGAATCTTTCCTATTACTATGCAAAGTGGGGGAGGGAGTTTATCCAAAAATTACATGAGCATTCATTGGGGTTGGAGCAGGAGTTTGTAGTGATAATGGAAAAATAATAAAAGAAAAAGTTATTGACCAGCTCTTATAGTCTTAAAAATTCCTTGAACAGTATCTTTAGACGAAAGAAAAGTTTTATTATCGGATAATAGTACTTCAATACTAGGATTTCCTACGAGGGCTTCATACATGATAAATTGAGAGCCAACAGGTATTTTAATTTTATCATCAAGTTTAATCTTGAGTAGAATACTTTCTTTATAAATTTTTACAGATGATACGTAACCAATTTTTTGCTTTTTTAATTCAATTTTTATCCCCTTGTAAAAGTCGTTACCTTCTTTAAAAGCGATTGTAAGTTTGCTAATGCTTGAACATCCAACTAAGATACAAGCTACTGACAATAGTAAAAGTAGTTTTAAGGGCATAACTATATTGATTATCTCTTCCTCAAATAAACATTCAGCGAAAAAGTATTTTTCTTCAATGTAGAAAGAGCCCTTGCATAAGTGGTAGTGGCCGCATCATCTTTCATATCCGAAAAACCGGCTGAATATTTTAATTCAGGGGATATTGCAAAACCAGATTTGCCAAGGCCGATATCAACACCCAAACCTCCATCACCGATAAATAAAGATTTATTGATCGGTAATTTTTCTGATGAAGCGCTGTTTTGACTGAGCAGGTAACTAAAGGATGCGCCTAAAGAAATATAAGGGGCAATATTTTTTGAAGAGAACCTTATTATTAACGGTAAAGAAACTTTCACCGCTGTTCCCTTCACATCAACAGGCTCAGTGATGATATTACCGCCTGTAACAGGTCTTGATTCAAAATCCACCGTTGTGTTCTCAAAACTTGCAGTAACCTCGGGCCGTATGAAAATATTGCCGCCGATATTTACCTGGCAGATAAAACCAAGTCCAAATGAAGGAGCTGAGTTTGAAGCAACACCAATAAATCCGGAATTTGCATTCCCGGAATAAGCAGGATCCGACCGGCTTGGCCCGCCACCCAGCGTAACACCAAAACTAGCTTTCTTGTATGGACTGGATTTCTTTACCGTTTTCTTCGGTTCATCCGGTTGTGAGGACTGTGATCTTTGGATCAATGCAAGAGTTGTTAATGCACAGGGCCAGTTAGGCGCTGTCTTCACAGCCTTGTTTGCATAATACAAAGCACTGTCCTTATTATTATTTTGCAAATGAAGTATGGCCAGTTTGTTTTGTATATATGCGCCATTGGGATCGATCTTCAATGCAGCAAATGCATTTTGAAAAGCTATAGACATATCACCGTTCTTTCCATCTTTACCATAATCGCCACTTGCTTTTAGAAAATACATCCTGTTGAGAAGAGAATTGGCAAAATCCTGGTCATCTTCTCTTACACTGGCGATCGCTTTTTCCAGGTTGAGTGCTGCTTCATAGTTGGCCTGCTTTTCTTTGGCACTGCCATCATCGCCACAACCGAGATAGCGATCCACTTTGGCTTGCGCCACATTGATATATTCCACGGCAAGTGTTGATTTGGCATCTAATGTATATGGATTGCCCGGAAATTTTTTATTGAGTTGCTGGAAATAATCTTCAGCAGATGATGGGCCGGTGAGTTTATTTGCATTTACGGCGGCATTAAACCGATTATAAGTTTCGATCAAAAATGTATCAGCAATACTATAAGTTCTTTTAAAATCGCCATTGAAAGAATTACCGCCGCCCCTGTTCTGTTGTTTTTTTGTCTTCAGCCATTTTTGTAAATAGGCTGTATCCACCGTACTGATTATTTTTTCACTGCTTTCGGTACAACAAAAGAATGGATCTTGCTTTCTTTTGAAACGTTGTTCCGCTACAAAAGGAACATTCTTATCTACATAAGCCTGTATCTCATGAAAGGTTACTTTTTTATCAGAGCCGCCAATGGTATCGGCAACGCCATTTAAACCATCCACGAGATAATACGTAAAAAGTCCGTGACCAGTCCCGATGGAAACATCTTCCAATGATTCCTGCCCGGCGCCGGTGGCAAGCATGATCACTTCACCTGCATTTTTTTCTGAGATAGCAGTATTTAAAAAATTCTGACCGGCCAGTCCCCCGGGTAATTCGCTGGAACGACAGGCATCCATGATGAAAAACACTTCAATCCCTCTTGCCGTTTCATTGGCGATCTTCTTTTTAAGATTATATAACTGGATGGTTCCGGCTACGAGATAATTATTTTTATCACCCTGCGGGTTGCAATCATAACCCAAAAAGAAAAACTGGTCTTCATCAATAGCATCGCCATGCCCGGCAAGATAAATGAAGAGCCGGTCGCCTTTTTGCAATTTTTTTGCTTTCAACCATTGAAATCCCTTGCCCCAGAAATTGGAGTTGATAGCTTTATCATTAAGCAAGGTGAAAATATTATCCTCATTCACACTACCACCACCCGGTGATTTCAAATAATCTTTAAAGAGCTGGGCATCTTTATCGGCATAAGCCAGTGGTCTTACATATTTATATTTTGAAACGCCCATGATCATGGCAAAGGTTTGCGGGCCTTTGATCGTCGAGTCCCTGGGTTTGAGGGGAGCCTGGCCGGAAACAGTGATACCCGTGAAAACTAATACAGATAAATTAATAAGGATTAGGACATGTCTCATAATATGATTTGATGAGAATAATATAGCCTGTTTTTAATGGTTTGTGTATTAAAGATACTTCTTTTGCAATCGTTTTAAAAATGCGGTTATTGCTCTAGATGACAGATGGAATTGTTTGTGAAAATGAGTTGAATGGCATATTAATTGAACCACATAGGTACATAGTTACATAGGCTTTCACATAGGGTTTTATCATTCTTCAGGCAACAAGGAAAATAACTGATTGCCCAAGGTTTTTTGGCCTTCTTTAAAAATATTTACACAATGAAAATTTATGAGAATGCCCTTAGGTTTTTGGAGCATTTGCATGTAAGAGAATAAGATCGCATCATGAACAGGTTAAAGACCTTCCTGGGCCTTTAATTCTACACATAAAATATCTTCCACCAACACATCCAGTCTTAATTCAGTATCAAGCTCCAGCCCTTTATATTGAAGAGGTACCCAGATTTGATTTTTAAATTCAATGCCTTGTATAGACAATTCCCTCAAAAAACATTTCTCATAAACACTTTCTATTAAACCGGGGCCAAGCTGTTTATGTACTTCGATAGCGCAGCCGATAACTTTATACGTAAGTTCATTTAAATATTTTTTGTGACCCGCACTTGTCTATGTGTTTATCTATGTGCCTATGATTCTATGTGGTTAAAAAATGTGATTGAATAAAATAATTAATCAATCAATCAAACTTATTCTCCCAACCATCCTTTTTCATCTTCTCCACTTTTTCGATCACATCTTTGTTCAGGGAGTTTTTGTAATCCGCTATTTTTTTTGAGATGGTTTCATCCGAAGTACCTAAAATTTCAGCAGCAAGTATGCCGGCGTTTTTTGAAGCATTTAAAGCCACGGTACCAACCGGTACACCATTTGGCATTTGAAGAATGGATAGAACAGAATCCCATCCATCTATTGAATTGGATGATTTGATAGGAACACCAATAACAGGTAATGTTGTTACCGATGCCACCATACCCGGCAGATGCGCAGCACCACCAGCGCCGGCAATAATTACTTTCAATCCTCTTTCTTTGGCAGTGGTTGCATATTCGATCATCCGGTGCGGAGTTCGGTGTGCAGATACCACTGTTACTTCATGGGGGATATCAAACTGTTTGAGAATATCTGATGCAGCCTGCATAACAGGTAGATCGCTGTCGCTGCCCATGATGATGCCGATGAGAGGATTCATACAGCAAAGAAACGGTAATTATTCATTTTATGCAAAGACTCTATAAGGGTTTGATGTTGGAGGTTGGATGTTCGATGTTTGGGACAGTCCCTATGATAAAGAATCTTCCTTAATCACGAACATCGAACATCCAACCTCCAACTATTTTACTAAGTCTCCTTTTAATCGCAGTAATTCAGTTTCTGCCAGCTTGGTATTATACCTTGCAGTAATTAAGCGGCTATATCCATCTTCCAGGCTCCTCTGTGCTTCGCGGAGTTGAATATAGGTAGTGGAGCCAAGTTTATATACCTGGAAAATGATATTGACATTCTCTTTTGCAAGCAGGATATTTTCTTCCTCCAGTGCCAGCGCCTTTTTAGCTGCTATATAATCCTTGTATGCCTTGATCAGGGAAAGATTGATCAATGATCGCTGGTTGTCATAGACCAGCTGCTGGTACCTGATATCATTCTGTGCCTGCCGGATCTGCCTCCTGTTATTGAAATTATTCAGGATGGGAATGGTAGCGGTAAGACCATAGTTAAAACCTCTTGTCCGGTTATAGAGAGTAGAAAAAGAATTAATGACCGTTTGATTCTGATTCCTGTTAAAGTTATAGGCCGAATTAAAAGTAACGGTGGGAAAACGTTCTGCCTTTCTTTCCTTTAGTGTCAGTCCTGCAATATCGACGTTCTTTTTAGCGATCAGGAGAGTAGGATTGCTGCGTTCAATATTGTTTTGAATATCGCCAAGGGAAAGAGCAGTATTCAATGGAATGGAATCATTGACATCATAAGCGGTATTGGGTTGAACATTCATGGCCCGGTTCAGATCTTCCTTCAATTCTTCGATCAATTTCTGTTGTTCAAGTATCGCTGCTTTCTGTGCATTCAGGTCGATCTGCGCCTGCAGTACATCGGGTTTGGTACCGGCGCCGATATCCAGCCTGTATTGGGCCAGCTTTACTCTTTCATTGTTTAGCCCGGTTAGTTCCTCGATCGCTTTCATTAATTGTTTTTGGCGTGCAATATTATAATAGGTGATAATGACGGATGCAACAGTATTCATGATCTGCTCCTTGATATTCAATGCACCGAGCCTGACAAATTCTGCTGCTTTATCCCGGGTAGCAAACATTTTAAAACCGTCGAAGAGAGTCCAGTTCAATGCCAGTTGTGCAGAAATATTATTCGACTTAAGACCCTCGCTCTGCCGCTTCGAACCATCGGCAAGGATCTGCTTGGTATCAATATTGTTCCAGACGGCCCCAGCATTCGCATTGAGACGCGGAAGAAAAGCGGCATTCCTGTAGGAATAATCGATAGCGGCAGTGATAGAATCATTTTTCGAAAGCATGATATCATAATTATTCTGCAAGGCTGTGGCAATCGCTTCTTCGACAGTCAGTATTTTATCCTGGCTGCTTGCCAAAACCGGAAATAATATGATGAATAATAAACTAAACCGTTTCATCTTTGGCAACTTTCTTTTTTGATGATAAGAAGGAATACATGGCCGGCACTACATATAAAGTAAGAATAAGAGCAAATAGCATTCCACCAATGATAACAATACCCAGCGGTACCCGGCTTTTGCCACTCGAACCAATGGCCAGGGCAATGGGTAAAGCCCCAAGCGTGGTGGCCAGTGTGGTCATCAGGATGGGACGTAACCGTGCAACGGCTGAATCAACGGCTGCCGGAATTTTCATTTCACCTTTTCTTCTTTTCTGGTTGGCGAATTCAACAATAAGGATCCCATTCTTTGTTACAAGCCCGATAAGCATGATGATCCCGATCTGGGAAAAGATATTCAGGGTTTGCCCGAATAATTTCAATGTCAATACTGCACCGGCCAATGCCAATGGCACAGTGGTTATAATGATAAACGGGTCAACAAAGCTTTCAAATTGTGCTGCCAGCACTAAAAAGATAAGGGCAAGTGCCAGGAAAAAAGCAAAGGAAGTATTGGAAGAGCTTTCAGCATAATCCCTGGAAGCGCCACTGAGTGAAGTGGAAAAAGATTCGTCCAGGATCTTTGCTGCAATGCGTTTCATTTCTGCAATACCATCGCCGATCGTTTTTCCCTGGACAAGGCCCGCCGATATCGTTGCACTTTTGAAGCGGTTGAAATGATAGATGGTAGGAGGGCTGGCCGTTTCCACCATGTCTACCACATTATCCAGTTGTATCAATTCCCCTTTATTATTCCTTACATAAAATGATTTGAGATCCATGGGTTCATCGCGGTCGCTTCTTTCAACCTGCGCAATGACCGGGTATTGTTTTCCATTCATGATGAAATAACCGAAGCGGCGGCCACTCAATGCTGATTGCAAGGTGTTATTGATGTCCAGCACGGATACACCCAGTTCATTTGCTTTTAAGCGGTTGATCGTTATCTGCAATTCAGGCTGGTTGAATTTAAGGTTTACATCAGAACCCTGGAACACGGGGCTTTTTCCCACTTCTTCCAAAAACTGCGGAACTTTTTGTTTCAGTTTATCAAAATTGAGATTCTGCAAAACAAATTGAACCGGGAAGGAACCCCGGCCACCACCGCCGGCTGAGATGGTTTGTTCCTGGATGGCAAAAGCTCTAACGTTATTATAACGCTTGAACATTCTTGTCATCTGCTGGGCGATCTTGTCTTGTGATCTTTTTCTTTTATCAGGGGTTTTTAAACCAATTGAAATGAAAGAGGCGTTACTTCCACCACCGCCAAAGGTGGGGGCAAAGGAAAGTACAAGACTTTTTTCGGGTACTGAGTCTATTATTTGTTGGGAAATATCGAAAGTAACTTTATTTATAAAATCAAAATCTGATCCTTCCGGCCCGGTAATACTTGCTCTCACCCGGTTGCGGTCTTCCATGGGTGCCAGTTCAGATTGTAAATTTTTCCCGATGAAATAGATGGCAGAGAGGCAAACAATAATGATCACGAAAGCCATCCATCTTATCCGCATAAAGCCCTGCAATGTTTTACGGTATGAATTTTCCAGGCCGACAAAAAAAGGTTCTGTTTTACGGTAAAACCAGGAATGTTTATGAATATTTTTTTTCGTCAGGTAAATATTAAGTACCGGTGTGAGTGATAATGAAACAAAAGCAGAAATAAGAACAGCACCGGCCAACACGATACCAAATTCACGAAACAACCTGCCCACAAAACCCTGCAGGAAGATAATAGGAAGAAAAACAATAGCGAGGGTAATAGAAGTGGCAATAACGGCAAAAAAGATCTCTTTGGATCCTTCCAGGGCGGCTTTATGTTTATTCATTCCCTGTTCCATTTTTTTGTAGATATTCTCTGTAACGACAATGCCATCATCTACGACCAGGCCTGTTGCCAATACCACCGCCAGCAGCGTCAAAACATTTATAGAAAATCCGAGCAGGTACATGATAAAAAAGGCGCCGATCAATGAAACGGGTATATCTATTAAAGGACGCAGGGCCAATGACCATTCACGGAAAAAAAGAAAAATAATGATCACCACCAGCAGAATAGCAATCAGCAGGGTTTCTTTTACTTCCTTTATTGCGTTCCGGACAAAACCTGTCCGGTCATATGCAACTTCAAGATCGATGTCTCCCGGCATATCTTTTTTTATCTGCTCGATCCTTTTATATACTTCATCTGCAATTTCTATCTGGTTGCTTCCGGGTTGGGCAATAATACGCAAGCCGGCAAATTCCGTATTGTTGGCCCTGAATGCAAATTCATCGCTATCCGGTCCCAGCATAGCTATTCCAATATCCCGGAAGCGAATGATACTGCCGGCATTTTCGCGGATGATCAGATCATTAAAATCTGCCTCCGTAGTAAGTTTGCCATAAGTCTTAACGATCAGTTGGGTTGTATTTCCCCGGATCTTTCCACCCGGTAATTCAATATTTTCCCGATCAAGGGCTACCCGGACATCCTGTATGGTTACTTTATATGCGGCCAGCTTTGCAGGATCGATCCAAAGACGCATCGAATAATTTTTCCCAAAAGCGCTGGCTGAACTTACACCGTTAATTGTCTGCAACCGTTCCTGGACAACATTCTCAGCAAAATCAGTTAGCTCGAGCATCGTTTTTTTCTGACTTTGTATCCCTATAAAAATGATGGGGTCAGAATCAGAATCCGCCTTGGTAACTATTGGAGGGGAATCAATATCCTGCGGCAGGTTGCCAATAGCCTGGGATACTTTATCTCTTACATCATTGGCGGCTTTTTCAAGATCTACATTCAGTTCGAATTCTACGGTAATATTGCTGGAACCCTGGGCGCTGTTTGAAGTAATATTTTTTACACCCTGGACCCCATTGATCGCTTTCTCAAGAGGCTCGGTTATTTGCTGTTCAATGATATCGGCACTCGCTCCGACATAAGAGGTCCTAACATTAATAACGGCAGGATCGATAGCGGGATATTCGCGGACACCAAGGAATTTATAACCAATGGCTCCAAATATGATGATCACAATAGAACAAACCATTGCAAACACCGGTCTCTTTAAACTTAACTCAGATAGATTCATTGTTGCCTATTGGACTTTTGTAATTTTTACGTCGCTGTTTGGCCGGAGAAATAACAGACCCGTAGTGATCACTGTATCGCCTTTGTTTAAACCGGTAAGAACCTGGATATTGGTAGAGTCACGAACCCCGGTTGTAATTTCAGTAGATATAGCTTTGTTGTTCTTAAAAAGATAGATCAGTTTTTTGCGGCCCTGCGGAACAATGGAATTGTTGGGGATCATCAATGCGTTCTCGTTTTTACCCATAACAATTTTTATCTTGGCAAATGCACCGGGGATCAGGTCCGGATCAGTTCCTTTTACCAATGCTCTTACTGTAAGGCTTCTTGTATCTTCTGTAATTGCATCTTCGGTTGCTAAAACAGTAGCTGTAAAATTTTTTTGAGTGCCGTCAATGGTAAAATCAACCTGTTGTCCTTTTTTTATCACGGCTCCATATTTTTCCGGCACATCGAACTGAAGTTTTAACTGGCTTACCTGGCTGATAGTAGTTATGATAGTTGAAGGAGTGATATATGCTCCCGGGCTGACATTCTTTAAGCCAAGTTTGCCGCTGTAAGGTGCATATACATTTAGTTTGGTCATATTGGCTCTTAATTCTCCGGTTTGAGCCCGTATTATTTCCATATCCGCCATTATATTATTCACCTGCAGTAAAGCCAAATCATAATCCTGCTGGCTGATGCCTTGTATTTTTAAAAGTTTTGAAGACCTGTCCTCTGACTGTTGAGCTATTTTAAGCTGTACTTCTGATTTTTTGAGTTGAACATCCAGGCTTTTGAGCCGGGCCTGCATATCGCCATCATAAAGTTTTGCGAGTAGTGTGCCTTTGCCGACCAGGGCGCCTTCTTTTATATTCAATAAAACAAGCCTGCCCGATGTTTCAGGATGAATTTCTGTAGATTCATTAGCCATAAGTGATCCCGGTATTTCGATATCTGCGCTAAGTTCCCGGAAAGAAACAACCATGGCTTCCACCGGTAAAGGCGGTTGTTTGACAGGGCCTGCCTGTTTTGATGAGACAGTATCTTTTTTTTCCTTGCTACCGCAGGCAGCCAATAGTAATAATGTAAATGATACGATAAGAAACTTCATATTTGTTTTAATGTGCGTGGTTAATTGTGCCGAAGCTATAAAGGTAAAGGATAATCGTAAGTTTTTGGACGTCAAAAGCTAAGGCTTCCTGCATGAGCTATCGCCCTAATTATGAACGGCGAAAAGATTGGATAAGTGGGTAATGTCCGGTTTTGTTTTTTTACCACAGATTACACGGATTGGTGCACAGATAACACAGTGTAATCTGTGAAAATTTAATCTGTGTTATCTGTGGTTTAACTCTAAATTTTTCAAATCCGGACACTATGGATAAGTGGATGCTAACTCTTTGCGATCAAAGTCCTCTTCACTTTATTGGATTTGTGCAGCAGGTCCTGTTTTTCTGCACTCAAAACAGTTACATGTCCCATTTTTCGTCCGGGTCTTGTTTGTTTTTTCCCATATAAATGAACAAAAGCATTTTCAATTTTGAGGACTTCCTCCAGTCCTTCATAACTTGCGTTTCCGCTGAATCCTTCAGCGCCAATTATATTAATCATAATGGAAGGAAGGATGGCGTCTGTATTTCCCAACGGGTAGCCGAGCATTATTCTCCACAGCATATCAAATTGTGAGCAATAATGAGCTTCGATGGTATGATGCCCGCTGTTGTGAACCCTTGGAGCTGTTTCATTCACTAATACATCGCCGTTTTTATCAACGAACATTTCTACGGCAAATATTCCCGGCGATTTAAAATTCCTGACAACGGTTAAAGCAATGGCTTCTACTTTATATAAAGTTTGAGTGCCGAGTTCAGCAGGACAGAGCTGGTAGTCGAGGAGATTCAGAACCGGGTCAAACAACATTTCAACAGGTGGATACAAAGCTGCTTCTCCTTTTTCATTGATAGCGATCATCTGTGCAATTTCCTTATGAATAGAAACTTTTTTTTCCATTACACCGGGCCCGGCAAACATTTCCGTAATTTTTTCTGTTGTCCGGATCTCCTGCACACCCTTGCCATCATAGCCGCCCTCCGCCATTTTATACATGGCAGGAAGCAGGTATTCAAATTCTGCCATTTCTGTCCTGTTCCTGATTATTTTGAATTCGGCAGTTGGGATATTGTTCTCAGCATAATATTGCTTTTGAAATATTTTATTCCGGATAACTTTTATAACAGATGGCTTTGGAAAAACTTTCACACCGATCTGTTCTAATTTGTCCAGTGCTTCCACATTCACATTTTCTATTTCAATGGTGATCGCATCCAAATTTTTGCCAAAATTGTACACAGCATCGTAATCTGTGATATCACCTGCAGTAAAGTGATGACATAGATGGGCTGCCGGACATTGCGGATCTTTTTCGAGAACATAAGTTTCAACGGGATAATTAGCGGCAGCCTGCAGAAGCATTCTTCCTAATTGTCCGCCGCCGAGGATGCCGATCTTTAACAAAGAAGAGGGATTATTGATCTCAGGATTTGTCATTGCATTCGTTTCAGCATATCTTTTGAAAGACTTATCCATTCCCGGTTATATCTTTTTTCCACACGTCCCAATTGAGGTATCTCTTCTACTATTTCAGAAAGCATTTGTCTGGCTTCGGCATTACGGTTATTCTTTTGTAAAAATAGGGCATAATAGTAACGGGCCTCAAAGTTGGAAAACCTTCCCTTCATTCCACGGAATTCTTTTTCTGCCATTTCATTATCATCAGAATAGGCCAGCGACATGGCATAAAGAATATGGGTTTTTGAACGTGGGAACTGCGGCTTGTTGTATATTTTTTTGGACATGCTCACCACATCTTTATATCTCTTTTCCAGGTAATACGCTGCAATAAGTTGTGTGATGGCATGCTCGTTTTCAGCAAATGCCCCTGTGAGACTGTTTTCATAGAGCGAAATAGCCTTGCCTGACTGCCCGGAAGAAAGATAAGCGTCTGCCAGCGCTACCCGGTTGCTAAAAGAATCTGAGAAACGAAGATTCTCTTCCAGTTTCCGGATCGAACCTGAAGGGTTTAGTATTTCCCCAACACCCGATTGAACGGTACGTATTTCCCGGCGGGTAAGGATCTCGGAAAAAAAATAGACCAGGCAACCAATGACCGGTAAAAATACAATGAGCCATATCCAGTTATTCTGGTTGCCTTTTCTCAAACAATGGATCACACAAATTGCCTGCAAAACAATTGTAATGATATAGAATTTATTGTTTAAGAAAAACATTTTACGGTGTTGGTGAATTAGTGGTTAAGAATTTCAAAAATAAGAATTTACATCATTAAATAACCCCTTGAAAATATTCTTTCTTACCTTTATGGAATGATTCCCGACTTTCCTCATAAATTGTTTGAAGACGAACGCCTCAACTTCAGCTTGCTGATGGAAACGCTGGCCATGGATCGTAATTGATTTTGAACCCGACTGCCGAGATCCTTTTTTCCATTTCTAAATTTCAAAATCATGAACACAACAACAGTTACCGATAAAAACCCTGCAACACAAACTGATTTCCTCCCATTGGAAGGAACGGATCATGTTGAATTTTATGTTGGCAATGCCAAACAGGCGGCACATTATTACATGAGTGCATTCGGTTTCCAGGCATTGGCTTATGCGGGACCGGAGACAGGCGTAAAGGACAGGGCCAGCTATGCCGTAAGGCAGAATAAACTCACATTGCTTTTAACTACTCCCCTGAGACCAGGCAACGCTATAGCCGATCATATTTATAAACATGGTGATGGGGTAAGATCAATTTCACTCCGGGTAGCTGATGCAACAAATGCATGGGAAGAAACAACGAAAAGAGGTGCTAAAAGTTATTTGGAGCCACAACGATTGAAAGATGAGGATGGTGAATTTGTAATGAGTGGCATCCACACCTACGGTGAAACTGTTCATTTGTTTATAGAAAGAAAAAATTATAACGGTGTATTTATGCCGGGCTACCGGGCATGGAGCAATCCTCTTTTCCAGCCTGCTGATACAGGGCTGCAATATGTGGATCATTGCGTAGGTAATGTGGGCTGGAACCAAATGAATCCCTGGGTAAAATTTTATGAAGATGTGATGGGATTTAAAAACATACTTACGTTTGACGATGAAGATATTTCTACTGAGTACTCAGCGCTGATGAGCAAAGTGATGAGCAGCGGCAATGGGTTTGTAAAATTCCCCATCAATGAACCGGCAGATGGGAAAAAGAAATCGCAGGTGGAAGAATACCTTGAGTTTTATAATGGCGAAGGGGTGCAGCATGTAGCCATGGCTACCAACGATATTGTAAAAACTGTTAAAGACCTCATGAGCCGCGGGGTTGAATTCCTGAAAGTGCCCAATACTTATTATGATGACCTGCTCGAAAGGGTAGGGAAGATCGATGAAGATATTGAACCCTTAAAAGAATTGGGGATCCTGGTTGACCGGGATCATGAAGGATACCTGTTACAACTTTTTTCAAAACCCGTCGAAGACAGGCCCACATTATTTTTTGAGATCATTCAGCGAAAAGGCGCCAAAAGTTTTGGAAAGGGAAATTTTAAAGCATTGTTTGAAGCGATTGAAAAAGAGCAGGAGGCGAGGGGAAATCTGTAAGAGGTCATGACGGTCATATAAGTCATAAAAGTCAAATAGGTCATATCCGGACCTCACAATTCTGCTGACTTATCTAAAACCATTTGACCTATATGACCAATTTGACCCATTTGACTTATTTGACTTTCTCCTGTATCTTTACACATAGTTTAGCAAATTTGTACCAATATTTTCCGCGACCCGGCGTTAAACTTTAAGCGAAAACATCATGAAAAACCTGCTGGTTTATTTTATTTCCTTATTTATAATGGTTTGTGCCGCGGCGCAGCCATCTCCATACAGGGGAGGTACTACTTACTCTTTTATTGACTACCAGAAAACATTTCCCCGGCCCAGTGAGGCCCTTCAGAATAAAGAAGACACTTTACAGAAACAGTTTGCAGAGAAAAAATTAAAATGGCCGGCTAAATTTATTTATATCCGTTCTTTTAAATATGACAGCCAGCTGGAAGTTTGGGTAAAAAACGAGATCGCCGATCCCTTCCAGCTTTTCAAGACTTATAAAGTTTGTGCCCTGGCTGGTTCATTGGGTCCGAAAAGAATGGAAGGCGATTACCAGGTGCCGGAAGGTTTTTATTATATCAGCGATTTTAATCCCCGGAGCTCTTATTATTTATCCCTGGGTATCAATTATCCGAATCTTTCTGATAAGATACTCAGTGATTCATTGCGGCCGGGCAGCGAAATTTATATTCATGGCAGTTGTGTTACGGTGGGCTGCATTCCCATCACCGATCAGCAGATCGATGAGTTATACATTTTAGCAGCCTATGCCAAAGACCAGGGACAGGATTTTATCCCCGTTCATATTTTCCCCATCCGGTTTAATAAAGATAAAAGCGTAAAATATCTTGAAAGTCTTACCAGGGATGACCAGGGATTAAAAAAGTTTGCCGACAGGCTGGAAGATGCTTTTGATTATTTTGAAAAATATAAACAGTTACCGGTTGTGTTGGTCGGTTCAAAAGGTGAGTATATCATCAATGATGTGCCACCCAAAAAAATGAAAGCAGTTGCTGAAGAAAAGATAGCAAAGAAACCTCCGATGCAACACCGGACAAGAAATGTTGGTGTGATAGCAGATGCGGTTCATCAATGGCCGGAATACCCCGGAGGTGGCAATGCGTTTATGAAATATCTTGATCAATTGGGGAAAGACATGTCTGCTTATCTGCCCAAAGCAATAAAACGAGCCTATGTCCAGGTTGAGTTTGTTGTTGATAAAGACGGAGTGCCCGTTAATTTTAAGGTCCTCAAAGGAATGAATGACGAGGATTTTGTTGATGAATTGATTGTCCGCATGGAAAATATGGGCACCTGGAAACCTGCTATTTTGAATGATAAAGCTGTGGCTAAGAAAATGATACAAACGGTCACTGTCGAAGCTCTTCAATGACGATCGTATAAAACAAAAACTGTTACCTGCTTAAAAATCTGGATAAATTTTTTTTGGCACTTCGGTAATTCTTATAACCTTGCATTGTATAATCCAGCCTGTTGAATTTCCTTCCATTCTTCTACGAACGGCCACCAATAATAATTCTTAATTAACCTTAAAGGAAATTCAAATGAAAAAAATTAAACAACTTGCATTTGCAGGCTTAGCCATTCTATTCATTATCTCAGCCTGCCAGAGGGATGCAAAGGATCTCTCCACAATGACCACAAAAGGAGGTTCGGTTAGTAGCTCAAAGCCACCTAAAACAAAATTAGATGCCCCGGTCGTTACTTGTTTTTCCAGTACCCAGGGATATATTAATCTCCAGGTTTGTGCAGGAGCTTCAGGCGCCCCGGCAGGGTTTTCAATTCAATGGATGACCCAGGCGGCCTTTATTGCAAATGGTTCTGTATGGCCTGCTGATGATCTGGTCGTGTGTCATGCATCTTTTTCCGGTAATGCAAACGGTTCTAGGTATGACCTTACTCCCGGGCAATGTGTTGTTGTAAGGATCGGGGATATCCTGTTTGATAATGGTACCTCATCCTCCTGTACGGATGAATTGTTTTGCGGCACCAGGTATGTATTCAGGGCTTTTGCTCATGCTACCAGTTCATTAATGAGAAGTGATTTTACCGGAAACATTTTTTGTACTACCAGCCCATGTGAAAGCTCAATCGGTTGTACATATAGTCAGGGTTATTGGAAAACACACGGCCCCGAAGGATGTAACCCGGCAAACAGTGGTAATACATGGCCGGTGACTTCATTAACACTCGGTACTGTAAATTATGGAGATGGTCAATTATGCAGCATAATGAATACACCAGCTGCAGGAAACGGCTTACTCTCATTGGCACATCAGTTAATTGCAGCTAAATTAAATATTGCCAACGGATCTGACGGTTCTACTATAAATGCAACAATAGCCGCTGCAGATGCTTTGATCGGCAACCTTCTAATCCCACCGGTAGGTGCTGGTATTTTAGCTCCTGCTGCTACCGCAGCTTTAACTACTGCACTCGATGATTATAATAATGGTTTAGCAGGTCCCGGCCATTGCCAGGCAAACAATAATTAAATCTTATAAATTTTTAACAGGAGCTACCAATCAGGTAGCTTCTGTTTTATTTTACAAGGCTGGTTACAGAATTTTTAATGAAGTAATACCTGTAGTGTAAGAGGCGTTTGTTGCCTGAGCAAGATCGATCTTCCTTTCGTCAGTTTCTCAAATACTTCTTTTGTATAATGCCGGATGGTAAGCAGTGAAAGACCCTTTACAACTTTTACATCCAAAAAAGCAGAAGCCTCCAGCGCAAGCTTTTCAATTTTTTCCGGACGATCATCCAATACACAGACAAAACTGATGGCGCCATTTTGTGTCAGGTTTGGTTTGATATGGAGTTTTTCAAAAAGATGGTACAGATGACCCACATGCTGTTCGCCAATAAAAGAAAAATCCCTTGAACTCATTTCCAGCATCACCTGTTTTTCTTTCAGCACAATGATCGGAGGCAGCTGGTGAACTGATTTATTATGAATGATCGTTCCGGACAAAGAAGGATCTAAAAATGATTTTACGATCAAGGGGATATTTTTATTCTGCAGTGGTTTGATTGTTTTTGGATGGATCACCTGTGCCCCGTAATAAGCCATCTCGATCACTTCATTATAATTCAGCTCAGCAATGGATCGGGCATCCGGGAATTGTTTGGGATCGGCATTCATCACAGCTTCTACATCTTTCCAGATGGTCAGGTGTTCGGCATCCAGCATATTGGCAAAAACAGCGGCGGAGTAATCACTGCCTTCTCTTCCCAGCGTTGTACTTTCATTTTCATCGGTGGCTCCGATAAAACCTTGTGTCAAAACAATATTTGTTTCATTAAACAATGGAACTATCGAACTTTGGACTTTTGAACTCGTATATTCCCAATCAATATTCGCATCCCTGAAATCATCATCCGTCCTGAAAATATCCCGGACATCGATCCATGTATTTGTTATGCCTGCCTCATTGAGGTAAGCACTAACAATGCTTGTTGAAAGTAATTCACCGACAGGAACAACCTGGTCGTAATAATAGTCGTATTCTCTTACCGGTTTATCGTGTAACAGCCATTCTACTTCGGTAAAGAAATCCTTCAATTTTTTTTCACAGGGGAGATAATGAGTGACCAATAAATATTTGGCAGTAGTGAGATGTTGTTTTTTTACCTGTTCAAATAATTGCAGCGCTTCATCTTTTTTGCCGGCAAAAAAAGCATCCACTACTTTTTCCAGGGCATTGGTGGTTTTGCCCATGGCCGAAACGATCACCATGATCTTTTCATTGGGCCAGAATCTCAGGATATGACCAACGTTCTGTATCCTTTCCACACTATTTACCGATGTGCCGCCGAATTTGAAGACTTTCATTGAGGTTTAGGGTAATTAAGGGGGCAAAGATAGGGAAGGGGGTTTCAGGATGAAAACGGGCTGGGTTTTGTGCAGGTGTGGAACTAGCATTCCCTCCGCCCACAACCGCTGCTGATAAAATTTGTTTAGCTGAAGTTAAAAACTAAAGTTCAAATTTCTTGGTCCAGCCCGAACCACAACTTGGATTTGCAATTGGCTCATGTTTATTTGTCAAGCCACACTTGCGCAAAACCACATGTTAGCTGCTGGCTTCTGTCTTAGTCATTACTTTTTTTAAATAAGAGTTTGATATATCCTCCTCATTTATTTGCCAACTTTTACTATAAATTTCAAAGTCGTTTCTTAATGAATTTGTTGCTGTGACTCCTAAGCCATCAATAAACTCTTTGTCATTAATAAGAATAATGTTGGCATTCTTATTAATACTTCCATTATGTATGAGAATAGTAGAAAACTCAAGTAATTTGTCATTTGCTTGACTAATTAAATCACGGTATATTTTCAAATGATTTTCTATCCCAATGTTTGCAAAATATCGAAGTGCAGCATATTTAACGCCAACGTTACTGGAGTCTTTAAGTGCCTCATAAAAATATTCAGTTGCAAAATCGCTTTTTCTATTTGAAATTGAATAAGCTATAGTTCCTTTTGTCGTCTGATCGATATTGGAAGATTTAAGTAATAAAAAAAGTTTAAATAACTGTTGATCGTTAAATCCTTGATGTTGTGTCAATGAAAGAAAAGTAACAGCATTTGATTTCAATTCTTGGTTTTGGCTTTTAAGATTCTCTGTAGCCTGCTCAATTTGACTATTTCTGGAATCAATTAAATACTGTTCAAATTTTTTATCAATATTGTTTTCAAATTCCTTTAATGCTTTTTGAGAAGGCTTAATCCCAAATTGATAAGTTAGGATTGGCAAAACAATGCCAAGCAAGGCGACAATAATTGTAATAATCGTATAAATAACCCCGAAACCATCCGAGAGAGCATTTTGATTGGAAATTGTATCAGAAGCCTGTTTCAATCTTTCCTCGAGGATTACATTTTTAAGGCTAATTTGTTCTGACAATGTGCGAATAAGGATTGCTTGCCGTTTGATACTGTCACTTAATTCTATTACTTGCTTGTTATGGTCGATTTCATTGTTAGTCGTTTGACCAAAACTTATTCCACCAATAAGTACAAATAATAATAAAAGTTGTTTGTGTCTCATACGCTTTTGCTTGCAGCTGACGAGCAGGGCTTTGTGCAGGTGTGGCATTAGTCTTCCGTCCGCCCACAACCGCTCCTGATTGAAAATATATTGTTTAAATTAAGAACTAAAGTTGAAAGTTGTTGTCCAGCCCGAATCACAGCTTGAATTTGCAATTGGTTGATGTTTGTTTGTCATGCACACTTGCATAAAACACCATGTTATGCCTTCGTCCCTCTCTTTCGTTTATCATATTGCTTTATTATAAAATTCTTTTTCATATTTTTTTTCTGCTTTTTTTCTGAAAAACAAAGTATCAAAAATTGAGTGATTGATTAAACGCATTACGACTAAAGGAATTAAAAATAAGACCAAACCTATACTGTTTGAGAGCCAAATTGGTAATGTCTGATATTGCTTGTTTACAAACCATAAAGAAGAAACAATCAATACAAAAACAAGATAGAGGAATATGTTTTTGTAATCTCGTTTGAATTTGATTTTAATATACTTTTTTGTGTCTATTTTTAATTCTTCAATTACTTCATTTATCATTTTAATCGCACTTTCTATAGAGCAAGAAGATTGGATATGAAATTTTCCTTCATTTATGTAATTACTTGTTTTTATAGGAAGTTCGTCAATATAGCCTTCAATTTTTTTGTTTTTTACGTCTTCGATTAATAAAGCTTTTTGAATTTTCGCAAGATTTATTTCAATATTATTTGTTAGTTGATTTTTAATGTGTTTTTTGATTTGAGGTGTTGTGAAATCTTTTTTTACAACCCATTGAACATATTTAAAATTAGGATTAATAAAAATAACTGGCTCTTTAATGTTATTTTCTATGCTATACTTGATAATTGAATTAGCGTCAATGAAACTACCATTTGGTAGTTTGATTTTAAAAATACCTCTATTGAATTTTTCCTTTACTTTATTGTCTCCTAATTTTTCCAATTCATCCTTGGAAACCTCTTGCAATTCCATTTCCTTTTTGACTGTATCAAAATCAAATTCAAACGAAAAATCAGTTAGCGAATTAATTATTTTCTGTACAGTTTGCTCGTAGTCTATCATAAATTTTCATAACAGTTAATTATTTTAGCTAATCGCCAATGTTCACCCCCTCTCAATATCTTCGTTTGTGTAGGTCGTGTCGTCTTTTAGGCTGAGGCATAACAGATGTATTTAAGCTAAAAATACGCTATTTTAAAAGTCAAACAATATTTCAAATTAGTAAACTTCATTGGGTTATAGAAAAATGCGCAAGTCTTCATTTCAACTCCGGTTTGCGGCAATACAACCAGTTAATCTTTTTACTTGCTTTTCCACTAAAATCCAATCCCTTACTTTTGTTCCTCCACAACCTGGTCAATATGGATGTCAACCGTAAAGTTCAAACCCTCGATGAGTTCACCATACAACAGTTAAGGGACGTTCCTAATGCAACAGGTGAATTATCAAACCTGCTCCGCAATATCGGTCTTGCCGCTAAAAGAGTGAATACAGAAGTGAACAAAGCCGGTCTCGTGGATATCCTCGGTGATGCAGGAACCGTGAATGTACAGGGTGAAGAAGTAAAAAAACTGGATGTATATGCCAATGACCAGTTTACCCGTGTGCTGCAACATGGCATCAGTTGTGCAGGTATCGCCAGCGAAGAGCTGGATGATATTGTTTCTTTTGATGATGCTAAAAGTATTAACTCAAAATATGTCTGCCTGTTCGATCCATTGGATGGCAGCAGCAATATTGATGTAAATGTTTCTATCGGTACTATTTTCTCGGTATATCGCCGTGTTACACCCATTGGTACCGTAGCCAAACTGGAAGATTACCTGCAGCCCGGAAATAAGCAGGTGGCAGCGGGTTATATTGTTTATGGTTCGTCCACGATGCTGGTATATGCAACGAGGAGAGGAGTGAATGGATTTACACTGGATCCTTCCATTGGTGAATGGACACTCAGCCATCCCGATATTAAATGCCCCGAGAAAGGAAAGATATATTCGGTGAACCATGGAAATTTTTTCCAGTATGATGAGGGCGTGAAAAAATATATCACCAATTGCCAGAAAAAAGATAAGACCAATGGCGGCCCATACACACAACGCTATATCGGCAGCATGGTATCCGATGTGCACCGCAACCTCATCAAGGGCGGCATCTTTATGTATCCCGGAACAACGGATAAACCAAAAGGCAAATTGCGGTTGCTATACGAGTGCAATCCTTTTGCTTTTATCATTGCTGTTGCCGGTGGCAAAGCAACCAATGGTAAAATAAGGATACTGGATGTGCAACCAACCGAATTGCATCAGCGTACTCCCATGTTTATCGGGAGTAAATTGATGATGGAAGAATTAGAAACCTATTTAAGCTGATGATCGGGATTATTTCTTACGAAGAAAAATACCAGCCGGATTTTAAAAGGTTGAATCTTGAATGGCTGGACAAATACCATCTTACAGAAACGCATGACCTTGAGATATTGGATGACCCGCAAGAAAAAGTGATTGCCGGCGGAGGTTGTATTTTCCTGGCGATGGATGGAGAAAAGGTTATTGGAACTGCCGGCCTTGCTAAAGAGCAGGAAGGAATATTTGAATTAGTAAAAATGACCGTTGATCCGGCATGGCAAGGACAGGGCATCAGTAAGATCTTACTCGAACGCTGCCTGGATGAAGCCAAAAAATTAAAAGCCAAAAAAATATTTCTTTTTTCCAATAGCCAGTTGCTCACTGCATTGAAACTCTATGAGAAATATGGATTCTGTCATATAGAGGTCACGGATTCTCCTTTGTTGACAGCAGATGTAAAAATGGAACTATCTTTATCAGGCAATCAATAGATATGGCGAATACAATTATCTCGGTAAAAGATCTCGTCAAAAATTACGGCAACTTCCAGGCGGTAAAGGGGATCAGTTTTGATGTGTATGAAGGAGAGATATTTGGCCTGCTCGGGCCCAACGGCGCCGGCAAATCAACAACACTGGAGATCATTGAAACGCTGAGGGAAAAAACCAGCGGCGAAGTGATCGTTGATGGTTTGAATCTTGACAAGCAACCTAATGAGATAAAAAAGATAATCGGTGTTCAGTTGCAGACCAGCGGGTTTTACCCCGGTCTTAACCTGGTTCAGCTTATTGAATTGTTCTGTGGTTTATATAATCGGGATGTAAAGCCCATGGAATTGCTGGATATGGTAAACCTCAGGGACAAAGCAAAATCAAAAGTGAAACAACTTAGCGGGGGACAGAAGCAAAGGTTTTCCGTTGCCACTACATTGATCAATCAACCGAAAATTATTTTCCTGGATGAACCCACTACGGGTCTTGATCCGCAAGCAAGGAGGAATTTATGGGAATTGGTAAAAAATATCCGGCAGAAAGGAACTACCGTTATCATCACTACGCATTATATGGATGAGGCTGAATATTTATGTGACAGGGTGGCCATTATCGATGCAGGCAATATTGTGGCATCAGATTCACCGGATAAACTGATCGATAATTTAGTGGCTTCAGGTTTTGAAAGGCCAAAAGAAATGAAGCTGGCCAACCTGGAAGATGTATTTATTAATCTTACCGGTCACTCATTACGGGAAGAATAAAGTCATATTGGTCATATGGGTCATATAAGTCATATCGAAACTTTCCTATAACAGCCAATGACCCTTTGATACATATGACCCATCTGACCTATTTGACTGATATGACCCATATGACTGATTTTACTTTAATGACTAACATTAAAATTGCCCTATATGCCTAGCATGACTCAAATTGATCCCCGGTACCCGATAGGAGAGTATGAACCCAAACCATTTTCCATTTTACAAAAAGTGGAATGGCTGACCGACATAAAATTCTTCCCGGTGCAACTTGAAAACGCTGTTCTTAATCTTGACGAATTTCAGTTGCGAACACCTTACCGGGAAGGAGGATGGACGGTTCAACAGGTAGTGCATCATGTGGCTGACAGTCATATGAACGCTTATATCCGTTTTAAGGTAGCGATGACTGAAGATAACCCTACCATAAAGCCTTACGAAGAAAAATTGTGGGCCGAGTTGAATGATGTTAAGAAACTTCCCATTAATATTTCCCTTACCCTGTTGCATGCTTTGCATCTTCGCTGGTACGAGGCTATGAAATATATTAATGATAACGACTGGAACAACCGGACCGTTTTTCATCCTGAGTATAAAAAGACGATGCGTTTGTGGTACCTGCTGGGAATGTATGCATGGCATGGCAGGCATCATGCGGCGCATATAACAACTTTAAGGAAAAGAATGGGTTGGTAGGAGAGTTGCTGGTTACTGGTTGCTGGTCACCAGTCACCGAATTCAGAGGGTGTCTTAATAATTTTGAACTAACTGCTTTAAGTAACCAGCAACTAATAACTAGTAACCATGAAATGGAAGACGCTATCTTCTGAATATGTCTTCAATGACCTCTGGTTTAAAGTTCGCAAAGACAAATGCGAAACTCCGGGAGGAAAAATAGTTGATCCCTATTATGTTTATGAATTCCCGACCTGGGTCAGCGCTTTACCGGTCACAGAAGATGGAAAAATTGTGATGGTCAGGCAATACCGGCATGCATTGGGAGAGACCTGTCTCGAAATACCCGGCGGCTGCGTGGATGATACGGATAAAAATTTTGAAGATGCAATAGCCAGGGAATTGCTGGAAGAAACCGGTTATACTTTTTCTTCATACGAGTATCTTGGAAAAATATCAGCCAATCCTTCCACCAATAATAATTTAATGCAAATGTTCCTCGCCAAAGGAGGGAAGAAGGTTGCACAACAAAAACTGGACGCCAATGAGGAGATAGAAGTTGTATTACTGGATACCGATGAATTAAAACAACTGCTGAAGGAAAATAAGATCGTGCAGGCAATGCATGTTACTTGTATTATGTATGCATTGGAGAGATTGGGCCAAGAAAATAAGAAATAAGGAATAAGAAATAAGAAAGTACGAAGCTCTTAAAGAACGAAAATTCAATTGTGCCACGTCAATACTCCTTTCCCCCTTGCGGACAACCGTAGGTTGGGACCGAAGGTCGGGCTGGGATAGGGGGCTAAGAGATGGGGGCATTGACCTCACCAACAAGAAAGACACTTCCACATACAATGATCAGATCATCCTGGTGAGCATGCTGCAGGGCAGACTGCAATGCTTCATTCACGTTTGAAAAAGGATGGCCCTTCAGTTTTACCAGTTTTGCTTTTTCGGTCAGCTCATTTTCCGGTATGGCACGCGGTATTTGAGCTTTGGTAAAATAATACAGGGCTTCTTTGGGTAACAGCGCCAATATTTTTTCCACTTCTTTATCCTTTACCATCCCGGTTATGATGTGAAGTTCATGATGCTTTGTTAATTCTATCTGTTGAACAAGTTGTTTGATCCCATCCATATTATGCGCTACATCCAGTACTACTATTGGTGATTGATGAATGATCTCCCATCTGCCATGCAGGCCGGTTAATTTTTTTACCTGCTTCAATCCCTTACGAATGGTATCATCATTAATTTCCCAACCAGCCTGTTTCAATTGAGAACAGGCTTCAAGTACCGTAACCAGGTTCTTAGTTTGATAAAGACCGGGCAGATCAAGATGCCATATTTTATGATCGATCTGGTTCTCTTCAGCAACTTCAACGATCAGTTCATGTTTTTCCCAATGCCAGTCAACAACTTTTCTTTTTTGTGATGCAATAGAAAGAGGGGCTTGTTTTTCTTTTGCTGTCTCTTCAAATATTTTCAATGTTCCCGGTAAAATTTCACCAATAACAACCGGGGTTTTATTTTTTATAATGCCTGCTTTTTCAAAAGCGATCTTTTCTAATGTATCTCCAAGCAGGTTCATGTGATCCCAGCCGATATTTGTAATAACGGAAAGTTCGGGGCTGATGATATTAGTACTGTCTAATCTTCCGCCCAGGCCAACTTCAATGATGGCAATATCCACTTTTTGCTCTGCAAAATATTCAAAAGCCATGGCCACAGTGATCTCAAAAAAACTGGGGCTTATCTCTTCGATCAATGGTTTTATTTTTTCCGTAAAGTCAATTACAAATTTTTCGCTGACCTCCCGATAACCACCTGCCTGCCGGTAGGCAAGGTCGGGATCTCCGTTTACTTTAATTCTTTCCCTGAAATCTTTAAGATGCGGTGAGGTATACAGTCCTGTTTTATATCCCGCCGTTTGCAGAATTGCTGCCAGCATATGACTTACCGAACCTTTTCCATTGGTTCCGGCTACATGAATTGTTTTGAATTTAGTTTGAGGATCATCTAAAAACTCACAAAGCCGAATCGTGTTGGTAAGATCAGCTTTATATGCAGCAGCGCCAATGCGGCTGTACATGGGCAGGCGGGAAAAAAGATAGTCAATGGTTTGTTGGTAGTTCAGCAAATAAAAAGACTTTCTGCAAATCTAATGAGGAGTTTGTCAAATGGGTCAAATAGGTCATATAAGTCAAATAAGTCATATAGGACATCATTTGACCCGTATGACTTATATGACCTATATGACTTTGGCTATCTTAGTTAACCCTGAAATTAAATTGAACAGTGAGCATGGATTCATGGTCAGCTTTGTCAAATTTGATATTCTGCAGGTATTGCATGATCGCAGTCTTGTATTCATTGCTGCTGTTAGAAGAACCCTTTGCAATACTGATGAATTTTCCTATACCATCAGGTGATACATTGATGTTTGCATATACCACCGCTTTATCCAGGTCACCCTGGAATGAATAATACCGGATGATCTTTCTGTCACCTCTTGTCACTTTCGGGCCTGATCCTGTTCCGCTACCTGTTCCATTACCGCCACCTGTACCGTTACCAGTGCCACCACCGGTTCCATTTCCATTACCAACTCCAAAGCCAAGACCTTTTCCACCACTTTTTTCAAAGTCGTCGGTTGAGCCACCGCCTTTACCAACACCGGTTGTTGTTTTTCCCAAAACAGCTTTGGGTACTTTGGGTGCGGGGACCTCTATTACTGGTTTAGGTTCTGCTTTTACTACTGATGTATTGGTGATCGTTGTAGCTTTTGGTTTTGAAACAACGGGTTTAATAATAGGAGGACTCTCTTTATCATCCGTTTCTTCCACATCTTTTGATGCTTCATTAAGTCCCGGTGCAGGAGGTGTATAGCTGGCTATGCCTGCTGCTCCTGCGGCTTGTACAGGATTACCACCACCGCCTCCGCCACTGGCTAAGGTTTGGGGTTCTTCAGGCAAATTGAGTTCTACTTCAATGCCCGGTTCCTGGATGGGTGTTTCAAACACAGGTAAATCCCATTTCAGCAGGAACATAATGAGTATCATCAAACCGGCAAAACCAGCTGTAATCATAGAGGCTTTTCTCCGGTTTTCAGCTTCAAGGGGTGCAATCATTGTAAGGTAGTTATTCATACAAAAGTACAATTTGGTGATTGGCGGTGCAAAGCATTGTTGTTCACACCTGTCAGTAACGATTCAAACACCATGCAACTTGTATAAATGGAATGCGGAAAAATGTTAAAATTTCTTCATAAAGAGCAGGAGCAGGTAATAAGATCAACCGATCCTCCTGAAAAGCCAATAAGGGAGCAGTTTCAGGACTTTTGCAACCAGCCACCAGCGGATGCTCAGGTATGATCTTCTTTTTTTCTTTTCTATAACAGTAATAATTCGTTTTGCAGCTTTTTCTACGGGCATCACCCACATCTTTTTATTCCCTTTGGCCATATGTGTATCTACAAAGCCCGGTTCTATACAGGTTATTGAAATATTTTTTTTCAGACGCTTTGCTTTTATGACTAACCCTTCAAAGTAATTACTCTGAAAAGCTTTGGAAGCACTGTAGGCCGGTGCCCAGCTATTACCACGAAGAGAAGCAATAGAAGAGATCGTTGCCAGGCTGCCATGTCCCTGCTTTACAAAATAATTAAAACCCCAATTGGCTATTTCTGCAAAACCATTTACGTTTGTGTCAATTGTCATTTTATCGATCTGCCAATCCAATTCTTTGCTGATTTCACCTCCGCCTGCGCTGATGATAAGTATGTCCAGGCCTCCAAGTTTGCTGACCAGGGAATCAAGATGGATATTACTACCAGGTTTTGTTACATCAAAGCACTCATATTCTATCCTTTGTGCAGATTGTTGCCTTATTTGTTCCAGTAACGCTGATCGTCTTCCGCTTATGCCAACTTTGTGACCTTTTTCAATATAAAGTTCCGCCAATTTTTTTCCAATGCCTGATGTAGCACCGACGATCGCTATTTTTTTGGGTTCTGTCATATTGTTGAAATTCCTGCTGCAAGTTCAATCACTTCGATCTTATCAGCCTGATCATGGAAGGTAGCCCAATTACTGCACCAAGGCCTAACAATAAAAATGTGTTTTGGCCAGCAAAGAAACTGGCTGAATGAAAAACGTAGTCTATTATAATGAGACTGGCAGTGGCGATAGCAAAACCGATCGAATTGTAAATAGTGAGAGCTGTACCTCTTAAATGTTCGGGTGCATATTGTGCTACGAGGGTGGAGAACTGTGGTGAATCCGGAACAACAGATAAACCCCATGCAAAAAGTATTGCTATAAAAAAATAAGAAGGAAGCTGGAATGCAAAAGGTGAAAGGAAACAACAGGTCCCGGATATGAATAAAGCGATCGTTGCGACTTTTGCGCTGCCAATTTTTTGTGATAAATATCCACCGCCAATACAACTAATGGTTCCGCAACCAATAATAAAGAAACTTAGCAGCGGGACATTTAATGCGATGCCATTTTTTTCTGCATATAATCCAAGGATCAGCGGCACAAATCCCCAAAATGTATATAGCTCCCACATATGCCCGAAATAACCAAAGGCTGCCTGCCGCCATTTTTTTGAATTAAAAATCTCTCTGAAAGCATTCCACTGAAAACCGCCTGATCTTTTTCTATATGGGCCATCACCTACAAATAATAACATGAGTAAACCTCCGATCAAAGCAAACAGCGAGGTATAATATAAAACCGATCTCCACGGCAATTCAAAATCCCGGTTTTTTAATAAATGCGGAAATGCAGTTCCTAATACCAATGCTCCCAATAAAAACCCAAGAGCCTTACCCAATCCTTTTTCATACCAGTCGGCGGCTATCTTCATGCCCACCGGGTAAATGCCGGCAATAAAAAAACCGGTAAGGAATCTTAAAACAAAAAGGGAAGCGGCATCTTTTGCCAGCCATGCCACGGCAGAATTGGTTAATGCCCCGAGCAGGGAGCTGATGAAAAAAAGTTTTACCGGGGAATAACGATCAGCCAGTGATAAAAAAGCAAATACAAGAGTGCCTGCAATAAACCCAAGCATAACGGCCGATGTGACCTGGCTTACGGCATACTGGCTCAGGTGCAGCGCTTGTTTCAATTCAGGAAGAACAGCATTCCCAACAAACCATAAGGATGTACCAGCGAATTGCGACAATACAATGATCGGGAGAATTCTTTTACGGTTCATCTTTTCAGTTACCGGATTCAGTTTTACTTTTCATGTTTGCAATTACTAAACCTGCAGCAACTAAAATAAAACTAATCAAATGAATGGAAGTAATTTTTTCATGAAGAAGGATGACCGCTTCGATACTGCTGAACACCGGGATCAGGTTGCCAAACAATGCGGTCCTGCCAGTTCCAAGATTTCTTATTGCTTTGTTCCAAATCAAAAAACAAATAACGGAAGCGCCAAGACCAAGATAAAGAATGGATGAAAGGTTGGACAGGTTAATTTCAAACCCTCCGGAGTTCTTTAATTCAACTAAATAAAATGGAAGAAGGATGATAGTGCCTATCCCGAAAATGACAAAAAGAAAATTAACGGAGTTCATGGCAACCGGTTTCTTTTTTACCATGGTATTATAGATGGCAAAAGTGAATGCAGCTGCCAGTATCCACCAGTCACCTTTGGTGAATGAGAAATTCAGCAGGGTCTCCAAGCTTCCCTTGCTTAACAATAAAAGAACGCCAATGATACATATGCACATGCCGGCGATCCTCATCCATGTAATTCTTTCTTTCAAAAAGATCCTGGCAAAGATCACTGACATAATAGGAGAGGTGCAGGTTCCAAGTAAAGCCATATTGATGGCTGTTGAATAATGACCGGCGATATAAACAAAAGTGTTGAACATACTGACTCCGGTAACAGCAGTCAGCAACAAGAACCAAAAATTTGATTTTATTATATTTAATTCTGCCGTGAAATATTTCCAGGCGAAGGGAAGAATAATAATGGTAGCGGAAAGCCAGCGAAAGAATGCAAGGGTAACAGGAGGAATATCTTTTATGATCCCCCGGGCAATTATGAAATTGCCTGACCAGATAAGTGTTGCCGCAATGGCCAGGCTAATGCCGGTATAAACATTCTTCTTTGCTGTTGATGAATACATTTAGAATGAGTTAGCCTCAGCGAAGATAACCTGCCCCGGCGCATTTATTTACTAAGGATAAAAATCTTGCTGGTTTGTTTCAATTTCAATAACTTTCCTGAAAGCACAGATATGAGAAACAGCCACCTGCTCTCTGTGCTCTCATTATTCCTGCTCGTACCCGCATCAATAACAAGGGCGCAGCCGGTCTTACCACTTAAGAATGATCATTTACCTGTAGCGGTATTGTACTCCTCTGTTACGAACAAATTCTTTCACCTAAATAAATAAATATGAAACTGTCATCATTTACCGGTGTTAGCTTTTCGGGCAAAATAATATCAGGGTTATTACCATTACTGTTGCTCTTTACTGTAAATGTATCCGGGCAAGGATTGCCTTCGGCTCCAAAAAAACTGATCGAAACCGGTATTGAGAACTGGAACAACATTTATGGTGGAAATGTAAAAGCTGTTGGATGGACCTATGAAGGCATTATCAAAACAGAGAAGCAACAAAATGATATTGCTTCAGAGATGACCGATCCTTCAACAACATGGTTTCCCAGCGGCGATATTAAAAAACCGGCATTAATGACGGCATTACGGATACCCGATGATCCAAAGTAAAACTGCCGGCCATCACCGCATGGCAGGGCATGGTCCGGAATAAGGTGAAGACCGGGCAACATATAGCGAGGTTGAAATGGACCAAAGGAAATATTTCTTTTACATCTGTCTGCGTCACTGATGAGAATACGGTTGTATATGACAATATGCTTTCAAATACTGCATACATGGATCATCATAGTGTATGTTTTGATTACAGGATAGGAACATTTTGGCAAACCAAATACGAGGACATGGACTTTGGCGCCATCAAAGCAGAACTTAAGATCAGGTGTATAAACGGAACACCCATTTGCGATCATCAATGTGATGCACAAATTGATCTTGGAGAAGCAAAGATCAGTTGCAAAGTGGAAACGATCGGCAATTGTTGCAAACTTTCCTGGGTTTACGGCTGGGCAACCGGGCTGAAGTCTGTAAAACTTAGTGTAAATGAATTTGGAGTAGAGATCACAGGCGTACTTGGTTCAAGCGGTTCGGGTGACGGCAGTTGTACGGAGTGTTGTCCACCTATATCTACAACGATGATTCCGGTACAAACAGACGGAGGCTCTGTTGCTGATGACGGACCGCAACAAATAAGAACTCTTTCAGTAAAAACAATTGAAGGCGAAGTGGTGGATGTAAAAGTTCCGAATAATATCCGGCCCGGAGACCATATTAGCGGAAGCGTAGCAAAAAACATAGTAAAAAAGAGACCCTCGGACACTTTAGATGGAGCGGTGATAGATATAAACGGTCAGCAACATCAATTAAGAGGTAAGAATTTTACTTTCCTGGTGCCGTCTGGCGCTGCATCCATTCCATTTATCATTAAGAATAGCAAAGGCGAGTCGATTGGGACGACTCAAATTCCAATTAATACGCTTGCTATCCCACAACTTCCTGCTGGTACCAGCATACCTCCACAACAAATTGAAATGCCTCCACCGCATTCGCCGGGAAATTTTGTGCCGGTGAATTATTGCCAGCCCGGGCAGCCATTGACCATCAATGGAAATTTTGATGGAAATGCTGCTAATACAAAAGTTTCCATTAATACTATTCCTTGTGAAGTACTGGCCGAATCAGACAGGGGCAGTTTTGTAAATGTTCCTTCTAATCTTCCGGCTGGTAAAGCATCGATCACCATCAAGGAGGGGGGCGTTACAAAGACAATGCCGATCCAGGTAATAACGACAGATCTTAAGGCTAATAAAAAAATTGTGCAAAGAGGTACAAAGGCAACGGTCACTGCTACAGTAAAAGGGCTGGAAAATCTTGACCTGAATAATAATAATTTCAAAATTGAATTGACAAACGGTTCCCCGGGTGTGATTCAATTCATGAATCCAAATACAACTACTATAACAAGGGATATCAACAGCAGTAATGTAAAGAATGGTGTTTTCACTTTTACTACCGATATTACCGGTACAACTACAGGATCATATGCAGTAGGTTCAAATGTTAGCTCCACCACCGGTGCCAACTGCTGGAAAAAATACCAGGATCGCATGGACAATTGTGAAGCACAGCAAAAGAAATGTTATGAAGATTGTGTTCTTACAGGAAAGAAAGACATCGAACTTCTCGTATGCTATGAAGGTTGTAACACTGCTCTCAAGTTTTGCGTTTTGGCTGGCTGGAACGATTACCTGGATTGTTTGAGGAAAATATTTGGGTATTGATCACGGAGTTTTAAATTCTGCCAGGGTTTGCAATATGCGGCCCTGGTTTTTAATGCGCAAAATCCATCTCAAACTTTCCCCGGATGCGTTCGATAGGAGGGTTGAAATAACCATACTTCAGTTGCGGGAATTCTTCGCGGATAAGTTCCTGCAATTGTTTTACGCCAAGACATTCGCCGGTGTCGCTCATACCTATTTTACCCAGGTACCAATCAGGATCAATATTAAAATTGCGCCACTGGATCATTTTTAAACCTGTTTCTTGAATAAGCTTTCTTAAGGCTTCATATTCAGCGACTGAGTCGGTCATTCCTGGAAATACAAAATAGTTGATAGATGTCCATCCGCCGAAACTGCTTACTACTTTCAGGCTTTCAATAATATCATCAAAGTCGTAGTTATTGGGACGATAATAGGGCATATAAATCTCTCTTCTTGCAGAGTTGGTGCTTACACGGATCGAATTCAATCCTGCTTCACACAATGCTTTTACCGATTCTGGATTAGAGCCATTGGTATTGATATTGATACTTCCTTTCGATGTATGCTTTCTTATTTCAATAATGGCATCACGGATGGTCTCCCACATCAATAATGGTTCGCCTTCGCAGCCTTGTCCAAAACTAATGATAGGATAGGGAGCCGATTCAAGATGCGGCACAGTGAATTCTACAATTTCTTCCGCAGTTGGTTTGAATGTTAATCGATCCTGTGTGGAAACGATGGGTTCCTCATCCGGTTGTAATGAGATACATCCAACACAGTTCGCATTACATCCTGCTGAAACAGGAACCGGGCATTCCCATCTGCCCAATGCAAAATTTCTTGCAGCCGGGCAATGGTAGGTCAGTGCACAATTATTGGTAAGATGGTCAACTAAACGGTTATGCGGGTAATGCTTTTGTAATTCCTTTACCCCTTCTTTTATTTTTTCCGGATCATACCCGGAACATTCCTGTCTTATATCCGGTTCAATTCTTACAGCCGGCACATAAAATTTTTCATTTAACCAACCAGCAGCGGTATAACAAAACAAAGGAAGAACAGGAGCATCTTTTTCTGTTTCATATGCCGCTAAGTAAAACCCGGTGTGTGCAGGAGGAATAAAGGCAGCAACTGCCCATCCTTTTTCACATAAACGCATTTCACCGGTCTTGACATCAATACCAATTCCTCTTCTTCCGGGTAATTCATACAAAGACCCGCCGTTGGGTAATTCTATCCATTCATCTTCCGGAACGGGCACAGCATCCCAGCCGCTTCGGCCGGTGGCATATAATGAAGTATCCTCAAAGATCTTGCCTTTGCCATCGGAGAAAAGTATATAGGGAGATTGATTCAAGTTGCTGGTTGCTGGTTACTGGTTACTAGTTGTCGCCTGCAAAACTCGTTAAATTCTTTTTCATTGATTCCATAACCGAAATCATCAACAGGTTGCTGAATGAGCTTATTATTCTTGAAATCAATGGTGAGCAGATTATCTTTTATCATTACATTGCTAAGCATATCCCATTTAATTTTTTTAGCCGGAACGGATGGATATACAATATGATCTTTAGACACAATCACTAAAAGCCTCCTCACAAATATTGTAAAAAGTATATCAAAAACTAATGGTATTGCAGCCATCCAATATTGATGCATGTTGATCCATGTCAGCATCAATATTAAAAAAAGCACATGTAAACCAGGTTGCCATTCAATTCTTTTGATCACCCTGCTTAAAATGAAAATCAGTAAAAGCAGAACTAATGAGGCTATGCAGGTCCATTTGACAACTTTGTTATTTGAGAAAATGACCAGGGCAAGGAAAGTAATTATGTGAAGAATAACAACGACCCGGCTTAGCAAAACGTAAACCCGGGCTTTTTCATTTTTTAAAGTAATTTGAAAATGCTGCATCTCAACTGTTACTTGTGACCAACAAGTTACACAACTTATATAATACCCTTGCTCCCACATTGGCATCCCAGTCCGTATCGCCGCCGATGCCTACTTCGTTGAGGTCAAAACCAATAAGGGTCTTTCCGCTTTGGTGCAATTTGCTGAATAAATAAAAGACCTGTTCTAATTCAAATCCTCCGGGCACAGGAGTGCCTGTAAAAGGACATAGTTTTCGGTCAAGTCCATCTATGTCAAAACTGATGAGGACCTTTTCAGGCAATTTGCTTACAATTTCTTCTGCGATCTGTTTCCAACTCTGTCCTTCAAATTGGCGGCTCCTGATATCCTTATCAAAATAAGTAATGACGCGGAAGTTACTTTTCTGTACATATTCCCACTCATCACTCCCAAAATCCCGGATGCCCACTTGTACCAGTTTGCTTAATTGGGGAATTTCTTTCAATGCGTTGTACATAATGCTGGCATGCGAATAGTTGAATCCTTCATAAGCTTCCCTCAGATCAAAATGTGCATCGATCTGCAAAATGCCAAAGTCGCCGTGCTTTTCTCCAAGGGCTTTGAAATAACCAAGCGGTGTACTGTGGTCTCCTCCAAGAACTCCAACCAGTTTATTTTTTTCAAGCAAGGCCTTTGTTTGTTCGTACACCCAGTTGTTAAGAAACAAACTTCCTTCATTTACTTCTTTCAGTGTTTTGGTCATGAATTGGTTTGCCCCGACTTCTTCGCCTTTTGAAATATAATCGATATATAGTTCAGCTTCTTTACGCAGGTAATCACTTTTCAATAATATCTTTTTATCGGAAGGGCGCATATAAAAACCTTGTTTCCATGTATCCGGGAATTCCGGATCAAAAAGATCAACCTGGAGACTTGCTTTGAATATGGCATCTGCGGCACGGGCTGTGCCTGCGCCGTAACTAACTGTAACTTCCCAGGGAACGGGAAGGATTATAAGCTTTGCGTTTTCTTCACTGGTAGGAAGTCCGAAAATATTATTATTGGGATTTCCTACTGTATTAGGGTCATAATTTAAAAAATCATCCATAGAGCGTTATTGAAAGGCCGTGCAAGGTATGCCATTTTGATTTATCAAAAAGCCAGCTTTGGTATGAATAATTTCTGTGAAATGAAATACCGTTGGTCGACCCGCTTTATTTTGAGGTATGGGATGTTTTCCTGCTGAGGTTCTTCAGGTGGGTTACATGGGATACGACAGCCAACCTCATTTTGGGATATTCGATATAAGGGAAGCCAAAATCCTGGCAGGCTTTCTTTATGATCTTACTGATAGCAGGGTAGTGAACATGTGATATCCGGGGAAATAGATGGTGCTCTACCTGGAAATTCAATCCACCAACCAACCAGGAGATTAACCTGTTGCGGGTAGCGAAATTTGCTGTGGTCTTTAATTGATGAAGCGCCCATTCATCTTCCATTCTGCCTGTTTCTGTACTTGCCTGCGGAAAATGAGTTTCCTCAACTGTATGCGCCAGTTGAAAAACTATACTTAAAACAAAGCCGGCAAAACAACCATAGATCACGAAGCCGATCAACCAGGTGGAAAAACCTAATGTATAAATAGGAACAGCCATAAAAATAAAGGCATGCAATAATTTAAAACCCCAAAAAGAGAGGTGTTGGCCTATGTTCATTTTCGTTAACCGGGTGGAGCCTATTTTTCCGAGAAAATATTTTTTATAGTCAGTAAAGAAAACCCACCAGATATAAAGCAATGAATAAGCTGCCCAGAAATACCAATGCTGAAACCGGTGAATCTTATAATACTTCTGGGTTTCACAAAGACGGAGCAGGGGCTTGGCCTCAATATCATCATCCACGCCTTCAATATTGGTATAAGTATGGTGAATGATATTATGTTTTGACTTCCACATGAAATTATTTGCCCCCAGGAAATTGAGTGACAGGCCTGCCATGCTGTTTACCCATTTTAACCGGCTAAAGCTTCCATGCATACCATCATGCATCACATTAAAACCAATGGCGGCAGTTAAGCCACCCAGGATGATACATTCCGTAATGGCCAGCCAGGTAACAGGTGTATAAAAAACAAGGTGAACATAGACAAAGAGGAAACTCACAACCAGGAGCACGGCCTTGAAGTACAGGGAAAAATTGCCGGTTGAAGGCTTTCCTGCCTGCTTAAAATAATCACTTATTCTTTTTTTTAATTCTGAATGAAATGAATTCTTATCTGGTGAGAACTTTGGACTGGACATTATTGGACGTTAATTGTATTAAAGAGTTCAAAGGTAATCAATTATGGCCAGAATGGAGGGAATTTTTTTCAACATTAACAATACTCAAGTTTCATTCAAAATCAGGGCGTCAAGGTTTTGAATTCCAATTGTTTTTTCACTGATAAATCCTTCTGCATATTTTACCCCGATCCTTTTACCTAACATCCTGGCCCTTGCTATTATACTTTCCAAAAAATCAGGTGTGGAGATATATGTCTGTGGCTCTTTATCGTTTTTTTTAGCTGAATGAAATTGTGTCCTGTATGCTTCAATGGCTTTCATCCTTTGTTCAAATACATCGCTGATATCGATCAGCAGGTTGGGTTCATGATACCAGTCTTGTATATAGTGTAACACATAAGCAGGTTTCCATCTTGACTGGTTCGTTCCATTTTCATCTTTGGTTTCAATTTTGGCAAGACCAGAGAGGAAACAACATTCTGCGATCATATTTCCGGCTCTTCCATGATCGGGATGACGGTCGTGCAATACATTTCCAATAACTATTTCAGGCTGGTATTTACGAATGGCAGCAATGAGTTTTAATTTATTCTCTTCGTTATTCTCAAAGAAACCATCCCGCATCTTCAGGTTCTCTCTTACCAGCACTCCCATGACCATAGCAGCATTAGCTGCTTCCTCGTAGCGTGATTCGATGGTACCTCTTGTCCCCAGCTCTCCCTGTGTCAGGTCAACAATCCCAACTTTCTTACCTCTTTTTATTTCATTGATGATAGTTCCTGAACAACTCAGTTCCACATCATCCGGGTGAACGCCTATAGCAAGAATATCGAGTTTCATGTTGCTGGTTGTTTTAATAGCCGTTAGCTATTAGCTTTTAGCTGTTAGCTAACGGCTTATGGCTAAAAGCTAATGGCTAATTATTTTTTAGTCGTTAAAGATAAGTAGGGGGCATTAATTCCTATAAGGATTCTTGTACCAGATACCATCGATCTCTTTTACAATATTTTCTATCTGGCGATCCAGTTTATTTTCGGTAAGGTTCCAGTCCTGCTTCAGGTTGCCGCCAACAAACCAGGCCATTGTTTGATATAAACGGGCATTCAGGCCACCCTTGTATTCCTTGAGGATCTCGTAACAATTATTACCCGTTTGCCTGTTGATAAGTTTCATTAATATTTTTCCCTGGTATACGGAGAGGTTGGAAAGCGGGTCGCTGAATTCTTTTCTTAATTCTTTCTCCCTTGACTTCATATATGTCTTTCGTTCTTTCTTATTTTTTACATTGGTAAGATTGGAATTGATATCGTTAATAGTGCTGCCGGCGACCCTTGCATACGGGTAAGTGATATAAACGGCATTGCGAAGTCTTGTCCATTCTTCTATGAATTTGGCCAGTTTTTCGGGGGATAATTTTGAGACCCATGCCATTTCCATTTCTTTGAAATTCACGATCTCGTTATGATAGAAAATGGCCGGAACAAGTACGGTATCATTGGGTCCCCATTTCTTGGCCTGTTCCTTCATGGCTAATCTTGCATAGGCCGTTGAATCCTGGTAGGTGGAATCTGAATATACCTGTGCCCGGAGCTGACAGCTTATTCCTATGAACAGGAAGAGCAGCAAGGACTTAAACCGGTATGTATATAAAGCTTTCATCTGTGATCATTGATCGATGCCTGTAACTAACAGACAGTAAAGCTACAAAAGATGCTGTTTGCATCAAAGGAGTTCCTTCGGAATAAAATGCAAAAATTAAGACTGTGAACCACTGCTGCGGTTTAACTGGATCCGCCTCAGCATACTGATAAGGATACCTATGGCTGTAATGATAACCCCAAACCAGAGAAGATTGATGAAAGGATATTTATAGGCTTTCAGGGTAACAAACTTCATGACCGCATTGGATTCTTTTATGCCCAACTCAATACTTTTATCAGGATTCACTTTTTGCAATTGTATCACCAGGCCTTCGGCAGTGATGGTATCCGGCAAGGAAAGCATTCCACCTTTGACAATGGCCAGCCTTGAAGTAATATTGGAAATGGAACCGTATTTGGAATGAATTTTTATGGAAGATTCATACAGGCTGTCTCCCTTTCCAAAAATGCTGGGGGGCAAACTGTCATTTGATCTTACATTCTCCAGGATCATATACCCGTTCGAATAAAAAAGTGAATCGCCCGGTTTCAGTTTGTTGGTTATAAAAGCGGCCGTGTCCTTTTGTTTCTCAGGATTGGGCAATGAAGTTATGTATGTAAATACATCATGATCCCAATAGTGTTTTGCAGAAGGATTTGCCATTAATCCCTCGTTACCCTTATAATTAACAAAGGCATTTGGTTTCAATACAAATTCTTCATTACCGTCTTTACTTTTAAAACGGATAGAATAGAACCACAATTGTTTTTTGGGATGCGCTGAATCCTTTTCATACGTAAGTGTGTACTTACCCATATCAGAACTAACACCCTTTATCAATGTCAGGTTTTCTCTCGGGTCTTCGTTGGCGCCCAATGGAGTTCCGATACCGTTGATATTATGTGACAGCACTTCTTTTTTGGAAGAAGTAATAAGAATGCCCAGTAACACCATACCAAACCCAACATGTGCAATAGAACCGCCGGATAATTTCAATTTCCCTTTTAAACCCAACCAGATATACCCGGCATTTGCCACGATAGCATATATCGTACAGGCAACCGCCAGCCAGATCGCACCAAGGAATCCCGGACCTTTTTTAATGTAATTGATATTTCCAAATACAAGTACAAGCGAAGCTGCAATGACAGCTACCAGGGTCGGTATCCATATTTTTTTCCAGAAAACTTTGGCCGGGGTTCCTTTGTATTTCAAATATTGACCAATGGCGGTAAGCAATCCGATAATTACAGCCACATAGACCTGTATGCTGTTATAAGCAAACTCAGGATCTTCCGGCGGTGCTTTTTTAATTCCAAAGATTTTGTTGAAAACAGGCAAAGAAGTTTTACCAATAATTACCATGGCAGAAAGAAAGAAAACCAGCGAGCCGATAAACATCCAGAATTCTCTTGAAGATCCACTTTCTTCTTTTTGCACGGCAGGGATATGATGGTACCGGATGATGAAAAAAGTCAGTGAGGGCAAAACAAATACCAGCAAAAATGCAAGCAGTTGAAAGTTCATGCCAAGGTCTGTGAATGCATGAACGGAAGAATCACCCAATATGCCGCTTCTTGTAAGGAAAGTTGAATATAAAACCAGGCTGAAGGAAATGATGAAGAAAATATGTGTTGCTCTTAATGAATGGCCGCTATGTTTATAAATAAGTAATGTATGAATGCCGGATATCATGACCAGCCACGGAACAAGAGAAGCATTTTCAACCGGGTCCCATGCCCAGTAACCACCAAATGTCAATGATTCATAGGCCCACCTGGCGCCCATCATGATACCAACACCCAACACGGCGGCAGAAAAAAGTGCCCAGGGCAATGCGGGTTTGGTCCATTCTCCAAATTGTTTTTTCCATAATCCTGCCATGACGAATGCAAAAGGAACAATCGTGGAAGCAAATCCCATGAATAGAACAGGCGGATGAATGACCATCCAGTAATTCTGCAGCAAAGGATTCAGATCATTGCCATCTTTTATAGATGACATATAATCGGGTCGCAATGCCTGGTTCACATCAAAGTCAAGATGCAGGGCCGGGGCGCTGTCCAATACACCGGAATCTCTTAATAATATAAAAGGATTGGAGCCCATCTTCCAACCGAAGATGTAAATACCTGCGATCATCGTGGCAAGACAAAGCTGCGCAAAGCTTAGGACCGTCATCACCGGCGCTTCCCATTTCTTACTTGTTTTCATCAATATCAATCCAAGTACACAATGCCAGATGCTCCATAGCAGGAAACTTCCTTCCTGTCCTTCCCAGAAACAGGCCAGCATATATTTGAATTCCAGGGAGAGGCTGCTGTGTTGCCAGGCATATTTGTATTCAAATAAATGGCTGTGGATGATGTAGAATAAAATTCCAAAGATGGCCAGTACAGAGATCACTTCGGTAATAAAAGCAAAACGGGCCAATTTCTTCCAGTAAGCAGCATCTGTTTCATTTTTGGATTGTGCAGATCTGAAATAGGAAAATGTTGCAACCAATGATGCAACTAAAGAAAGTACAATAAAGAAATGTCCTAACTGACCGGGTAAAAGATGCTCGCCGATATAACCCATTCCCTGTTGGTATTATTTAGGTGAAGAATTTTCAGTGGCTGGTGCATTCTGTGTGGCGTTCTGAATATTTTTCCCGGCAGCTTTCATATCGTCTTTATATTTGGATGGGCATTTGGTCTGTACATCCCCGCATTCAAAATGGCCATCCTGGAATTTACCCCTTAAAACAAGTCGTTCACTGATCTTAAGATTAGGTATCTCACCTTTTCTGTAGATCACTTCGATCTTTTGATCGGGGCTGTCAATTCCCATTGCCTGGAATTGCAAAAAATTAGCGTCCTTGACCGGGTCATAAACAATGGGGGAAAGCGTATCTAATCTTACAGCGATATGCATGAATTTACCTGGCTGTGATTTTGCCTCAGAAATAGAGTCGTAGGTATTGCTGGCGCCTTTGAATTGTGTAAAAAGATAAGCAATGGATCCCGCGATCAGTAACAGTAAAACAATATGAATTTTTTTCATGACCTCAGTTTGCGGTGGCAAAGTTAGGTCAAAAAAGCATCATTATGGGTTGCTGGTTTCTGGTCACTGGTTTCAGGTTAGCAGAATATAAAGGGAATCTTCGTTCTTTAAGAAACAAGCAACCAGCAACTAGAAACCAGTTGCCCTTATCTTTGTTGCATTAAATTCTTAGCCGAATGATATTTGAACTGAACGAAGAACAATTGATGATTCAAAAGGCTGCAAGAGATTTTGCCAAAACTGAGTGTTTGCCCGGTGTCATTGAAAGAGATGAACAGCAGAAATTTCCCCGTGAGCAAGTAAAGAAGCTGGCAGAATTAGGTTTTTTGGGTATGATGGTAAAACCAGAATACGGTGGCGCAGGCATGGACTCGATCAGTTATGTGCTTGCCATGGAAGAGATCAGTAAAATAGATGCCAGCGTAAGCGTAGTAATGAGTGTTAACAATAGCCTGGTTTGTTACGGTTTGCAGGAATATGGAAGTGAAGAACAGAAACAAAAATATCTCACACCCCTGGCACAGGGCATAAAAAATGGTGAACTCTATATCGGGGCTTTTATGTTGAGTGAACCCGAAGCAGGAAGCGATGCAACGTCTCAAAAAACGACAGCAGAAGATAAGGGTGATCATTACTTATTAAATGGAACCAAGAACTGGATCACCAACGGGGGCACGGCCTCTGTTTATCTTGTCATGGCACAAACTGATCCTGGAAAAGGTTCAAAGGGAATTAATACATTGATCGTAGAAAAAAACTGGCCGGGTGTGGTAGTAGCTGCCAAAGAAAATAAGTTGGGCATCCGTGGAAGTGATACACATACTGTGATGTTCAACGATGTAAAAGTGCCGAAGGAGAACCGGATCGGTGCAGATGGTTTTGGTTTCAAATTCGCAATGAAGACGCTGGCGGGTGGAAGGATCGGTATTGCTTCCCAGGCATTGGGTATTGCGAGCGGCGCTTATGAACTGGCAAAAGAATATTCTAAAACCAGGAAGGCTTTTGGTACAGAGATCATGAATCACCAGATCATTGCATTCAAACTGGCTGATATGGCAACAAGGATCGAGGCGGCAAGATTGCTTTGTTTGAAGGCAGCCTGGGAAAAAGATAATGGTATAGATTATACATTAAGTTCCTCCATGGCCAAAGTATATGCTTCTGAAACGGCGATGTGGACAACGGTGGAAGCAGTACAGATACACGGCGGCTATGGTTTTGTAAAAGAATATCACGTGGAGCGGCTGATGCGTGATGCCAAGATCACCCAGATATATGAAGGAACGAGTGAAGTGCAAAGGATCGTGATTAGCAGAAGTATTTTAAAATAAACTATAGAAGCTATTAGCTGTTAGCCGTTAGCTTTTAGCTGACGGCGTTTTTATTACAATCTTTGCGTGAAACCATCATGCCTGTCAATAAAGAATCATATCAATTATTAAAAAAAGAGCTTGAAGAAGAACAAGTAACTCTTGTAGCCGTCTCCAAAACCAAACCGGTTGAAGATATTCTTGACTTATACAATCTTGGTCACAGGGATTTTGGTGAAAACTATGTACAGGAAATGGTAACGAAGACAGCGCAGCTTCCAAAAGATATCCGCTGGCATTATATCGGTCACCTGCAAACCAATAAAGTAAAGTTAATAGCTCCCTTTGTGCAACTGATCCATGGGGTTGATAGTCTAAAACTCCTGGAAGAGATCAATAAACAAGGTGAAAGGAGCGGCCGTGTTCTGGATTGTTTGCTCCAGGTACATATAGCCATGGAAGAAACCAAGTTTGGATTGGATGAAGGAGAGCTTGATTTGCTAATTAAACAATTTGAAAATTTAAAAATGGCTAATGTCCGTATTTGCGGATTGATGGGAATGGCAAGTTTTACTGATGATATGAATAAAGTCAGGCAGGAGTTTCAAAACCTGAAAAGAATTTTCGACCGGCTAAAGACTAACGACTCACGACTAACGACTCTTTCCATGGGCATGAGCAACGATTATAAGATCGCCATTGAAGAGGGTAGTAACATGCTGCGGATCGGCAGTTTGATTTTTGGTGAACGGGCAAAAGCTGATTAAACCAAATCCTTTGCCTCTATATTAGGAATTCTTCGTATTTTTTGCACGCAAATAAACAGTTATGAAAATTATTTCCTTTATTGCTCTGCTTCTTGTTTCTTCATCAGCGTTTTCACAACACGAAGGAGACTCCGTTTATAGAAGATGTCCTGTAGCTATCAAGGATACGGCAACAGGGAATAATTATTTTATCGAGCACCAGTCTGCCACGGTTAAAACTTACCGGAACAAAGGAAATTACACGATCGTTATTGAACAAAAGAACCAGTTCTTTACTATATTTTTCCAGGTAAGAAGTTTTAGTACCAAGAGGAAATCCACTTACAGCATTTCAACAGACGCAAATAGTAATGGTGAATTGAGTGCAAAATATTCATTCAGGTCAGGTGCGAGTGTCGCTTTTATTGATGTCAGTTCGGGAAAGGCTGAAGTAACATATGATAAAGCAACCAAGCTCTGGCATATTAAGTTAACCGGTTTGATCGCTAACATGGGAGATACAAGAGTCACTTATTTCAAAGCAACGGCTGATTTTTATATCAGGTAACAAGACATAAAACTGTTTATCCCTGGATTACTTTTATTGATTTGGATAATCTCTTACATTCAATCCCAGCGTAATATTCCTTCTTGCCCTCAGCATCCCATCTTTCATAACTGCTTTTAATACTCCGTTACTGCCAACCGGCTGAGCCTTGTTTCTTTCATTGCCCGGTAAAAGCGGATCATCATCAAATACAAATTCATCTATCCAATATTCACTAAAACCCGGCTCTTTGATGACGGGATGGATATGTTTTGGATTGTTGCTGTTAGGATAGGAGGCGGGTACCAATGTATAAAACCTGTATTCACCTTTTTCATTGGTCTTTATCCATCCCCGGATATAACCATGTCGTTTTGCCCAACCCGTTTCACCACCCTTTTTTGCATAGATCCCATTTTGGTCCGTATGATAGATATAAAGAATGATGCCGGGAGCTGCTGTTTTGCCATCAGGTTTGTAAATGATCCCGCTGATCTCTATTTTCGGGCCTGCCTCATTAAAATCGGGCAATGTATCCACTTCATTTAATTGTTCGAAAGGAACAGGCGATTCATAAATGGCTTCGCAACCTTCACAGCCGCCGCCCACTTTAATTTCCTTTTTTACGGGTTGACCGGTCTTAGTTGATGCATTTTGCTGGCAACTGCAGAGATGGGTTGCCAGGAATAATATAAGAAGGGTGTGGAAGCATTTCATATACGTTGGTTTAATGAGACAAATCTCAGACTGTTTAAAGTTGACTGCAAATTGTTTACACCAAAGGAGTTGCCGGCTTGATGAAATGAACAGGTACAGATGGTCAGGCGAAAGTTACCGGTAGTGTAAAGACTTTTACGGTTGGGAATTTGTACTTTTATTTTACGGTATGCAAAACAACTCATTCCTTCAGAAATATAAATTGCATCATGTCTTCTTCTGGATGCTGGTTTTTGCTTTATGGTTTTACTTACGTTACCAGGATTACACGACCAAAAGAATTGCAGCAGCTATTACTTTACTTAAAGTCGCTGATCTTGCCCTACTCGTTTATCTTACTAACTACATATTGATACCGCGGTTGCTGTATAAAAAAAAGTACATAGATTTTATCGGGGCTTTTATCATCATGATCGTTGCAAGCAGCCTGGTGAAAGTATATGCGATCGGGGAGATATTGCATCAACCCCTTTTGTTCAGTTTGTCGGGCAACCTGAAAACAAGGCTTTACGAAAATGTGATCTCCGATTTTTTCCTCGTCCTTGCCGGTGCTGCTGTCCGGTTGATATTTGATTATATTCAAATGCAGCAACGACTGGCAGAAGTAGCGAAAGAAAAAGCAGAGACGGAACTTAATTACCTGAAATCCCAGATCAACCCGCATTTTTTATTCAACTCATTAAATTCTGTTTACTTTCTAATTAATAAGGATAACCCCGAAGCAAGGAATGCGCTGCATAAATTTTCAGAAATGCTGCGCTACCAGTTGTATGAAATGAGCGGCGATAAGATCCCGGTTGAAAAAGAGATAAACTACCTGAAAGACTATGTGGACCTGCAGCAGTTGAGAAAGGACGAAAAATATTCAGTGCAATTTAATCATGCACCGGATGTAAAAGGTTTTTTTATTGAGCCGTTGTTGCTGATCCCGTTTGTTGAAAATGCCTTCAAGCATATTTCACATAATAATGATACAACCAATTTTGTAAAACTGGATATGAGCCGCAGCAACGGAACGTTCTTATTTACCGTTGAGAATTCAAGGGAAACGGGCCAGCCGGGTACAGAAAAAAATGGCGGTATCGGTTTGACCAATGTGAAGAGAAGGCTTGAACTGCTTTATCCCGGCAAACATGAATTGAAGATCGATGAAACCGATCAAACATTTTCAGTAAAACTTAACCTGCAGGTATTATGAACATCAATTGCATTGTCATAGATGATGAGCCACTGGCAAGAAAGGGTCTGAAAGAATATATTGCCGATGTGGACTTCCTGAACCTTATTGGCGAGTTTGATTCTCCCCTGAAGGCAGCAGACTTTATCAGCAGTGGGGAAGTGCAACTCTTGTTTTTGGATATCCAGATGCCAAAGATCACCGGGCTTGATTTTTTTAAAACATTGCAAAACCCGCCACCCGTGATCTTCACCACGGCCTACCCGCAATATGCACTTGACGGGTTTGAGGTGAATGCACTGGATTACCTCGTAAAACCCATTTCTTTCGACCGCTTCCTGAAAGCAGCATTGCGTTCAAGAGAATTTTATGAAGTAAGGGAAAAAAACCAGCTGGGCACATCGGAACCCCCGGCTGATCATTTTTTTATCAAGGCAGATAATAAACTGGTAAAGCTGATGTATGATGATATCCTCTTTGCCGAAGCACTGCAGAACTATGTGGTCATTCATACAAAAGATAAAAAGTATATCACGTACCTCACGTTCAAATCGGTGGAGGACTATTTACCTTCCGATAAATTCATAAAAACACATAAATCTTATATTGTTTCTGCTGCCAGGATCGAAAGCATTGAAGGCAACATCATCCGAATCGGGGTACATCATGTTCCCATCAGTCGCAACCTGAAAGATGAAGTGATGGACAAATTGCTCAAAGGGAAATTCTTGAAACGCTAAGGTCTTTCATCAGCTTCCCCGCTGAGAACCTGTATTAGCCTGTTTGCTTACAAAGCCTGAGGATTTGGGTTTCTGGATGAACTTTGAACCCTGCGTATTACCGGCAGCATTTTTTTTGTTTTCTTTCTTCTTGTCTTTGTTATTTTTTTGATTGAGCAGTGACATAAGGTATAATTTTATTATGCAAATATAACAGTTTGCCGGTACATAGCATGATGCAGGTCTCTTTGCCCGGGATAAAGTTTACTTACCCGCATTAATGACACTGCATACGATATTCATTCTTTCATTCACTTGTGTGATGTTCAGGTTAATGACATCGGCCTGCCTGCTGTCATTATAAAGCTGGTCTATTTCGCCGCTGGTTTTATTCAGCTGGTTCTGGTCCAGCCCGGGAATGGTGATCTTTAGCGACGCAATAAGTTCTTTCATTTCCCGGTAGTTCTCATTATAAATGGTTTCAAATTCTTTCTGGATCCTTTTGATCCCCGACGTGATCATCTTCACCGAAGTAGGGGCATCCGGCGGGTACAAGGATCCTTCACGTTGCACATGGGTCGTATCCAGCCAGGCTTGCAATTTCTGCGGATCATAGTATCTCTGAAGCAATGATTCTACTGATGTTTCTTTAAGTGATTGCTTGCTGATAGCCGGGTTCATGGTCGTGATACATTCTACCAGGAAATCTTTCAGGTCTTCCTTGATCTCGTCAGACCTTTCCAGCATCTTTTCTACTTTTTCACCAAATTGTTCATTGATCACATTCAGCTTTTCATATTGATAGAAATATTGCTCCACTTTTGCCATGAATTTATTCAGGTCTTCCTTGGTGATGCTTTTTTCCACGATCACCAGGTTGCCAACCAGTGACAGTACCGTGCTGAAAATACCAAGAGCAGGAAGATATTTCTTCACCGACTTGATACCATTGTCTTCCGGGTTGTTCAAAAAACTTTCAATGATATCTTTGAATTTACCGCCATCTGTTTTCTTCACTTTATCCAGTATCGGTTTAAGCGCTGTGAGTATTTCATTTTTCAGGCTAAAGCCAAGCTCATTGTTCACCGGGTTGTTCAGTGTTGTGATCTTATTCCTGTAATTATCTTTTTTTAGTAAACCGGTGAGTGAGTTAACAGAATTATTGGCGCTTTCTATAAAGTAAGCAACAGAGAGAATGCCCGGTTTGTAATCTTTCTTAATGGCTGATGGTTGTGCGGTTGTTACGAAGGACATCGTGATGATGGGTATAAGAAGAGCAGTAATGGTGGTATGGCAGTTGGCGATTCTTATCTCCCGCAGTTTCATGCAGGATGCAGGGGATTTATTCATTACACAGGCTTATAGGATTTAAAGAACGAAATATTCAAAGGTTTGAGGCAAATGAAATGTTAAGTTATGCAGCAATAACTGTTTATTCTTGTCCATACTTTTTTATACCATCTCTATCCTGGTCATGTTGCGAAAAAATTCGTAACCTTTTTCCTGCCTATAAATTTATTTTCTATATCGCCTGATTCAATGTATTTTGTTCTTATTAAATCAATGAATATGCTAAAGTCAACTTTTTATAACCAGGTTAAAAAAGTCTTCCTCATCGTTCTCGTCTTTGCACCGCTCTATTCATTTTGCTGGGGTGTAACAGGTCACCGCGTTGTGGCAGAGATCGCACAAAGACATTTATCAAAAAATGCGAAGAAGGAATTAAAGAAGATCATCGGCCGGGAAAACCTTGCCATGTGGGCCAATTGGCCTGATTTCATTAAATCTGATACGACCGGAACCTGGACGGCTGCTTCCAAATGGCATTATGTGAATTTGCCCGGTAATCTCGGGAAAGAAGAATTCATGAGTAAACTGCAAAGCTTGCCGGGTGAAAACCTTTATACACAGATCAAGGCGCTGACGGCCCAACTAAAAGATAAAACGCTGCCACAGGAAAAAAGACAGATCGCTCTGCGGTTCCTTATCCATTTTATCGGCGACCTGCATCAACCTTTGCATGTGGGCAGGGAAGAAGACCAGGGTGGTAATAAGATCAAGGTTAACTGGTTTGAGAAGGAAACGAATCTTCATTCTGTCTGGGATAATTCTTTGGTGGAGTTTCAGCAATACAGTTATACAGAATATGCCACGGTGCTTGACATCGCTACTGAAGAAGAAGTACAGGCCTGGCAGAACTCATCTCTCGAAGATTGGTTCTATGATTCCTATACATTGGCCAATAAGGTTTATGCTTCAGTTCCGGCAGATGGAAAATTAGGGTATAAATACAATTATATTTTTCAAAAAGACCTGGATGTTCAGCTGTTGAAAGGTGGTGTTCGTCTGGCTAAACTGTTGAATGGAGCATTAGAATGATCTGCTTATGGGTTCTTTCTTTGCGAACGGGCAATAGCTATTAATAACAGGCCCAGGATAATAATGCCAATCCCTGCACCGGCAGCAAATAAAATTACATGAGGATAACCCAATTCATTCACATCCACCATCGGGTAAGGATAAAACCCGTCTATAGCGCCGCGGACCAGGATATAAATAAAATAAACGAGCGGCCCGGCAAGCCATAGCAATGCATATTTCCATTGCAGCGAAGTTTTTGATGCAAAGAAGAGCCAGTATAAAAAATACAGGGCAGGAACAACTACATGCAATAATTCACTATCCAGTTTCTTCAAGCCCTGCAGATGATGCAGGTGCCTCAGAAAAATATTAAAACCAAGAAACACCAGAAGAATATATAAGACAACTCCTGTAACGATCATTGACTTTGAAAAAAATTTTCCGGCTGCTGAGTTGGGTATGATCAGAACAACAGAGAGGCTGATCGCAACCAATAAGTTGGTCAGCATGGTTCCAAAACTCCAAAACCTGCCGAGGACTTGCAATATGGTCAGGTGATTGGCTTCCGCCCTGGTTATAACGAAATAAATTTCGCCAATTAAAGCAAACCATGCAGCAAGAGCAATAATCGCTGCAAGTAAAATTCCGGTGAGTGGTAATTTTTGTTGCACAAGGAAAGATATCTAATAAATAAGATAATTATTCTTTAAGCTTTTTCAGGAAGGATGTATTTTCCAGGAAAAGTTGAAAGTTGTCCGGGTTATTTATTACATCGTTGTGCCTATGCAGGCTATGGATAAAAACTATTTTTTTTGTCAATACTGATTGCGGCGTTAATTCTTTCTCTTCGATCGTATCCGCCCTGATATTTAATTTGATCAACTGCTTTACCATTTCCTTACTCTCTCCGTCTGTTCCGCCACCATCCGTATAAATATCAATAAGACGGTGACTGTTATCGGACTGTATCCAGTTTAAATATTTATCTGTTTGGCCATACAGGGCATCAAATAAGATCACTTCCTGAACCGGCATATTGCCATTCGCTAAAATAAAAGCCATGACCCGGTAGGCGCCGCTATGCCCGGCCAGCAGGATATTTCCTGCTTCACATTTTTTGGAGACAGCTTTTTCTTTTTTTAATTCCTGCATGATGTCCGCCACTAATTCTTTAAATGTATTGTTGTATTCCAGTTTGCCGCCATAACTATCCGGCGCATCTTTGGTTGTTTCTGCCAAAACAAGGACAGCATTTAATTTGGAAGCTGCAAATTGTTTTATTAATGCATGTCGTACCGCTGCGCTGTCAATATTATTTCCCCAGCCATGAAACCAGAATACGAGGTCAACTTTTTTAGTGGCATTTAATTTTTTTGGAGCGATAATTAAAACGGAACTATCCATATAATGTGTTGCAGCATCATACAAGACCTTGTTGTACATATGTCCTTTTACTCTCGCCGTATCCGGGAAGGATGTATGTGAAGAGTGGATGCGGAAAATGTTCATCTCATTGTTCTGGGCAAATGATAACGCTGAAATGAACGAACAACAAACCAGGAGCTGATATTTCATATAAAAATTTTTGTAATTGCTAAATAACTTTTTCTCTCCACTTTCCACTCCTGATATACAAAAAAGAAAGAGTGAACAGGGAGATCCAATACAATAACTCCGATGTCCATGCCCACACTAATGAAAGTTTCCAGACATCCAGTACCAGCCAGATATAAATACAATAGATGATAATGCAGGCAATTTCAATGAGGAGATTGACCCTGGTATTGCCTGTCCCGGTCACCGCATTGAGCCATACCGTGGCAATGGACATGCTAAGCATGCCAACCGTGACGATCCTGATCACTGGTATGGCCTCATCGATGAATTCTTTTTTTAATTTGAAAATGCTGAGAAATATTTCCGGGAAAAAATTGATAAGCAGGCAAAGAAAAAAAGTAAAACCAAAGCTCAGCCACATGATCTTTTTGATCAGCATTTCCACTTTGTCTTTTTTGCCCTGGCCGATCACATTACTGACCATGGCATTGGTCGTACTTGCAAATGCCCAGGAGAAAATACCAAATACGCCGAAAATATTACGCATGATATTGCTGATGGCCAGCGGCATTTCTCCATAATGCTCTATAAGAATAAAAAATAACATCCATGCCACCACACTGATCATCCATTGTAAAACCAATGGCGATGATTGCCGGAAGATGAGTGATGCCAATGATCTGTTGAATGATAAATGAGTGAGCAGCCCGAAACGATGAGGCATTTTTTTGTATAGAATGATTGCGGTTACCACCAGCAATGCAATGGCTTCGGCAATGATAGAAGCCACAGCCGCACCATTGAAACCCCATTTCGGGAAACCAAGATGCCCGTTAATTAAAACATAGTCGAGAAAAATATTGATACCTGCACCTGTAAAGAAAGCATATTTCATGTAACGGCTGTTGTTGGTGCCCACCAAAAATGCATTGCACATCTGGAATAAATAAAGCAAGGGAAGGCCCCAAATCCGGATCTTTAAAAACCGGATAGCTTCTGTTTGTACGACCGGCGAATGCAAACTTGCAGTAAGTAAATAGGGCGCAAACAGGTAAGTGACCAGGATGCCGGCGGCAGAAAAGAAAAGAGCGATCCAAATAGATTGGCCAAATAACTTACCAATTTCTTCAGGCCGGTTCTCACCGGCACGTCTCGCAATGAGTCCCTGCAAACCGCTGTTGAAACCATTTCCGACCAAAGCGAAAATGAGATAAAAAACACCGGTGATCCCTGCCGTGCCTAAGATCGTTTCTCCAAGGTTGCTGAGGAATATATTATTAGTGACAAAGTTGATTTGCGGCACCAGCATGGCAAGGCTGATGGGCAAAGCGATCTTTAATATCTGCCGGTTGGTTATTCCGACCTGTAAATCTGTATTTGTAGTTGTGGTTGCCATTGATTGAAGAAGATAAAGCCTCTGCTTGTGATCATAATGATATCTCAATTTCGCGGGGTCTTGTCATTCCGACGCAGGAGGAATCTAAGAGATTGCTACTGTCGGTCATTTCGTGGGTTTGAGATGCCTCGTACCTCGGCATGACAAGACTCCGATAGTTCGAATACCAAACGAGACACTATCAAAAGCTGGCAAACCTACGATATTTAAATTTTTGACTATTATTGCACGCACTCAAGTAATGTCCGGTTTTCAATATTTCTCGCAGCGTTCGCTGCGAAGCAGCGGCGTCCCGATAGCTATCGGGATTGCGTTCTTTGCCTCTTTGTCCCGCCTTAGGCGGGATGAAATCAAAACCGGACACTACTCGCAATCAAAATAATTTATTGAAGCAATTATTTCATATTATAAATGACAGCACTGAGAATCCTCAAAAGGTTCTTTCCATCAGGCTTGGGGATAAACATGGCAGTTTTGCCATTACGGATAAAACAGGCAATGAATTGTATGAGTTAGCCTATTGCAGCACGGAACAATGGAATGAGAATTCTCTGAATGATTTTTTTACCAGTTACCCTTCATTACGAAATTCATTTTACCAGGCCGCAGTGGCTTATGATTCCCCTCAAAGTATTTTGACACCTTCTTCGTTTTATAAACCGGGAGAAGCACAGGTACTTTTAAAACTCATGCAGGAAGTTTCGGCTGATGCACATATAATTTCCGAACTTATTTCAGAATGGCAGTTATATAACACATATGCCGTGCCCGGTGAAATGTATAAATGGGTCAATCAAAAATTCCCGGCTGCAAGATCATGGCACCAGTATTCATTGGCTATTCAAAAAATAAACGCATCCGCTCATGAAGGCAGCCTGGCTGTTGACTTCAGGCAAAATGATTTTACAGTAATTGTTGCGAAACAAAGCAGGATATTGCTTGCACAAACATTTGAATATACAACTCATGAAGATGTCCTTTATTATTTATTGAAAACCTGTCATCAATTTTCCTTATCCCAAAAAGAAGTGAACCTGCAGTTGTCAGGCCTGGTTGATAAGCAGTCAAGTTTATACAAAGAGATATACCAGTATTTTATTCATGTCGAATTCAGGGAGGCCGGATGGGATAGAAGAACTGATTACCCGGCTCATTTTTTTACTTCACTTAATGAACTCTCACAATGCGCATCATAGGTGGTGAACATGGCGGTAGAAAATTCAACCCGCCGAATAATATGCCGTACACGAGACCCACTACGGATATCGCCAAGGAAGGCCTGTTCAATATTTTACAGCACCAGCTTGACCTTGACAACCTGAAAACATTGGACCTGTTTGGCGGTACCGGCAGCATCAGTTATGAACTGGCATCAAGAGGTGTTCGGGACCTGACCATTGTCGAAAAGGATGCGGCCATGTATGAGTTTATTAAGAAAACATCATCCGCATTGAAGCTTGAAAATTTTAAGCCCATTAAAATGGATGTTTTCAAATTCATTCAGCAATGCGGGGATAAATTTGATCTCATCTTTGCCGGGCCACCTTATGCACTGACAAGTATCGATGATCTCCCAAAACGCATTTTTGAAAAACAATTGCTGCAAACAAATGGCTGGTTTGTACTGGAGCACACCCCAAAAAATGATTACAAGGGCTTTCCTTTCTATAAATATGAAAGGAATTATGGCAGTACCGTATTCTCCATTTTTATTGAAACCCGCGATAGCAAATAAGAAATAAGGAAGTTTGCTGAGTCAGGGACTTTCTCATTCCTTATTTCTTATTTTTTATTCTTTATTTACCTGTGTACCTTTAGGTCCTTGTATCACGCCGCAAAGAGTCTATGTTTTCTAATTTCTCCCTGAAATCTTTCCGCATACTATTATTGCCATTTGCATTGCTTTACTGGTTTGCTATCAGCATCCGCAATGGGTTTTATAAAATAAAAATTCTCAGATCAACAAGTTTTGGCCTGCCGATCATCTGTGTCGGCAACCTTTCCGTTGGCGGCACTGGTAAATCGCCTATGGTGGAATATTTGGTGGAAATGCTGAAGGATCATTTCAGGATAGCCACGTTAAGCAGGGGCTATAAAAGAAAAACAAAAGGTTATTCACTGGCCAATGATAATTCAACTGCTCTTGAGATCGGTGATGAGCCCATGCAGTTCCATTTGAAATTCCCCGGTCTGCCGGTGGCCGTTGGAGAAAAAAGAATTGAAGCTATTCCGCAATTGCTGCATGACAAACCGGAAACAAAAGCAATTATCCTGGACGATGCATTTCAGCACAGGAAGATCAAGGCTGGTCTGAATATCCTGCTTACCGAATACAATAATTTATTTGTTCATGATTTTTATTTACCCACTGGTGATCTGCGGGATGTAAAAAGCAGTTATAAAAGGGCAGAAATAATAGTAGTGACCAAGTGCAAGCCTGATTTGTCCGGCGATGAAAAGAAGAAGATCAGCAGCGAGATCAAACCTGTAAAAGGTCAACATATCTTTTTTACAGCCATTGAATACGGGGATATCTATCATATAAAAACAAAAAAAACGTATAACCTTAGCGAAAACAACGAAGTCTTATTGGTAACGGGGATTGCCAACCCCCGGCCATTGAAGAAATTGCTGGAAGAACAAAGCAGGTCTTATCATTTTATGCAGTACCCGGATCATCATATTTTTACCGTTGATAACCTGAATGAGATCAAAAAAAAATTTGACAGCATGCAGGCTGATGGTAAAATGATACTGACCACAGAGAAAGATGCGGTGCGACTGGCAAAATTTCAAACCGATATAACTGAGCTTCCACTATACGTTATCCCGGTGCGGCACCGGTTCTTATTTGACGAGGGGAAGAACTTCAATGAGATCGTTATCAATTTTATTAAAAATTTTTCACAGAATCCTGCGGATAAGCAACAGGAATAAAACAAAGAGATGGGAAGAAAAAATTCAAAGAAAAAAAAGATCAGGCAAAAATCATTTACAGCTAAAACGCTGAAAGGTGTCCTGGATATTACCCGGTCGGGTATGGGATTTGTTATTGTGCCGGAGTCGGAAACAGATATACTCATAAGGCCGGCAGATTTTAATACGGCCCTCCATGGAGATACGGTTCGTGTTCGTATTAAAAGCGATGGTGGGCGCCGCCTGCAGGGCGTGGTGGATGAAGTGTTGCAGCGTAAGCGGACCGAATTCATTGGTCATCTCCAGATGAACAAAGGCTTTGCATTTTTTGTGGCCGATATGGACAAGCCAATGCCGGATATATTCATTCCGCTGTCAAATATTAATAATGCAAAAGACAATGACAGGGTAGTGGTTCGCCTGTTGCAGTGGGACAAAGATGGCAAGCGGCCGGTTGGTGAAGTGATCAATATAATGGATGCCAGTAACAGCAATGATGCTGCTATGAAAGAGATCCTGCTTGAAGCCGGGTTTCCCCTGCAATTTTCTGATGAGGCATTGGAAGTGGCGGCAAGAATCCCTGATATTATTTCTGAAACAGAAATAAAGAAACGAAATGACATCCGTTCAATACTCACTTTTACTATTGACCCGGTAGACGCCAAAGACTTTGACGATGCTATTTCTTTCCGGAAATTAAAGAATGGCAATTACGAGATCGGTATTCATATTGCGGATGTCAGTCATTTTGTGGAACCAGATAATGCGCTGGACCAGGAAGCTTATCAAAGAGCCACATCGGTTTATTTGCCTGACCGGGTGAACCCGATGTTGCCTGAGCATATCTCCAATGTTTTATGTTCACTTCGTCCGAAAGAAGACAAGCTGACCTTTTCTGCCATTTTTCAAATAACGCCAAAGGCGGAAATAAAACAATATTGGCTGGGTAAAACTGTCATTCATTCTGATCATCGTTTTACCTATGAAGAAGTGCAGGCCATTATTGAAGAAAAAGCAGGGATACATTCAGAAGAGATCTTAATACTCAATGAGCTTGCTCAAAAAATGAGGAAAAAAAGATTTCATAATGGCGCTATCAGTTTTTCATCACAGGAAGTAAAATTCAAACTGGATGAGAAAGGAGACCCGATCGGGATCATGATCAAAGAAAGCAAAGAAGCGCATCAATTGATCGAGGAGTTCATGCTGCTGGCCAACAGGACGGTGGCAGAAAATCTTTCTAAAATAAAATTCAACAATAAGCCGCTGGCTTTTCCTTACCGGGTGCATGATGATCCGGATGAGAAGAAATTATTACCTTTTGCCGTTTTTGCAAAAAAGTTCGGGCATAAATTCGATACATCGTCTCCCGACACCATTGCTGCTTCATTTAACCAGTTGTTGGCAGATGTGCAGGGAAAACCCGAGCAACATGTGTTGGAACAGTTGGGCATCAGGACCATGGCAAAGGCTAAATACACGATCGAAAATGTCGGGCATTATGGATTGGGATTTGAACATTACTGTCATTTCACATCACCCATACGCCGGTACCCGGATGTGCAGGTGCATCGGATACTGGAACAGGTGTTGGCCAATAAAATTATTCCCGATAAAAAATTAGAAGAGAAATGCAAACATACCAGTGAAAGAGAAAGGGCGGCGATGGAATCCGAACGGGCGGCCAATAAATATAAACAGGTGCAATACATGAAGAATTACCTGGGTGAAGAATTTGAAGGAGTGATAAGCGGTGTGGCCAGTTTTGGATTTTGGGTGGAGACAGTTGAACATAAATGCGAGGGCCTGGTGAGTGTAAACAGTTTATTGGAATATGATGAGTTTCGCCATGTAGAAACAGATTATTGTTTAGTGGGTCAGCGAAGCGGTAAAAAATTCAGGATGGGAGATAAGGTTTGGATAAAAGTAGTGGCCGCCAACCTGACGAAGCGGCAATTGGATTATGAATGGGTGGTTGCGGGTGAGTTTGCGAAGGAGAAAAAGGAGAAGGAAAAGGGTAAAAAGAAAAAGTAGTTTTATATTCACTTTTGGATTTGTAGTAGAAGCCATCTCAAAAATGAAGAATTTAAACACAGAGATACAGAGGTTTGGAGTTACACAGAGAGAGTAAAATTGGAACCCAAAACTCTGTGTAACTCTGTCTCTCTGTTTCTCTGTGTTGAAAATACTTTACTAGATAGCAAACAACATTATGCAATCATTTGAACTCCTTTCCCAAAAATTCGCTTTACACTTTGAGCAGCGGCATTTCCCGGTTGAGCCGGCTTCATTGTATGAGCCTAATGAATATTTTTTGAAATTGGGTGGTAAAAGGATCCGCCCGATCCTCTGCCTGATGGGTAGCGAATTATTTGACGAGATCAAGGAAGATGCATGGCATGCGGCAGTTGCTATTGAGTTGTTCCATAATTTCACCCTGATCCATGATGATATTATGGACAAAGCTCCGTTGCGGAGAGGAATGCCGACGGTTCATTCAAAGTTTGGAGAAAACACGGCATTGCTGGCAGGTGATGCCATGCTGGTAACAGCATATGAACATTTAAATAAGATAAATGCTGATCATCTCCCGACAATTCTTCGCATATTTAATACCACGGCAAAACAGGTTTGTGAAGGTCAGCAATATGATATGGATTTTGAAAAAGCAGCCACGGTTCAGTTTGATGAGTATTTGAGGATGATCGAACTGAAAACTTCTGTTGCACTTGCTGCCAGTTTGAAAATCGGAGCCATATTGGGCGGAGCCGGGGAAAGGAACCAGAATCTCTTATATGAATTTGGTAAAAAGCTCGGCATTGCTTTCCAGGTGCAGGATGATTACCTCGATGCTTTTGGCGACCCGGAGAAATTTGGCAAACAGGTTGGCGGTGATATCCTGTCCAATAAAAAGACATTTTTACTGATACATGCCCTTGAAGTGGCTTCACCTGCACAGTTAAAGGAACTGCAAAACCATTTAAAGAATAATGTTTCCGGTAAAATAGAAAAAGTGCTTCAAATATTCAAGGATTGCAAAGCCGGTGAATGGGCTTTGGAACTAAAGAATAAATACCTTGATGAAGCTTTCGATCATCTTGAAGACATCGCTGTTTTATCCAAAAGAAAAGAGCCACTCAAAGAGCTGGCTCATTTCCTGGTAAAAAGAGATCACTGAAGATCAGAGATAAGTGGCCTCAATGTTAAACCCATTTGTTAAGCAGATGACTATAATAACAAAGTCAATAACTAAACTGAAAAAGAAAACCGGGATAGTGATCTTTGTTGGCATGGCGGCAAGATTTACAACAAGACATGCAACCATCGCGGCGATCACAAATGGCCAGAAGATAAAATGATTACCGGTAAAGAGAACCATCATGGATGTAATGATGGTGAAAACACATCCATGACCTGCAATAGCGAATGCGGTCCATCCAAAGCGATTCTCCTCCTGGCCTTCGGCCCAGCTTATAAATTTCTTCCAGGGTGAAGTCCTTTTTTCTGCCCTATTGTAGGAAGCTGTATAGGAATGATGAATAGTACTTTGCATAACAATTATTTTGAAGACAAAAATCCGACCAATGTTTTTTTCCAAAAATGATATAAGTCTTTATCAAAGCTGATTTTTGTCAGGTCCGGAAATTTCACATTTAAAAAGTGGGCAATTAATTCCCGGCCAAATCATATTTTTCCCTAATTTGAATAATCAAAACCAACTGCTCATGGCCAGTCAACTTTTCCGGAAAAAATCTATTTCAAAAATTCTTAGTGATGCAGAAGCAGGTCTTGGAGACAGCCATTCCATCGGGTTAAAAAAAGTCTTAGGTGTCCGAGACCTCACTTTTTTTGGAATAGCTGCTGTCATCGGTGCCGGCATCTTTAGTGGTATTGGCTCGGCGGCCTCAAACGGCGGGCCGGGTGTAGTCTTCCTTTTTATTTTTACGGCTATTGCCTGTGGCTTTGCGGCTCTGTGTTATGCTGAATTTGCTTCGACAGTTCCGGTTTCAGGAAGTGCCTATACTTATTCTTATGTTGCCTTTGGTGAATTGATCGCATGGATCATCGGCTGGGATCTGTTAATGGAATATGCCATCGGTAATATTGCCGTCGCCATTTCATGGAGCGATTATTTTACCAACCTGATGAGTAAGGCCGGAATGCATATCCCGGATTGGCTGACGATGGATTACCTGACTGCCAAACATGGATTTGTGGCCGGCACTACCGACCAGGTGTCTGCCTGGACAAATGCGCCACAGATCTTCGGCTTCCGTTTAATTATGGACCTGCCTGCCGTATTGATCGTTGTTTTGATCACTTATATCGTTTTTGTTGGTATCAAAGAATCACGTTCCGCTGCCAATATCATGGTGATCATAAAACTGGCCGTCATCTTTTTAGTCATCGTTCTCGGTGCTTATTATGTAAATCCGGGCAACTGGTCGCCATTTACCCCAACGGGATTTGGCGGCATTATGAAAGGAGTGTCGGCGGTATTCTTTGCATATATAGGCTTTGATGCAATATCCACTACGGCGGAGGAGTGTAAGAATCCGCAAAGAGACCTGCCAAGAGGAATGATCTATTCGCTCATTATCTGTACGGTGATCTATGTTTTATTAGCATTGGTATTGACGGGGATGGTTAGTTATACCAAACTGAACGTAGGCGATCCATTGGCAATGGTATTTGATTCAAGAGGATTGAAATTTATCGGAGGTATCGTAGCAGTAAGTGCTATTATCGCGACGGCAAGCGTATTATTGGTTTTCCAGTTAGGACAGCCAAGGATATGGATGAGTATGAGCCGCGATGGATTGTTGCCAAAGATATTTTCCCGGATACATCCCAAATACGGCACCCCGTCATTTTCTACTGTCCTTACCGGTTTTGTGGTGGCTGTTCCTGCATTATTCTTAAACCTCAATGAAGTATTATCCCTGACAAGTATCGGAACATTGTTTGCCTTTGTATTAGTTTGTGGCGGCATCCTTGTTTTGAATCAGCGAAAAGAAAAGCCGGCAAGTAAGTTTAAAGTGCCGTATGTAAACGGACAATTTATCATTCCTCTATTATTCATTGCCGCTATTATATTGATCGTGACACAAGTGCCCTCTCATTTTAAAGAAGATATCTGGACAAAGGATACCTGGCCCATGGCTGTTTTCTGGCTGGTGGCATTGATCATAACCATTGCTTCGTTCATTAAAAAATTTTCATTGATACCCGTGCTTGGTTTGCTTAGTTGTCTCTACCTGATGTCACAGGAGACACACAAAGTCTGGATGCGTTTCCTCATCTGGCTTGTCGTTGGTTTGACGATCTATTTCCTCTATAGTTATAAAAACAGCAAACTGGCGAAAGGAAGTTCATAACTTATAGCTCATAGTTCATGAATCCATGACTCATGGTTTGCTTCGGCTATGAACCACTGGCCATGAACTACCTTTGCACTATGAAGTACCAGGTCGGTGATAAGGTTTTGATCCTTCACTCCAATGAAGAAGGGGAAGTGATCGACATCATCAATAACGAGATGATGCTGGTGGATGTGCAGGGCGTGAAGTTCCCGGTTTACATGGACCAGGTTGATTTTCCTTATTTCAAAAGGTTCTCAGAAAAGAAATTGTTCCCGGTAAAGAAAGAAAAACAGTTTGTGGATGATGTGAGAAAAGAAAAGCAGGCCAGGGAAGCAAGAGTGGAAGATGGAGTATGGCTTACTATTTTACCCGTAATGATCACCGATGATCCCGATAGCCATCGGGATGGCGATGTAATCGTGGATCATCTAAAACTGCACCTGGCAAACAGAACTGAAACTGCCTATCAGTTTATTTATAAGCAACATTTCTTCGGCAAACCTGATTTTGAACTGAAGAACAAGATCAGTCCGTTTGAAAATTTTTACCTGCATGATATTGCCATGGCCGACCTGAACGATAGTCCTTCCTTTGATTTTGAATTTTCCTTATTGGACCCTGATAAACAGAAAGCGGATCATTTTGAAACCATCGTAAGGCTGAAGCCCAAGCAGCTCTTTGCAAAAATCAGGAAATTACAGGAAAAGGACCAGGCCACATTTTCCCAGTTATTATTTGAAAAATACCCGGATAAGATCATTGAAGACAAAGTGGAGTTAAGTGATGCGATCAAATATAAACAGCGGGTATATGATGCTGCTAAAGCAAAACAGCATATGGAGCCGGCCCGCACCGTTATTGACCTGCATATCGAAAAACTAACGGATGACTGGAAGCATCTCAGCAACTATGAAATAATCAGCCAGCAGTTAAAAACATTTGAAAAATATTTTGATCTCGCTATCGCCCATCACCAGCATTCATTAATTGTGATACATGGGGTGGGAGAGGGCAAACTGCGGGATGAGATACACGATATCCTGCGGTTGAAGAAAGAAGTGAAATCTTTCGTGAACCAATATCATCACAGGTTTGGATACGGGGCAACGGAAATATTTTTTAATTATTAAGGCCCGGGAATTGACTCCACGGGCCTTAATAAATGAAATTTCAACAACAATTGGTGAATTAATCGACGTAAGCATTTACATAAGCCTGTAATTCATCCTTACTTGACTGGCTGTAGAACAGATCATACAGTTGGGTGAAATTGTTCCGGTCAGTGATATTGCGATAGGACAATTTCGCTAATTGCACCCTGTTGCTTTCCAGGGACACCAATTCAATTAATTGTCTTGCCTGCGCCGAGGTAAAATAATAACTGCTATTATTAAATGTATTGGTAAGCGAGGTGTATTTTCCGCCTGGCAAAAATTGCATTTGAATGTTTTGATAAAGGATATTAAAATTGGCATCAGACATTGCCACTTTATAACCGGTGCCTCCGCCTGGATTATTATTTACATAAGCTGACAGTTCGTTTTTGCTGGCCTGTGTGTTGAGCAAACTATAAACCTGGCTGAAATTAGCCGGGTCGGTTATACTGCGATAGGATAATTTGGCCAATTGCAACCTGTTATTTTCAGCGACAACCAACTGAATTAAGCGGCTTGCCTGGTAAGTAGTAAAATAGTTATTGGTATTATTAAATGCATTGGTCAGTGAACTCATCTGGGCACTTACAGGCCATTGTTGCTGGATAGTTTGGTATAAACTATTAAAATTGGCATCAGACATCGGAATACCGGTATTACCGCCGCCTCCCTGGTAGCCACCTTCCTGGTAATTGTTTACATAGTTCTCCAATTCATTCCTGCTTGACTGGTTTTTGAGCAGTTCATATACCTGGTAAAAATTATCTCTGTCCACAATACTCCGGTAGGATGATTTTGCCAACTGGAGCCTGTTACTTTCAGTGGGGACTATCTGGATCAGTCGGCTTGCCTGGTCAGCGGTAAAATAGTTATTGCTGGTATTAAATGCATTGGTCAGTGAAGTCATTTGAGTACTAACGGGATATTGCTGCCGGATACTTTCGTATAAAACATTAAAGTTTGCATCGGACATAGAAGTTGTCGAATTATCCTGTTCATAATAATTATTCGTAAAAGCATCTAATTCATTCCTGCTGGCCTGGTTGTAAAGCAGGTTGGATACCTGGGTAAAATTGTTTCGGTCTGTAACAGTACGGTATGATAATTTTGCCAGTTCAAGCCTGTAAGCTTCCCCATTTACCTGTTGAAGTAGCTGCACTACCTGTGAGCTGGAAAAATAATTATTCGGTTCGTTGAATGCATTGGTTATTACACTTCTTTTCCCGGTAGTTGTCCGCTGGTATTTTACATTATTTAATAATTGTGTGAAAGCAGCACTATTCATAGCCTGATTCTGGTTATTACCATAATTCCATGATCTCAATTTTTCAATTAATTCCAGGCTCCCGTTTGCATTCACATTGATCACCATGTCATACCTGCGGCGCAGGGTAAATATGGTAGAAATCTTTTCTGAACGATTGTTTTGTCCTGTACGGGTAACCTGGAAGGTATGCTGACCGCTTTCCAGGTCGCTGATCGCAATGCTCGTTTTAGTGTCATTTGCAATGTTGGTATTAAGAAGGTAGTCTTTGCCGTCGACGGTTATTTGCAGGTTTTTATTGCCGTTAACAGTAATATTTACAGCATTCATATTACGCCGCACCGGGGATGATAAAGTTGTTTGTGCCTGAACTGATAAAGTGGCTAATAAGCCAACTAGAAATATTGTTACCTGTTTCATAATGATTTTTTTGTAATTTAAACCAATGGGTTTTTTTACGACTAATACAATTAATATGCCAGCCGGGGTATAATGCTGATTAAGATAATATTGCAAAGATGCCCCGGCCTGATCCCGTTAGTGTTACATTACTTTGCAAAAGAGTTACATCATTCACAGATTTGAAAAGTGGAAGCTGCTTAAGTATCGCAACAGGTCTGTTTCCGGCAATTAATTCCCCGGTCTTTAAGCGGAGGAAGTTCCTATCAATTAATTGGATAACTTTATCCTCTTTTAAAAATGTATGAGGAAGATCGCCTTATTGACATCGTTGCTGTTTATTGCAGCAGGTGCCTATTCCCAGGAATTAACCCATGTAACTTTTTCCGGGGGAGCAACACTGTCTTTCTTTTCTTTTCGTACAGACCAGGACATCATTCTAAGAATATCGGGGGATGGAAAAGTACAGGAATGGGGAACCGACCCCGGGCCCGGAAGATATTATTATGATCCGCGGAAGTTGCAGCCCTATTTAGGAAGAGTGGAATATTTCGGACAGGAATATGACTCTGTCTTCAGGGGCAAAGTAAAAAGCATTGGCACCTGTACATTCACCTATTATGATAAGTACGAAACAGCATCAAAGATCGGTAAGCTAAAGACCATTGGCCGTATTCCCGTTGACTATTATGATAATTATGAAGATGCGGCCTATAAAGGAAAAATAAAATTCGCCGGCAATGTTCTATTCAGTTATTATTCTTCGTTTGAAAATGAGGCATTCAGGGGGAAATTAAAATCGGTCAATAACATCTCCATCTCTTATTATTCCACGTTCGATGAAAAAGCCAGTATCGGAAAACTAAAGAGCATCGGGAGCTTTGAATATATCTGGTTTCCATCCTATGACCGGTACCGCGGTGGTTTAAAGTCCGGACCCATTACCCGGGTCATCAATAATATTACATACACCATCATGTAATAAAAAAAGGCCGTCCTGCCCGGAATATCAATAAATATTTAACTTTACTACAAAGCCAAAAATATGAGAAAGTCTGTTTTCTTTGTCGCCGCTATTTTGATTGTTGTATTATCCGCCGGGAATGATGCCCATGCACAGCAGTATAAGATCCGCCAGCAAAACAGTATGATGAGCATGAAGACGGAATCCACCGTTTATGTAAAGGGAATGCGTAAAAGGACTGAACCCGGCAGTAGTGCGATGGGGATGCCAACTCAACCAACAACCATTGAGCAGTGCGACCTGCAGCGCACCATCAAGATCAATGATAAAAAGAAACTTTATTTCATTGAACCTTTTTCAAAAGAAACAGAAGAAGTAATCGATGAGGATATGAAACCTGTTACCCCTCCAAAGGATAAACCTGTTGCTGCAAAATCAAACCCGAAGACGGGGGGAGTTATTAATATGTGGTACAATATAACCGACACCGGAGAACGGAAAAAAATGAATGGTTTTACCGCCAGGCATGTCTGGACCTCTCAAAAAATAAAACCTTCACCGGATGCCTGTTCCATGAAGGATAGTATCATTATTAAAACAGATGGCTGGTATATTGATCTGCCGCAGTTCAATTGCCCGGTAAATTACCGCCCTGCCAGGTCACCGATGGCTCCGGCTGAAAAGCCGGATTGCCAGGATAAGTTTGTAACCCATCGTAGCGGAAAAGGGAAGTTGGGTTTTCCCCTGACAGAAACAAGAACGATTATCATGGGTAATCAAGGAGCACGGACCAGCGAATTTTCAACCTCACTTGAAACACTGGAATTTTCTAATGCAAAACTAGATTCAATGCTTTTTGAGATACCCCCGGGGTATAAGCAAACTATGAATGAAGCAGACCTGCAGGATAAATTTGATATGAACGAAATGATAAATCAGTATAGCAATCAGGAAGCGACCAAGAGCGATGTAACAAAAATCCCAACAACAAATGCCGACGGTAAAAAACAAAAATCGGGGATCCGGATCGGCGTATATGAGCCTAAAGGAGATGACCAGGTACAGGCAGCCGATTTGCAAAGACATATGGTAAACTCATTGAAGGTTGGTAGTATAGATGCTGTTGCTATTGCATCAGAAGAGGAAGCAAGGAAATATAACTGTGATTACACTTTAGCAAGTGACTTGATTAAAATTAAATCAGCCAGCAAAGTAGGTGGTTTGCTGAAAGCTATTAAAAATGCAGATCCCAATGTATCATCATCATTTAATATTGAAGTTGCTCAAACCCTGCTAAAGCTGTCTGATGCATCAATCCGTTTGCAACCAAGAATAAATGGAAAGTATGACGGAAAGATCGATACGGCTGTGGAAAATGCACTCGATGAAGGATGCCGGCAAGTATTGAAAGAATTAATGAATTAAAAGTAACAATAACTTTGTTTAACCGGAAGTCCTGTTAACAGGTCTTGTTAACAGCTTCACCATAATTAATGCAAGAATAAAAAGAACCGGGGCGGTGGCCAGGCCCGGAACATATGAACGTTCTATAATTGCCCATATACAATGTCCTGCCCCGTTAATAAGTTCAAGAATGGTCCATAGCCATAAAAGCGGTTTTACTGAAAAATTTTTGCTGAATGTCGCCAACCAGATCGACATCAGCACAACGAACAGGCTTATATTGATAATGATGAACCCGTATTCAAGATCCTGGGAAACAAGACCACAGATATAGGTGGCAGGCGGGTATACTTCCCATAATTTTCCAATGTATTCCTCAATGGAATGAAGACCCTGAACAAGAGCAATGAGCAGAAAGGTTATCCGGATCGGTTTATCCATTATAGCAAAAATACAATCCCGCTTACAAGCAACAAACACCGGCATTTATACATGGGGCACAAAACATTCCCGGTAGATACCTGTTTCAACACCGGGTCTTTGTTTCAACTGGAGAAGCAGATCATCGGCATCTTTTTCAGCAAGTAAGAATTCCATCACATATCCAAAGGAACAGCTTTCATAAAATGCCTGGTAAATATTCAGGTGATGATATAAAGGCAGCTTACGGTAAAATTCAACATCCACTTCGTTATGACTTATAAAAGCGATGAGTTTGAGATCAGCATCTTCTTCATGGCTTCTTTTTTCAACGTGCAATGATACATAACCACCTGTTTGTACAACCTTGACATTATGTTCGGGGAAATGTTCTGATTTCCGTTCATCCATGAATGAAAATTGGAAATCCTGGTTGGGCCATTCGTGCCGGGATATATACCGGAACCTTGATTTTGTCCCCGGTACTTGTTGTTGCAGCGCAGGTTCTGCTTTTTTTATATGCAATCTTTTGGCATACTGTTCCCATTTCGGTGCAAATTCATCCAGCCCAAGGTTTGTTATAAAACACACGAACTGAAAAATTGTATCTTTTTTCATTAGTCACTTTTAAAATACTACGAATGATGAGACGACCCCCTGATCATAAAGGAAGGTAAACAGCATCGATCGAATGAACGACCCCATTGGAACCTTGCCGGTCTTTGGCAAGTATCTTGGCACCGTTGATCCTCACTTCACCATCTTTTACCGTTACAGCTACTTCCTTGCCATTAACTGTTGGTAATTTTTGTCCGTCCCTGAGATCTTTTACTAATTTCTTTCCTGTAATAACATGAAAAGTCAATATATCAGAAAGCCTGCTGTTCTTTTTGCTTTGGTCAACAAGGTTGTCAAATGATTCCGGTGCATTAAGATTTCCGAATGCCAGGTTAACAGGAGCCAGGATCGTAAAAGGCCCGATACCACTTAAGGTCTCTTCCAAATTGGTCGCCTTCAGTCCTTTTATCAAAGAAGAAAGATTCCTGTCCGCATTAGCGATCTCTAAAATGGTTGGCATATGAATAAAAGGATTAAATGCAGACAGAATGATCTGCATTACTTAAAATGTGACATTTATTCAACCTGATCTACTGATGATCCCGTTGAACCTGCTTGGATGTATTTATAAAAAAGCTTTCAGCCTATTACCATCTCTTATTATCTGCCCTGGGACTTTTTTCCTTGGCAACAGATACAGACATGGCTCTCCCTTCAACTTCTTTGTTGTTTAGTCCTTTGATGGCTTCTTTTGCTTCCGTATCTCCTCCCATCTCAACGAACCCGAAACCACGGCTACGGCCGGTTTCCCTGTCTGTGATCACTTTGGCAGACGAAACTGCGCCATACTGCTCAAATAATTTTCTTAAGTCATCATCTGAAGTGTGAAAACTCAGATTTGAAACGTACATGTTCATAATACAATAATTTAGATAAAAAAAAATAGAAATACCTGTGAAAAAGGACCGCAGCAAAGAGTAGAGAAAGGATGAACTATTACTAGAACGAAGAGTAAGAATTAATACTGATCAGGACTGAATGTTGGAAGGACTTTTAATCACGTCGGTGAAGATACACTTTTAATCGGCAAATCCACAATATATCTTTGTTAAGACTGAATACCGGAAAGCTAATTGAATTATTTTTTACGATGCACAAATGTTGTTAAGGTTCAGTATTGACATAATTGTCATTATCATAAGCATTGATCCGGTGAATAATAAAACAGATTAACTTTAGGCTAATGACCAGGCTAATAAAAAAAGGGCTGCTTATTTTTCTTTTACTGGCTGTTTGGCTACCTGTTATTTCGCAGGTAGCACAAAATACCGCTGGCAATAACGGGACAATAACCACCGGTAATATATATGCTGTTGTTATCGGTATTGCGAATTATGAGAACCAAAACATCAATTTAAATTATGCAAACCGGGACGCGGAAGTTTTTGCAGATTACCTGCGGTCAAAAGCAGGAGGAGCAGTCCCTTCGGAAAATATCAGGTTATTGATCGACACGAATGCCACGACCGCAGCTATTTACAATGCGCTGAATTGGCTGAGAAGCCGCTGCGAAGAAGATAAAAGGGAAAACGCTGGTAAGACCGACCTGGTCTATTTTTATTTTTCCGGTCATGGAGATGTAGAAACGGATACAAAAGCCAACCTGGGTTTTCTCCTTACATTCAATACCCCCATCAATAACTATATCAACAATGCCGTGCGTATCGAGGATCTGAATAATTATGCGCATACACTTTCTGTAGACCTGAATGCCAATGTGGTCATCATTACAGATGCCTGTCATTCGGGTAAACTGGCCGGAAGTGATAACCGGGGCACCTTCCTTGTTGGAAAAGAATTAAGCACGGCCCGGGAAAAAGAAATTCGTATTGCTTCCTGCAAACCAGACGAGTTATCAAATGAAGATATACGCTGGGGCGGGGGCAGAGGTGTATTTTCTTTCTACCTCATTAATGGTTTAAAAGGACTTGCAGACAAAAACGGTGACGATGTCGTTACATTAAATGAAATAAAAATATTTGTTGACTCCAGTATTACAACTGATCTTATCATAAAAGAAAATAAATTTAAACAAACCCCGATACTGGAAGGCAGGCAACAATTCCAATTGGCCAGCATTAATAAAGAAGAATTAATTTCTTTGCAGCGTTCTGTAATTCCTGAAAGCCCGGCTTTATCCGACCAGGATTATTTTTTTGGATCCCTGAAAAAAGACGACAGGCTTGAACTGATCAATTATGAAAAACTGAATGCTTTATCAAAAGATGAGATACCATTTGCTTTTATCAGGCAGGTAAAAAACACTTTGGATTCAACGGTGCAAATCGAAAGAATAACCCAACTTGAGAATTTAATAAGGCAGGATAAGGAAGCATTAAATCTTTTTAAACAAACCCTTGTCGATGCCCTGCATACAAGAGGCCAGAAGGTCATCAACCTCTACCTGGAAGGAGATGCTGCTGAACTGGAAAGGCGCCGGTATTATAACAGCAAGAGCAGCGGCTATGATATATACCCGGTGATGTATAAACTGGCTCTAAAGCTGACTGAAACGAATGATCCTTTATCACAAATACTCAGCGTAAACCAGTTATATTTTGAAGCTGTTGCTGCACGCCTGAAGATCCCTTTAGTAAATGAAGCCCGGCAAAAGCAATTAATAGAAATTGCACTCGTTGCAGAAAAGAAGGCACTGGCCCTTTCAGACCAGGCAGCTTATATTCATAATGAGCTGGGTATCCTGTATAAATTAAAAAAAGAATATACCGAAGCAGAAAAATATTTTACAAATGCCAGTTTGCTTTCTCCTGCCTGGTCGATACCCTGGGCTAATCTGTGTGGCCTGTATGCAGAAACAAAAAATTTTGAAAAAGGGATAGAGGCAGGACGTGTAGCCGACAGCCTGCAGGCTGATCAACAGAATACCAATGCGAACCTGGGAGCGATCTATGAAAGATCCGGCAACTGGCTTTTCGCAGAAGAGTACTACCGCAAAGCCATTGATATCAATTCACGGCATTACCTTCCTTTTGAAAGACTGGGCTATGTGTACATGAACACCACGCAATATGCCGGGGCTGATTCTTTTTTTTATGAAGCTGACCTGAGAAAGAAGGGATATCATTTTAAAGAAAATGAATCGGGCCTTGGGGAAACGGTAGTTGTTGTTTCCCCGATGCCTTTTTTTCTCTGTGATGTAGATACCCTTATCCTGCAAAAAGATGATATACTGGCTTTTTTTACATGGGGTGTGCAGGAGTACCAGGAAAAGAAATATAAAAATGCAGAACGGATATTAAAAAGAGTGATCGCTCTTGATAAGACCAACCCGTTGGTATTTCATTACATGGGTAAGATATTTTACGAACAGGAGAAATGGGAAGAAGCAGAGGTCATGTTCAAATTCGCCGTCAGTTATTGGCTTGATGATAGTGCATTTAAGAAATATGGCGACTCTGTCATTAACAGTAAAAAATATCCTTATGCACATGATTGTTTTGAAAATTTCTTCAAGTATAGTTATTATAAAATGGATGAGGATTACTATTTCCTGGCAACACTATACGAGTCATGGGCCCATTATGAAGAAGCAGAGACCTGGTACCGGAATTGCATTGAATTAAATAAAGAGGAACTGGCAGGATATGCCAAGCTCTGGCAAATGCTGGAAAAACTGCGTCGCTATACCGAGACCGAAAAAGTGATCCAAAGTTATTATGGGTATGATAAGGAAAGAACAGAAAGAGAACTGAATGAATTTTACAGGAGGATCATACCGGAGTTTCCAGAAAACGGGGATTGGTCTTACAGGCTTGGATTATTATTATATAACAGGGCAGAAACAAAATCAAGAGAAACTTATCTTGATTCGATCATCTGGTTCCCTAAGTTGAACAGGGAAATTTTTATCGATCTTGATTCATATGAAAGGCTTAGAACAGATCTGAAATGGGATAAAACAATTAACGGCTCACCACAGTTAGTTACAGTATCGCCTCGTCTTCATGAAGACCCTGCCCATATCCTCATACCGGGAACAAAAGAGATCATCACATTAGCAGATGCTATCTATACACCCCGTAAAGATGCTATCACTTATTTATTAAAAGCGGATAGCCTTTTAACAGAAACAGAAACAAAGGCTGATATCAATTTCAAAGTTGGGAATGTCTTTGTTTGGTCTGGTTCAAAAAAACAAGCTTATCCTTATTATACCAGATCGGTAGAGTTGGTACCCGGTAACGCCGCTGCAAGGTTAAACCTGGTCGATGTCTGCAAAGCCCTTTATAAAAACAGGGCAGGGCTGGAGCAACTGGATTATTTATACGAACAGCAGCAGATCAATTTTCCAAAGCGATTACTCTATGCTGAGTTCCTTGTCCACTCCAGCCAGTTTGAAAAAGCAAAAAAAGTAATTGAAGAGGCGCAGACCATTCATCCTTATGTGGTGCCGGAAACATTTGACCTGATGGGCAGGCTATACTTATTATCCGGGCAACCCGCGATGGCAATAAAACTTTATAAGGATTACCTGGCTCTTAGTATGAATGATCCAAACATATTATATACCATCGCTGGTCAGTATGCTAAAACAGGGCATGCAGCTGAGGCCTGGAAATGGTTAGAAGAATCGATGAAAAAAGGGTTTCGGTATTCCTGGGTATTAAAATTTGATCCATCCTGGAAGAATTTCAGAGATACAAAAAGATGGAATGACCTTACCAGGCGATTCCCGGTGAAAAAATATTTAAACCTTGCTATTGCATCAAAATAAGAAGTGTCAGACGCTCTTGCGAGACGTCAGACACTTTATAATCTTATTCCCTGTATAAATGCCTTGGGAGTTTGTTTCGGACAATTAATTTTTTCTTTGCAGGGAAGACCGCTTACCTGTCTCATCGTTTGAATTTGTGCAGCAGCCTGTATCTGCTGCCAGGTAGGAAATCCTTTTTCCGGGCTTATATACGTGGTCAATGATTGCAGGAAAAAATAAGTAAAGTATGAACTGAAAGACGGTGTCACAACAGCCTCTTCGTCTTTACTCGCCGCGGTCATTAAGATGTTAACAGGTTGTTTATTCATAAATAAGGCTTTCACATTATCAAAATTTGCTCTTGTCAAACCTTTATGTCCCGGCGGTTGTAACCCCTTTCTCTTTGGTAGTACAACAGTATCATTACAACAATCACTCAATACAAGATTGAAACGGTTGCCCTTGCTGATTATCGTATCATAAATATCCTGTACGTTCAATGTTTGTGTTTCAAGATCCTTATAGAATTTCTGTTTGGTGGGATCTCTCAGGTCAAAAAAAGGATATATCTTATTTGGAAATTTTTTATTGTGAAATCCGTGACCCGAGTAATAAAAAATAACCAGGTTGTTATTTCTATTGGTAGTGGGAAGTTTCTTCAGCGCTGCTTCAACATTTGCCCGGCTGTAATTGTTTCCATAGATGGTCTCAAGATGAAAATTATTAGGCGGTAATCCCAAAACATTATTGCTGATCTCTGTAAACATATTGACAACCTTCTGGGCGTCTATCGAACAATTGGGCTGAAGTGTTGAATCATTCGTACTGGCGACAATTACAAGGTACATATGGGTGTTCCGTTTTTCATCCGATGAAAGCATTCCACCCTTGCCCTTCACAAAAATGTTTCTATAATAAGCGCTGGTATCTGCAAAGAAGCCGGAGACAAGATCCCTGTTTTTGGCAAGGTCCTGGTTTTTTATAAATTCAGCTGATAGTAAATTATTTTCAGAAGGAGTGGGGATGGCTGAAACTGCCGTCACAGCCCATGGATCAAAAAAATTATCCTTATTAATTTTAAACCAGAATGTAACAGGGGCAAATTTGATCTTCTTATCACCTTTCACAATTACCGGGTCCGATCCCTGGTAAACCAATTTCGTGGTATCCGGCATTCCTTCATTATCCGTCGCATATTGTTCCTGGAATGTCATTTCAACAACCAGGCTGTTGGTATTAACAGGTTTTATCCTGACGATACCTGTTCCATTGGCAGAAAGTGAAAAAAAAGCATTGTAAGTATTCTTGTCGTTTGCATCGGGAGATCTATATTTTAAAAGATAAATATCCTGGGAATGCGCCGTAAAACTATTTGTAAAAAGTAATAAAAAGACCGAAATAAGACCGGCTCTCATATTGAAGCTGTTTTAGAGTAACTAAAAATAATGGTTTTTGAATTATTAAAACTAAATGACGGGATCAAAGAGAATAGTATGTTTAATGATATCATCAGCCTGGTATGTCATATAGCCGGCTAAAATCTTTCTTTTTGGAATTAATCAATAGTTTTCGTATCCTTATAGCCTAAATTATTTTCATATGAATTTAAAAACGCCAAAGCTAGCTTACCGCCTGATCCTGGGAGTATTCCTTTTAGGTTTTGTTGCTACTTCATGTGGCAATAAAAGCACTAAGGAAAAAAAGAAAACAGAGGATACCATTAAAGTAAAGCCAGTTGACCCGGGTACTCCTCCTCCTCCTCCTCCCCAATGATTTGCAGTAATTGATTGGATTCACCGGCCTGAAGCTAATTCGCAATAATGTGAAAAAAATTCAAGCAGGTGAATTTTTTTTGTCCTAAGCTGGAGCCATCTCCTATTTCTTTTCCTGGGCCGGATGATGGATCCTGTGATGGATAAGTTTATGTATAAGCCAATGTTCCATCCGGTGATGTGCGGGGATCAATATGGCAGCCAGGGCCACAAAGATCAGGATCTCATATACAGGAGTATGATTTGTCAAATTGGCTACCGTCGGGTGTAACAGGAGTGTGAGGTATTCAAAAAAGAAGAGCAGCGAAAGTACACCCAGCAGGCGTATAGCCTGCAGATGCAATTTTACACGACTGAGTAAAAGGGTAATAAGAAAAAGCCCCGGGATAAAAATTGCAATGAGCAGCATCTGCAATTGCTGCATACGTTCTACTTTGGCAACCCGCCTGCTTTCTTTTAGTTCCAGTTGCCGGAATTGTTCTTCACTTGAAAGGATCTGCACTTGCCTGATCTGGCTGATATTGTTTACAGAATCATTCAGGTCATGCACGATGTTAATATAAGCAAAGGCGCTGTCAATATTTCTTTTTACTTTAAAATGTTCGACGAGAAATTCGGCTGCTTCCAGTTCCAGGGGTACTAACCCGTCTTCTTTTGCAACTGCCAGGGATTGTTTTGCATAATAATAAGACGAATCAAATTTGTTCATTTGCCGGTAAAGTTTGGCCAGACCCAATGTAGCTTCGCAATATGTTTCATCATCATTAGCAGCCCGGAGATAGGCAAAACTGTTTTGATAATTAATTAATGACTGTTGGTAACTCTCCAGCTTCCGGTAACTGTGACCAAGCCCTGTGAGGGATTTCCCGATCTTATAGTCTTCGTTAAGTTTTTTGGCAAGCTCCAGCGATTTGTTGAAATAGATCAGTGCCGAATCTGAAACATCAAGCCGGTCATAAACATCGCCCAGGTTTAAAACAATATTATACTTCAGGTCTTTCACATTAAATTGAGTGATGACAGAATCAGCTTTCCAATAATACTCCAATGCTTTTCGGTATTCTTTCTGGAACACGTACACAATACCAATATTCATTAACGCACTGCCAAGATTCCTTGGCGATTTCCTTTTTTCTTCCAGTTTCAGTTTTTGAATGTATAATTCGAGTGCCCGGGTATAGTTGCCGATCTTCAGAAAAGTGTTTGCCAGTATTCCGAGGGACCTTGATTCACCTTCCATATCCCTGGTCTTCTGGGCCAGGTATAATGCTTCCTGTGATATGACTAAAGCGGAATCGGGATCATATTTGTTCATCGCATTGGCCAGTTGCCACATCAGTCTCACCTTAGCAGTGTCTGTGGTCTCAACAGTGAGTGATCTCCGCAGGCTGTCCGCAATGATTTTTTGAGAAAAAGTATTGCTGGTAAATAGAAATAAAGAAATGATGAATAAATAATTTGTAAGCATCGCCTGGCGGCATCTGGAATTCGGGCTCATTACTAAGCAGAGTTAGATTTGTAAAACCGAATTTAATAAATAATCTGAGTTAATTATGCACTAATAAATAAACCGGGATCGCAATCGTCACTTAACGAGCTTAACCCTTACCGCATTGGCACCTTTAGGTCCCATTTCTACTTCAAAAGTTACTTTATTGTGTTCTTTTATTTCTTCTGAAAGTGAATTGACATGTACAAAAACACTTTCCTGGGTTTCGAGATCTTTAATAAATCCATATCCCTTGGAATCATTAAAGAAAGTAACAACTCCTTTCCGGATAAGATCTTCCGGGTTTACCGGCAATTGTTTGGGTACTCCAATTTCTATGTCTTCAAGTTTGATGTTTATTTTTTTCCTGGGGTCGGGTGGTTTGTTGGAAAGATTTCCGTTCTCATCCAGGTAAGCCAGCATATCATCGAAGCTTTTTCCATCTTTCGCATTTTCTTTCCGCTCAAGCCTTCTTTCTGCTTTTTCTTTTCTTTCCTGTTGTTTTTTCTTTTCTCTTTCTTTTTTATTCCAGGTTTCCGCCATAATAATTTCTGTTGCTTTTATTGCTTAATAATTCTGTTTTAATAAAAACCTAAACTTTATCCGGGGGAAATATTGCCAGTATCCCCGGCCTATCTTGTTAAAGGTACGGTATTTCTGCTCATGTGAGGTTTTAGCGTTGGTTTGACTAGTGTATCACCCGATAGCTATCGGGTTTCAATTTTTGATGATTGAGCCACAAAGACACGAAGGCACTAAGGGTTCACCAGGAATGCTTTTGTGTTAAGGTCAACTAAATCCCTTTTCATTTTGCACCTGCATACTATTCTTTTAACTTTAAGCCATTATGTTACAGCCAAACTTTAACCCTTTTCCTGAATTGTCAACCGAAAGGCTTTTGCTGCGGAGATTAACAATGGAAGATGCCCCCGAGATCTTTTTTCTCCGTTCGGATCAAACCATTTTGCAGTTCCTGAGCAAGGAGCCGGCAGCAAATATCAAAGAAGCGGAAGATTTTATTACCGGTATCAATACTGGTATCGATAATAATGACGCCATTATGTGGGCGATCACAATAAAAGAAAATCCTTCAAAAGCGATCGGTAGTATCTGTTTCTGGCGAGTGCAGAAAGAGCATTTCCGTGCAGAAATAGGTTATGTGCTTGACCCGGGATACTGGAGAAAAGGGATCATGAAAGAAAGCATCCTGAAAACACTGGACTATGGTTTTTCAACATTGGGCTTACACAGTGTAGAAGCTCGTATCAACCCGCATAATATTGCTTCTGCTTCCGTGCTGGAATCAACCGGCTTTGTAAGAGAAGCTTATTTTAAAGAAGATTTTTTTCACCGGGGAAAATTTGAAGACACGACGGTCTATTCCCGTTTGCAATAAAAATTAATATTTCCTGCCCTCATGATTTTCAGAGAAACACAAATAACAGACATTCCACAGATCCAGGTCGTAAGAAATGCTGTCAGGGAAAATACACTTTCGGATCCTGCCCTGGTTCCTGATAAAGATGTTGAAGACTATATTACACAAAGGGGAAAGGGATGGGTTTGCGAAATTGACAATGCGATCGTTGGATTTGCAATTGTTTCAATCGCTGATCACAATGTCTGGGCCTTATTCATTCACCCCGGCTTTGAGAAAAAAGGAATTGGAAGAAGATTGCATGATGAAATGATGGATTGGTATTTTCATCAAACTGATAAAACGATCTGGCTGGGCACGGCTCCGGGCACAAGGGCAGAAGCTTTTTACCGGAAAGCCGGCTGGAAAGAAGCAGGCATACATGGCAAGGGCGAGATAAAATTCGAAATGACGGCTGAGGAATGGAAAGACATGAATGGTTCCATTCAGTGAACTCCTTTTACTAAAATAAATTTCTTCTTACCGTAATTTTTTCTCAATTTAATAGTTCCTCAATTCCCGTTTATGGATTATATAAAAGTGTGCCCGATAAGTGAACTGCCACCCAATTCGCAAAAGATCGTTGAATGCGGCCCGCATAAAGTTGCTTTGTTCCATTACAACAATGAAATAACTGCGATGGCCAATGCCTGTTTGCACAAAGCCGGCCCGTTAGGACTGGGTTTAGTGGAAAAAAAATATGATGGCCTTTATGTTACCTGTCCCTGGCATGGCTGGGAGTATAATATCAAAACAGGATCAGCGCCTCCCGGGTATAAAGACCAACAGGCGCTGTATGAAGTGAAAATAGAAGGGGATAATGTATTGATCAGCTCAAAGCCAATCATAAAAGCACAACCGGCCTTGCATGACATGAAAATAATTGAGGACCTGGTGAAATTGCAATACCAGACCACGGCAGGATCAAAAAATATCCTTGGCATCTCTACAACGAATATGAATGAATCATTGCCCCGTTACAGTACTTCAGAAGCGGCACTGGAACTCGCCCTGAATTATGCCAAAGAATCTCATGGCGCTGAAACCAAAATGCTCAAACTCCGGGAGCTTGGCTTCCGGGCATGCGAGGGATATTACAGCCAGCATATAAATGCCTGTACCTGGCCCTGCAGCATTACTGAAATGCAGCCTGAAGATGGTATGACGCCTGTTTACAGGGATATGATACTTTGGGCGGATATTGTTTTAGTGGCTACACCTATCCGCTGGGGCAATCCATCATCGCTTTATTTTAAAATGGCTGAACGTTTGAATTGTGTACAGAATCAAATAACACTTAAGGATAAAGTGCTGATCAAAAATAAAGTGGCATCTTTTATCATTACCGGCGGACAGGATAATATTCAGCAGGTGGCGGGGGAGATGATGATGTTCTTTACAAGTCTCGGGTTTACTTTTCCGCCATTCAGCTTTATGGGATGGAGCCGGGGCTGGACAGCGGAGGATATGGATAAAAATGTTTTACAATTTAAAAAGAGTGAGTACGTCAACCGCACAACAAAAGAATTGGTTGATAATTGTATGGAAACGCTTGCACAGATCAAGAACCTGGCGGCCGAAAAAATAAAGGCCCCGACACCACGCAAACAGGATTCGTTTTCAGCGGGAATGGTTAATCCTGATATGAATGTATGATTGCTGCCACCAGGTCAGGGAAGATAAAGGAGAATATCTTTAATTTTATGGTTTTGAAAGCAACCAGTTCTCATTAGATTGCTATCTATAAAAAATAAACAGGAACAAATACCAGTATAATGAAAAGGATCGCTTTAGCTTTTATTCCTCTGTTGTTGACAGGATTTATCCATCCTGGTAAGCTATACAACCATCATAAAACCCCGGGTAATATGCATACAGAACAATATGACGGCCCCTATGTTTTGTATAAAAATGAAAAGATCTTTGTAAAATATATTATGAATGAGCATGGGGCAAAATCGATCAGGTCGGATAGTATGGCTCTTTCGCAAAAAGAAACCTTATCAGTCATTGTTTCTACTGATCAGCCCGGCAGGACATTCCCGGTTCAGCTAAAGAAAAAATTGGAGGCTGAAAAAAGTGAATACAAAAAAGTAGCTAAACAAATTGCCATTTCAGATATTGAAGGAAATTTTGGGCCCTTCAGGAAATTGTTGCAGGCAAATGGCGTCATTGATTCCGCTTTCAACTGGACATTTGAGAGGGCCATCTTGTTCTTAATCGGTGATTTTTTTGACCGGGGGATCCAGGTGACTGAAGTGCTGTGGCTCATCTATTCGCTTGAAGAGAAAGCAAAAGATGCAGGAGGATATGTTCACTTTATTCTCGGCAATCATGAAATAATGAATATGAACGGTGATCTGCGCTATGTGCAACCAAAGTATATAGAGAACGCAGCCCTGCTTGGTGAACGGTACGTGGATCTTTATAGCGAGAACTCTGAACTGGGAAGATGGTTACGTACAAAAAACATCGTGGAAAAAATTGGAAATATCCTTTACACACATGGCGGCATATCCGCGGAGATCAACAGGATGGAAATATCCATTCCGGAAATAAATGAGTTGTCACGGCCTTTTTATGCCGACAGCACATTTATGTTTCCTGATAAAAAGCTGGATACCATCTTTGGTGATTTCGGTCCTTTTTGGTACCGGGGTTATTACAAAGGCAGCCCGATGATAGCAAGCCGGGGCCAGATTGACAGCACGATCTCAAAATTCAACATCAAATATATTACGACTGGCCATACGATGGTTGCGGATACAATAAGTTCCTGGCATGGGGGTAAAGTATTTGATACAGATGTTCATCATGCTGCGGGTAAGTCAGAAGCTTTACTGATCGAAGACGGTAAATTTTTCCGTGTAAATGCAAACGGTGAAAAATTTCTTTTAAAAGAATAAAATGCTTGCCGGTCGTTCTCCATCCTGATATAACTAATTCATGCGAACAAGAGTAAAAATTTGCTGTATCTCATCTGTGGATGAAGCAAGACTGGCTATTCATGCCGGTGCAGATGCATTGGGCCTCGTTGGTAAAATGCCAAACGGACCCGGGCCCATTGATGATGATCTTATATTGACCATTGCAAAAACAATTCATCCGCCCGTTTCATCTTTTCTGCTGACCAGTGAACAATCAGCAAATGGCATTATCGATCAACTGAACAGGACTCATGTCAATACCGTGCAGATCGTAGATGAATTAATGGAAGGAACTTACCGGCAGATCAGGGATGCACTGCCGCATTTGCGTATTGTACAGGTAATACATGTAACAGGCGAGGAAAGTATTGCGCAGGCCCTGCAGGTAAATGAATTCGTAGATGTAATTCTTCTTGACAGCGGTGATCCTAAAGGAAAAATAAAAACTTTGGGTGGAACGGGAAACACGCATAACTGGAACATTAGTAAAAAGATCGTTGAATTGGTTAGCATCCCGGTTTTCCTGGCGGGTGGTCTGCATAGTGATAATGTAGCAGAAGCAATTGCTGCTGTGCTGCCATTCGGGGTGGACGTTTGCAGTGGAGTAAGAACTGATGGCAGGCTTGATCCCATAAAATTGAACTCATTCATGCGTGCTGTCCATAGTGTTCAAAACTCATGAACCATAAATTTTTTCGGGTTAAAAAGAATAGCTACTTTGTTATTTAATCACCAAATTAATGAACATGAAAAAAATATTTGTTGTCTTGATGTCCTTCGCTTTTTTTGTTGCTGCATGTAACAATAACAAGGCAGGCAAAAATCAAAATTTGAAAAACCGGGAAAAAGATGATTATGGAAATAGAGACAATAATAATCGGGAAGATGATGATGGGAACAAATGGTCGGCCGGGGACAGGAATAAATATACCAGTCAATGTCTGGATGAGGCTTCAAGTAAAGGTATTAATGATGAGTTAGCTGCGAAAATATGCTCTTGCTCGCTTGAAAAAACGGAAAAAAAATTTTCTTCTTATGCCGATGCTGACGGTACCAGTAGTAACGCAAGTGTGATCGCCAATTTTATAAAAGAATGTGCTGTGGAAGTATCAGGTAACAACGGTAATACAAACAATACAGAAGGATGGAGCCAGGCCGATGAGAACAAGTTTATGGATGAATGCGAATCTGAAGCAAGAAAGAACGTGCCGGCCGCCAGGGCCAACCAATATTGCGACTGCATGCTGCAAAAAACAAAACGCAGGTTTTCATCTTATCTCGAAGCAGATAGAGGGTTATTGCAAATGCAGGAAGACGAATTAAAGAGCTGGACGAATGAATGCAACGGGAATTAGTAATTAGTATATCATAAATATCAGAAAGCTCAGTCGCCTTTGCTGAGCTTTTTGCTTTAGGTTTTATTCATGTTGAAGCTTATTTTTGCTCCCCTAAAACAAGACACTAAATGGCCAGATCAATTGCGTTCCGTGATGCTCTCCGTGAAGCGATGAACGAAGAAATGAGAAGGGACGAAAGAGTTTACCTGATGGGAGAGGAAGTGGCTGAGTATAACGGCGCCTATAAAGTGAGCCAGGGAATGCTGGCTGAATTTGGCCCCAAAAGAGTTATTGACACACCGATCTCGGAACTCGGGTTTACCGCTGTTGCAGTGGGCTCAGCTCAAAATGGCCTGAGACCAATTGTTGAATTCATGACTTGGAATTTTGCTGTTCTGGCTTTAGACCAAATTCTCAACACCGCCTCTAAAATGCTGGCAATGAGTGGTGGGCAAGTATCTTGTCCCATAGTATTTCGGGGTGGTAATGGATCTGCCGGCCAGTTAGGGGCTCAGCATTCAACTGCCTTTGAATCTTTATATGCCAATATTCCGGGGATCAAAGTCGTTTCGCCCAGCAATGGATATGATGCCAAAGGTTTACTCAAACAGGCTATCCGGTATGAAGAGGACCCGGTTATTTTCATGGAAAGTGAACAGATGTATGGCGATAAAAGTGATATACCGGTTGAAGAGTACTACATAGAGCTGGGAAAGGCAGATATAAAAAAAGCTGGCCGTGATGTGACCATCGTTTCATTTAATAAGATGATGAAAGTGGCTTTAGGCGCAGCAGCAGAGTTGGAAAAAGAAGGTATCAGCGCAGAAGTGATTGATCTCCGTACTATCCGCCCCCTCGACTGGATGACCATCCTGGAAAGTGTAAAGAAAACAAACAGGCTTGTCATCGTTGAAGAACAATGGCCATTTGGTTCCATTTCATCTGAAATTACTTATCGCATACAGAAAGAAGGCTTTGATTATTTAGATGCTCCTATACGCCGTATCACAGCAGCAGATGCTCCTTTGCATTACGCTTCAAACCTTGTAGCAGCGGCGCTTCCGGATATACCCCGAACTATAAAGCTGGTTAAAGAAGTGATGTATATGGTTAAATAGTTTTTCCCCTGGCAATCGTAAAAATACTTTTCAAAAATATATTTCGTTTATTGTGCAACGTATTGGCTTATAAACCGCATCTTTGCATTGGTTTTTCATAGGATATTGGATTTTAAAACGAGGCTGGGTTTCTACCCGGCTTCAATTTTTTTATAGCAAGGCTGACAAAGCGCTATTCTAACTTTATTCCTGCTTGCAATCCTTCTGATCTCTTTCACATGAACTCTTATGATTAACGGCATCGTTCTTGCCAGCTTCCCTTTAAATCAATTACTTTTATGGAACAAAATGGAAATTTGATGGCAGAAATATTAATCATTGACGATGAAAAAGCGATCCGGAAAACCCTTACCGAAATATTATCGTTTGAAGGTTACAAAATTGACGAAGCCCCCGACGGGGAAGAAGGATTGAAGAAATTCAAAGAAAAATCCTACGACCTTGTATTATGTGACATTAAAATGCCCAAGCTGGATGGCATCGAGTTCCTCCAAAAAGCCGGGGAAATAAATGCTGATGTGCCTGTTATCATGATCTCGGGCCATGGCAATATAGAAACTGCTGTCGAGGCGGTTAAAAAAGGAGCATTTGACTTTATCTCCAAACCGCCGGACCTGAACCGTCTTCTTATAACCATTCGCAATGCGATGGATAAAGGCACCCTCGTCACTGAAACCAAAGTACTGAAAAGAAAAGTGAGTCGTGTGCAGGAAATGATCGGTGAATCAACGCCTATTAAAAAGATCAAAGAAACGATCGATAAAGTGGCACCTACCGAAGCAAGGATACTCATTACTGGTGATAACGGAGTTGGAAAAGAGCTGGTGGCAAGATGGGTGCATGAAAAAAGTAATCGTGCCAGTGGCCCGATGGTGGAAGTGAATTGCGCAGCTATCCCAAGCGAACTGATCGAAAGTGAATTATTCGGACATGAGAAAGGCTCTTTTACATCAGCCATCAAACAACGTATCGGCAAGTTTGAATCTGCCAATGGCGGAACTCTTTTCCTGGACGAGATCGGTGATATGAGTGCCAATGCACAGGCAAAAGTGCTCCGTGCATTGCAGGAAGGAAAGATCACCAGGGTGGGAGCCGATAAGGACATTAATGTGGATGTGAGAGTGATCGCCGCCACCAATAAAGATTTGCTGAAGGAAGTGGAATCAAAGAATTTCCGTCTTGACCTTTATCACCGCCTTGGTGTGATCATTATTCATGTTCCTTCACTCAATGAAAGACGGGATGATATTCCTATCCTTGTAGAACAATTTCTCCAGGACATTTGTGCCGACTATGGCATTGCACAAAAAGATATTGATGCCGATGCTGTCAAATTGCTCCAACAATATAACTGGACCGGCAACATCAGGGAACTGAGGAATGTAGTGGAACGACTTGTTATTCTTTCCGGAAAACAGATCACAGTAGAAGATGTGAAAAATTATGTGATGCCGAAATAGGAACTGGTTGCTGGTTACTGGTTACTGGTTTCTGGTCTCAAAGCACAAATTTCACTTCTGATAAAAACCTGTTCGCTTACCAGCAACTAGCAACCAGTAACCAGCAACGAGTATTAGCAAAACTTTGAATATTAAAATTTTGACAGGCAGATATTTACAATACTTTTGTCATCCCGATAGCTATCGGGAATAAAATACGGCTCATGCCCATCTATCATTTATTCATTGTTTACCTTGTCGGTACGCTTATCGTTTTTCTTCCTTCCTTTGGTTTGGCAAAACTGTTTACAAAGGCCGGAGCTCCTGCCTGGAAGGCCTATGTACCTTTTTATAACACATGGGTGATGCAGGAGTTGACAAAAAGGCCAAAGCATTGGGTGTTTTGGCAATTTATCCCTGTAGTCGGTTGGTTCATCAGTCCCGGGATATTTATTGAATTTGCAAAAGCGTTTGGCAGGTTTTCACTCGGTGAGCACACTATGGCTGCTATTTTTGCTCCATTTTATTTTCCCTGGCTTGCTTATAAAGAAGACCCCAAGTTTATCGGGCCGGAAGCGGTAAAAAAACATAAGAAAAAAGGCTGGAGGGAATGGGTGGATGCAGCCATTTTTGCCGTAGTGGCCGCCACATTGATCCGCACATTTGTTTTTGAAGCTTATACCATACCTTCTGCTTCTATGGAAAAAACATTGCTGGTAAAGGATTTTCTTTTTGTCAGCAAACTCAGTTACGGTCCAAGAATTCCCAATACGCCTTTATCAGTCCCGTTTGTACATAATTATCTCCCGGTCGGTAATGGAAGATCTTATATAAAGTCTGTTCACCTGCCCTATATAAGATGGTTTGCTTCACCTGTAAAAAGAGGTGATGCCGTTGTTTTCAATTTCCCCGCAGGTGATACCGTGATCCATGCAAAGGATTTTGAATCGGCCCGGCCATACTATGATCTGAAAAGATGGCAGTTAACAGGAACACCGGAAGAGAAAGCTTTTGCCAATGAAGTTTTTAATGACCCGGGCAGATATCCAATTGTCGTTCATCCTGCAGATAAAACTGACAACTACATTAAAAGATGCGTGGGTGTGGCAGGAGATATGCTGGAAGTAAAAAAAGGAGTTGTTTTTATCAATGGGACAGAACAACCATTGCCCCCTTATAGTGAAGCAAATTATATTGTAACCACTAAACAAAACCCTGATTTTGATATTTTGAAAGATGAATACAATGTTGATTCTGACCCGGATAAAAATGAGTATACAAGTCTTGGAAATAATACATTCCGGATGCTATTGACAGCAAAAGCAAAGGATAAAATGCTGCAAAGTGGTTTTGCCACTTCCATTGTTCTTGATGAATCATATAATGGCGCGGGCGGCGATGTTTTTCCTTATGATACGCTTCATAAATGGACAAGAGATAACTATGGTGCAATATGGATCCCTAAAAAAGGGGCCTCCATAAAATTAAATGACTCCACGTATTCTGTTTATGAAAGAGCGATCCGGGTTTATGAAAAAAATGATTTTTATAAAAAAGATGGCAAGTTCTTTCTGAATGGAAAGGAAATAACAGATTATACATTCAAAATGGATTATTACTGGATGATGGGAGATAACCGCCAGGGATCACAGGACAGCCGTTATTGGGGCTTTGTCCCCGAAGACAGGATCGTTGGCAAAGCCTGGTTGATCTGGTTCAGCTGGGATGGCGGACCAAGATGGAAGCGGTTGTTCCGCATTGTTAAATAAACTATCTTTAAATGCCCTTGACAAATATCAGGGGCATTTTTTTTCTTAAAACGGTATAATCAATGAAAGAAAATAAATACGAATTTCAATACGAGGTATATGATGATATCAGCCAGTTAACGGAACAAGATGCCTGGTTATTAAGAGAGGCAAGGGCGGTGACGGAGCAGGCCTATGCTCCTTATTCCAATTTTCATGTAGGTGCTGTGGCCATTCTTGAAAACGGGGAAGTGGTAGCCGGAACAAACCAGGAAAATGCATCATACCCTGTTGGTATCTGTGCGGAAAGGGTTCTTCTCGGTTCAGTGGCAACGGCACACCCTAAAGTGCCCATTAAAAGTATTGCCATCAGTTATAACAGCGAGGAAGTAAAAAGCGATCACCCGATCTCTCCTTGCGGCATGTGCCGGCAGGCATTGCTGGAATATGAAACAAGATTAAAAAAGCCGATCCGTTTAATACTCGGCGGCATGGAAGGAAAAGTATTTATAATCAAAACTGCCAGTTTGTTATTGCCTTTTGCTTTTACAAGCAATGAATTGATCTAGTTGCTGGTTGCTGGTTACTGGTTCTGACAGGTTGAAAAGACTTTTACGATTTGAAGAAACCAGCAACCAGAAACCAGTAACCTGAAATCAAGCAGTAACTAAAAAAGTGTTTGTACCCCATACGCCACTTTTGCTTCGTGTTCCAATAACCATTTCTTTCTCCATAAACCTCCGCCATAACCAACAAGGTCTTTGTTAGAACCGATCACGCGGTGGCAGGGAACAATAATAGCGACATTATTTTTACCATTGGCATTGGCAACAGCCCTTGTAGCTTTTGTATCTCCTGTTCTTCTTGCCAATTCAAGATAGCTGATGGTTTTTGCAAAGGGGATCTGCATCAACTCTGCCCAAACTGATTGCTGAAAAGCTGTGCCCGGCTGATCAATAGGCAATTCAAAAATTCTTCTTTGTCCATTAAAATATTGGATCATTTGCTCTATACACTGGATAAGCATGGGCGGCATATTTTTTTTCTTGCCCTCTGCTTTTTGTGTTTTGTCATGAAAACTCACTTCGCTGATATAGTTCTCCGTTCCGCTGATCTTCAGCAGTCCGACAGGAGAATGATAATATGTTGTATAGATATCCGTCATTAGCCGATCCTCATTCCGTTTTTTACAAGACGTTCAGGCTGCAATAAAATTACATCTTTGTTTTCATCATATACACCCAGCACAAGGCACTCACTGATAAAATCTGCGATCTGTTTGGGAGGAAAATTCACAACAGCAACCACTTTGCGGTTCAGCAGGTCTTCTTTTTTGTAATGCGCCGTTACCTGGGCAGATGATCTTTTCAAACCGATCTCTTCACCAAAATCAATAGTGAGTTTGTATGCAGGTTTCCGTGCTTTGGGAAAATCCATTACTTCAATAATGGTCCCTGTCCGCATATCTATTTTCTCAAAATCCTCCCAGGTGATCATGCGGTCAAATTAGTGAAAAAAGTCAAATAAGTCATAAAGGTCATAAAAGTCAAATAGGCCATATAAGTCATATCATTTGCATGGATCTGGTATTTCTATATTTGACCCATTTGACCTTTATGACTTATTTGACTTTTCTAAGTATCTTAATGCAAAATTTATCCAATGACCCCTGTAAAAAAAGGCAGCACGATCTCCAGGAAAGATTTTGTCCGTAATGCGGCAATACTTGGCGGAGCTTTTTTTATTGTTCCCCGTCATGTATTGGGCCGTGGTTACATTGCACCAAGCGACAAACTAAATATTGCAGGTATAGGAGCTGGAGGAAAAGGAGAGGGTGATCTCTCAGAATTTGCCAAAAGTCAATTTGTAAACATAGTAGCACTTTGTGATGTGGATGACAGGGAGGCTGCCAAATCAAGACAAAATTTTCCCAAAGCCACTTATTATAAAGATTTCCGGGAAATGCTGGCCAAAGAAAAAAATAATATCGATGCCTGTTCCATTTCAACTCCCGATAATGTACATGCCGTGGCTACATTAGCTGCCATGCAATTGGGTAAACATGTATATACACAAAAACCATTGACACATGATATCTATGAAGCCAGGATACTGGCACAGGCTGCAAAGAAATATAAGGTAGTAACACAGATGGGCAACCAGGGAGGTTCGGGCGATGGCGTTCGCAAGGCAAAAGAAATGGTTGATGATGGAATGATCGGAAGAGTATATGAAGCACATGCATGGACGAACAGGCCCGTATGGCCGCAAGGAATTCCAACACCATCCGGAAAATTTGAAGTGCCAAAGGAATTAGACTGGAACTTATGGCTCGGCCCTGCCAAATGGATTGAATATAACCCGACTTATCTTCCATTCAACTGGAGAGGCTGGTGGGCATTTGGAACCGGCGCTTTAGGAGATATGGCCTGTCACATCATGGACCCGATATACAGGATACTGCCCATTGATTATCCTGATTCCGCAGAATGCAGCGTTGGAATTGTATGGAAAGAAATGTGGAATGATAGTCAAAATACAGATGCCTGCCCGCCTGCATCCATTATTCATTTGAATTATCCAAGGAAGGATGGAAAAGGCAATATCAAAGTATCCTGGCATGATGGTGGTTTATTACCGGAACGTCCGAATGAATTATTACCCGGAGAAGCGTTTGGTGATTGGGACGGTGGTGTATTACTGATCGGTAAAAAAGGAAAATTATTATTGGATTGTTACGGTGCTAATCCAAGATTATTGCCTACCAAACTGATGCAGGAAAAGAAAATGCCGAAGGAAACAATTAAGAGAGTTCCGGAAGGCCATTATTTGCAATGGGTGAATGCTTGCATTGCCGGTTATGAAAAAGGAATTACGAGTTCACCGTTTGAATACGCCGGGCCATTCACAGAAAGTATTCTTATGGGTAATTTGGCGATCAGGAGTTGGATGATGAAAAATCCAAACCTGAAAGGATGGGAAGATAAATATCTTGGCCGGAAAAAACTTTTGTGGGATGCTGCTAATATGAAGGTCACCAATTTTGATGAAGCGAATCAATTTGTTAAGAGGGATTACCGTGATGGATATAGCCTGGCGTTATAGCTGTTAGCTCTTAGCCGTTAGCCATTAGCTTTTGTCAATATAAAAAGGTGTAGCTAAAAGCTAACGGCTAATAGCTAATGGCTTTTACTCCAACAACTTCACCAGTTCCATCAACTCAGCTTGCTTGTAAAGTTCTTTCTCGCCGGTAAAACATTTACTGAACTCTTCCAGCAATTGCTGGATCACCTGCTTGTTCTTTTGCGGTTTGAAGTAGGTGCCCACAGGTGGAACAGAAATTCTTTTAAAATAATTATCTACATCCTGCTGGGTGAAAACCTGTCCTGTTGTGGGATCAATAAAAAATTCAATCTTATGTATCGGGTTGGGGAGTGTTTCATCCGAATAACCCGGTTTAAAATAAGCGATGATGAATTGTTTGGGAATATGAATGGCTTTTACAGGGATGTCAAGCAGTTCGCAAAGGATCAAATACAAAATGCCATTGCAGATCTGGTTGCCCCGTTTTACTTCAAGGGATTTATGCAATAAAAATTCATTGGGTTCCTTATAATTTGTTTCACCACCTTTTAAACCGTAATAGCTGTATAAAATACTGGTGACAATATTGATCTGTTCCAGTGGTGTGAGATAATTATTCAATTCCAGCCAGATGTTGCGGCGGACCTTTTCTATTTCCTGCATTACCGGTGTGGTGGATACATCCGGGTATTGAAATTTACAGGCCAGCATGGCGCCAAGCATCAGGTCGTGATGACCGGAAACACTCCATTGACGAAAGTCTTCCGTAAGGTCGGTATAATGAAGACGGTGTATTAATAATTCAATGCGGCCCTGTATTTCTTCATTGGGTGTGGTTTCCCATAAATGCTCGAGGTTGGGAATGATATTCTTACCATAATCAACAATTTTCTCCGATACAAGACCGAAGACTTCTTCATCAGGATCGTCAATTAAAGTAAACAGTGCAGAGATTTCTTTGTTTGTTTCCATGGTGGCGATTATTGCACAAGATCAATACTGCCGCTGATATAAAACAGTTAAACTTTTCCACAGACGTTAAGAAATAGTCGGGAGTCGGTAGTTCATAGTTCGGAGTCAGTTAACTATAGTCAGAATAAACAATACTGCAATCAGGGATTTGACTCGGAACTCCAAACTCCGAACTCACAACTTTCTTGCCACCACCATCCAGTCCCATGGCTTGGGTTCTTTCAGCCACTTCGGTGGCTTTATGAATTCGGTGTCCCAGTTGTATTCTATTTTTTGAAAATCTTCAGCGACAAATTTTTCATTGGCTAAAAGAAGTTGTAATTCTTCCTTCAGATAATGTTTATGAGGCACATCATCAATATCAGCATTGCCCTGGCGGATATTATTCCATTTCTTTAGAGCTTCCTTTGCATTTTTTGTTGCGGGGAAAAGATCCTTGTCGATCTTCCATTGCTGCTGAATGATACTGGACAGCATAAAAGATTCCAAAGATGGAATGGTGATAATGATGCGTCCGCCTTTCTTTACACAGGCAGAAAGGGACTCAAAGAAAATAGCCCTGTCTTTCAAAGAAGAAGTAAGGATTGCATTGATGCAGATGGCAAAATCACATTTGGGCCCCCGATAGCCATCGGGGTTGGTATTCCTGCCACTCATATCGGCCCGCAGGTATTCAACATTTTTATACTGCGGGTAAAGTTGTTGGGCAATTTCAAGGTTCTTTGCAGAAATATCCACTGCATAAACTTTTTTAAAAGCAGGGGAGAGCACCGGCAGCCATTTGCCGATGGCACAACCAATATCAATGACGGTCTTATTCTTTGAAGCATATTTCTTTATGGCAGAACGAATAAGTGCTTTCTTGTCATTGTGAAGGACATCGAATATTTCATCGTTGTAGGAAGAGGCTATTTTTTCCCAGTAATCTCTTTTCATGACAATGAAGATAAATTATATTCCCATTGAACGAAAAGAAGAAGCTAACGGAATTTTTTCTGTCAAAAATTTGTCGAACTCATCTATTTCTCTCTGAGAACTGAATAATCTTTTGGGAATTATATATCCCTGAACCGAGTTTGTATATAAATAAAAATATTCTTTTGTAACAGCATTTCTGGTAATTGAATCCCATTTACGAAACGACCTTTCCGTATCATCAGTAAACACAATTTCTTTATCATTAATTTCTAAATTTCTTTCGGTAAGTATGTTGGAGTTCTCATCCTTATCAAGAAACTTTCTTACTTTATTTTTAATTCTGAAGGGTTCTTGATAATATGCAAATAACAAAAGAAATATTAACGCGACTAAAACTATAATTCCAAGTCCTTCATTGTTATGATGTTTTGCATTACGGATATACCTTGAGACAATTATACCTGCTGGCATAAATACAAGCGAGATAAGTGCAACATTAACTATGAATTTTATCCTTACCTTTTTCTGCCAGGGTGCATACCACGATGTATAGGCACTGTATTCAGCAAAATCATCTGTGGTAAGGCTATATCTGAAATGATACTCCATTAATCTTATTTTTTCTTTGTCGTCTTCTTTACAGGAGTTTTTTTCTTAGCAGGAGTTTTCAAATCTTTCGGACTGACAGTCTTTTTTACAGCCTTTTTCTTCCCAAAAGCATTCGGCACCTGAGCCTCGATCATTTTCTTGATATCTTCTAAAGGAATGGTGGCGGCTTCATCGGCAGTATACTTTGTACCGTCGGGTTTTAATTCAAGCTTCAGTATTTTTTTACCAAACTTAATGATCGGTCCCCATCTTGCATTCTCCACGGATATTTTTTCATCCGGCCATCTTTGTATGTAACGATTGGCTTCTTTTTTTACTTTGGCATCGATCAGCTCATTCATTTCTTCCTGGCTCAGGTTGGCAAAATTGTAACGCCGCGGCACATTGATGAACATGCCATCCCATTTAATGTATGGTCCAAAACGACCCGTGCCTTTTGTAATGGGTTTACCATCATAAGTACCTACCGGTGCATCGGCAATTTGTTTTTGCTTTATATAATGAATGGCTTTCTCCAGGTCAACAGTGCCCAGGTCAGTTCCCTTGGGCAGTGAAATAAATTCATCACCCCATTTTACATAAGGACCAAAACGACCCACATTCACGGAAACTTCTTTTTCTTCATATAAACCCATTGGGCCCTGCGCACCAAAAAGGTTCATCGCTTCTTCGTAAGTAATGGTTTCAATACTTTGCCCTGTTGGAACTTTAGCAAAGCGGGGCTTTTCTGTATCATCGGCAACACCGATCTGTATCATGGCGCCATAACGACCCATCCTGGCCACAACCGGCTTACCGCTTTCGGGATCAACACCCAATTCTCTTTCACCTTTTACCCGTTCAGCATTTTCAATGGTATTATCTACATCTTTTTTAAAGGGGATATAAAAATCATCGATCATTTTATTCCACTTCATCTTGCCTTCGGCCACTTCATCAAATTCTTCTTCTATCCGTGCCGTGAAGCTGTAATCCATGATATCGTCAAAATATTTGTTTAGAAAGTCGGTGACCACTAATCCAAGGTCCGAAGGAAACAGTTTTGATTTTTCTGCCCCGGTATTCTCATTGTCCAAATTCTTTATAACATCATTGCCTGTTAATGTATAAACGCTATAATACCTGATCACACCGTCCTTATTTCTTTTTTCCACATAACCTCTTTTTAAAATAGTGGATATGGTAGGCGCATAAGTGGATGGGCGGCCAATTCCCAATTCTTCCAGTTTCTTTACCAGCGATGCTTCTGTGTAGCGGGGTAGTGGACGACTGAACCTTTCTGTCGCTTTCATTTCTTTCAGCGGCAATTGCTGACCAACCGTTAATGGTGGCAGCATTCCTTCATTAGCTTCTTCTTCCAGCTCTTCATCATCCTTGTCTTCACGATAAACTTTCAGGAAGCCATCAAATTTCAAAACTTCCCCGGATGCAGTGAGTTCTTCTTTATTGGTTGATATTTCAATTTTAGCAGTTGTTTTTTCCAACTCGGCATCTGTCATCTGGCAGGCCATTGTTCTTTTCCAGATCAGTTCATATAATCTTGTCCATTCCTGTTCAGGAACGGTCGAGTTACTCATAAAGGTCGGCCTGATGGCTTCATGTGCTTCCTGCGCACCCTGGCTTTTGTTTTTGAATTTTCTGAACTGGTGATATTCTTCACCATACATCGTTTTCACCGTGTTGGTAATATCACCCAGCGCCGAATTACTCAGGTTCAAACTATCGGTACGCATATAAGTAATGTACCCGTTCTCATACAATCGTTGCGCTATCTGCATCGTTCTCGCTACACCATAACCTAATTTTCTCGATGCTTCCTGTTGCAATGTTGATGTAGTAAAGGGCGGGGCAGGAGAACGTTTACCCGGTTTTACCTGGATATCATTTACTTTATAATCAGCGCCGATACAACTTTTTAAAAATGCTTCTGCATCTTCTGCTGCATTTTGTTTTTTCCCTTCGGCAGCAAATGTTACCAGTTTATCTGAAACATCTTTTGAAGTGAATAAGGCTTCGATCTTGTAAGTACTAACCGGAACAAACGCATTGATCTCCCTTTCTCTTTCAGCGATCAATCGTACTGCCACACTTTGCACACGACCGGCACTCAGGTTACTACCCATACTCATTTTGCGCCAGAGAATAGGACTTAGCTGAAAACCCACGATCCTGTCTAATATTCTACGGGCTTGTTGGGCCATCACCAGGTTCATGTCCAGTACCCGTGGATTTTGAACAGCCTCTTGTATCGCCGTCTTGGTGATCTCATTAAAAACAATCCGTTTGGTGGTCTTGGGATCAAGGCCAAGCACTTCACATAAATGCCAGCTGATGGCTTCACCTTCGCGGTCCTCATCCGTTGCCAGCCATACTTCATCGCTTTTATCTGCCAGTCTTTTCAGATCAGCTACCACTTTTTGTTTGTCGGGGGGAATGATATATGTGGGCTTGAATTTTTTCTCCACATCAATGCCCATTCCGGCTTTCTGAAGATCACGGATATGGCCAAAACAACTCTTGACCTGGAAATTAGTTCCCAGGATCTTTTCGATCGTTTTTGCTTTCGCAGGGCTCTCAACTATCAACAGATTTTTCGCCATAATTATACCATATTATATATCACAAAACCGCTTCTCAGCGGCCGCAAGGTAGAGCAAGAATAATAAATTTTTTGAGAAACTTTGTTTCTATTAATATTTCCGGTGATATTATGACGCTGTTTTACGCAGAAAAATTGCGTTTTATTTTATCTGTTCTTTAAACAAAATAGTTATTTTTTCGGCCCATCTTTTATACTCTTTACCAGATGGATGCAGTCCGTCAGCAGCCAATAATGAGTTATCAGCAGCTGCTTCTCTTGTCCACGGAGTGATATCTATATAATGAACATGATATTGTTCTGCGATTTTTTTATTAGCGGCATTATATACATCGATCTCCCGGGCTATTTCCTCCCTGTCCCTGCCAGTTGCAAACGGTGTAACACCCCAGTCAGGAATAGACAGCACAACAACCCTTTCAGCTTTATTGCCGGCATAAGCAATTGCTTTTTTCAGCAGTTCTTCAAACCCGGGTTTATAGTTGTCAACCGAACGGCCGCGGTATTGATCATTGACACCGATCAGTAATGAAACAAGATCATAAGATGACCGCAAAGGATCTGCATGGTTGGCAGCTATAATTCCTGCTTCCAGTTCATCGGTTGTCCAGCCTGTTTTGGCAACAATGCGGGGAGATTGAAAATCCGCGGAGTCATTTTTCATCATCGCATAAACCTGGTTGGGGAAATTATCCTGTGATGGCAGCATTTCACCAACCGTATAAGAATCGCCTAAAGCGAGATAAAAATATTTTTTTGCTGTTTGGCCTGGAGCTGACATGGCTGTTTCATTCTTATGGCAGGGAAAAACGCCGTTAATAAAAAACAATATTACTAAAATCAATTTCATAAAAAGTCAATAACCCATTTAGCCACTTTATTGTCGCGATAGATCCGGCGGTGACCAAGTCCTTTTGTAATTACGAATTCAATATTTGGATAGTTTTCCGATCTTAGTTTCAGCGCATCACCGACGGGGGTTGTCTCATCCTCTTCATCATGTATCCATAAAACTTTTGCCCGGATATGTTTCATGGCCCTGCTGATGGAATACCATCCGGGAGCGACCCCGCCTTTTTTAATGATCAATTGCTCAAATCCCGGCCGGATAGAAGGATCTAACTGTAAGAATTTAAAAAAATTATCAATAGCTGATGTTGTTTCGGTGGCGGGTGCAATTAATGCCAGCCTGCAATCTTCTGTATGATCGATCTCTTCCAGGGCAAGACAAACTGCTAATCCTCCAAAGGAATGTGCCATATAAGAATCGATGGGTCCGAACTTCTTATCAATCTCCTGGATCGTCCTTTTATACAAAGGAGCATTGACCTGTTTGCCATCGCTGCGTCCATGGGCCGGCGCATCAAAAGCAAGCACTTCATAGCCTTTTGTTATGAGTGGCTTAATATACTTTTCAAAATTCACAACAGAGGATTCAAATCCATGAATAATGAGAACCTTTCTTCCAGCAGGATGCCCGCCCGGATGACTTGGTCGGACGGGGTTCCAGCGCCATCCGCGGACATTTAGATCATCGATCTTAAAATGCAGCTTTTCCGACTGATCAAATATTTTGGGTAAAGGCTTTTTATTTCTGAACTGGGGTGTGCAAAAGAGCTCAAAAGCCTTTTCGGCAGCTTTCTTTTTAGAGATAGAGGAAAGAACTTTGAATTTTGTCCTGACATAACTGAGTGCTAAACGCTGGGTTAATTTCATACAGCGCAAAAATAGGATGTACCTTTATACTTAGAGGAATCAGGTTTTTTAATAATAAGAAAATAACCGGGGGTATGGATATCGTATTAATAGGTTCAGGAAATGTGGCGACCGTTCTGGGCAGAAAATTTATTTCAGCGGGCCACCGGATAGTGCAGGTAGTGGGAAGAAATGCAAAAGCGGCCAGTGCATTGGCCTACGAATGGAATACCGTATCCACCAATTACCTTATTGCCATTAACAAGACTGCCGAGGTTTACATTATTGCAGTATCGGATGACGCAATTGATGATGTGGTGAAAGGACTGAAATTACCGGGCAAGATAGTGGCGCATACTGCCGCATCGGTGCCGAAGGAAGTTTTAAAAAAAACAACAGAGCATTATGGCGTCTTTTACCCGTTGCAAAGCCTGAATAAGGATATGAAGACCCTGCCTGATGTGCCTATTTTTTATGATGGCAGTGATGATATGACAAAGAAGAAACTGAAAACGCTTGCTAACTCTGTTGCGGAAGAAAAAGTAGCTGAGGCTGGTGATGATGAAAGGTTAAAAATCCATGTCGCCGCCGTGTTTGTAAGTAATTTTGTCACTCATCTTTATGCATTAGCTGAAGAATATTGCCGCAAAGAAGGACTTGATTTCAAGCAGTTATTGCCTCTTATCGAAGAAACTGCTTCAAGGATAAAAGAGATCGCTCCTCAACAGGCCCAAACAGGCCCGGCATTGCGGCATGACAGTGAGACCATTCACAAACACCTGGAACTTTTGAAGGATCATCCCCAGTTAAAGAATATTTATGTATTGCTCACGGAGAGTATTCAGCAGGTGAAATAAGGAATAAGAAATAAAAAATAAAAAATTAGAAAGTAACCGTTCCGGGTAAACTGTGGGTGTTTTAATAAGCATTAGACTTAAGATGAAATGCTTAAAGAGGGACTCACCACTTCCTTATTCCTTATTTCTTATTCTTTATTTCTTATTTTAACAGATTTCCCGAACAAGCAAATCTATTCTTTCTTTTAGCATTACTTTTGCGACCGAAAGAGAAAAAAGGATGTACAAAGTAAAATTTAAGTTTGAACAGAAAGGACTGGAACCGGTTATCCTTGAAAATGTTGAATCCGGTCAATCCCTTTTGGAAATAGCCCTGGGGAATGATATTGAATTGCATCACAACTGCGGTGGTGTGTGCGCCTGCACCACTTGTCATCTTTATATAGACAAAGGGATGGAATACATTGATGAAATAACGGACCGGGAAGAGGACTTCATCGACAGGGCTGCTAATCCACGGCTGAATTCAAGATTGGGCTGCCAGTCGCTGCTGAATGACGGGGGAGGAGAGATAGAAGTAACTTTGCCCGACCAGACACAATTTTTAGGAGAATGATGAGGGAAGCTATTAGCTGTTAGCCATTAGCTATTAGCTTCGAGTTAAAGAAACCAGTAACCAGAAACAAGTAACTAGATCATGAGTCATTTTGAACCACCGATACACTGGAACGATCATGAAGACATCGCTCAAAAACTGTATGAACGTTTTGGCGATGATTTCAATGAGGGAAAAATTTACCGCATCCGTTTTACTGAATTATTAGAATGGATACTGCAAATCCCCGGCTTTGCAGGCAAAAGAGAGGAAAGTAATGAAGGCCACCTGGAAATGATACAGAGTGCCTGGGTGTATGAGTGGAGGGACAATCAGAAATAAAAAATCAAAATTAAAAAACCAGGCATGAAAGTCGAAAATAAAAAACCTATTTTCGACTTTTGATTTTTGATTTTTGAATTTTGAATTTATGAGCAATGTTCTCAAACTTTTTAAAAAGATCACTACATTTATTTTTGATGTCGATGGCGTACTTACCGATGGAACCGTGCTGGTGCTGGAAGATGGTTTGCAGGCAAGACGTATGAATATCAAAGATGGTTTTGCTTTGCAGATGGCAGAGAAGAATGGATACAGGGTACTGGTCATCTCGGGTGGAAATTCGCCGCAAGTAACGCAGCGCCTGGAAAAATTAGGTATCAGCAATGTTCACATGTCTGTGTTGGATAAAAAGACATTTGTGCTTGATTACATTTCATCAAACAAATTAAAAACGGAAGAAGTATTGTATATGGGTGACGATCTGCCCGATCTGCCTGCCTTATCCGTTGTTGGTTTACCTTGCTGCCCGGCCGATTCCGTCAGCGAAGTGAAGGAAGCCGTGCAATATATTTCTCCTCTCAATGGCGGTAATGCCTGTGTAAGGGATGTGATTGAAAAAGTGCTGAAGCTGAACGACAACTGGAACTACCGGGTTGACGTAACCTCCCGCTGATAGTATACCCTGCTAAATAAGGAATAAAAAATAAGAAATGAGGAATTAATCGCTTCGATTGATCTTACAGGTATTTTAAAAGGTAGAACTATAAAAAAGCAATAAATGAAACGCTTAAAGAGGAACGTAACACTTTCTCATTCTTTATTTCTTATTCCTTATTTTCTTTTATCTTTCAGTAAATTTTATCCATGAGATTGATAGCAGCCTTTCTTAAGTTGGTGCGACTGCCCAATCTCTTCTTTATTGCCCTGTCGCAGGCGCTGTTTCAATTTTGTATTTACACCCCGATGTATAAAGGACTCATTCCTGCCAATGACCTGCTTCATTTTATTTTCCTGTCATTAGCTTCCTTACTGATCGCCGCAGCGGGTTATATCATCAACGATTATTTTGATATCAATATTGATGAAGTGAATAAACCCGGCAGGATGGTGGTGGATAAGGTCATTCACCGCCGCTGGGCCATTGCCTGGCATTTTATACTGAACTCCGCCGCTTTGGTCCTGACCATCCTCGCATTGCCTTTTTTGGATAAATGGTATTTGATATTGGCCAATATGTTTTGCATGGCGCTGCTCTGGTTTTATTCCACCAGTTTTAAACGAAGATTACTGGTTGGCAATATTGTCATTTCATTGCTTACGGCCTGGACGATCCTCATTATCTTTTTTTCAAAAGTTAATTTGTCTGACGCTTTTGGAAACGGCGACACTCATCATTATAAACTTTTCCGGATGGCTATACTATATGCCGGCTTTGCTTTTATTATTTCGTTGATACGGGAAGCCATCAAGGATATGGAAGATATGCCCGGCGATACAAAATATGGCTGCCGTACCATGCCCATTGTATGGGGAGTAAATGCAACAAAGGTCTATGTGGCCGTTTGGATGGTGGTGTTGATCGCATTATTGGTAGTGATACAGATCTACATACTGCAATTCAAATGGTGGCTGCCCATCGCATACAGCGTGGTAACCATTATTCTTCCATTGGTTGTTGTGTTGTTGCAATTGAGAAAAAGCACAACGCCCGTTCAATATCACCGGCTGAGTAATATGACCAAACTGGTCATGTTCACCGGCATTCTTTCTATGATCTTTTTCTATTTCTATCTATGAATAAAATCATTTTAGCTTCCCAATCTCCGCGCCGCAAACAATTACTGGAATGGGCCGAAGTGCCCTTTGAAGTGGTCGTGCAGGATTCGGATGAACATTTCCCTCCCGGTTTAAACCCCGAAGAGGTTGCGGTCTATATTGCCAGGAATAAGGCAATTGCCGTGCAGCAAAAAAGAAATCCCGGTGAAATAATCCTGGCTGCCGACACCATTGTAGTGTTGAATGATAATATTATCGGTAAACCTGTTCACCGCGAAGAAGCCATTACCATTTTGCTGGCTCTATCGGGTGAAAAACATAAAGTGGTGACCGGTGTTGTGATCAGGAAGGATGAAGAAGAAATTTCATTTGCCGATATCACCGAAGTGGAATTTCATGACCTGAGCATCGAACAGATAGAATTTTATGTGGACAAATACAAACCCTACGATAAAGCCGGGGCCTATGCCATCCAGGAATGGATCGGGGTCATCGGCATCAAATCAGTCAACGGAGATTTTTATAATGTGATGGGGCTGCCGGTGAGCCGGGTTGTCCGGGAATTACACAAATTAATCGGTTAAAAATAACGCCAGTTCGGGATGAAAATACTTAGGTGGCATTTGCGACCCTGGTTACTTTCGTTTAATCAGAATGGAAACAGGAAGGTTAATGAGGAATGAAAATGAGAAATAAGGAATAAAAAATAAGGAATGAGAAAGTAAACGGCTTAAACAGTAACGTAGCACTTTCTTAATCGCATTCCTTAATCCTTATTTCTCGTTTTCTGTTTCTAGTTTCATTTTAATTAATAAGAAATAAAGAATAAGGAATAAGGAATCAGAAAGTAATTAATGGAAGATAAAAAAAGAAAAGTTGATCTCGAAGACCGGTTAGTGGATTTTGCATGTATGTGTCTTGGGGTATGCGAATTATTGCCTTCGACAAAAGCAGGTCAAAACCTGGAGTACCAGTTGTCAAAAAGCGGCACGGCCCCGGCTCTAATTTATGGCGAGGCACAGTCGGCTGAGTCAGGTGCAGACTTTGTCCATAAATTGAAAATGGTTTTGAAAGAAATAAGAGAATCAAGAGTAAATCTAAAAATAGCAAAGAGAAAGCCGATTGTAGTTCATGAAAAGGTTGAAATTGCTTTTAAGGAATCTAATGAGTTAATGGCGATTTTTCTGAAAAGCGTTGAAACCGCCAAAACTAACAACGAAAAGCAAAAAAAGTAACGAATTACTTCTTTATTCCTTATTCTTTATTTCTTATTCCTTATTTCAATCCCGGGCCATGACCGAACGACTTCTCCAATTCATCTGGCAATTTCAATACTTCAATAAAAGTGAACTGGTAACTGATGGTGGTGATCCGGTACAGGTTATTTTTCCGGGGCAATACAATACCAACCAGGGTCCTGATTTTTCCGATGCAAAAATTAAAATTGATAAAACAACCTGGGCAGGTTCAGTGGAACTCCATATCAAAACTTCTGACTGGAATAAACACAATCACCAGGGAGATAAGAATTATACCAACGTTATCCTGCATGTGGTATGGGAAGATGACGGAATGAAAAGTAATGTACCCGTTACAGAATTGAAAGACCGGGTTTCTAAAATCTTATTACAGCGATACGAAGAGTTAATGAATTCCTCCGCATTTATTCCCTGCGAAAAAAGTATTACGACAGTTCGCGACATCACCTGGAAGAGTTGGAAAGACAGGTTGCTCGCTGAACGCCTGATGCGAAAAGCAAAAACAGTTGAAACTTACCTGCAGCAAAACAATTATCACTGGGAAGAAACCTTCTGGTGGATGCTGGCCAGGAATTTTGGAATAAAAGTCAACACTGATGCGTTTGAAGCAATAGCGAGGTCTGTGCCTTTGAACATGTTGGGCAAGCATAAAAACGGGGTGATCCAGCTGGAAGCATTGTTGTTTGGACAAGCTGGTCTTTTAGGAAATAAGTATAAAGAGGATTATCCTAAACTTTTATGGCGTGAATATAAATTCATGAAAGGAAAATATAAATTGAGACCGGTTCATCAGCCCATTTATTTTTTGCGGATGCGACCCGGCAATTTCCCAACCATACGGTTAGCCCAGTTAGCAGCCCTGGTAAGCGAATCTTCTCACTTGTTTTCCAAAATAAAAGAAGCAAAGAACGTAAAAGAGCTGCAGCAGTGGTTTGATATAACGGCGAATGATTACTGGCATTATCATTACCGTTTTGATGAAATAACTTCCTTCAAAAAGAAAAACCTCGGGACAACTATGATCGATAATATCATCATCAATACAGTTGTCCCGGTTCTTTTTGCTTACGGAACTTATCATGATGAAAACAAATACAAGGACAAAGCTTTGAAATGGCTGGAAGAAACTGGAGCTGAGACAAATAGTATTACCAAAGGATTTGTGAAACTTGGTATTGAAAACAAAAATTCTTTTGACAGTCAGGTATTAATTGAATTAAAAACACAATATTGTGATCGGAAAATGTGCTTAGATTGTGGGGTGGGAAATTTTCTTTTAAAGGAAAGAACATGATAAAAACGATATTGCCGGGATTCTTTCTGGTGTTTTTCGCTAACACGAAGGCACAGAAAGTGGATCGTTTTGTTAAAGATGTAAAACAGAATATCCATTCGTATAAAGCATTATCACCTGTACTTGAGAAATACAAAAGTGGGACAACGAATTGGAGTCAACCAAAAACTAATTTTTTTGGATGCAGATCATATTTTCATTCGTATGTTTTCCAAAAACCTGTGAAGGATCCTGACCACCCGGTTTATGGAGTGCCTGTAGAAATCTACTACAAAGATGATAAAATAGTATATGCTTCCATAGTTATTAGTGGTGAGTGGGATAAAATTCTTCATAAGTATTTGCCTGATGATACATTGTTCAGATATGTTGATCGTCAATTTTCTGACTCAGTATTGGGAGAATACAATAAAATGCATAATGTTGAATTTACCTGGCATGATCTATTTGAAGAACGAATTGATAACTTCTCAACTGAACCAGGTCTGGGATTTTGGAAGGATGGAGAGCCAAGAACAGAGTGGGAAAGGGTGTATCTGCCTATGGTAAAAAGAAAAGACCATATTGCGATTCAAAATGAATGCAAATCGTTTAATCCTGTGAGAAGAGCGTATGGTGCTTTTGCTCTTTTTCACTTGAAAGATGCAGGCGAAAGTTTAAGCGATTCTGAGAACAAAATGTTTTTAGAAATATCAGCTTCAAAAGATAAAGTCCACTATTCCTGGGGGTGCCTTGGTTATCCCGATAAACCTATAGATGAAATGTTAAAGGAAGAAATCGAAGCATATCTTAAATTCAAAAAAAGAAACAATATCAATTAACCCCATACTCCCCAATCCACCTTCACTTCAATATCCGGATGAATACTTAGCATGACAGGACAGGTTTCGCCGGCATTTTTTAAAATGAACTTTGTTTTTTCCTCAACAGCTTTCAATGCATCAGGGATATGAAAAGTTAATTCAATACCACCCACCCGCCGCGGATCGGCCTTCATGATCTTCAACACTTCGATGTTTACCCCATCCATGTCAAAGCCCATAGCTCTTGCCTTGATGCCCATCACCGTTATCATGCAGGTGGCAAGACTGGTGGCCATCAGGTCAGTGGGAGAGAACCGTTCGCCTTTACCATTATTATCAACCGGGGCATCGGTTTCAAAGGAAGAGCCGCTGCGCAGGTGGGTGCAGGTTGTCCGCAGGCCGCCATTGTAAACTACTGTAGAGGTCATTATCAATATTTTGCCCTAAATTTACGTTTAGTTATTATTAAAAAGTATTTGCGTGAAGAAACTAAGCATCACTGTAATTCTTGTAACTGTTGTAATTGGATTATCCGCACAGGATTCAACAGGAACCAGCCATAAAAAAACAAGTGATAAGAAAGAAGCCAAGCGTCAGAAGATAAGTAATCTTATCCGCCAGGCCGAAGAAGGTGTACTGGTGTACCGGAAGCAAAGCATCATTGGCGTCCAGGCCCGCAACAATGGCTATGGGTTATTCTATGAACTGGGCAGAATGAAAACAACCCGCAAGACAAATATTTACCGGCTCGATCTTACTGAGATAAAACATCCAAAGGAAGAAAAACAAACTTCCGGCGGAATAGCAGGGATATTCAGCAATCCTTATATCTATGGTAAGATCAATAGTTTTTACCAGCTCACCCTGGGCTTTGGCCAGCAATACATGCTGGGTCAGAAAGGAAATAAGAACGGTGTTGCTATCTCAGCAGTTTATTCCGGCGGGTTGGCATTGGGTTTTCTTCGACCCTATTACCTGGAAATAATGGATCCGAATGGCGGAGATAACCTGTTCGTTAAATACGAACAAGACAGCACTTTGTTCCTGAACGGTGATATAGTTGGCGGTGGTGGTCTTGGCAAAGGTTGGGGTGAACTAAAATTCAAACCCGGTGGTTTTTTAAAAACAGCGCTGCGATTTGATTATGGCCGTTATAATGAACTTGTCTCAGGTATAGAAATAGGGATCAGTGGTGAATTTTATGCTTCCAAGATCCCCATTCTTGCTAAACAGAAAGATAAACAATTCTTCTTCCAGGGATATATTGCCGTGCTGTTTGGCCGACGCAAGTAAGACCTGTATTTTTGCTAAATAATTGTGTTGCTAGCTGCAGTAATTCTATTGAGCTTCTGTTGCGACGCTCCATTCAGGGTTCTGTTCGCTATTGAATTAATTAAAATACTCAATATTCAACACACAACAATCAATTCGCAAGTGATTGCCCTCAACTTGAATATTGACATATTGATTATTGAATATTGAGAGTTACAAATGAATGAACTTAAAGTTATAAGCGAACCCCGCCCCAAAAAACCCGACTGGCTCCGGGTCAAGCTTCCTATCGGGGAAAATTATAAGCATGTCCGGGATATAGTTGACAACCATAAACTTCACACCATTTGTGAAAGCGGCAACTGTCCCAATATGGGCGAATGCTGGGGAGAAGGTACAGCCACATTTATGATCCTGGGTAATACCTGCACAAGAAGCTGTGGTTTCTGTGCCGTGGCAACCGGCAGACCTGAAGCAGTTGATTGGGATGAACCGCAAAGAGTGGCTGAAGCTATCTACCTGATGAAAGTGAAACATGCTGTTATCACTTCGGTTGACAGGGACGAATTGGAAGATGGTGGTTCGATCATCTGGAACAATACGATCAAAGCAGTAAAAGCATTGAATCCTTCGACAACTTTAGAAACATTGATCCCTGATTTTAAAGGAAGAAAAGAAGATATACAAAGAGTGATCGATGCAGCGCCTGAAGTAGTGAGTCATAATATTGAAACCGTAGAACGCCTGACCAGGCAGGTACGCATACAGGCCAAATACTGGCGCAGTATGGAAGTGATACGGATTTTAAAAGAAGGCGGCATGAGAACCAAGAGCGGCATCATGCTCGGTTTGGGTGAAGCAAAAGAGGAAGTGGTACAAACCATGAAAGATCTCCGGGACAGTGGTTGCGATGTGATCACGATCGGTCAATACCTCCAGCCAACAAAAAAACATTTATCCGTTCATCGCTTTGTACATCCTGATGAGTTTGCCGAATACCGGGAGATCGGTTATAACCTTGGATTGGATTATGTGGAAAGCGGGCCATTGGTACGTTCGTCTTATCATAGTGAAAGACATGTTATTTCTGGATTAGGGAGGAAAGAATGGGAGAAGAGCAGATGATAGATGATAGTTGATAGATAATAGTTAAAAGATAATAGTTCCTACATGCCGAAGTCTTTCTACAAAGTATGCTGCTTTTTTATTCCAGGTTTTTTATTTTCAAATTTCATTTTCTGTCAATTAAAATGGCAGAACGTGGATTCGTTATACCAACCATTGCCATCTTCTGTTCATATTTATTTTACAAACCAACCGGTTGATACCGGGTTATTCCGGGCTTATTATTTGATTGCCGATCTGAAAGACAAGAAGCTGGATTTTACGGCTGATACATCAAGGGACAGGCGATTGACTCCTTCAACGTTTTATGAAAGAAATAATAAGGCATTGCTGGTTGTCAATTGTACATTTTTTTCTTATGAGACAAACAGGAGTTTGAATGTGGTTATAAAGGATGGAAAGTTAGTGGGATATAATATTCATTCACTTCCGGGAAAAGGAAAAGACACATTGCAGTATTGGCATTTCTTTAGAAGTGCAATTGGTATTAATAAGAAAAGAGAAGCTGATATTGTTTGGCTTTACACAGATTCAACTGACAAATATGCGCATCAGAACGAATCTCCTTTTGTCAGATTAAAAGATTCCATAGCCAATTTTAAACTACCAAGATCATTTGATACAAAAATTAATGGACAGGATGTACATGCGGAACAACACTTCCCCGACTGGAAAGTTGTAACTGCCGTAGGGGGTGGCCCTGTTTTGTTACAGGAAGGACAGATAAAAATTACTAATAATGAGGAAATGATGTTCACCGGCAAAGCATTTAACGACAAACATCCCCGCACCGCCATGGGCTATACCAAAGACGGCAAACTGATCATTCTAGTCATTGAAGGAAGAAACAAGGAAGCCGGTGGCGCAACACTTACACAGGAAGCACAAATATTCAAAGACCTCGGCTGCTGGGAAGCACTGAACCTTGATGGAGGCGGCAGCAGTTGTATGCTCGTCAACGGGAAAGAAACGATCAAAGTTTCGGATACTACAGGGCAAAGACCCGTGCCAGCGGTGTTTGTAATAAGGAATAAGAAATAAAGAATAAGGAAGTATAACGCAGGTCTTTTATTTTCTCATTCCTTATTTTTTATTCCTTACCTGCCTGCCGGCAGGCAGGTTTCTTATTTATCAGCTTTCTCCCCGCAAGTTTCCCCCAAATCCATGATTTGGCATGATTTTCCGGTAATGTTCTGCAAAATTGGTATTTTATGAAAAGAATTGCAGCGTGTCTTTCTGTGGTTACCGTATTTCTCATGGTACTGATTATTTCCTGTTCAAAGAACAACTCAGATAAAAGCACGACCATCCAGGTGCGGATGACTGATAACCCTTTCAATGCGGATGAAGTGAATGTAGATATCCGGCAGGTGAGAGTTAATTTCAACGAGGATACCATTAATGGATGGACCGACCTGGACACTTATGCCGGGATCTATGATCTCCTGGGATTACAAAACGGTGTGGATACACTCCTGGCTGTCGGAACCATTCCAACCAATTTCGTGAATGAGATCCGGTTTGTACTGGGAACGAATAATACCATCATGGTAAACGGTATTGTTTATCCCCTGACCATACCGAGTGGTTCTGAATCCGGTCTTAAGATCAAAGTAGACAGGCGACTGAACGGTACACTTGATTCGTTGCTGATAGATTTTGATGCAGCATTGTCCATACATCAAACCGGTACGGGAGATTACCAGCTAAGACCCGTGCTGAGAGTAAGATAGTTATTATTCAATATCCTTAAAATTATCACGGGCCCGTTTGTCTAAAACGGGCTTATTTTTTGGTAAATACCCCTGCCCGTAACTTTTTTGAATAAAAAATAAGAAATGAAAAATTAATAATGAAAAAGTGAAATACAACGTTATACTTTCTTATTTTTTATTATTAATTACTTATTCTTCATTTACCATCCTTCTCCCATACCAAAGCACTCGCACCCAAAATAGCAGCGTCAGCTTCCTTCAGATCACTGAACATTAATTTCACTTTATTCTTAAATGTTTGCACAAGGTTGGCTTCCATCGCTTTTCGTGTGGGGTTAATGACCAGGTCCCCGGCCTTCGTCAACCCGCCGAATAAAATGATCGCTTCCGGTGAAGAGAACATCACAAAGTTGGCCAACGCCTCACCCAGTATCTGCCCGGTAAATTCAAACACATCATTGGCGATCTTATCACCTTTTTTAGCGCAATCAAACACTGTTTCGCTGGTGATAAGATCATTGATACTAAAATCCCTCAACAGGCTTTCCACCCGTGGATTTTCAGTCAGCATATCTATAGCTGTTTCTCTTACTCCTGTTGCAGATGCATAGGATTCAAGTGTGCCTCTTATTCCTGTTCCTTTATGCATTCGTCCGCCCGGGCGAATGATCGTGTGCCCCAGTTCACCGGCAAAACCATCATGACCCAAAACGATTTTTCCATCGATCACAATACCGCTGCCGACTCCGGTTCCCAATGTAATAACGATAAAATGCTTCATGTTTTTGGCGCAGCCATACATCATTTCGCCCATAGCAGCGGCATTGGCATCATTGGTGAGTTTTACTTTCAATCCAAATTTTTCAGAAACCATTTTTGCAAAAGGGATAATGCCCCGCCATTTCAGGTTGGCCGCATATTCAATATTACCGGTATAAAAATTACCGTTGGGTGCGCCGATGCCAATACCGATAAATTTTTTCAACCCACCTGCTTCATGGATCATCGGCATGAGTTTTTTGTGCAGTTCATCAATGAAATCCTGCACGGCCTCATGTTTGTTTGTCAGCAGCCTGTCTTGTTTTAATATCTTACCATTCTTATCCACAATACCGAACTTGGTATTGGTGCCGCCGATATCAATGCCGATCGCAAATTCTGCCATAGTAGTAACTAATTTTTCACCGCAGAGGCACAGAGACGCTAAGGATTTTAGAATAATACTCTGCGTTTCCCTGTCTCTGCGGTTATTTTCTCATTCTTTAATCAGGTAATGAAACTTCAAACCGAAAATACATCAAAAAACTGCTCTCGTCATTCGCCCAATTCATTTAATTCTCTTAAATCGTATGATTCGTAATAAAATCGTTAAGTTCGGGAAACTTTTTACCAATATGCGTACAGCAAGTGAGTTATCCAGTCATCGGAGAAATTTTATTTTCCCGTTAGTAATCATCGGGGCATTGTTCTTCATCTTTGGTTTTGTTACCTGGGCCAATAGCCAGTTGATCCCTTATTTGAAAGTAGCCTGCGAACTTACTACGACCCAATCTCTGTATGTGGCTTCTGCATTTTTTGCAGCTTATTTTGTAATGGCCATCCCTTCTTCGATCATTTTGAAAAAGACAGGATATAAAAAGGGGATGTCATTGGGCTTATTGGTTATGGCCGTTGGCGCCCTTGTATTCATTCCCGCCGCACAATCCCGGAATTACTCCATGTTCCTGGGTGGATTGTTTATTATCGGCACCGGGCTTGCCTTATTACAAACTGCTTCTAATCCTTATGTAACCGTATTGGGTCCGATAGAAAGCGCTGCCCAACGTATCAGCATCATGGGTATCTGCAATAAAGTTGCCGGAATCCTGGCTGTTTTTGTATTGGGTGGTATTGTTCTTAAAGATGTGGATGCATTGAAGGCAAAGCTGCTTGGACTGAGCGCTGCCGATAAAGCAACAGAATTAAATACCTTGGCAACAAGAGTGATCAATCCATACATTACCATTGCTGTTGTATTGTCTGTGCTGGCTGTTATTATTTATTTTATTAATCTTCCTGAAATCAGAGAAGAAGAAGAAAAACCGGATGCCACACATACAAAAATTCATACAAGCATTTTTCAATTCCCGCATTTGATATTGGGGGCGTTGGCTATCTTCTTTTATGTGGGAGTAGAGGTCATCAGCTATGATACGTTTGCCGGTTTTGGAGAATACCTGGGATATCCATTGGAAAAAGCTTCAAAGTTTGCTTCTTATACTGGTTATGGATTATTGCTGGGTTATGTATTAGGGATCATTTGTATCCCGAAATATATTTCGCAGCAAAAAGCATTAGTGGCAAACACCATTTTCAGTATTGCTCTTGTTTTGCTCGCCATATTTACTGGTGGCATGGTGGCCGTTGTTTGTTTTGCTTTGCTTGGTTTTTCCAATGCAGTCATGTGGCCTGCTATCTGGCCATTGGCAATTGATGGACTTGGCAAGTTTACAAAAATTGGCGCAGCCTTGCTGATCATGGGGATTGTGGGCGGAGCTGTATTGCCCCCACTGTACGGGCAGCTTTCAAAAATGCTGGATTCAAAACAAACAGCTTATTTTCTTATGATACCTTGTTATCTCTATATTCTTTATTATGCTCTTATCGGGTACAAGGCTGGAAAAAAATAAGGTATGGAAATAGTGCATATTGCTGCAGAATGTTATCCCGTAGCAAAAGCCGGTGGTCTTGGTGATGTGGTGGGTTCCTTGCCCAAATACCAGGCAGAATTGGGTCATATAGCCAAAGTGGTGATGCCGATGTACCGCACTAAATTTCTTTACGATAACCAATGGGAACTGGTTCATGAAGGCGACCAGCATATGGGTCCGCATCATTTTCATTACAGTATCATCAAAGAAAAAACCAACAAACTTGGTTTCGATCTTTACCTCGTTGATATAAATGGATTGCTTGACCGTGAAAAGATCTATGGCTATGATGACGACACCGAACGTTTTCTTTCTTTCCAGATAGCTGTTTGTGATTGGTTGAAAAAATGGGAGCATAATCCTGATGTTATCCATTGTCACGATCATCACACGGCTCTTATTCCTTTCATGGTAAAATATTGTTTTGAGTTCAGGCAAAAATTGGCTGGGGTGCCGACGGTATTCACGGTGCATAATGCACAATACCAGGGATGGATCGGCTGGGACAAATATTATTATCTCCCGGCATTTGACAGTTGGAAATGGGGTTTGCTGGATTGGGATAAAAATATAAACCCGATGGCATCAGCTGTGAAATGCGCCTGGAAAGTGACCACCGTCAGTAACAGCTATCTTGATGAATTAAAACATGCAGCCAATGGTTTGGAAAACCTATTTGGTTATGAACAGGGCAAGAGTTATGGCATCCTGAATGGAATTGATACAGATGTATGGGATCCGCTGACGGATACGATGATCGCAAAAAATTATGACAAGGAACTGGTTGAAAAAGGAAAACTGAAAAATAAAAAAGAACTCGCAGGCCAATTTGGATTGGATCCCGATAAGCCATTAATATCTTTTGTTGGCCGCTTAGTAGGAGAGAAGGCGGCAGATCTATTGCCTGAAGCTATTAGCCAGTCCATCTACCAGCATCATGGCAATGCTAATTTCCTTGTGTTGGGCTCGGGCGACCCGGCACTGGAAGATCAACTGGAACAAATGAAGAAGGAATTCGGGGGTTATTTCAATTCTTATATCGGGTACAGCGAACCCTTGAGCCATTTGATATATGCCGGTTCAGATTTTTTGTTGATGCCAAGCCGTGTAGAGCCCTGCGGGTTGAACCAGATGTATGCACTGCGTTACGGAACTGTTCCGATGGTAAGAAATATTGGTGGATTAAAAGACACGGTGACTGACATGGGTGACTGGCAGGGTTTCGGTATCCGGTTTGACCAGCCGTCTGTCCATGATATCACTTATTCAGTTGGCCGGGCTATTGACCTTTACAAAAATAAACCTGACCTTTATACATGGATGCGCAGTTACATGATGACGATCGATCATTCATGGGATTCATCGGCGCAGCAGTATATTGATCTTTATAAGTCGCTTAAAAGCTGAGAGATGATAACTGATAGATGAAAGATGATAGTTCTTCAGGCGTAAAAGCTCTTTTATTATTGTTTTTTCCTGATTGTAGACGGGATGTTTTAGTGTAAAATTATTTTTTAACCTAAAACTATTGTTATGAGCCGCGAAAGTATTTTAAAGGAAAAGAGTTTTGATTTTGCTGTAAGAGTCATTAACTTATATAAATTCTTAAAAGCAAAGCACAACGAATATGAGGTTTCAAAACAACTATTCAGGTCAGGCACTGCAATCGGGGCATTAGTACGAGAGGCTGAACATGCGGAAAGCAGGAAGGATTTTTCTCATAAACTCAATATTGGCCTGAAAGAAGCGAATGAAACTGTTTACTGGCTGGAATTATTATACGCAACAGAATATATTAATAAAAAAATGTTTGATTCACTGATGAATGATGCGGTTGCCCTGTTAAAAATGCTTATAGCAAGTGTGAAAACTACAAAAAGAAGGGCCACGTGAGACAGGAAGCAACTATCATCTATCATCTGTAAACTATCATCTGAGCTATGGCGATCAGAACCATTACAAACTCTAAAGAAATTTTATCTGTTATTCTTGGTGGTGGCGCGGGATCAAGATTATATCCCCTTACAGCGGCCCGGAGTAAACCGGCTGTCCCCATCGCAGGGAAGTATCGGTTAGTCGATATTCCTATTTCCAATTGTTTGAATAATGGTATCGGCAGAATGTTTGTACTTACACAATTCAATTCAGCATCACTCAACCGGCATATAAAGAACACCTATCATTTCAGCGCATTCAGCAAAGCATTTGTAGATATACTGGCCGCAGAGCAAACTCCTGATAACCCCACCTGGTACCAGGGCACGGCTGATGCGGTGCGCCAGGGACTACGCCATATCGAACCATTTGAAAGCGATTATGTGCTGATCCTTTCCGGCGACCAGCTTTACCAAATGGATTTTGCGGAAATGCTGGACCATCATAAAAATTTGAAAGCAGATATTTCAGTGGCCACCATTCCTGTAACTGAAAAAGAAGCGCCTGAGTTTGGTATTTTAAAATCACAGGAGGGATTGATCACTTCATTCATAGAAAAACCAAAAAAGGAATTATTGCCTGATTGGATAAGTGAAACCGGGAGTGATATGAAAATTTTGGGCAGATCATACCTGGCCTCCATGGGGATTTATATTTTTAACCGCCAGTTACTGTTTGACCTTTTACAAAATGAATTTAAAGATGCCACCGATTTTGGCAAGGAGATCATTCCTCAATCCATCAACAAATACAAAGTGGCCAGTTATCAATATGATGGTTACTGGACCGATATCGGAAATATTCATTCTTTCTTTGAAGCAAATCTTGACCTCACAAGGGATATCCCTTTATTTAATCTTTTCGATAATGACCGTACCATTTATACCCGTAGCCGCATGTTGCCCCCGGCCAAGATCAGCGGCACCACGCTGGAAAAAACATTGGTAGCAGAAGGTTCGATCATTCATGCATCGCGGATCGAAAGCAGTGTGATCGGTATTCGTTCAAGGATCGGTCTTGGCTCAACCCTGGTAAGTACTTACATGATGGGAAACGATTATTATGAAACGCTGGAGGAAATGGCGCAGGGTAATAAGATCGGGATACCGATGATGGGTATCGGCAGCCGTTGTTATATTAAAAATGCGATCATAGATAAAAACTGCCGCATAGGTGATGATGTCCGCATCAATGGAGGCTCACATATTGAAAATGCTGATCTCCCTCTTTATTCTGTAAAGGATGGCATTGTTGTCATCAAGAAGGGAGCTATTATTCCCAATGGGTTTGTTATTTAAGCAGGTGGTTCAGATAGCAAAATTGAGTATCAGCTTGCTGCCATATGTTCCCCAATCTTTTGCGAGCCGTTGTAATGAACTCATCATAGTTGAACGGTTGACTTTTTTCCCTTTGGTGGCCGGAACCACTTTGTTCATCTTTACATCAAACACTTCTACTTTGGTAGCAAACCATGTGGCGTGAAGTCTTGGAATACCCATTCCCAATATCATTCCCGGTAGTCCCTGTATGCCTTCAGGACCACCATTGATCAACAGTTCATCAGCATAGAAAGCAAATATGGCTATCGAATCATTCAATATACCAACTGCTTTACGACAATCATAACCAGCGATGGTCCTTACATCCCCGGTGATCTTCCATTTTATTTTCATTAAGCTGTCTTCAACAAGAAAGGTTTCTTCAAAAACCGGCTTCTGTGATATGGAAATGCCTTTCTTGTAATCCGTATAAACAATATTCTTATCTCCAACCGGCCGGTAAAAACTCCTGGGGTCCTGCGGCATTTCTTTTATGGGACGATACATGGACCTGCTGGTGTCACCTGTAAATTCATAATAGCTGACAACAGAAACAGGATAACGGTCTTTATTCTGTTCGTACCAGCTATTGCCTTCCTGCAGGTCTTTCATCAGCTGGCGGACACTTGTTGTTTTCTCAAACTCCACTTTGATGGTTGAGAAAAAACGGTCCTGGGCAGTTACTGCCTGTACTGCTATTGTTATGCTTACTGATAAAATGATCTTCTTTATCATTTTTTTTCTCCTCCCGGCATTTTATTGAATGACCATTCAAATTTTAAAAGAAAATAGCGGCTGATGCGTTGGAACCGGTCATCTGAAATAAATGTACTGTTGATGGTACGGGTAAAGCCCTTATTGTCATCCAGCAGGTCATTGGCATAAAAACTGATCTTACCGGCATCTTTTTTAAATAACTTTTTGGTAATGCCCGCACTCCATATCACCAGGTTGGTATTGCTGGCAAATGCATTGATATGCTGCCGAAGATCAAAATTGACATTTGAATTTATTTCCACCTTCCAGGGTAGTTCCACTTCCGCATACACCTGGCCACCATAGGTAAAATAGTTATTATTATTACCAGTCGCCAGGGAAGACCTGGAAGCATTATAGCCGACAGATGGGTTAATACTAAAATCATATTTATCATCAGCATCAATGCCAAAGTTCAGACTCAGGCTAACGGCGTTTGAATTCGTCTCAACTTTTTGCCCGTTCACAAAATTGATGAAGCGGTTGCCGTTACCGTTCAGGCCAAACCCATATCTTGGTTTTTTATCGCCCTTGCCTTTATTATAGTTGCTCCACAAGTACCAACTGTGATTCCCGTTCACATTCACCGGGTAATAGGTTCTTTTGCCGGTAGTGAGATCAATGGTATTGAATTGTGTTATTGCATTTTCCTGGATATTATAAGAAAAATTTACCCCAAGCCATGATTGGGAGAGAACCTTGTATTGATTGAAGAATATAGATATCCCGTGATTAAATCCCACTTTCAGATCGGGGTTGCCTTTATATTCATTGAGCGGATCCGTATTGTCCCGTAACGGTTGCAACTGGTTAATGGTAGGTTGCCTGGTCGTGCCCCGGTAATTGATCCCGATATTGGTTTGCGGCTTGGGCACATAATTGAACTGTGCCTGTGGTGTTATATTCAGGAAATGAAATTGACTGTGATTGTTATTATCAAGATCATCAAGTCCCAGTTTTACCGTGGATACCCCCGAGCCCAAACCGAATCTTATTTTTTTCCAGTTATAACGGAGGATCGCATTTCCGCTATGAGAAAAAGCGTCCAGTTGAAAATTGTTGCTGAACTCGGATATCAGCACTTCATATTTTCCATTGGTCCCCTTTTCATATGTATTCCGCAATGAACGGGAAAGGTTCCTGTTATAAGCATAATCCACCACCAGCATCCACCTGTCTGATAAGGGTTCTGTAAAAGTGCTTTTAACACCGAAGGTAGTGGAGCGGCCATCAAATGATTTTTGCTGGTCGGTTGTATCGGTATTTTTGTAAACTCCGAGGCTATCGAAGAACCTTATCCTTGTATTCGTAAGCCCGCTGTTATTATCATCCGTTATCCCATAACGCAAAACGGTTTGCCACTGGCGGTTCTTCTTTTTAAAGAGTTGTTTGTATGTAAACTGGTTATCTATTTGATTTCTTTCCGTGCTATTATCATAGTTATTAAAGCTCTGGTTGACAGAGTCCCGGTTACCATTCAAAAACTCTCCGTTATTCTTCCCGATAGTATGACTTGTTTTGCCTGTATAGACAGCAACAATTTTAAAAGAGGTCAGCGAATCAAGTTTCCACTCATATTTGGCATTCACGGCATGCTGTTGGTTCAATGCGTTTTTAGTGGTATACCTGTTACTGTATGTAAGTCCTGATGGAAGGTTGTTTTGTGTCATCGTTGTGCCGACGTTAGTGGTGCCAAGCCTGTTAAAGCGATAGGAAAGATTCACATTGTGCTTGTCACTGTTCCATTTATTACTGAAAAGTGTCCCCGCTGTCCATGCATCCGGCAATCCGCGAAGATTCCAGTCGTTAAAATCATCGTTGCCTCCAAAACTGAAATAATAGCCGCTTAATTCGTCAAATTCAAAATCATTCTCAATACCCAGTTTCTGGCGATCTTCCCAGTTCAAACTGCCGGCATTCACATTTGTCCGGGTTCCAAACGCTGATAATTTCTTTTTACCAACAAACCTGTTGTAAAGCAATTTGGAATCATAATATTTATTGAAATCAGTACCTGCATACAGTTTTCCAAATGCTCCTTTCTTCGCATCTTCTTTCAGTTTGATGTTAACCGTCTTTCCTTCATTACCGGTACTCATGCCGGTCAACTGTTGCTGTTCTGTTTTTGTTTCAAATACCTGAACCCTGTCAACAGCTTTTGCTGAAATATTCTGAGTGGCCATGGTAGGATCATCGCCAAAGAATTCTTCCCCATCTACCAATACTTTATCCACTCTTTTACCCTGTGCCACTATTTCTCCTTTACTGTTAACGGTAAAGCCCGGAAGTTTCTTCAACAGGTCCTCGACCGTTGCACCTGCTTTGACCTTAAAGCTATCCGCAACAAATTCTGTTGTATCACCTTTTATCCGGATAGCCGAACCGGTTTTTATTACAACTTCTTCAAGAAGCTTGCTTTTCAATGTCATGTTCACGGTTCCAATATCTTTATTTCCCCTGATCTCGATCGGTTCCAGGTAATCAGCAAACCTTGGATAAGTGATCAGCATGAAATACAAACCCGTATCAACTTTGGGAAGCACAAATTTTCCCTGTTGATTCGTTCTTGTATAAGTGGCGATCGTAGTATCAGATTTTCGTAAAAGGGAGATGACGGCAAGATGAAGGTTTTGCTTTTCAGATGAGTCTGCAATATTTCCGCTGATAACCGCCTGCTGTGCCCGAACAGCCAGGAAAGATAAACATAAGAAGCAGGTGAATACAGCCGTTTTGAGCATGTTGCTGGCGTTGGTTAGTTCTGAAAAATATCAATTTGGTTGCTGATTATCGTTGATATTTACCGGAACTGCACAAAATTGATGATTTGCGGTAAGAATAAGTTGTCAACAAAGCTACAGTACTGTTAATTTTTGACCAAAACCCTGCAGTAATGCGAATTATTTTCTGCTGATGGAGTTGAGAAAATGATTTTAAGTCGAATCCAAAAAAACATTTTGGGGAAGAAGGGATGGGGCTTAGCTGTTGACATTTTATTATTACCAAAATATCAGCCCTTTGGGCTTGCCCGGGACTTGCAGCCCCACCGGGGCAATAATTTGGTAACGTAGCGATCAAAAAATAATTAAGCTCCTGGGGCCACCAATCGGGTATTCTCTTTCATTATGGACACTACACCAGGCTAGGTCAATTGCGAATGAATAAAGAATATCCTTCTGCAGGGTTTAAAAAGTTAATAAGCTGGTTATCCTTTTTCACTGAAAAAATGTTGTTGGTACAACCAGGGGCAGGGTCCAGGCTAAAAATTCCATAACCCCGTTTCTCAGTTTTTTTCTCACTAACAATGTCAGAAACAAAAACCGTTTTGTTTTTTGCAGGGATGAATATTTGCCAATCATAACCGGCTTTGATCCCGTTTTTTCCATCGGTCACAAAAACGGTTGTAGTATCATTGGAGGTCTGGTAGTTTGCACTAAAACCATATGTCACCATAAATGTGTCGATCAAATTCTGGAAATTGTCCGCCGGTTTAAATTTTCTCAGGACGAAAGTATCAATGTCCGAGGGGGAGAAGGCAATAAAAGCCGGTCGGATTTGCAGGTCAGTACAGTCATATTCTTTTGTACAACTTGCAAAAACAAAAACTATTGACAATACAGCGATCCCTATTTTAGTTTTCATATACAAATTTTATCAATATTAAGAATCTCTCGTCAGGCAAATTTACCTATAGATACTTAAAAGTTGAAAAATGCTGCTTCTAATGCGTTGGACACGCATCGGGGCACTCTTCTTTATTACGGACACGAAACAAGGCGGAGAGATATCCAAAAAATCAGCAAAAACTATTTTGATTGTATTCTATCAGTCATGTTGGTCTTTTAAATAAAACCCCAATTGAGCAAATGGATTAAACAATGGACTAATTTGAAGGCAGCCACTTTCATTCTTCATACTCAGCACCTGCCCCGAATGTGCATAAATCAGCAAATCCTTATACAAATATGTTTGTTCCTTAAGGTTGCTGGATCTTTCTGAGAACTCCCAGATAAAACTATCGTAATTTCTGTCATAATAAAAATCAATGTAAGTGTTTTCATTGAAATGACCCAAGCTGGCAGCAATTGACTTTGCCTCGGTCATCGATATAATATTTTGTTTGGAGGGATTTGCCGAGATAAGAGGCAATTCAATTCCTTCAACCACTTTTCCATTCTTGTCCATTACCATCTCTGCTGTGTACCTGGCAATACCAAGAGTTGTATCTGAAAAAGAAAAAGCTAAATAATAATTGTATGCTTCCCATTGGTATTCTTTTTTAAAGTTCTCTATTTTATCCAGCCTGTCCAGGTCTACTACTTGCCCGCCGTAAAGAAAAAGTTTTTTATAAAAAGCAACTCCGAGTCTATTTACCAAATAGGACTCTACTTTTTTTTGTATGTCAACCGGCAGTTCGGTTAGTGCCCGTGGTTCTTTGGGTTGATAATCGCCAAATGATATGCCTCCATAATCTTTGTAAATCATTCCGGGTAACTTAGGTAAATATTTTGAGTTGGCCGTTAAAAAAAAAGTGTGTATATGATCCTTCTCAAGGTTAACAGGCATTATTACTATATTGTATTTATCATAGTCAATTAATATCTGGTATTTGGATCTTTTGCTGAATTCAGTCTTTTCAAGCTCCAGCGTAAAATAACCGGAAGAATCTGTTTGAACGATGTCTATCCATTTGTCATTATCCCGGAGGAGTTCTACATAAAATTTGGGTAAAAGATTTCCGTCTTCGCTGTCGACCACGTAGCCCTTTATCAACTGCTGCCCAGGTGCACCAGAATAAAGAAAAAGAAATGCAAAGAGAAACCGATAACGCATAGTGATTTATTACTTTAACGATAGAAACAGAAAATAATTTTTCCACGAAGGGAATTTTACGTCCTCTGACTGTCTTCTTCTCAGCAACAACTCAAATTAAAGGTACTAAAAAAAGAAAAGGAAAACTTCACCAATGCCCAGTAGCGAACAGAACCCTGAAGAGTGCGACGCAACAGACGATCATAGTAGTACTGCAGCCGGGTAAATAATTTTAAACCCGATTTTCTCTGTAAATTACAGCATGGCCAAAGCGAAGAACCAAACTTCATCTTCCAAAAAGAAACCAATCAGCAAAATCGAATTGGCTGTTTCCGAAGCACTAAAACGATACGAAGAGATTAACTTTATCGATACATCAAAACCTGTTTGGAATTATTCGCTGCTGACGAATGAAGATGTGAGCAACTACCAGAACGGGACCAATTACCAGCTTTACAAAAAATTCGGTTCGCATTCCATACAGGTGAATGATATATGGGGCATGTACTTCTGTGTATGGGCGCCAAATGCCACTTCGGTTTCGGTGAAAGGGAATTTCAATGACTGGAAAAATAATGAGTATGAATTAAATCCCCGTTGGGATAAGAGTGGTATCTGGGAAGGGTTTATTCCGCATTTCAAATTAGGTGAAGCTTATAAATACCATATCATCGGTTATGCAAAAAGAAAAATTGATAAAGGAGATCCTTTTGCAAATTTTTGGGAGAAAAGACCTCACACCGCATCTATCACCTGGGATATGTATTATGAATGGAAGGATTCAGCATGGATGAAGACCAGGAAAAAACATAATTCACTGGATGCACCCTGGGCCGTTTATGAAGTTCACCTGGCCAGTTGGCAACGTCCCGATAAAAATGATGAAGAAAGTTATAACAGCTATGATGAAATAAGAAAACGGTTAGTGCCCTATGTAAAAGAACTGGGGTTCACGCATGTGGAATTCATGCCGGTGATGGAACATCCCTTTGACGGAAGCTGGGGTTACCAGGTCACGGGTTTCTTTGCACCTACTTCCCGGTTCGGTGATCCGCAGGGACTGATGCGTTTGATCGATGCATTTCACCAGCAGGGTATCGGAGTGATCCTGGATTGGGTGCCCTCGCATTATCCTTACGATGCGCATGGCCTGTTCATGTTCGATGGCGCCCATACATATGAGTATGCAGATATGCGGAAAGGATTTCATCCCGATTGGAACAGTTATATTTTTAATTACAAGCGGGGAGAAGTAAAATCATTTCTTATCAGCAACGCAAGATTTTGGTTCGACCTGTTTCATATCGACGGGATAAGAGTCGATGCCGTCAGTTCGATGCTGAAATTAAATTATTCAAGAGAAGAAGGAGAGTGGGAACCCAATGAATTTGGTGGCAATGGGAATTTAGAAGCGATCGCTTTCATCAAAGACCTGAATGAAACGATCTTCCGCGATTTTCCCGATGTGCAGACCATTGCAGAAGAAGCAACCGACTGGCCGGGCATTTCCAAACCCACTACACATGATGGTCTCGGCTTCGGCATGAAATGGATGATGGGATGGATGCACGATACACTGGACTATTTTAAACTGGATCCTTTACTTCGCCAGTTCCAGCAGAATAAATTTTCATTCAGCATGATGTATTACTATGATGAGAATTTTATGTTGCCACTCAGTCATGATGAAGTGGTGCATGGCAAAAGCCCCATGCTCTACAAAATGCCGGGAGATGAATGGCAGAAATTTGCCAATCTCCGTTTGTTGTACACTTATATGTGGACACATCCCGGCGCCAAACTCTTGTTCATGGGAAATGAGTTTGGCCAGACCACAGAATGGAATTATAAATCAGAATTAAATTGGGGTTTGTTACAATTCGATTGTCATCGTTTAGTAAAAGACTGTGTGGGGGAATTGAACAGGTTATTGATCACTGAACCGGCTTTGCACCAGGACCAGTTCGATATGAAAAGTTTTGAATGGGTGGACCTGGATCACCGGGCTGAAAGTGTTATTGTTTTCAAAAGAAAAGGGAGAAAAAAATCTGATGACCTGCTGATCATTTTGAATATGACACCCGTGGTGAGGAATGACTGGGAGATCTATATAAGTGGAAACACTTATAAACAGGAAATATTCAACAGCGACAAAACAATATACTGGGGCACCGGGCACGTTTACAACCCGGAGATCAGGAGCGAGCTGGTTGATAAAGATCAAAAAAAATACAAACTGACCGTAAATTTACCAGCGCTTTCCGGGATCATTCTGAAATAATACTATTTTGGAACGGTTTTGGCTGATAACCAGCCGTTAAGTTTTGATTAGTAAATTCTCCATTCTAATTTAGTGATGAGAAAACCAAGAACATCCAATCCTAAAATACGCCCTATGTACCGTACTATCTTATCAATCGCCCTATTGCTGACTGTTACGTTAGCAAATTCTCAAACATCTGTTACAACTATTATAACCGGCATTGACAGTGCTGATTATTTTTTACAGAAAGGTTTGATTGAAAAACAAAACGGACGCCGTCTTGAATCACTGAAAAATTTTGAGAAGGCTGCCAAATATGATGCGAACAATAAATCAATTACCACCGAACTGGCATCAGCATATCTTGACCTGCACCGCTACGGGCAGGCGAGGGAAATGTTCATGAAGTTAGAAACCCTGGGCGATCAGTCAGCCGCCAACTATAAACAAATTCTGACACTTTCCTTCCAGTTGAAACAAAATGATGATGTATTGTTATATGCTGATAAATTAAAGAAAGCTGACCCGTCTGAGAAAGTGGCATATTATATCGGCCGGATCAATTATGACAATGATAATTATGGCGTGGCTATAAAAGCATTAACTGAAGCGGCAACAGAAGACCCGACCAATGCGGAAGTCCCGTACCTCATCGCACATAGCTATGCCGATATGATGAATTACAAACAAGCCATTCCTTATTTCCAAAAAGCTATTGAACTAAAACCAACTGAAGCTTACTGGGTATATGAATTGGGTCTTATTTGCTACGCCATGCGTGATGATAAAAATTCATTGAAGTATATCCTGCAAGCGGCTGAAAAAGGCTATAAGAGAGACAATGACTATCTCGAAAACCTTGGCATCGCTTACCTGAATGTTGGTAATCTTGATGAAGGTGTAAAGATCCTGAATGAGATCCTGATCAAAAAACCAAGCGACATGAACATCCTGAACATGATCGCGGAGGCTTATTACTACAAGGCAAAATACCAGGAGGCGATAGATTACTGGGATAGAGTCCTGGAATATGACAAAAAAGATGCTTCCGCTTTATATATGATCGGCATGTGTTATCAAAAGAAAGGTGGAAAAGAAAATATGGAGAAGGGAACAAGGCTTTGCGATATCGCCATTGGAATGGATCCGGCCCTTGCTTCCTACAGGCAGAAGAAAATGGTGACGGGACTTTAAATTAGCCGTTAGCTTTTAGCTGTTAGCCGTTAGCCGGGGGTCATCGAAAAATATTCAGCAATCATTAATTAATGGTTGCTTTTTTTTGCCGTTTCCTGACTCAAGACTAACGACTCCAGACTCCCGACTCATTTTACATTCTCTCCGGTACTTTTATCCCCAGCAAACCCATTCCCGAAGCGATCACATTCGCTGTCATTTCAGAAAGCTGCAGGCGCAGTTGTTTCTTTTCTTCCGATTCCGCATTCATGACAGAATGCTCCGTATAGAATGTATTGAAGGATTTAGCGAGATTGAAAACATAAATAGCGATCACCGAGGGGTTATGTTCGTTGCAAGCCTGTTCAATGATCGCCGGGTATTGTTCCAGTAAAATGACAAGGTCTTTTTCAAGCTTTAATAAACTGTTTCCAACTTGTACCTTGTCGCTTGTCCCTTGTGCCTTTCGAAGAATCGACTTAATCCTTGCATATGTGTATTGAACAAAGGGCCCGGTAAAACCATGGAAGTCTATAGATTCCTCCGGGTTGAATATCATTCTCTTTTTTGGATCAACCCTTAATAGAAAAAATTTTAAAGCGCCGAGAGCAATGGTATCATATAACCCGATCAGTTCTTCTGCAGTAAAGTCTTTTACTTTTCCAAGCTCTTCTGTTTTATTCTTTGCCACATTCACCATTTCTTCTATCATTTCATCAGCATCCACCACCGTTCCTTCCCGGCTTTTCATTCTGCCCGATGGCAATTCCACCATGCCATAACTTAAATGATAAAGACCGTCAGCATAGGGCTTGTTCATTTTTTTCAGGATGAGTTTTAATGCTTTCATGTGATAATTCTGTTCATCACCGATCACATAAATACTCTGGTCGTAATGGAACTGTTCATATTTATTCTGCGCCAGTCCCAGGTCCTGTGTCATATAAACAGAAGTACCATCCTTCCGCAACACTAATTTTTCATCAAGCCCATCGCTGGTCAGATCTGCCCATACGCTTCCATCTTCTTTTTTTATAAAGACTCCTTTTTGCAAACCCTCTTCTACAGATTTCTTACCCAGCAAATAAGTACTACTTTCATAATACATGACATTAAAATCGCTGCCAATGCGTTTGTAGGTTATATCAAATCCCTCATACACCCAGCCATTCATCTTTTTCCACAGGTCGATCACTTCAGGTTTGCCGGCTTCCCAGTCCAGCAGCATTTGCTGTGCTTTTTTCATAATTGGCGTATGCGCCCGGATGATCTCGATATATTCATCATGGACCTTATTCCATTTCTCTTTATCTTTTTCCATATTGCCGCTGATGGCATTCATCAATTCTTTCAGCTCGATCAGTTTCTGTTTGATCCCGCCCGGGAAATCTTCATAGTTCTTCTCATCGATCCGGGCCTGCAGCACTGCAGTTTCTTCTTTGATCGTATTCTCGCATTGCACATAATAATCGCCTACAAAATGATCGCCTTTGATACCGGTTGATTGGGGTGTAGCACCGTTGGCAAAGAGTTGCCAGGCGATCATGCTTTTGCAGATATGAATGCCCCGGTCATTGACGATACAACTTTTAATGATCTCATAACCGCTTTCCTTTAAGATCTCGGCAACAGACCAGCCCAAAAAATTATTCCGCAGGTGACCAAGATGCAATGGTTTATTAGTATTGGGAGAGGAGTACTCGACCATTACTTTTTGTCCGTTGGCGGGCCTGGAACCAAATTTTTCGTCATTATATTTTGCCCGGAGAAAATTGATCCAGTAATTATCTGAGATCGTCAGGTTTAAAAAACCCTTGATGACATTATATGCTGTAAAAATATCCGGGTTGTTCTTTATAAGGTTTTCACCGATCTCCTTACCCAGTTGTTCCGGTGATCTTTTTAATTGCTTTACAAATGAAAAAAGCACCAGGGTATAATCACCTTCAAATTCCGGCTTGGTGGTATTAATGGTTAATTCAGATTCTTTGTACTCCTGGCCGTACAGATCTTTCAACTCCTTTACAATACGTGGTTTTATCTCCTTGACGATACTCATCTATCTGTGTTTATCGGCAAATTTAAGCACCTATAACCATAAAGCCTCTTTGTCGGTATTGTTTGGTCTTAATCTTTCACCACATAGGAACATAGAAACATAGGCTTTCACATAGCCTATGTGTGTATTTACTATTGTGTTCTATTGTGTCTATGTGGTTCAAAATTCAAATCAGGACACTCCCTCTTTGTCTCCTTTTCTCTTTTAATCTCTTAGCCTTTACCTTTGCCCATCCATGCGACGTCATATACATAGTGCCCGGGATTTTATACTGCCCATCATTGATTTTTTTTATCCGCCGTTCCGCAAGCTGATGAGCCAGCAGACATTCCGGTATGCTGCTTCCGGCGGAGCCAATATGCTGCTGGGATTCCTGACCTATTTAGTCAGTTACAAATACATTTTCCACGAAAAAGATTTTCACTTTGACTTCTTTGCATTCAAAGCGCATGTGGCAGCGCTGTTCATTTCTTTCCTGATCACTTTCCCGATCGGTTTTTTTATGTCGAAATATGTTGTATTCAGTGATTCAATCCTGAAGGGACGGATACAACTTTTCCGTTATTTTATGATCTGCCTCTTCAACCTGGTGCTGAATTACCTGTTCCTGAAAATATTTGTGGAGGTCCTCCATATTTATCCCGTAATGGCCCAGGTATTAACCATTGCGATAGTTGTTGTATTCAGTTATGTAGCCCAACGGAATTTTTCTTTTAAAGCCAGCCCGGAAGAAGATGAAACTACAGGCTGAAGTTGATGGAGTCAACCCGTACCGACATGTCGCCGGTACAATTGCTGCGGATCACCAGGTATTGCTGCATAGGGTAGATGCCGATAAGCCTGATATCACTGATCGTTCCATTACTGCTGATCCCTTTTATCCATTCCGTATTCAATTCTTTATTGATGCTCGTCTTAGCGGTATCAATATAAGCGCCTAATTCAAAACGGGCCTGTTTGCTTATCTCTTTGCTGATCTTTTTATCAAAGAGCCAATCCGCCGATCCCAGCAGGAAGTTTTTTGATTTAATGTCAAAATCAATATCGTTCACTTCAATGGTACGTTTATCCTTATTGTAAACAGGTTTCCCCAAAAAATATACAATGCCGGTGTTTGTTCCTGAAAAATTTACCTTGATAATTAATTTCTCATTACCGGCACCGTAGATCCTGCAGGAATCAATGATGAATTTCTTTTTTACAAATAGTTTTTTAAAATCAAATTCTTTACCGGCCAATTGCTGGTTCAATATTACACTCAGCGAATCATAGCTGAGCACTGCGTCCAGGAAAATATTAAAACCCGGCTTCCGGCTGAAGGTTCCGAGATTGGGCACCCAGGAAGATTGCTCGATTGGTTTTTCAAAACTGATAGCAGGTTTTGCAGAGAGTCCCAAAAAAATATACAACGAATCATTTAGTGTGAACAGGTTATTGATACGGATCTTTTGCGGATTTATTTTCAGCCAGCCGAGCCCGTATAAATTATAGACTTTATTCAACCGGTCCCATACCTGCTGGAACCGGGGTTTCAGGTTAACCGATCCATAGCTTTTATCAAGGTCTTTTTTGGCAGCGTCCAGTTCCGTTGTCAATCCTTTCATCACTTGTTTGGTAATATCCTGTCCCCAGAAACACACTTCGCATTTATCCAATGGTTGCGGTTCGTTTCTTATGATATTTAATCTTACTTTATAATCGGGCTGTATGCTTAATGTATTGGAAAAAGAAACATTCACCCGGCGTTCCGCTTCACTGCCAAATCCGCAACGGCAGGCCGGTGTCCAGGGAGAAATAATTGTTCCATTGACACAGATCCTTGTTGAACCGACAATTTTATAAAAGCCCGTGAAACCAAGATCGAGTGAAGTACCGGTTGTTTTCATTTGCAGCAGGCTTCGCCGAAATGTATATTTATAGCGGGCGTCACAACCATCCTGCATCCACTCATCAGGATAATTGGGAGAAGTGAAAACAGTATCAACACTTTTCTCTGCCATCACATATACCGGTTTCAGGTTGATCTGGATAGGTATGTTTATTTCTGAATTGGGCAGTGAATCCATTTTGAAATTACTGGGAGACAGGTCCGGGTGTGCAGGATCTATTTTTTGAGAATAAGAACTGAGGAATAAGAATAAACAGGCTGCAACAAAAATTCCTTTTCCTTTCATGACTTCTTTAATTATTTGCCGGGATGAGAATAAGACGGTAAGATAACTTACCGCTTTCCCGTAGTAAAGGGTAAAATACTTCGTAAAAATAGAGAAAGAAAGGAAAAGGAATTGTGAAGAAATAGCTGTGGCAGATGATAACTGATAACTGGGTAGATGATAGTGCTTCAGACCCAAAAATGCTACGAAATCAACAGGAATGCATACACTTTAAAGAACTATCATCTATTATCTATTATCTGTTAACTTTTATCTATTTCCAGCCACCCGCAGGCACTTCCTTAGATTGTGTCATGCTGAACCAGTTGCCGCAACCGTCTTTGACGATACATTCGATCCCATAGAACTGATCTTTGGGTTCTGAAATATCAACGCCCTTTGCTTTCAATTCTTCATATGTAGCCCTGCAATCAGCTGTATGCATGGCGCCGGTGCTCATAACCCCTTTTTCCAGCAAGAATTTTAATGCTTTGTTCACCTCCTCATCATTACCATTTGCATCAGTTACGGGGAAGAGTATGATCTCCAGTTCGGGCTGGTCAGGTGTATTTAGCGTCAGCCAGCGGAAACCATTTTCCATGGTCACATCGGTATTGACTTTAAACCCAAGTTTGTTCACATAGAAATCGAAAGCCTTATCCTGGTCGGAGACATAGAAACAGGCATGGGAAAGTTTTGTTATCATGTTTTTTGTTTTAGAAAATAAAAATAAGCAGGGAAAAGGAGAGGGGGTTATTGAATCTTGCTTTACTTGTTGCTTGTTTCTGGTGACTGGTTATTTCGATACGCTAGAGCTTCTTCGTTCTTTAAGCAACCAGTGACCAGCAACCAGAAACTAGCAACCAGCATCCAGTTTATAGCTTTCAATAAAACAATGCGGAATAGCTTTCTTCGGCTGCTTCAACGCTTCCTGTTTCTTCAGCCAGGCCATATTACGGTAGTAAGTGGGAGCGAAGCCGATCTCTTTTTTAAACAACCCACTGAATGAACTGATACTTTCAAATCCCACTTCATTGCACACATCAGTAACAGCTTTATTTTCTGATAACAGGTCTTTGGCTTTATCCAATCTTTTTTGAGTGAGATACTGATGCGGCGTTCTTTTATATACCTGCCTGAATAAACGATGGAAATGAAACCGGGAAAGAAATGCCTGCTTGGATATTTGTTCCAGGTCAATAGACTCCTGGTAATTCTCATCAATGTAAACCTTGGCGGCAACGATGCGTTGGTATATGTCTGTTGTGAGATTCACTGTTTAAAGATAAAAACTAATAATTAAAAAGATAAAGTTAGATGATAACTGATAGATGATAGTTCTTAAGTTTTAGGATATCCTCCTGATAGTCGGGGTCTTGTAACCAAGACAACTATCATCTATCATTTATCAGTTATCATCTATTATCTATTCGCCGGGTTCTTCCATCCTTTACCCAACCTTTCGATCGTCCCATTTATTCTTTCCGTTCTTGTTTCTTCTCTTTTCGCGGTCACGATCCATTCGATATATTCTTTTTTATTGGTGAATGAAAGAGTATTGAAGAAATCAGACTGTTTTTTATTTTTCTTCAATGCATTGGCCAGGTCATCCGGTAGTTTCACTTCTTTGGTTTGCGGGTTTACCCAATTGAAAATTTCTCTCGGTGCCCCCGGCTTCGCTTCTTTCTTTCTATCAGCATCCGTCTTGGCCCTGAAACCAAAGACCGACCAGGTATCATCAAATGATATCAAACTTATCCAGGTGAGTTTATCGCCCTCGGCCAATAAACAATCCCAGCCCTTATCTCTTGTCAGGTCAGTTTGCATTTTGGAGCTAACTTTTGGATAATACACCCATACGATCACATCCGGTTTTACCAGCTTCATCACTTTGCTCATTTCTTTTTCCATTTGTGCCCGGTTAAACACAAACCAATGCACCTGGTTGTAATCTTTGCCGGCATCGGTGATCTTTACGCCTGCAGGTAAGCCTTGCAAACCTTTTTTAAAATCAGCGGGGGCGTTGAGGGTAAGAAGAGTGAATCCCTTCCCGATCTTTAATTTTTGAGCAATGCTATTTGGCATAAACAAACTTTGTTTGCCAAATATAGCAAGCAGCCCGGGAAAAGGTTCTTGAATATTGCTTTGTTATTCTGGTACCGGTTTTCCTGGTCCCATACTTAAACGGCTGAACTTGTATTACTATTATTGAACCAATAAAATCCTCTCGGGTACCCGGCCTGCTGGTTAAGGTCAAGTTCCAGTTCGGTGCCGTCTGCAAAAAATGCTCCTATCGTAAATGCTTCATAAGCGGTAAGTGTGATCTGTGCTACGCCTTTTGCGTCAGGAACAACATATACTACATCATCCGGAAATGCGAATGAGTCATGGACAAAGATGGCAACAGGAGTGGTCAGCGGGGTATCCCCGGTTACAGTAATAAAAATATCATAGAAGCCATCTAACTTACTTTGAGAAACTGCGGCCTTTATTTGCTTCCCATTATTTTCAGCTTTTCCGCCCCACCTGTTTTTTTGCAGATCATCTTTTACTTTAACGGTTTTACTTTTCAGGACCTCCTTTACTTTTTCTTTCAATTTATCCAGCTCCGATTTTATTTCATCAGAACTGGTTGCTTTTAATGTATCAATGGCAGCTGCATCACTCGCTACATCAGATTCAGTGATCGTTTTTTTATTCTTGTCTTCTACGGCAATATCGGCCAGTTTTGCAAGTTTTTCTATTTGCCTTTTTTGCAGATCGTCGTTTGTTTGGCGCAATAGTTTTACAAAATATAATCTTGTCCATATATACGAGGATAAAAAGCCTATCACTACGAAATACAGGATACAGCCTATAGCAATATTACTTCCGGCAGCACCATCGCCAAAACTTTTTCCCAAACGATCCCCGATCCTTTTAAGAAAATCGGGGATGTCATTTAATTGGGTGAGACCAACACCAACAATTATTTTGGTAAGCCAGTCGCTGATCTGGACAAGGTTATCATTATGCAGAATTACCGTCTGGTCATTTTTGATCTGGTCGGGCAGGAGGTTGGTATTTTGTAATAGTTTGGGAATAGCAAAAAGAAATCCCATCAATGCGCCGGCGCTGAAGCAGGCACCGGAAATTAAAAGGGCCGTTCCGCCGGATTTCCAAATATTGTATCCACCGCCATTTTTGTTTTGTTCTAAAACTGAGCCAATACTTAAAACAACAATGGCAATAAAGCCCAATAGGATCAGCAGTTTTAATATTTTCCACACGTTTGGATCCCTGTCATCAAGCATAGACGTGTCTATAGAAGTTCTTTCTGCCATAAAAAAATATTTTAGATTAAATGACCTGGTTTCTCCTGTTATAAATTCTATCCTGGCTGCCGGGTTATTTTGAGCAACAAATTTCCCTTCAGCTTATTTGCTGTAATCAGAAGCTTATCCAAATTGATCAGGGGCTACAGTATTCAGGGGGAGGAAATTCGAATGGTAAATTAGGGGATTAATTTATTTCAAACAACCGCATTTCTACCTTCTTCAGCAAAAACCGTTAAAAAACCCTTAACCAGCAGGCCTTTGGATCATTCCCCTTCAATGACGCAGAGACCTTATTTTCATGACATTTTTTCATTATTTCCACTCACGGCACAATGATTGTCAACTTATAGTAGCCAGTCTGGCCCAAAGGCGGACGGCAATTTAAAAAGGAGAAAATAAATTATGGGAAAGATCATAGGAATCGACTTAGGAACCACGAATAGCTGCGTTGCCGTTATGGAAGGTAACGAACCAGTAGTAATTGCCAACGATGAGGGTCGTCGCACAACCCCGTCCATCGTGGCTTTCCTGAAAAATGGCGAACGCAAAGTGGGTGACCCGGCCAAACGCCAGGCCATTACCAACCCGCATAATACCATCGCTTCGGTAAAGCGTTTTATGGGCCGCCAGTTTGATGAAGTGACCGAAGAGATCAGTCACTGGAGTTATAAAGTGGTAAAAGGTGACAATAATACCGTTCGCATTGACATAGATGGCAGACTTTATACCCCGCAGGAAATAAGCGCCATGGTGCTTCAGAAAATGAAGAAAACGGCTGAAGATTACCTCGGGCATGAAGTGACCGAAGCAGTGATCACCGTGCCTGCATATTTCAACGATGCACAAAGACAGGCTACCAAAGAAGCCGGTGAGATCGCAGGTCTTACGGTTCGCAGGATCGTGAACGAACCAACAGCCGCTGCATTGGCTTATGGTCTTGATAAAGGCAAACATGATCATAAGATCGCTGTGTTTGACTTGGGTGGCGGTACGTTTGATATCTCCGTCCTTGAATTAGGTGAAGGAGTGTTTGAAGTAAAGTCAACCAATGGTGATACGCACCTCGGTGGTGATGACTTTGATAAAGTGGTGATGGACTGGCTGGCTGATGAATTTAAAAAAGATGAAGCGATCGATCTGAGAAAAGACCCGATGGCCTTGCAGCGTTTGAAAGAAGCAGCTGAAAAAGCCAAAGTGGAATTAAGTTCATCTTCAGAAACAGAAATTAATCTTCCTTATATCACGGCGGTTGACGGAGTGCCCAAGCACCTGGTAAAAAAACTGACCCGTGCAAAATTTGAATCACTGGCAGATAATTTATTTGCCCGTTGTTTGAAACCCTGTGAAGCGGCATTGAAAGATGCCGGTTTGAACACTTCACAAATTGATGAAGTGATATTAGTGGGTGGTTCTACAAGGATCCCCAAAGTACAGGATATCGTAGAAAAATTCTTTGGCAGGAAACCACACAAGGGTGTGAACCCGGATGAAGTAGTTGCAATTGGTGCGGCGATACAAGGTGCGGTAATGACCGGTGATATTAAAGATGTATTGCTGCTCGACGTAACACCGCTTACGCTTGGTATTGAGACCATGGGCGGCGTATTGACAGCTTTGATCCCAAGCAACACAACGATACCTACCAAAAAATCAGAAACATTCTCCACCGCCAGTGATAACCAGCCCGGTGTGCAGATACATGTGTTGCAGGGCGAAAGAAGTATGGCCAAGGACAATAAGAGTCTCGGCATATTTAATTTGGATGGAATACCGCCGGCACCAAGAGGCGTGCCGCAGATCGAAGTGACATTTGATATTGATGCCAACGGTATCCTGCATGTAACAGCGAAAGACAAAGGCACAGGTAAGGAACAAAAGATACATATTGAAGCAGGCAGCGGCTTAAGCAAAGAAGAAGTGGAAAAAATGAAAGCCGAAGCAAAAGCCAATGAAGCGACCGATAAAGCAGAGAAAGAAAAAGTGGAGAAGTTGAATATGGCTGACAGCCTGGTATTCCAAACCGAAAAACAATTGAAAGAATACGGTGAAAAGATACCGGCTGAAAAGAAAACAGCGATCGAGCAAGCTGCTGAAAAATTAAAAGAAGCTCACAAGGCACAGGATATACCTGCGATTGATACAGCGATGGCTGCCTTGAATGCAGCATGGACGGCAGCGAGTGAAGATATGTACAAGGCGACACAGGAACAACCTGCGGGCGGGCAAGGTACAAATGAACAAGGAACAGGTGGACAAGCAACTGATGCGAATGCAAATGCTACGGATAATGTGACGGATGTGCCGTATGAGGAGGTGAAGTAAACCGTCTGTCATCCTGAGCTTGGCGAAGGATGATTCCTGAAACGAAATGACTTTAATGAAGCCCCTGCGAAGATCGTGGGGGCTTTTATATTGATATGAGTATGCATTCTCTAAGCTTATTTAGTAATCGCTTTTATTTTTTCAATTACCTTCCGTAGGTCACCGTTTGCTTCTTTTAATTTAGCATTATCCGGGAATGCTGTGGTTTGATATTTTCCGATCATGGGTTCGGTGATCATTATTTTTAGTAAAGCATGCAGATCGGCTAGTTCTTTTACCCCTGCATTTAATGCAGCAATAGTGTTTTGCCAATCGGCAAGTTTTGCTGTATAACCGGCTTCGCTTTTACTGATGATATCGTTGGCCCTTTGTTTAGTTGCCGCATCGGCTATCGTGGCAGCTTTTTCCCTGGCATCTGTATAATAGCGGCTGTTATAGGCGGTAAAGCTGTAATATTTTTCCATGGCATCATCCCGCTTCTTATAAAATCTTTCGATATCGTCTTCAATTGATTCAAGGTTATCATTTTGTTTTACTGCCTGACTGTACAATTCGTCCACTAAATTTCTATCACCCCCATTATAATCTCTTGAAGTACCTGAAGTCAGGGTAATTGCTGTAATGCCAATGATCAGGACAAAAACAATCATTCGGAATGCTTTTTTCATTTATTATGATTTTAAGGTGAAGGGATTTTAGTAGACGCAAATTAACCGGTATTCCATATAAACGGGTAAGTCTTTACCGTATTGTATTGCTCTTTTTCTCAGCCGTGGCTTATTCACACCGTTGTTGCTGTTGAGTAATGAGCAAGTGCAGAGCAAAACATCAACAGCAATGAATATTTTCGGAGCTCCCCAGTTGTCCGTAGCCTTCACTAGTTAAAAAAATGTTGAACGGTTCTGCTGAGTTTGCAACTCAGCATCTGCTCCCAAGAGCCGCAGATCGTAAGAATACTATATAGTTTATTTAAAAGAGTCTCCATCATAAATTTTTTTATTCAGAGGAATACGGTATTTTGTCAATGCATAGCTATATTATAAAGCCATGCCAGCCAAGCCGAAAACTGCAAATTGAAAGAGTAGGCATATTTAAAAAACTTTTTATGAGAAAATTATTTCTTAGTTCAATAGCGTTACTGGTATTCTCAGTTTCCATTATTGTATTTCAAATGAGCTGTTCGAAGGAAGCAGGAGCACATGAAGGAGATGATGACAAGAAGGCAAATAATAGAACTATTTTATACATAAAAACTCCAGAAACTGGGTTTAATGAACTCTGGACTATGGATATTAATGGTAATAACCTGCATCAAATAAACATAGCGCTTTCCCAGGACTACTATATAAGTTCAGCAAGGGTTGCAGATCATAATAACAAGATCGTTTTTACAGCCGACAAATTAACTGAAACAGAAAATTTCAGAGTGTTTTTCAAATGTAATCTTGATGGTTCCGGATTAACCCAGATTTTTCAGGGTGAGGAATTTGAGAATTATGGGATCCAGGATGTATATTAATTTTCCTGGGCTATCCGTAGTGTTCAATAATTTCGGAGTTTACTTAAAATTCCCTTTATTTGTTTCCTAAATCAAACCCAATGCTTGAGATCATTGCTTTAGTACTTCTTTGCCGCCAGATAGGGAATATGGCAATCCGGAAAGGACAGAAGCGGGGTATGTGGCAACTTTATACTGTTCTTGCCTGGATAGGCGGTGAAGTTATCGGCATCCTTATCGCCGTTGTTGGATTTCATAACGATGATTATCTCAGCATGCTTCCGCTTGCACTTCTGGGCGCCGTTGGCGGATATTTAATTGTAAGGGCCATCCTTTCAAAAATGCCTGATAAACCGGATGATGGTTTTGAGTTTGAAAATAAAACGGGAAATTAATGTTGTTGCTTTTATGAGCTACATGCAGAAATAAAAAAGCCCCCCGATATATCGGGGGGCTTCAATTTTTTGAAATTAATTTTTTGGTGGAGCAGCTGCTGACTTGAATTGATACATCAGGTTAGCCTTACCATCTTTATTAAACCTCCAGGTCTCCTGTAAATAGAATGAATCAACTTTCCCTTTTTGATCCTTGTCTATTTCCTTGCCCCATATCAGTGCCCAGTTCTCATTTTTATCTGCACTTTTCACTGCCATTACAGCATCCACACTGCTCACCGAACTCGTCAATGTGTTTCTATATTGTTGTCCGCCTGCAAGCATACTGTCCCGTACACCGCTCATCATGCTTCCATCAGCAAAATGCAGTTCCAGGCTATCGGCAAATATTTCCTTGTGAGCAGACAGGTTGCCTGCATCCCAATCTTTCCAAAGGGTTAAAATAGCTTCCGCATGTTTGGGATCACCCATTACGAAATTGGATGAATAACTTACCGGGAAAGGAGAGTTAATGGTCTGGCCGGTTTGTTCACCACCTGTTTTGGCGGTTTCAGCCTTTTCTTCTTTTTTAGAATCGCAGGCAGCAAATAATACTACCGATGCTACAATCAAAATTTTTTTCATGATCATTTTTTTTGGTTTGGTTATAAATAAAGTCTTAAGTAAGGGGACAAATAGTCTGCAGGGGTAAAAAGATCAAAAGTGACTGCCAAGATATAGAAAATTATATTACCGTAGTTCATATCGGCAGAATACCTGCTCTATGTAATTTGGCCGGTAACCGCATCGTGGATAAAACCATTTTTATGAGGCTGTTCTTTATCCTTCTTTGCTGTAGCACTGCATCAGGACAAGCTATTTTTGCAGGCAAAGACAGCTCTGTCATTAAAATCATAGATGACCTGCCGGCTTCAGAACCTTTTGATACTGCACATGCCTACAGGAAAGTAAATAGCCCCTACGTTTATATTATCAGCGACAAGGACCTCTATGATATTTTTGGATGGCCGATACCTGTAAAATACGAGGAATTTAATTTCAACGATTACCATATTCTTGGCACCCGCAGCAATAAAGGATGGGTATGGATGATGCGGGATAATAAAAAAGCATTTACAGAGATCCCGGCAACTGCTATCCCGGGGCATGTTGGAAATAAGCCCCCATCAAAACTTCAAATATTTATGGGTGATACCATCATAAAAACGGCATCAGCTACAAGCATGACGCAGTGGTATGTAACGGGACACGGTGACTGTATGGCACATTTTGATTATAGTCTGTTCACTGACAACTATCACCCCGTCTTATTACTAAAGGAGAGGAATTACTGGGGTGGTTGCCGGGCCGGTGGCAGCAGGGATTATACAATTTCCTTTAGCATGCCGCCAGGGATCCTGTACCATACTAAGAATACGATTCTGATGAAAAAGTTTGGATATTAGTCAGAACCGGGGACATTTCCATTGATATCTTTTTCTGCTTCTCTGTCATATTACCCTGCTCCAATGACAGCCTGAGAATTTCCAAAAGACATTAATTGTCATTTACTGTGAGATCCTTCTCAAACGGCATGGTTATTCGGTATTTTAACGACACCGCAGATAAAGCATAGCTTTGCTGCCATCATTCACTAATAAATCCTGGTAATGGAAATCGAAATCTTTACACTCGCCGACTTTGCACAAGACAACCATTCAAAACTGACTATCGTAGGCACTTTTGATAGTATCAACTCAAAACAGTTTCCTGTTACACACCCGGCTTGTACTATTGCTTGCCGCTTGCGCTTTGCAGCCAAGGAATCGGGTGAGCATAGTTTCAAATTGCGACTGATAGATGTGAATGGCAAAGAGATCTTTCAACCTGTCGAAGGGAATATCAATATAGGTGTACCGCCCAACGGGCAATTTGCAAGTGTCAATATTGTTGTCAACTTCAATCAACTGAAATTTGAAACAGCCAGCCGTTATTCTTTTGAGTTGTATATAGATGGCGACTGGAAGTCAGGGCTGCCTTTATTTTTGCACCAGGTATCCTGATCATCCTCTGATATAATTCAGATAGGTCCATGAGCAAGATCAATCACCGGAGATTGGGACAGGAGTAGATTCTACTATGAATAAGTTTATTGATGAACAATTTTAGAAAGAAACCTGCTATTCTTTCTAAGCAATAACACTCATAAATTCTAATAACCGTTCAACAATTTCATTTCGCTGCAATTTGGTTGAAAGGCTTATTGATCGTATATTTGCAGCAGCAAAGAGCTGAGTAACGTACCCCAACTGCAAAGATCGAAACCTGACGGCCTTGATGGCCACCGACCGGTTCTCTTACTACAAGGACACTCAGCTAATTTATTAACGACACATTAAAAAGGAGTTATTATGAAGAGCATTGTTATGCCCACCCCGATAGATATCGGGGCTGTACAATTAAGTGAAGAGATCAAGAAACAACTGTTACATGAAGTGAAAGAAACTTTGGCAACAGGTATCGGTGTAAAGAACAAAAAAAGATTTACCCCGGCCGATATGTGGAACCTGCAAAGGAACATGCGTACTGCCAGCGATATGCTGAGAAGATAATATTCGTTTCAAAATTATTGATGGGAGATAGCTGATACCTGTTATGGTCTGACCTGTAAAAATAGAAATAGCCCCGTAAATGGCGGAGCTATGTAAAGATATTCAACAAGATGACCGATCACATGATGTCCAGCGCTTTTACAAAAGAAGTGGCAACAAAGGGAAGGATCAGCGTCAGCCATTCCCAATGCGTAATGATAGCAAAGATCAGTGCCGCGGTGGAGGCCAGGAAAATAAGCAACCAGATTCCCCTGTATTTCTTTGATTGTTCCATCTTTAAAAATTTACGTTTTACCTGCCGAAGCCCGGCAAAGGCACGGCAAAAATAAGGTGGCATGGCTGAATGGAAAAAAGAGTTTTCAACTTACCTGCACAACGTAGCCTTGGCGAAGTTGTGTTCACAGGGCTTTTCTTTTTCTTAAAGCTAATGGAACCGCAAACAATGCTCCCGTTAATGCAAGGATCCATTTGGCGTAAACAACTACGTGATAGGAATTGAAATCATTTCCGATCAGGGGATCTTTTATCCATTTCAACAAACAATAATTTTCAAAGATATCGCAGGCCCAGGCCAGCATTTGCAACAAGGCAAGTGCAAGAAGTATCTTTCGTATTCCTGTGCCGGTCAATTTATATCTTGCCATCATGCATAAAGCCGCAATACCCGGGTATACCCCGGCCATGAATACAAAATCAAAGCTCAGGTGGTAGCGAAGGATCGTTTTTACATGCTCATCTAATCCTGCAAGGATGGCTGCCACTTTTTCTTTTGGGTAACTTATCTCCAGGCCGATGACGGTAAATTTTTGGCCATTTTGCAAAAGATCTCCTTCCATCCACTTCATACAGAAAGCGGTGCCGGCAAATAACCCGAAAAAGAACAGGAAAAGTTTCTGCCACAGTTTGTAGTTATTGGTCATCGGTTATGGATATTTCTATAATCCTGCGATAAAAGTACGAACCTTGCTTCTTTTTTCTATTTTCGTACACAACGTTTTATTAAAACACATCGCCGCATTTTATCAACAGAATAAAGATTGTAATGAAACTTCAGTTTTACTTACGTTTCCATACCGAATATGGCCAAAGTCTTTGGATCAGCGGAGATACAGACGAGTTAGGTAACAATGATCCTGCTAAGGCCCTTGCGATGAATTACCTGAATGAAGAATTTTGGTACTGCAGTGTTGAGATAAAAAGAAAGGAATTGCAGAATAATATTTCTTATAAATACATATTAAAAAATACAGACGGCGGGTTACTCCATGAATGGGGGCATGACCTGCCTAGCGGACAGGCAGGCCGGCAAATAGATGTTTTTCGAAAAGACCTGCAGGAAGTACAATTGACAGATACCTGGAACCATGCCGGCGAATATGAAAATGTTTTTTATTTGGATGCTTTCAATAAGGTATTGTTGAAAGCAAACCATTCGAAAAACAAAGCAAAGTCTGATAAGAACTTTACCCATGTCTTCAAAGTGAAAGCACCGTTGTTGAAGAAGAACGAGATCATTTGCCTCGCAGGTAATGCTGAAAGACTGAGCAATTGGTTAGAAACAAAACCTGTATTGCTGGGAAAGGATGGCGACCTGCCTACCGGACAGGCAGGCTGGTGGAAAGTAAAACTGGATCTTTCAGATTGTAGTTTTCCGGTGGCTTATAAATATGGAGTGTATAATAGTAAAGAGAAAAAGTTCGTCGGGTATGAAGAAGGTAACAACCGTCTCTTATGCAGCGACGCCTCAAAAAAGAAACTAAGTATTCTTCATGATGGTTTTGTACATCTGCCCAATAATACATGGAAAGGGGCAGGAGTGGCTATCCCGGTATTCAGCCTGCGAAGTGAAAATAGTTTTGGGGTGGGAGAGTTTGCAGATATAAAATTGCTGGTTGACTGGGCAAAAGCTACAGGGCTGAAATTGATCCAGCTTCTCCCGGTCAATGATACAATGGCCAACTTTAACTGGACGGATTCGTATCCTTATTCAGCTATCTCGGCTTTTGCACTCCATCCTTTGTATATCAACCTGGCAAAAGTAGCAGGTGAAGAATTTGCAGACCAGCTCGTGCCTCTTAAAACAAAGCAGGAAGAACTGAATGAATTGGCCGTAATGGATTATGAAGAGGTGATGAGATACAAATTCTCTGTGTTGAAGGAGCTTTACGAGGTAATGGGCAAGGATTGCTTTGAATCAGACGATTACAAAGTATTTTTTAAACAGAATAGGCATTGGTTAGAGTCATTTGCTGCTTTTTGTTATTTAAGGGATAAATACAATACCCCCAATTTTGAAGAATGGAAATCAAATAGCATTTATAACAAAGTTGAAATTGATAAACTGGTTTCTCCGGGCTCCCCGGCTTATAAAGAAATTGGTTTTTATTATTTCACCCAGTATCATCTGCATGTGCAGTTGAAAGAAGCGGCTGATTATGCTCACAAAAAAGGAATTGTCCTGAAAGGAGATATCCCGATCGGCATTTCCAGGAACAGTTGCGATGTGTGGGTGTATCCTGAAATGTTTAACAAGTACTTGCAGGCCGGTGCCCCGCCCGATGATTTTACAGCTGCTGGTCAGAATTGGGGTTTCCCTATTTACAACTGGGAAAAAATGCAGGAGAATGATTTTACCTGGTGGAAGCAACGCTTTGAACAAATGAATAATTACTTTGATGCCTTCCGCATTGATCATATCCTTGGTTTCTTCCGCATATGGAGTATTCCTGCCGATGCCGTGCAGGGGATCATGGGAAAGTTCGTTTCCTGTTTACCTGTTCATATAAATGAATTTGGCGAAAAAGGCATCTGGTTCGATTACCAGCGTTATTGCCGTCCCTTTATTACAGATGAAGTGCTGGAAGAGATATTTGAAGAATTGGCAGATATTGTAAAGGAAAAATTTTTAGTGCCGAATGAATTTGGCGGCTACGACCTGGAATTAAAATATGAAACGCAGCAGCAGGTGGAAGAACATTTTGCAACGTTGAATGAAACAGGTTTGCCCGGCGAAGCAGAAGAAAATGCCTGCCAGGAAGAAAGACTGGAAAAAATAAAACTCGGATTATTTGACCTTATCTCCAATGTGATATTGTTTGACCAGGAAGGATCGGAGGGCACGGAATTTCATTTTCGTATCTCTATAGAAAAAACATCCTCTTTCCTGCACCTGATCCCGCATGTGCAGGAAAGATTGAAAGAGCTTTATATCGATTATTTCTATCACCGGCAGGATGGTTTCTGGTATAAAGAAGCCATGCACAGGTTGCCACCATTAAAAGCAGCCACCAATATGCTGGTTTGCGGAGAAGACCTTGGCATGGTGCCGCATTGTGTACCGGATGTGATGCAACAACTCGGTATACTCAGCCTGGAGATCCAGCGCATGCCGAAAGACCCGAAGAAAGAATTTTTTCATCCCAATGATGCGCCGTACCTGTCAGTCATTACACCATCCACGCATGATATGAGTACGATAAGAGGCTGGTGGGAAGAGAACCGGGAGCGAACACAAATTTTCTACCACAATATAATGGGACAATGGGGAGATGCGCCTCAAAACTGTGAAGCATGGATCAACCGGGCCATTGTTTTACAACATCTTTATTCGCCGGCCATGTGGAGCATTTTTCAACTCCAGGATATCCTGGGCATGAATGAAATATTGCGACGTGAAGATCCGCTGGATGAAAGGATCAACAATCCTGCCGATCCCAAACATTACTGGCAGTACCGGATGCATATTTCATTGGAGGAACTCATTGATCAAAAAGAATTCAATGAAGAGCTGAAGGGGTATGTGGAGCATAGCGGCAGGAGTAAGTAAAAAATAAAAAGTAAAAATGCAAAATAATGCCATGAATCCAGCCAGACCGTTTTTTATTTTTTACTTTTGATTTTTTACTTTGAAAATTTCTTACAGCACATATAATCTCAAATTCCGTCACCCGTTCACCATTTCGAAAGGGACCAAGACGCATCAGCCGACATTTATTGTTGAACTGGAAAATTTTGGGATAAAAGGTTGCGGTGAAGCTCCGGCCATTGCTTATTACAATATCCCGGTAGAAAAGATGGCAGAAGACCTCGAAGCAAAAAAAAGTTTGGTAGAGAAATTTGCCTTCACCGATCCTGACCGTTACTGGCATTACCTGCATCATTTATTTCCACAGAATCCTTTTTTGGTTTGTGCATTAGACATCGCTGCCTGGGATATGTATGGCAAACTGAAAAAGAAAAAACTCTACGAACTCTGGAACGGCGATATTTCTAAAAACCCCATCACGGATTATACCATCGGCATTGATACCATTGAAAAAATGGTAGCCAAGATGAAAGAAAAACCATGGCCCATCTATAAAATAAAAGTGGGAACAGCCGATGACATTGCGATCGTAAAAGCCCTGAAGGAAAATACAGATGCAATATTAAGAGTAGATGCCAATGCTGCATGGGATGTAGAAACAGCTTTGAAATTAATTCCGCAATTAAAAGAACTGGGAGTGGAATTTGTTGAACAACCTTTAGCCAAAGACGATTGGGAGGGAATGAAAATTTTATATAAAGAATCTTCACTCCCCTTGTATGCCGATGAGTCCTGTGTATTTGAAAAGGATGTGGAGAGATGTAATGGTCATTTTCATGGCATCAATATCAAGCTGACAAAATGCAGCGGGATCACCCCGGCGCTACGGATGATAAAAAAAGCAAGAGAACTGGATCTGAAAATAATGATCGGCTGCATGAATGAATCAACTATCGGTTCAGCAGCCATTGCGCACCTGTTACCATTCATTGATCATGTGGATATGGACGGGCCATTATTACTGGAAGAAGATCTCGCTACAGGCATCGAGTATGATTTTGGCAAGATCATCTATTCAGATTCACCAGGATTGGGGATTACTTATACAGGAATAAGAAATAAGGAACAGAAAAATAAGGAATAAGGAAGTAACGGCCATCACTTTCTCATTCCTTATTCTTTATTTCTTATTCCTTATTTTCTCTTACCAGATCTTCACCCTCAAACTGTCAGCCCGGTACATTTTATCTCCTTGCTTCACATTAAAGGTGGTAAAAAATTCATCCACATCCTCAAAAGGTCCGTTCACACGGTACTTGGCGGGTGAATGAACGTCGGTAAGAAGACGGCTTCTCAATTGTTCTTCCCGGGTATGACCCAGCCAGCCCAATGCATAACCAAGAAAATATCGTTGCATGGGAGTAAGGCCTGCTATCGGTTTATTCTCCTTATACTGTGCTGTTTTTTTGAACGCTTCAATACCCAGCAGGATGCCACCGAGATCGGCAATATTTTCACCGGTCGTTGCTTTACCATTAATATGATAACCGAGTAATGGTTCGTAATCATCAAATTGTTTGATGATCACATCGGCCCTTTTCTTGAATTCTTCTTCATCGGTTTTTGTCCACCAGCTTACCAGGTTTCCTTTTGCATCATACTGGCGGCCTTCATCATCAAATCCATGTGTGATCTCATGCCCAATGGTGGAAGCGCCGGCATATCCATATACTGTTGCATCATCCAGTTCTTCATCCCTGTAACCCGGTACCGTGAAGATACCGGCCGGCAAAACAATTTCATTGTTGGATGAATTGTAATAAGCATTATAGGTTTGAGGGAACATATCCCACTCATCCCTGTCCACTGGTTTACCCAATTTATTCATTTGGTAATTATGCCACCATGTATTGGCGCTGGCTATATTCTGGAAATAACTTTCCTTCCCGATCTCCATGGTACTGAAATCCTTCCATTTTTCCGGGTAACCCACTTTCCTTTTCATGGCAGCTAATTTTACATACGCTTTTTGTTTGGTGCTGTCGCTCATCCAGGTTAATGTGCCGATGCGATCTTTCAAGGCTTCCCGGATTGCTTCCACCATATCCTCATAACGTTTCTTCGCAGTTTCATTAAAAAATTCTTTTACATACAACTGGCCCATCATTTCACCCATGACGTTCTCAGAACTCTGGATTGCTCTTTTCCATCTTGGCCTTCTTACTTTAGCGCCACTGAATAGTCTGTTGAAATCAAATGCCGCTATTCCGAATTTATCAGGCAGGGCAGCGGCAAAATCAGTGATGAGATTGAATTTTACATAACTCTTCCAGTCGGAAATGGGAACAGTTTTTAAAACATTATCCAGCGCTTGAAAAAATTCCGGCTGACCAACAATAACGGAATCGATACTTTTTACACCGCTCATCCCAAGATAATTTGACCAATCAACTTCAGCATTCATTTTCCCAAGATCAGTAATGGCCATTTTATTATAATTAGTATAAGGGTCACGAAGGTCTTCCAGTTTGCGACTGGCTTTGGCAAGCTTTGTTTCCAGTGCAAGGATATTTTTTGCAGCTGAAGCAGCAGCTGTTGCATCCTCACCCGCCATCGTCAGAATATTGGTTATATATTCCACATATTTATTGCGGATATTATTGGTAGCGCTGTCATTCTTGAAATAATATTCCCTTTCCGGCAATCCCAATCCTCCCTGCCATAATTTGTAAGCCATCACATCGCTGTTCTTATCATCCTGTGTTACAAAATCACTGAAGAGGGTTGAGGAACCGATCTTTTTTAACTCGGCCACTGTTGCCACAAGACTTTTTACATCACTGATCGCATTTACTTTGTCAAGCCAGGGCTGCAAAGGTTTTACTCCATCTGCTTCTATTTTGGCGCTATCCATCGCCATGGTCCAGAAATCACCGATCTTTTGTTCAGGACTTCCTTTTGCCGCATTGGATGAAGCCGCTTTTTCTGAAATTTCACGGAGACGTTTCAGGTTTTCTTCAACAACAAGGTTACCGATACCCCAGGATGATTGTTCTGCGGGTATGGGATTTTTATTGATCCAGCCGCCATTGGCATACTGGAAAAAATCTTCTGCCGGACTTACAGTAGTATCTATGTTTACCGCCAGGACATCTGCTTTTTGAGAGCCGGTCTTTGATTTGCTTTTACTGGAAACGATCGAGACACTGAGGACTGATAAAGCCAATACAGGAAAAATTAGACGCATAAAATTATTTTTAATAAGTTTTAAAAGTAAGTAAATCAGCGAGTAGGCAGAAAAATAAATGATAAACGGATAACAAATGGGAAAAAAGCTGTTCGTTGCTTTGTGTAAAACAGCCATTCCCGTTATCTTACAGGTGATATCCCGGTCATCCATCACCAAAAACTTTTTTATGAGATTAGCTCCTGTATTACTCGCCATGGTCTTTGTTCTTGCTTCCTGCTCTTCCACCAAAAAAACGACTGCAACAAATGTCGTTTCAACCAGCAACACAACGCCTGCCACAACTTCTGCAACTGATGGCTCTTCGTTTGAAAATGCTATTATTATTAAAGAAAAAACGGAGACCTCCGGCGTTCGTGCAGAGTATGACTGGCTGAAAAAGAATTATCCCGGGTATTCATTGATCAGCCAGGCTTTAAGCAGCAAGGGAAATAAAAAATATGATGTTTTAAAGATCAGTACAAAAGATGGGGAAGAAAAAAGCATCTATTTTGACATTACAGGGTTTTTCGGAAAATTCTGATAGCCGCTGAACTTTAAGTTTCTTCAGCTATTATTACTGATTGCAGAGCTACCTTTGCAGCAATGGCATGGAAAAATCAGCAGCAATTTATTGATGCATTGGAAAAAGCCGGTGAACTGGTTCGCATAAAAACATATGCGAACCCCAAATTAGAAATGGCCGAGATCACCGACCGGATGAGCAAGCAACCTGGTGGTGGCAAGGCTTTGTTGTTTGAAAATACCGGCTATGATTTCCCCGTGCTGATGAATGCATATGGAAGTGAAAGAAGGATGTGCATGGCGCTTGGTGTAGATCATCTTGATGATGTGGCGAAGGAGATCGAAACTCTTTTCAAACTATTATCTGCGCCAAAAGAAGGTATCCTTGATAAATTAAAATTGCTTCCCAAACTCAGCCAGTTTGCCAGTTGGATGCCGAAAGTGAAAAACGGAAGAGGGGATTGCCAGGAAGTAGTAATGAAAGAACCAGATATTACAAAACTTCCGGTCATTACCTGCTGGCCAAAAGATGGTGGGCCGTTTGTTACACTTCCGGTTATTCATACCAAAGATCCCAGTACAGGTTCACGCAATGTTGGTATGTATCGTATGCAGGTGTTCGGTCCAACACTTACCGGCATGCACTGGCATAAGCATAAGGTTTCTGCCAAACATTTTAATGAATACAAAAAGCTGAATAAACGGATGCCTATCGCTGTTGCGCTGGGCGGAGACCCGGTCTATGCTTATTCTGCAACAGCGCCGTTACCGGAAAATGTGGATGAATATATGCTGGCTGGTTTTTTAAGAAAGAAAAATGTGGAACTGGTAAAATGTATCTCACAACCGGATGTGGAAGTCCCTTCCGATGCAGATTTTATTATTGAAGGATATGTTGACCCCAATGATGAATTGATCTGGGAAGGTCCGTTTGGTGATCATACCGGTTATTATTCATTGCCGGATTGGTATCCAAGATTTCATATCACAGCTATTACGCATAAAAAAAATCCCGTTTATCCTGCTACCATCGTTGGTATTCCTCCGCAGGAAGATGCCTGGCTGGGAAAAGCAACGGAGAGAATTTTCTTAGCGCCCATTAAAATGACCATGGTCCCTGAGATCGTGGATATGGATATGCCGGTGGAAGGTGTGTTTCATAATCTCGTCATTACAAAAATTAAAAAAGATTATGCAGGGCAGGGACAAAAAGTAATGAATGCAATGTGGGGAGCGGGGCAGATGATGTTTAATAAGATATTGGTTCTGACAGCCCCCCTAAATCCCCCGCAAGGGGGGACTTCCGGAGAGTCATTTAAGATCAACGATTATTTAAAACTTGCACAGGATGTTTTTAAAAACATGAATCCTGCGACCGATATTTATTTTTCGACAGGGCCGATGGATGTGCTGGATCATAGTTGCAGTAAACTGGGTTTTGGTGGAAAGATGTGTATTGACGGGACTTTTAAGTTTGATGAAGAAAAGGATGATAGTTATGAGTCTGGAGCCGGGAGTCCATCGGCCGCCAAAGGCTTGCCGACGGCGATGCAGGAGTTGGGAGTCATAGAATCAAATTTGAAAAATAAATTTTCCGAGATAGCCGGAGTTAATACTTCTTTACTTAAAAAAGAGATCCCTTGTTTAATTATTTCTGTAAAGAAAAGCAGGAAAGGACATATCAAAGAATTGCATGAGCAGGTATGTGTAATGAAAGAAATGGAAGAAGTGAAGATGATATTATATGTGGAGCACACCGTTGACGCCAACGATCTGCCAACTGCTTTATGGCGTTTCTGTAATAACCTCGATCCAAAAAGAGATCATCACATTAGTAAACGATCAACCAGCAACCAGCAACCAGCAACCAGCAACTATTTTGCCTGTATGGGATTTGATGGAACCAGAAAGACAAAAGAGTTTGATGACTTCCAGAGGGACTGGCCGAATATCATTGTGGCTGATGATGCAACGATCAAAGCGGTGGATGCAAAATGGAATGAGTTGGGGATCGGAACATTTATTTCATCCCCTTCACTTAAATTTAAAGGACAGATGTACGGTGAAGAAGCGGTAGTGGAATGAAAAATAAGAAATAAGGAATAAAGAATGAGAAAGTAAACGAGCTCCGGGTTAGTATCCCCGATTTTCTTATTCCTTATTTCTCATTTCTTATTTCTTATTTTTAGGCATGTCTTCAACAGTCAACATCCTCATGACCGGCGGCGGCGCTCCCGGCGCTGCAGGCATTCTGAAATGCTTGCAGCAGGAAAGCTCATTTCATATAACGGCAGCCGATGCAAATCCATCGGCCGTAGGCAAATTTTTGAATAAGGATTTTGAAACCATTCCCTTTGCCCATGATCCTTCTTTTGCCAATACGGTTCTTTCATTATGCAGCAAAAAAAATATTCCTGTTGTTCTTCCTTTAGTAACAAAAGAACTGCTCCCTTTATCCCTGTATCAAAAAGAATTTGAAGAGGCTGCTGTAGAGTTGCTGGTTTCGCCAACCGCTTCCCTGGAAATTGCCAATAACAAAAGCAGGCTCTATGAATTTTTGGAATGGCGCGGGATAGCCGTTCCAGAATTCAGGGTTGCTGAAAAAGTAGAACAATTCAAAAATGCTGTTGAAGAATTGGGATATCCCGACAAACCTGTTTGTTTCAAACCATCTGTCTCCAATGGCAGCCGTGGTTTTAGGATCATCAGTGAACAAATGAATGAACTGGACCTCTTATTCAATCATAAACCAACATCAACTTATATCAATTTGGATGAAGCTCTGCGGGTGCTTTCTTCCGGGATATTTCCTGAATTACTCGTCAGCGAATACCTGCACGGCGAAGAATATTCCGTTGACTGCCTTGCCAACCATGGTGAATCCATACTGATCGTTCCAAGACTAAGAAAGAGAACGATCAACGGTATCAGCGTGGAAGGTGAATTTGTAAAAGAAGAAAGCATTATGAATTATTGCCGGCAGATCATTAAGGAACTTCAACTGCATGGCAATATTGGTATCCAGGTAAAAAGATCTGCTGACGGGCAATTTTTAATTCTTGAGATCAATCCCCGTGTGCAGGGAACTATCTCTGCTGCATTGGGCGCCGGGATCAATCTTCCTGTTTTGGCAATCAAACAGGAGTTAGGCCTGCCAATTTCTCCATCTGAATTAATGGTGAAATGGGGAACAAAGTTCTCCAGATACTGGCAGGAAGTGTTTTACTAGCCTCGACAGCCTCACCCTTCGTCTGTTCGTATATTAACGAGATCATGCCTCAATTCCCTCTCCTTAAGGAGAGGGAATTGAAAAAGCATTTCGTTTTGAAAACAAATAATCGTCGGGTGAGGTGGGGTGAGGCCCTGCCACAAAGGCACAAATTCTCTTTGGAAAGATGTTTGCTCTGCTACGGCTTACAATCTTTTAGAGTCTTCGCTTTCCCTTCTCCACTTGTGGAGAAGGGTCAGGGATGAGGTTTCTTTTCACTAATTTGCTTAAAACTTTTACCAAATGAAACGATTCAGCGCCGTCCTGCTAGTGAGCCTCCTGACAATTTCAGCGTATGCCCAGCATACTGATGAAAACAATACCCTGCTTTGGAAGATCAGTGGCAATGGTTTGGAAAAACCTTCGTATCTCTTCGGCACCATCCATATGCTTTGTGCCGATGATGCCGTTCTCAGCGATAATATGAAGAAAGCTATCAGCAGTTGCGACCAGGTATATTTTGAAGTGGATATGGATAACCTTTTTGAAATGATCGGCGCTATTGGTAAAATGAAAATGAACGGCGACACAACCCTGCAGGACCTGCTGAGCAAGGACGATTATAAGAAAGTAAAGAGTTATTTTGAAAGCAAAAGTTCCATGCTTCCTTTTTCTATGCTGGAAACTTTTAAACCGATACTGGCGGCTTCAACTTTGGAGGAAGGTTCAATGCCCTGCGACAACACGGCCATGATGGAACAGGTGATCATGGAAGAAGCGAAGCAACACGACAAAAAAATAAAAGGACTTGAAACCCTTGCATTCCAGGCCGGGTTACTGGACAGCATACCCTACAAACTCCAGGCGCAGCAATTGGTAAGTTATATTGATGAAGCCTCTTCCGGTGATAAGGAGGATAAGCAGATGAAAAAAATGTTTGACGCTTACAAAGAACAGAACTTAAAAAAATTAGAAGACCTGATGGTGGAAACGGATGTGGGTATGGCCGCCTTTACCGATATACTTCTTTACCACCGCAACCAGGACTGGGTAAAGAAATTAAAAACATTGATGGCAGAAAGATCATTGGTCATTGCAGTAGGAGCGGGACATTTACCGGGAGAGAAGGGAGTCATTAATTTATTGCGGAAAGAAGGTTATAAAGTAACACCGGTGGAGAATAAACTGAGTAAGTTGAGGGAGATATAAGGTTGAACATGACTTCACACTCTCTTAAAAATGAATTAGAAGAAGCAATCCCCAGGCTTCTTGACATGGCAAAAGAGTTGACATGGAATAAATTGTCCGACAACTTTAAGTTCATTCTTACGGAAATAAAAGACAGCCAGGAGAATTTTTATGAGCAACGGCGTTTAAGAAAAATAGAAAACGACAAAAAAATACCTGTGACTCTCCAGGAACTAATGCCGACACTGCAAAAACTCTATGAAAATTTCTATGATATAAACTTGCAGATATATAAGTCGACGAGAGCCATGACTGTTATAGACATCCGGTATTATCCTCAATCTTCGCTTGACGAAGACTACAGGCGAAAGGTCATAAACAATCCGCCGATGCTCCATTCCAAAGTTTCTATACCGCCATGGTGCTCTGACAGAAAAGAAAAATTTGATATCAACTGGGAACACAATCAAGGTTGGAATAAATGGAAGTTATTTTGGCTAAAGCTAAAATTGAAAACCCAACTCGGCTAAAAAAATAGTTTCTGGTATGCTGACCGAATATCTTAACAAGTAATTTGTTTCCAAACAAAATACTGTTGTCAAAATGATTTTTATTTAGTTGCAATTTTATTTACTTTTAATGAAGAAATTGTTCCCCGATGAAAAAATCCATCTGTCTGCTTATATTCTCTGTTGCAACAATCCTCATTGCTAATGCAACAGGTTCTCCAAAGGTTTATCTTAAAACTGCCAAGCCCAGCGCCAGGTTTGATTCCATCTGGGTGGATTACGACATAAAAGAAGACGATGTACGGGGAATGAGAATCCATCTCAAATTCACAGCTTATGAAATGAAAAACATGGATGCATACGTAGCTGTCTATTATACATACAACGATGAAATGGCCGGCGTATTAAAAGACAAGAACAGTAAGTTCAACAGCACGGCCGGTGATGTGGCCCTTTACAAAGCGATCAAACCAGCTTACGATCCTGCCATCTATGATGACCTTTCACTTTTTATGCCTTATACCGAACTGGACCAGGAACCGGGAATGTATGACCTGACCATGGATGTAAAACTGATCTACAAAGCAGGAGGTATGATCGAGCAGTTAACTTTTTATGATTTTGAATATACCAAACCCGGCAGTCCTGCTGATGCGGAGTCGGTCATTAAAGCAGATGTCAACTTTGAAGATATGTGGATCGACTACGATGTAACGGAAGACGGGAAAAAGGGAATGCGTATCCATCTTAAATTCTCTGCCGTTAACATGAAGGGTGTTGATGCTTATGCTGCCATTTATTTTCAAAAGAAAAATGGAGAGAAGCTCGAAGGCATCAGCTCCACATACCGGAGTAAGAACGGGCAACTGGCTGTTTATAAAAGTCTCAAACCCGGTTTTGATGAAGCAGTATATAAAGACCTGCAATTATTCATGCCCTACAGCGAAATAAATCTTGGAACAGGAAAATTTGATCTGAGAATGAAAGCCGAAGTAATTTATCCAAGCGGCGATCTTATCAAACATCTGAAAGACCTTGATTTCTGGTTTACAAGATAAAGGCCCGATCAAAAAAAATAATTTGATTATCCGTTTATCGCAGCCTTAATAACCTTGTGTTCTTCGTGCATACTTTGTGCACTTTGTGTTACAAAAAAACCGGAACACAAAGTACACGACGAACCACTAAGGACACAAAGGTTTATTCATGACAGTTATTAAATATGATTAAAACTGTTCCAGCACAGAGAACATAAAATCTCCTTCGATCTTTGCATTCTCGTCACTGTCGCTTCCATGAACGGCATTCTCACCAACGGATGCTGCATATAATTTACGGATCGTGTTGGGTTCTGCTTTCGCCGGATCTGTTGCACCGATCAGTTTGCGAAAACCTTCCACCGCATTATTTTTTTCAAGTATCGCAGCAATGATGGGCCCCTGGCACATAAAATCAACAAGGTCTTTAAAAAAAGGCCTTTCCTTATGAATAGCATAAAACTCCGCAGCTTTTTCCGGAGTAAGTTTTGTCATCTTTAAAGCCTTGATATTATAACCTTCCTGGAGGATACGGTCTAAAATAGCCCCGGCATGCCCGTTCTTAAATGCATCCGGCTTGATCATCGTGAATGTTCGGTTACTCATAATTATCTCTGTTTGTTTTTCGGCCGCAAAGGTAGGAGAAAGTCGGGAGTCGTGAGTTCGGAATCGGGAGTCAAATCCCAAAAAAATGAAAACTCTGACTCCCAGATAACGACTCTGAACTCCGAACTCCGAACTCAGAACTCCAGACTCCAAACCGATTTCCTTACTTTTGCAACCTTTATGATGAAGCCCCTCACAGAATTATTTCCATTATTAACTGAACCCCGTCTTGTAGTGATCACCACTCACCAAAAGCCGGATGCTGATGCGATGGGTTCATCCTTGGCATTAAAGCATTTTCTTGTTCAATTGGGACATTCAGTCACTGTCATTTCTCCCACCAACTGGGCCGGCTGGGTAAACTGGATGCCGGGAGTAAAGGAAGTGATGGATTATGAAATGGATAAACAAAAAGCTGAAGCGGTGCTGGATAAAGCTGAATGGTTATTCTGTCTTGATTTCAATATTTTTCACCGCACCAAAACGATGACAGAAAAGTTGAAACAACTTAACTGTACCAAAATACTGATCGATCATCACGAGGAAGCCGATGAAGATTCTTTTGACTATGGGGCCAGTGATCCTTCCAAAAGTTCCACCTGCGAAATGATCTATGACTTTATTGTTGGTTCGGGTCATGCAGATAAGATCAATGAAGCCGTGGGTGAATGTATTTATGCGGGTGTGGTAGGAGACACGGGGTCTTTTCGTTTCCGTTCTGCACAGGAAGGAGTACACAGGCTGGTAGCCGATCTTAAATCAAGAGGACTGGAACATGGCATCATACATGAAAAGTTATTTGACAATTTCCTGGAAAACCGTTTGCGGTTTGTGGGTCATGTGTTGCTGCACCGGATGGAAGTTTTTTATGAATACAACACCGTGCTGATCGCCATTCCTAAAACTGATCTGCAAAAATTCCATATCAAGACCGGGGATACGGAGGGGCTTGTCAATTTTCCGCAGACCATACAGGGTATTAAACTGGTAGCCCTTGTTATTGACAGGGATGAAGAACGCAAATGGAGCTTCCGCAGCAAGGGTGATTTTGATTGCAATACCTTTGCCCGTAAATATTTCAATGGTGGCGGGCATTTTTCCGCATCCGGCGGTCACAGTAACGATTCACTGGAAAAAACAGTTCAGCATTTTAAACAGGTCATGAAAGAGAATGCAAACCTTTTACAATAAACAAAATCAATTTATGCGTACAATTAAAAACCTTGTATTATTTCTTTTGGCAACAACCCTGCTGGCGGCTTGCGGCAAAGTGGCTTATCGCAAAACACCTGGTGGAATGCCATACCAGCTTTATAAAGGAAAAGGGACTCAAATCATTTATGCCCGGAATATTGTGAAAGTGAACATGAGCTTAAAGGTCAAGGACAGTGTTTATTTTTCTTCTTTCGGAAAAGTTCCTGTTTATATGCCGGTGAACCCGGAGACACAGCCTTATGATATTTCAGAGATACTCTCGAAATTGAAAATTGGCGACAGCGTTATCGCCACACAGATGATGGATACGTTCATCAAAAGAAATCCCATGAGCATCCCTCCCGAATTTAAAAAGGGAGACCGGATCATAACTACTTTAAAAGTACTCGACGTTTTTACGAATGATTCAGCTGCAATCGCTGATGAAGAAAGAGAGAAAAAAATACTTTTAAATTCCGAGATCGATTTCATGAGCAAATACCTGGCCGGTAAAAATATTACTGCGCAAAAATCTCCTTCCGGCATATTTGTACATGTTATTGATCCCGGCACCGGGAACCCGGTTGATTCAGGTAAATATGTTTCGTTGAATTATACGGGTACCACTTTATCCGGCTATAAATTTGACAGTAATACGGATACAGCTTTTCATCATGCAGGGCTTCTTTCTTTTACGGTCGGCGATGGCCAAATGGTAAAAGGGTTTGATGAAGGAGTACGGTTTTTGAAAGTCGGGGGATCGGCAAGAGTTTATGTCCCGTCGATGCTTGCCTATGGCCCCAGGCCAAGACCCGGTAGCGGCATCAAGCCTTTTGAACACCTGGTATTTGACATTACCATCGTGGATGTAAAAGATAAGGCCCCGGTGGTCAAGCCGGAAGAAACGCCGGTTCCTAAAAGAAAAAATTGATGCCCCTCAACGACAAAAATGATTGCTGAACCAAATTAATGATGCAACTTTGTACCCATCTAAGGATGGGTATTTTTTTTGAATGGCTCCGTTTTTAGTCCATTGATCCGGTTCAAACCTCCGCACCCCCTGAATATACGTTCCCTGGAAACTTTACACCGTACTTTTTGCTTTGTCTGATAATCGATCTATGTCCTGTGGAATGACTATGAAATACTGAAAGGTTAAAGCCCATGATTTTAAAATTATGGTAAAGAGAGAGTGATCTGAAAAGATCGCTCTTTTTCATTTTCAGGAAGACCTGTATGCATTGAATAGTTTTACTGCTTCTGCAGCTTCTTTCACATCATGAACCCGTACAATAGAAGCTCCGTTCATCAAGCCAATTGTATGGAGAACAGTTGTTCCGTTCAGTGCTTCTTCAACAGGTATGCCGAGTGTTTTGTAAATAGTGGACTTGCGGGAAATGCCAAGCAATAACGGGCGATCCAGCATTTTGAAAACAGTAAGATTGCGCAGCAGTTCAAAATTATGGGCAATGGTTTTACCAAAACCAAATCCCGGGTCTATAACGATATCAGTGATACCGGCTTTTTGCAGTTCATCTTTTTTAAGAATAAAAAAATCAAGTACTTCTTTGGTTACGTTCTCATACTGCGGATGCTGCTGCATGGTTTGCGGCGTTCCCTGCATATGCATCAGTACATAGGGAACTTTTAATGCGGCCACCGTTTCGATCATCCCTTCATCCATAGTTCCTGCACTGATATCATTTACAATGGAAGCGCCGGCAGCAATTGCTTCTTTAGCAACAGCAGAATAATAAGTGTCAATGGAAATAAACGCTTCAGGAAAATTCTCGTGAATGGCTTTCATGGGTTCAATCACCCGTTTCAATTCGTCGGCTGCACTTAATTTTTCGCTGCCCGGTCTTGTGCTTTGCCCGCCAATGTCAAGAATAGTGGCCCCGTCTTTCATCATTTGCTCTGCCTGCCGCAAAACTGCATCTGTTCCTTCTTTCCTGCTACCCGCATAAAAAGAATCAGGTGTAACATTAATAATACCCATCACAAGCGGTTTATCCACGATCAGCAATCTTCCTTTACAATTCAGCGTAAACATTAGCCTTTGTTTGGTACTTTTGAATCTAAAGATAGGGGAGAAGTCAAATATGTCATATAAGTCAAATGGGTCATATCAAACACCCCGCACAAAGTATATGACTTATTTGACTTATATGACCTATATGACCAATTAAATTGACATTATCGTAATATGAAAGCAACAGTCAGCATAGCAAGAGTAATTGTAGGATTATTGTTCATCTTTTCGGGTATGGTAAAAGCAAATGATCCATTAGGCCTTAGTTATAAAATGCAAGAGTTTTTTGAGTTGTGGGGAATGACCAGGTTCAATTCCTGGACCTTACTGATGTCGGTATTGATGAACGCGTTTGAGATCATCGCTGGTTTTGCGCTGTTGCTTGGCTGGAGAATAAAATTATTCAGCTGGCTGTTATTATTACTGATCCTGTTCTTTACTTTTCTTACCGGCTATACTTATATCACCGGTACGCCTAAGAACTGCGGTTGTTTTGGTGATTGTTTGCCTATCACTTCCAAAACCTCTTTCCTGAAAGATGTTGCACTGACCATCCTGATCGGGTTTCTTCTTTGGAAACGAAAATACATTAAGCCATTATTTGGAGAAACAGCGACAACAGTGTCTATGCTGGGAATTACTATCCTGAGTTTTGGTTTTCAATGGTACACCCTGAGCTACCTGCCGGTGGTGGATTGTCTTCCTTATAAAAAAGGAAAGAACATCAACGAACAAATGAAGATACCGGCCGGTGCAAGACCCGATAGCATTGCGATTGTCTTTGTTTATGAAAAAGACGGAAAGCAATTTGAATTTTCTCCTTCCGGTCTTCCTGCTGATCTTGCTACTTATAAATTTATCAGCAGAAAGGATAAGCTGATCAGGAAAGGAAATGCGGAGGCGCCGATACATGGGTTTGTATTATCAGGAGTTACGGATGAAGACTCCACGCAGATCGTCCTTACTCAACCTTATGCCATTCTTTTATTCTGTGAAAATTTTTCTACCCCGGTTTCGAAATGGGAAAAAGGTTTTGCTGAATTATATGCCGCAGCAAAAGCAAAGAGTATCCCGGCTTATATGATCACGTCAAAACCAAGAGAAGCTCCGGGTAAAATAAAGAACACAACTTTTGCTGATATTCCAATTTTCAAATGTGATTATACCGCGTTACGAACCGCAGCACGGACCAATCCATGTATTTATTTATTAAAAGCAGGAACGATCGTTGACAAACAGAGTTATAAGAAAATGAATTCAATATTGTCTTCTGTTAATGGATTACCAGCAACCAGCAACCAGCAACCAGCAACCAGCAACTAGTAACCATGCTCAAATACATCAGCAAAAAACTACTCTACGGCCTCCTGGTATTAATCGGAGTGGTGGTGCTGGTGTTTTTTTTATTTCAGGGCTTTGGCGATCCGTCAAGAATTGTGATGGGACAATCCGGCGATTCTACCACGCAGGCTAATATCCGCAAAGAATTATACCTGATCAATGAGAAAGGAGAGAAGATATCCAAATTCAAACAGTTCCTTTATTACCTGAATGATGTTTCTCCGATTTGTGTCCATAGTAAAAAGGATATTGAAAAGAAGGGCCTGAAAGGAATTTTCATCGGTGGCTCCACAAAACCCGATAGCTATCGGGTTGGATTAAAGATCCCTTATCTCCGTAAATCTTACCAGAGCAAAAGAGCAGTCTGGAATATTCTGATGCAGGCGCTGCCCGGTACACTCATGCTGGCCGTCGCAGCCATGTTCATTGCTATCGTGATCGGTATTCCATTGGGAGTGATGGCTGCTGTAAAACAAAATACCTGGATGGATACGTCTGCCATTTTTTCGAGCATTGTCGGCATATCGGCTCCTTCATTTTTTATGGGTATCATCATTGCGTATCTTTTTGGTTTTGTTTTAAGCGATTGGACAGGACTGCATATTTCCGGCAGTTGGTTTGCCATTGATGATGAAGGACACCGAAGATTAACATTGCAAAATCTAATTCTTCCTGCCATTACACTGGGTATTCGTCCGCTGGCGATCATTACACAACTTACCCGTAGTTCCATGCTCGATGTGCTTGACCAGGATTATATCCGCACTGCTTATGCAAAAGGATTGAGCAAAAGAACTGTTATCTGGAAACATGGATTGAGAAATGCACTGAACCCTGTGATCACGGCAGTCACCGGTTGGTTTGCTGAATTGCTGGCCGGAGCATTCTTTGTTGAATATATTTTCGGCTGGCAGGGGATAGGAAAAGTAACTGTGGATGCACTAGAGAAATTGGATTACCCGGTAGTGATGGGTGCAGTATTGGTTGCTGCAACTTTTTTTATCCTGATAAATATTCTTGCTGATATCTTATATGGGGTGGTAGATCCGAGGGTGAGGGTGGAGTAAGTTTAAAAAGTTTAAGAGGTTTAAGAAGTTCCATATGTTGAACGGCCCCGAAACCTTTTAAACCTGTTAAACCTCTTAAACTTATTGAACTACTGAATTATCACTTCATTCACCACTTTCTGCCCCAACGCCTCATTCACTCTTTGTTTTATTTTCTCTTTCTGGTAGATCAATTCATTCTTCAATGGAGCAACAGCAGTTGTGATTATGAGTTTATCACCGATGATCTGGAGTTTATCGGTGTAACGGGCCACGGTCTTTCCCATAATTTCTTCCCACACATCTTCGATCTGCAAAGCCTGTATGCCGCCCTTGATCCGGCTGCCGTCCAGGAATTTTTTCATTGCATCGCCGAGAGAATATTCGCTCATGTTGTAAAGGTAAAGCAATTAGCCATTAGCTGTTAGCCATGAGCCATTAGCTTTATTTCGTTTTTCTTACTTCTATCCGTTATTTAAGAGCTGCTGTTAGAATTCGTATGATCTCAGTTAATACTGTTGAAGCTAACGGCTAACAGCTAAAGGCTAATGGCTGACAACTACAGTCGAATCATTTCAAAAGCAACACCCAGTTTCGAAAGATGACTACGAAGCCTTTCCTCATTTGTATCCGTAATAAATACCTGTCCATCATTCTCCACACAAACCTTATTCAACAGGTTGCCGATCCGGTCTTCGTCCAGTTTCTCAAACACATCATCCAGGAGCAGGAGAGGGGCGAAGCCTTTTTCTTTTTTCAATACTTCCATTTCCGCCAGCTTTAACGCAAACAATAAACTTTTTCGTTGTCCCTGTGAAGCAATGCTTTTAAAATCCTGTTCGCCTAATAATATCTCCAGGTCATCGCGGTGTATGCCGGATGTGGTTCGCAGGGCAAGACAATCTTTGGAACGATTCAACTTTAATAATTCTTCAAATGAAGCCAGCAACAATTCGCTTTCATAAAACAGGTTCACATCTTCCTTGTCCGCCAAAGCTTTCGCGTCGGCGGGCGGTTGAGATATATCGTTGTATAAATGTTTGACCAATGGTAAAAACGAAAAAAGAAACTCTTTCCGCTTATTGAAAACATAATTGCCCGGTTTAATGAGTTGTTCGTCGAGCACATCAAGAAGAGAAAAATCCTTGTTACCTGTTTCAGCAAATGCTTTCAATAATGAATTTCTCTGCTCCAGTATTTTTTTATAAGCAATAAGAAGCTGCATATACTCACTGTCTAACTGGCAAAGCAATGCATCTAAAAATTTCCGTCGTTCTTTGCTTTCACCCGTTATCAGTTCGGCATCATCAGGGGCAATGACAACGCAGGGATAGCGACCGATATGTTGTGAGAATTTCTCATAGATACCATCATTCACCCAAAATTCTTTCCGGCCTGTTTCCCGGAGAATGCAAACCGCTTTTTCCTCCCGATAGCTATCGGGATTGTCGTTCAACGAAACGGCTGCTTCGATCCTGAAGCCGGTATTACCATGCTGCACGTTGGTGCCATCCAGTCTTGTAAAATAGCTTTTGGTAAAACAGAGATAATGGATGGCATCCAGCAGGTTGGTCTTGCCAACTCCATTCTTGCCACAAATGCCAATGATCCGTTCTTTAAAATCAAAAGAACGATTGCTGTAGTTTTTGAACTGAACCAGTGATATGTGTTGAAGACGAAGCATTAAGAGCTGCAAGTTAACCGCTGAGGCGCAAAGGCGTTGAGGCTGGTAATAAAAACTCTGCGCCTCCCATCTCTGCGGTTATTTTTTGCTGAGTAGCGATATACAGTACAAGTGTGCGACGCAAGGGACGATGATCAGGGCCAGAACCCTGATTACCCACTCAAAATCACTGCTTTAAAATTGCTTTCTTTCCCTTATTTTTGCGGCTCAATTTTTTGACCGGTGGCGACCAAATTTTCGAAAGAAACATACTTGTATTGGTACGAATTAATGCAGCTGATCCGGCAGTTTGAACTGATGGCGGAAGAGAAATATAAGATGGAGGGAAAGATCCGGGGTTTCTTTCATGCTTATATCGGCCAGGAGGCTATCGCGGCTGGTTGCATGACAGGCACCCGCCCTGAAGACCTGTTTATAACTGCTTACCGCGATCATGGCCTGGCTATTGCCAAAGGCGTGTCGGTAAACGGTTGCATGGCCGAATTGTATGGTAAGTCTACCGGTTGTGCCAAAGGAAAAGGTGGAAGCATGCACTTTTTTGGAAAGGATGTGAATTTTTATGGTGGGCATGGTATAGTTGGTGCACAGATCGGGACAGGAGCGGGGTTGGCATTTGCTGAACAATATCGTGATACCGATAATATCGTTTTATGTTTCTTTGGTGATGGCGCTGCAAGACAGGGAATGTTGCATGAAGTATTTAACCTGGCTATGCTGTGGAAATTACCGGTGATCTTTATTTGCGAGAATAATAATTATGCGATGGGTACTTCGGTAGAACGTACTTCCAACGTAATTGATATTTATAAACTGGCGGATTCTTACGAAATGCCTGCGGATACGATCGACGGCATGAGTGCAGAATCGGTACATGATGGTGTAAGCAGGGCGGTGAAAAGAGCAAGAGAAAAAGGCGGCCCCACTTTACTGGAAATAAAAACCTACCGGTACAAAGGACACTCCATCAGTGATCCGCAGAAGTACAGGACCAAGGAAGAGGTGGATGAATATAAGAGCCAGGACCCGATACAGCAGGTGTTGCAAACGATCATGGATAATAAGTTTGCCACACAGGAAGAGATCGATGTTATCAATAAAAGAGTGGATGATATGGTGACAGGCTCGGTGAAATTTGCCGAGGAAAGCCCGATACCAGATGACAATGAAATGCTGAAAGATGTGTATGTGGACCAGAATTACCCGTTTATTGTAGACTAATGTGAAAATGTGGAGATGTGAAAATGTGTAAATGAAAAATACAAGAACCTGGCTAACAGCTAATGGCTAAAAGCTTAAACAAATAATACTTACAAACAAGTAATAATTATGGCAGACAAGAAACAAGTGCAGGATACAGATCACGACGCAGCGGTGGTTGCAAAGGCAAAGGACTTCTGGGCAAAGTATAACAAACCCGTGACGATCGTTTGCACCGTCATCATTTTAGTCCTTGGCGGATTTTATATTTACAAGAACTATTTTAAAAATCCGAAAGAATTAAAAGCTGCTGAAGCTATGTTCAAGGCAGAAGAATATTACCGTATTGATTCGGTGAACCAGGCTTTAAATGGCGACGGTCAGTATGATGGTTTCCTGAGGATCATCAAAAAGTATGGTGGCACGGATGCAGCCAAGCTGGCCAATTTTTATACCGGGAGTTGCTATCTCAAACTGAATCAAAATGAGAACGCCGTGAAGTACCTGAAAAAATTCAGCACTTCTTCAAAACCATTGCAGGCAAGAACGTATAAACTACTGGGCGATGCATATGCAGACCTCGGCAAAAATGCTGATGCGCTGGAATATTATAAAAAAGCAGCCCATCATTTTGAAAAAGATGAGACCGGTTCGGCTGAAGCTCTCTTTATGGCTGCCTACTTCGCCGACAGGGTGATGAAGAATTCAAAGGAAGCAATAGCGCTTTATAAAGAGATAAAGGAGAAATTCCCGAAAACAGAGCATGCCAGGGACGCCGATAATTACCTGGCTCAACTCGGAGTTTACACTACAGAAAACTAATTATGGCTGACGTTACTAACAGCAAATTATTAGATACAGGTACAGGCATTCTGAAAAAGGATGCCTGTATTGTTTTGGTAAAAACTGAATGGAATACTGCTATTGTTGATGAACTCGAAAAAGGCTGTATATCAGAACTGCAGAAACATCATGTAAAAAAGATCATCAGCATCACTGTTCCCGGAGCATTTGAAATTCCTTTTGGCATAAAAAGTTACTGGGAAAATAAAGGAAACCTGCCTGCCGGCAGGCAGGGAAAGAAACGGCCGGATGCTTTTATTGCATTAGGCTGTATTATCCGTGGCGATACACCGCATTTTGATTATATCTGCAAAGCAGTGACTGAAGGTGTTGTTCAATTGAACCTGAGTTTGCCTGTCCCGGTAATTTTTGGAGTGCTGACCGTTGAAAATGAAATCCAGGCTAAGGAAAGGATTGGTGGCAAACAAGGACATAAAGGAGAGGAGGCTGCGGTTGCTTGTCTTAAGATGATTGAATTGAATAATAAAATAAGGAATAAGAAATAAGAAATGAGAAAGGAAACGTTGCGATAGAAACTGATCTCCCTTAATTAAACATTGAGTATAAAAAAATGAATGAGATGCTTAAAAAGGTACGAACGACTTTCTTATTCCTTATTCCTTATTTCTAATTCCCGTTTATGAATGTGCAACTCTTCATACCATGTTTTGTTGATCAGCTTTACCCGGATACGGCATTTAATATGATCAAAGTGCTGGAGAAGGCCGGTTGCACGGTAAGTTATAACACAGCACAAACCTGTTGCGGTCAACCAGCTTTTAATGCAGGTTTCTGGGATGAGGCCAAATCCATTTGCACAAAATTCATCAAAGACTTTAGCAGCAATGATTGTATTGTAGCCCCGAGTGCAAGTTGTGTTGGGTTTATAAGAAATTATTACAGCAAGTTGTTTGAGAATTCATCTTTGCATCATGAAGTGACAGATATTGGAAAAAGATGTTTTGAATTCTCCGAATTCATGCTGAATATCCTGAAAGTGGAAGATGTGGGAGCCGTGTTAAAAGGTAAGGCGACTTATCATGATAGTTGTGCCGGCCTGAGAGAATGTAAAATAAAACAAGAGCCGAGGAAATTGTTGTCACATGTCAAAGGACTTGAGCTGACCGAAATGAATGATGTGGAAACATGCTGCGGTTTCGGCGGAACCTTTGCTGTAAAATTTGAAGCCATTTCTATTGCAATGGGAGAACAGAAAGTAGAGAATGCTTTAGCCACCGGCGCCGATTATCTTATTTCTACTGATATATCCTGCCTGATGCATTTGCAGGGATATATCAATCATAAAGGATATAAGTTGAAGACACTTCATTTAGCAGATGTATTGGCTTCTGGTTACTAGTTACTAGTTGCTGGTGCTCAAACACGAAGAGTATTTTCGATCTTTGACGAACCAGTAACCAGTAACCAGCAACCAGAGACTAGAGACCGGTAAAATAATCATACCCCTTCACATCAGCCCAGTAATCAGGAGTCTTTTTATTATCAAAATACATATAGCCGATCCTCTTCAGACTTTTTACACCATATTTTACCGGGATAATTAAACGCAACGGAAATCCCTGGTCCATGGGGAGTGGCTTACCATTTAATTCATAACATAATAATGTTTGCGGATGTAAAGCGCTGGGCATATCAATGCCGACGTAATATTCTTTGTCGGGTGTAGCGAGGCCCAGGTATTTCATCGCTGCTTCTTCATTCAATCCATAAGCCTTCATGAACTCTGAGAATTTTACACCGCCCCAGTAAGTGATCTGGCTCCAGCCCTCAATACATTTAAAATTAAAAACGATCTCTGTCTTCGGTAATTTTTTAATATCGTCCAGGTTTAATTTTAATGTATCGCCTTTTGACCTGATAACATTCATCACCCATGTAGCCGGATCAAAAGAAGTTTTTAACCCAAGATCGCCATTTATCCTGGCCGGGTTTGCCGCCCTTGATTTTGGATATTCTTTTGCAAGATGTTTATCAGATAACCAGCCGCTGAAAATTGATTCATTCGTGTTCAGTACTTTCCGTAACGTAGAATTTGTTCTTCCTGAATTGGAAGGCTGATGCCGCAACCATCTCCAGCCCCAAATAGCAGCTCCGGCAAAAACAAAAAAGAAAAAGAATGAAACAAATGTCTTTTTCATGATAAGCTGGTCGGTATTCAGCTTTGAGTTTTTGGAAAAAATGGTTTTAAAGAAGTTTGCCATAATATTTTTATTTTATTGGCTCATCTGCCGGTTCTTCATCTTTTATTTTCTTTACTTCAAAGCCGCTTATCATCGCACGGAAATTATTCCAGCCGGCACGGATGACCTGGAAAATATGAATGAGAAAAAATAAAACATACCCGATCGTCAATGCAAAATGAAGGATGCGGGCCATTTTGTAACCACCCAGGATCGTACAAAGCCATTCTAACTGTACAGGCTTGTAAATAGCGAGCCCGGTCAATATGGAACCAATACCCATTACAATAATGGCAGTATAAGCAACACGCTGTGCCGCATTATATTTTCCAACGATCGGCGGAGCCGTTTTGCGGATATGGAGATCATGTAATAAAACCTGCCATGCCTGCTTAAATGAATTTTTCTTTGGAACAAGATCCCTCCATTCGCCGGAGATTATTGTATATAACACATAAGCAATGCCATTTAAAAAGAACAGCCACATAAACATAAAATGATAAGCCATTCCTTCTGAGAGACGGTAAGGAACATTCAGCGCTTTGTAAAACGAATCAGGGAAAAATTTCAATAGGGTAGTGCTGCCAAATCCTATTTTATAAACATCATTAGCCCAATAGATCAGTAAACCGCTCCAGATCATAATGCCAAGCACCGGAAAATTGATCCAGTGAAACCAGCGGATGGCTAATGGATGTTTTTTGACAATTTTTTTCATGTATTGTAACAGGTTCTTGCAATAAGAAAGGTAAACAAAAATAAAATGACACATGATGCAGGCGTCTGACTGCTATTAAAGTCATTTAATTTAATAAAGCCATTACCAGCGGTCTGACGCATAAAGACTCCGGGTCTTAATTGAATAAAACCCGGAGCCTGCTTAAACGGCAAATTATTTTGGAAGCACTACATGATCGATCACATGTATCACCCCGTTGCTTTGATAGACATTGCTGATAGTTATTGAAGCCATGCCGCCATTCTCATCTTTCAACCAGTACTTTCCTGATTTTTTCATGACCCACAGTTTGCCGCCGGCAACAGTTGTTAATTCAGCTGTTCCGTTTCCTTTTTTGATCCATTCGTCCAATTCCTTTGTACCCAATTTACCGGCTACAACATGATAAGTAAGGATGCCTGTAAGTTTGGCTTTGTTCCCGGGCATAAGCAATGTTTCTACAGTTCCCTTGGGAAGCATATCAAATGCTGCATTGATAGGAGCGAATACGGTAAACGGGCCTGCAGTTTGCAAAGTTTCCACCAGCCCGGCTGCTTTTACAGCGGCCACGAGGGTTGTGTGGTCTTTGGAATTAACGGCATTCTCCACGATGTTTTTGGAAGGGAACATGGCGGCGCCGCCCACTTCCACCGTTTTTTCATTCATCATGTTCTGTCCGAAAGAGACATTAAAGACTAATGTTGCTGCGAGCATCAGCCCGGTTGATTTAAGCGATTTCATACTTTTGATTTTAATTTTTAAAATTTGTAGTGAAAGAAACAGATACGGCAGCCGAAAAACATTTGGATTGCCAAAAGAGATCTTTTTTATTTCACATATCTTTAAATTTGATCCCGATAGCTATCGGGACTGTAATTAAACTTTTTTCGTATGGCATACTGGCTGGTGAAATCGGAACCCACTGCGTACAGTTGGGACCAACTCGTAACAGACAAGCAAACCTGCTGGAGCGGCGTCAGGAATTACGCTGCACGTCTCCATCTCCGTAATATGAAAAAAGGAGATGAGGTCTTCTTTTATCACAGCAATGAAGGAACAGATATTGTTGGCATTGCCAAAGTGGTAAAAGAAGCTTACCAGGATCCCACAACCACTGACGATAAGTGGGTTGCTGTTGATCTGAAACCGCAGAAAAAATTAAAGAACCCCGTTACATTAGACACGATCAAAAAAGATAAGCGCCTTGCTTCAATGGCGTTGGTCCGGATCGGCCGCTTATCTGTTCAGCCGGTTAGTGATGCGGAGTGGAAAGTGGTGATGGAGTTGGCAGGGGAGAAATAAGGAATAAGAAATAAAGAATAAGGAATTAGAAAGTGAGTCCCATATTGAATATTCAACATTCACCATTAACTATTCACTTTAACAGTTCGGAAAGGTTACTTTTTTATGCATTGAAGAATCAATCCCTGATTCTCTATTCACCATTTAAAAAAGTATAACCATGAACAAGCTATTCATCGGGCTGCTCATTGTAGCGGCCGGGGCAGGAACTTTCTTTTTACTCCGTAAGAAAAACAACACAACAACCACCAACGACATTAAGAAAGAATGGATCGTTGGAAAATGGAAAGCAGATGCCGGTAAAGATTCTGCTTTCAGGAGTTACAACTATGATTTTCTCAAAGATGGTAACGTTATAAGGTCTCTCAATGATTCTGCCAAAGCCGACACTTCACATTATGAATGGAACAAGAAAAATGAATTGATCTGGAAAAAGAATGCCGGCGATTCAACCGGAAGAATCTTCTCTGTTCTGAAACTGACGCAGGATAGCCTGCAGGTACAATCAAAAGACAGTACTACTATTCTATTCACCAAACTGAAATGATAAAACGCGACTGTGAAAAGTAATTTCAACACAGAGATACAGAGTAACAGAGAAACACAGAGGGCGGCTTTCTATTGTGTGTTTCTCTGTGAAACTCAAAACACTCTGTTACTCTGTGTTTAATTTTCTCTTTTTTGATACAGTATTATTTCTTTTATGCAAAAACAAAAGTTCTGCATCTCATAATTCGAAACTCAAAAATTTATAGTCATGAAAATCAAAATCGCTGTATTTGCAGCAGCCATGCTGTGCTTTGCTGTTGCCTGTGATCAAAAAACAAGTAGCTCAGATAAGAGGGCAGGCACTCTAAATCGAAAAATAGAAGTGCAAGCTCCTCCGCCAGCTTCGAAAACCGATAGCCAGCGGGATATGTCGATCACAACCCTAAACCAGGAGAGAACAGCAGATCAAAATGCAGCAAAGCCGCCTCCAGTAGAAGCAATTGACGATGGCAAAATGGTTGTTGAAGAAAAAGAAAATTTCAACACGGAAGATTATGACAATATCGTTGAAAACAAATTCCTCGCTGCCACACAAAATCCTTTATCCACTTTCTCTATTGATGTGGATGAAGCTGCTTACAGCAATGTAAGGAGATACCTGGAGAACGGTTCTATGCCACCGGCCGGTGCAGTTCGGATAGAAGAAATGATCAACTACTTTGATTATACTTATCCCAAACCTGATAACGGCGATCCCTTTACGGTAAATACAGAGATTTCTGATTGTCCCTGGAATTCCCAGCACAAATTGGTGCATATCGGTTTGCAGGGAAAAGAAATCCCGGTTGACAACCTCCCTGCCTCCAATATGGTTTTCTTAGTGGATGTATCTGGCTCTATGGATGAACCCAATAAATTGCCATTGGTGCAGGCATCCATGAATATGCTGGTTGACCAGTTAAGGGAAAAGGATAAGGTAGCAATCGTTGTTTATGCCGGAAGTGCAGGCCTTGTATTGCCTTCAACAAACGGAAGCAATAAAATGAAAATAAAAGAAGCCATTGATCATTTGCAGGCAGGTGGTTCCACTGCTGGTGGTGAAGGAATTCAACTCGCTTACAAAACGGCGAGAGAGAATTTTATAAAGGACGGGAACAACAGGATCATTCTTGCCACTGATGGCGACTTTAATGTTGGTCCCAGCAGCGATGATGAATTGGTAAGAATGGTAGAGAAAGAAAGAAAAAGCGGCGTCTTCCTTTCCGTGCTGGGTTATGGGATGGGTAATTACAAAGACAATAAAATGCAGCAGCTTGCTGACAAAGGCAACGGCAATCATTCATATATTGACAATATCAATGAAGCAAGAAAAGTACTGGTGAGTGAATTTGGCAGCACTTTGTTCACGATTGCCAAAGACGTAAAGATCCAGATCGAATTCAATCCTGCAAAGGTCCAGGCCTATCGTTTGGTTGGATATGAGAACCGCATGTTAGCATCAGAGGATTTTAATGATGATGCTAAAGATGCCGGTGAATTGGGAAGCGGACATACGGTAACAGCCTTATATGAAGTAATACCGGTGGGAGTGAAGGATGATTTCACAAAATCCGTTGACCCGCTGAAATACCAACGCAATGACAAAAAAATTGTGAGCAGCAATACAAATGAAATAATGACCATCAAGCTCCGCTATAAGAAACCCGATGAGGATGTAAGCAAACTTATTACTCATTCAGTGATCGATACTCATACTGAATTAGGGAATACATCCAATAATTTCCGTTTCTCAGCGGCAGTAGCAGAATTTGGTTTATTGCTGAGAAGTTCAGAGTATAAACAACAGTCCACCTATAACCAGGTCATCAGCCTGGCAAAAGCTGCGAAAGGGAATGATGATAACGGCTACAGGGCTGAGTTCATCAAATTAGTGCAGGCAGCCACCTCATTAGCGAAGAACTAAGCATGTAAATAGTTTTTCGTTAAAGTTGAGTAAGTTAAACAAATCTCTGAATCAGGATTTATTTACTGGCAAAAGCAGTTTATAATCTTGCCTGAAGATTTGTTTTTCTTAAGTTTCCCAAAAATATTATACTTGTAATAATAAGAAGGAGATAGCGTAAGGGGATATATATACCGGTATTCTCCTTCTATTTTGCTTTCAGCATACCTGGACTCTAACTGCCAAATGCCTTTTTGTGTTTTAAATCGTGTTGATAGCGACATGCCATACTTTTGCCTGTCATTACGGATAGAAATATAAGAGAAGCGGTTGTGCTTGTATGAGTAGACAATGTTGGCTTCATTTGAATAATTACTTTCAGATATATTCCATCTCCATCCTTTTTTCTCCCGGGAGATTATTATTTCAAAATCCTTACCGGCAGATGAAAAAAATATTGTATCATTAAAACTTCCTTTATGGTAAGGCCTGAAGGAGAATGAAAGCCCTCCGAAGTTTATATCCACTTTCCTGATAGTATCCATTTCCCGGGTTTCATCTCCATACCGCAGGCTAACAGAATTTGGTTTTAGCTGTAAATAAACCGGCATATTGGCCGATTCACTACCAGGTTTTATTTCAAAGAGTTTTTCTCTTTCAAAATATGAAACATCCGATCGTAAAAAATTTATACTGTTTATTCGGTTTTTTATAATATCAACTTTATATACACCATCATTATAACACGTCAATTGCTTTTTATTATTATGGCAAATGGCCGGGTATTTAAGGGTTGGGTATTTATTAAACAGATCTTTTGGCTTAATTATTACAGGAGCCATTTTAAAGGTTCTGCCGCCAAATTCTACTCTAATATCCTCAATAGTTGAAAAAGATTCCAGCTCCAGGTTTTTTAAATCGAACTGTTTTAGGTGGGGAGTAATACTATCGCCTGAAATAACATATTCATAAATCATATTACCCTGGTCAACAGTAAATCGAAAGCTAATCAAATGAAAAGACGTGTCAGATAATTCAATTTTAAACCCCTTTCTTAAATAATCAATATCAATATCCGATTGGTCTTTATATCCTTTTACGTAGGCAGAAATATCCTTATTGTTTCCAGTCTGGCCAAAACAAGTAAAGGAACAACTGAAGATGACAACAACAAGGAATAATTTCATACCAAATATGAACGTATTAAATTAATTTTAATTATGCCAAAAAAGAAATTGGTCGTTCTCACCGGCGCGGGCATCAGTGCAGAAAGCGGGTTAAAAACATTTCGTGACAGCGATGGGTTATGGGAGGGATATGATGTAACCGAAGTAGCCACGCCAGGAGGATGGAGAAAGAATCCGCAATTGGTTTTGGACTTCTATAATCAGCGCCGCAAAAATGTGGCGGAAGCGAACCCCAATGCGGCCCATTTAGGTCTTGCTGAATTGGAAAAATATTTTGATGTTACGATCATCACACAAAATATTGACGATCTCCATGAAAGAGCCGGTTCAAGCAATGTCCTTCACCTGCATGGTGAAATATTTAAAATGCGGAGCGAAAGGGATGAAACGATAATCACAGAAATAAGAGGTGATATAAAACTTGGGGATATTGCTGAAGACGGTGCACAGTTCCGTCCGTATATTGTTTGGTTTGAAGAACCGGTTCCAAAAATGGAAGAAGCAGTACCTGTTGTGTACAGTGCTGATATTTTTGTGGTCGTTGGGACCTCATTGGTAGTTTATCCCGCTGCAGGATTGGTCAACTATGTTGAATTAGAAACACCAAAATTTATCGTTGATAAAAAAATTCCCTATACATCAGCCATGCAAAACCTGACCCTGATCGAAAAACCAGCAACAGAAGGAGTGAGGGAGCTGATCGGTCTGCTTAAACAGTTTTGATCTCTTCATGGAATTTGATCCCATTTTCTTCCAGTTCTTTCAATACCGGCTGATAAATTTCTTTGGCCGTAGGAATATGAAGACCGGTCAATTTAATTTTTCCATTTAAAATATGTTTGGCAGCAATACCAAGAGGCAAGCCAACGGTCTTTGCCATCGCTGTCCTTAAACTATTTTCCCCTTTCACCACCAATGAACTTCTTACCTGCCTGCCGGTAGGCATGGCTTCCGATCGCTGACCGCCGACCTCATACTCCAATTCATGCAACATCACGATCATATCCTTATCATAGGGGCGGAGGGCCAGTTTCCTTTCTACGGCGAACTGTAAAATATCTGCGGGACTGCAGAACCCTTTATTCACCAATGTATCATGGTCATCCAGCCCGAGAAAGAAAAGTTGTTTTAGCGTAAGGTTGGCTTCATGCATTTTTTGAGCCACTACTGCAGCCGCTGTATTCTTTACATCATCCACTTCGATCTCTGCAATATTTCCTTTCTCATCTGCTGTCATGAACGCTTCAGGGATCTTTTCACCTTCTTCGTTGGCTTCGTTCTCTGCATCCATTAATTTCATCAGGTTTTCCATCAGGTTCTTGGTCTCGGCAAAGCGGTCTGATAATTTTTGATTCAGCCATTCGCTAAAACCATTTTTATCCATATGTTCTTTAAATGCTTCCTGCAAAGTTTTACCATCCGTTTCATATTGAGCTGTTTCATCGGTGAGCTTCAGATCGATCACATTTTTCCATCCATACATAAAATCAGGATGCCTGAGGGTGGTACGGATAAAAGTCCTTGTACCCTCTAAACCATAAAGCGGGGTATAACTCAATGAATCGCGGTTGGGATACCAGCAGAGAAAACCAATATCGGGGATCTCAACTATTCTGTCGGCTACAAACAATTCTTCGTAAAGCATTTTCTTTTCTTTCCCATCTTCCCTGAAATAGGCTCCCGATTTTCCGGCCATAATGATATTGCGGGGATTCCAGCTTATTTTATAATGCCAGGGATTGTCATCGCTTTCCGGTGCCACTAATCCGCCGCAATGCGATCTGAATAAAGTGATATGTCCGTCTTTCTCATGAATCTCATCGATGATCTTCATGGCACTCATATGATCGATCCCCGGATCCAATCCCATTTCACAGAGAAATAAAAGTTTATTCTTCTCGATCTCAGGTTGTAGTTTTTTGATATCATCATCTGTATAAGAAGCGGTCAAAAGGTTTTTATGATGCTTTACACAATCCTTTGCCACTTCAATATGCAAAGAAGGAGGAAGCAGGGAAATAACAATATCAGCCAACCGTAGATACTTTGACCTTTCTTCATTATCATTAATATCAAAGGAGACAGCAGTGGCCTGCGTGGAATTCCCGATCTTGGATTGTGCCAGTTTCAGGTCGGTGTCAACCACTATTATTTTCCAGTTTTCAGAAATGGCATTTTCCACTAAATAATCAATTAAAACCGTAGCTGATTTGCCGGCGCCAAATAAAAGGATCGTCTTCATAATAAAGCCTTGTTAAAGAGCCGGAAAATTAGGACGAAAAGGCCAGAATTCACAAGGAAAAAATCAGCCAAAGACTACTTTTTTTTAAGTTGTTAAGTAATCCCCAACCGTGGAAAAAATAGCCCAAAAAACAGCCTTTTTTGTCAGGTTTTCAGCATTGGAAAAGTTAGATTTGCTGACCAAAAAAATGGGTCATTTTCGGTCCCTGACCAATAACGAATTCAATTAAAAGTAAGAAGGAAAAACACAGATGGAAGAGAACTTTGAGCCACTCGAAACCAGCGACAGTAACCGGATAATTCCCGTTAACATTGAGGAGCAGATGAAGACAGCCTACATTGATTATTCGATGTCGGTGATCGTTGGCCGTGCACTGCCTGATGTAAGAGATGGACTGAAACCTGTTCACCGCCGTGTATTATATGCGATGAATGAACTGGGACTTCATTTCAACAAACCTTATAAAAAATCAGCCCGTATTGTCGGTGAGGTATTGGGTAAATACCATCCGCACGGAGATACATCTGTATATGATGCGATGGTTCGTATGGCCCAGGAGTGGAGTATGCGGTATACCATGGTTGACGGCCAGGGAAATTTTGGCAACCAGGATGGTGATGGCCCGGCAGCGATGCGATATACAGAAGCAAGATTGGAAAAGTTGGCCGAGCATATGCTGGATGATATCGAAAAAGATACTGTTGACTTCCAACTAAACTTTGATGATTCAGAAACAGAACCATCCGTTCTTCCTACCAGGGTTCCGCAATTGCTGATAAATGGTTCCAGTGGAATTGCTGTTGGTATGGCCACGAACATGATGCCGCATAATCTCAGTGAAGTGATCGATGGATGTATTGCTTTCATTGAGAATAGAAATATCACTATTGAAGAACTAATGCAACATGTGAAAGCCCCTGATTTTCCGACCGGCGGAATTATTTATGGAATGGAAGGAGTGAAGGCCGCCATGCATTTTGGTCGTGGTAAAGTAGTGGTAAGAGGGAAACTAACTGTAGAAGCAAAAGCCAGCGGACGGGAACAGATCATCATCAGCGAAGTGCCATACCAGGTAAACCGGGATGCACTTACCAACCGGATCGGTGAACTGGTGAATGAGAAGATAATAGAAGGAATATCTCATGTTAATAACGAATCAAATAATAAAGAAGGCACAAGGCTGGTCATTGATCTGAAAAAAGATGCCATTGCCAATGTGATCATCAACCAGATCTATAAACTAACCGACCTGCAGACCTCTTATGGTATCAACAATGTTACCATTGTAAAAGGAAGACCAAAAACGCTGAACCTAAAAGAACTGATCAGCGAATTTGTGGAATTCCGTCATGATGTAGTTGTCAGGAGAACGCAATTTGAATTAAGAGAAGCGGAGAAAAGAGCTCATATCTTAAAAGGCTATCTCATTGCATTGGATCATCTCGATGAAGTAATTGCTTTGATAAGAAGTTCCGCTACACCGGATATTGCCAAAGATAATTTGGTGAATGCCGGATGGGGACTGGATGAGATCCAGGCCAAAGCCATACTGGAACTCCGTTTACAACGGCTTACCGGCATGGAAAGAGACAAGATCAAAGAAGAATTTGACGAACTGATGAAACTGATCGCTTACCTGAACGATCTGCTTTCTAATGAAGAAAAACGATTTGATGTTATCAAAAAAGAACTTCTAGAAATAAAAGAAAAATTCGGCGACGCCAGAAGAACTGAGATCACTTATCTTGATGATGAAGTAAAGATCAAAGACCTCATCAAAGAAGAGGATGTTGTTATTACCATTTCACATCTTGGATATATCAAACGTACACCGGCCGATGAGTATCGTCAGCAGCGCAGGGGCGGCAGGGGAGTGATGGGTGGAAAAACAAGGGAAGAAGATTATATTGAGCATCTGTTTGTAGCTTCCACACACCACACGATGCTGTTCTTTACTGAGAAAGGAAGAGTATATTGGCTGAATATTTGGGAGATACCGGAAGGAGAGAAGACCGGCAAAGGAAGGGCTATTCAAAACCTGGTACAGTTGCCCCCGGATGATAAAGTGAGGGCCGTACTGGATGTTAAAGATCTGAAAGACGAAGATTTTGTGAAATCTCATAATATTGTTCTTTGTACCCGTAAGGGAATTATCAAGAAAACAGAGTTGGAAGAATTCAGTCGTCCACGTTTAACCGGCGTGAATGCGATAAATATTACTGAAGGCGATGAATTGCTTGAAGCAAAAATGACGGATGGAACCTGTGAGATCATGATGGCAGTAAAAAGCGGCCGGGCAATCCGTTTCTCCGAAGAAAAAGTAAGAGCAACAGGACGTGGCGCCATTGGCGTAGCCGGTATAGAAGCAGATGAACCGGGAGAAGAAGTAGTAGGCATGATATGTGTAAGCCAGGAAGAAAAAGCATCAAGGACAGTACTGGTGGTAAGTGAACAGGGATTTGGAAAAAGAACAGCCGTGGATGAATACCGGTTCACTAATCGTGGCGGAAAAGGAGTAAAAACAATTAATATAACTGAAAAAACAGGAAGCCTTGTTGGTATCTTAGCCGTAGCAGAAACTGAGGACCTGATGATAACCTGTAAAAGTGGTGTTACTATCCGCATGCCGGTAAGTGGTATCAGTGAACAGGGCAGGGCCACGCAGGGAGTCAAACTGATCCGGCTGGATGAAGGCGATGAAATTGCCGCGATCACGAGGATCGAGGACCAGGGACAAAATGGAAATGCTGAAAACGGTTCAAATGGAGATCATTTAAATGGAAATAGTAACGCAACCGGTTCGGATGAAAATCCATCTACAGGGGGCAGTACAGAATAATCAGTAATTTAAAATCAAAAAATACAGATGAAAAAAATTCTTTTATTCCTATCAGTCTGGCTGGTTGGTTTTGTGGCTGATGCCCAGACCTATGAGTCAATAAAAACCCTGGTCATGCTCACCAAGTATAAAGATGCCAAGGAATCTCTTGACAAAGCAATGGGTACTGCCAAATTTACCAGCAAACCTGAAGCTTATATACTAAAAACCACCATTTACTCTACATTAGCAATGGATGAGACTGTAAAGAACACAGCAGCAGGCGACCAGTTGACTGATGAAGGAGATGCAGCATTTAAAAAATTTAAGGAAATGGATCCATCGATGACTTTGGTCGGGGATCTTGTCTATCAAAACGGCCCGATCAATCTTTATTCCAGTTATTACACATCGGGCTATACTGATTATAATGCAAAAAAATGGGATGCTGCTTTTAACAAGTTAAAGAAAGCGGTATTTTATTCTGACCTGCTGATAGAGAGAAAATTGCTGAACGCAGCTGTGGACACCAATGTATTGATCCTTGCAGGAATTACTGCAGAGAAAAGCAATCATAAAGAAGAAGCTGCCGGATATTATAGCCGTCTTGCTGATAACAGGATCACAGGAGATGGATTTGAAAGTGTGTATCGTTTCCTGGTAGGTTATTATTTTGGAAAAAAAGATTATAATTCTTTTGAAAAATATAAAGCCATTGGTAAAGAGGTGTACCCGAAAAGTGAATTCTTCACTTTCGATAAAATCGATTTCGCGGTTGGACTGGAAACAACCCTTGCCGGCAAAATAAAAGCAGTGGAAGAAGTGCTGGTTACAGATGCCAATAATTATAAAGCCAATGAATGGATGGGAGAAATAATTTACAGGGCTTTTTACCCGCTCAAAGATGATGTGCCTGAAGCTTTCGATACAGCGGCTATGGAACTTAAAATGATCAATGCCTTTAATAAAGCAGCCTATACGCAGCCTGATTCAATAGATGCTTTTTTATTTTTAGGTGATCATTTTTATAACAAATCTGAGAAGATCAATGAAAAAAGATCGGCCCATGCAGTCGATATAAAACAAAGGACAAAGCCCGGTACCATGGCTTCAAAAGAAGATATTGCAAAAAGAGATCTGCTGGACAAACAATACGGTGAGGCTCTTGAAACCGAAAGAGTCCCTTATGAAAAGGCCGCGACGATTTTTGCTTCGAAAACTACGCTTAGCATAAGAGAAAAAGCACAGTACAGGAACCTGGCAGGAAAAATTGCAGATGTATATACATTTAAAAAGATACAGGCAAAAGGAAAACCTGCTGATGTAGCTAAATACGAAGCAGAGGAGAAGAAGTGGAATGAAAGATATGAGTCAATAAAATAATTGGTCCTAAGGGAAAGTCACTTAATTGTGGCTTTTCTTATGAAACAGATACTTAACATAACAGTTGGTTATGTTGAATAGCTTCCAATAACGGGGTTGCCTATACGATTTTTGCGCACTTAAAATCCAATTTACTCAACAGCAAAAATCGTATAGGCAACCCCGGCAGCCAACTCACTGAAGCTATTTACATAACCTATATTATGTTACTTAGGTTGGCCGTCGGGCGGCGAAATTTTGTAAGTTTGTTTCAATACAAAATTTTATGTAGCGTTGGCAAGTCGACTGGGCTTGTGAGTGGGCAGGGGGAAGAAAAAAATATTAAGGGCGTATTTAACACGAGGCGAGAGCCGAGTTCTAAGAAAGTCAATCCTTTCCGTCGGTTTCTTTACCGAATAGGTCTTTTAAAGAAGCGAAGTTTTGAAATAGTTCTTCATACACCTTCTGACGATGAAACGCAGTGGTTTCATCGAACAATTTCCTAAGCTCATCTCTGGTATTTGGTGTAATATTTGAAAGGTGGTCTATTATAAATTGTTCTGTTGCTCTCTGTCTGGCGGCCATACGAATCAATAGATAGAATAATGCGCTTTCAAAATCTTTTTGTTCAATCTCAAACTTTTCCATCCATTTAAGATACGTCAAACTCAGACTACTTTTGTACTCTCCCTGAAGCCCAGCCATATTTTTTTCTTATCCTGTGTATTGGCTGTGTGCCTATTTAACATAACATAAATTATAGGAAACCTAATGTATGATATTATGATAAATGAGTATTGCCGGAATTCCCGGCCTGCTGTAGCTTGCATAGAAATTACCCGTTATGAAAAAGTTATTCAGCATTTACATTATCATTACATCCATTGTCTTCAGTTCCTGCCGCAGCAAAGACACAAAAACGGATGTATCGGATACTCTTCAAAAAAAACCTGTTGATACTGCTTCAGCTAATGTTCAGCCGGAAGAAAAACCAAAGCCAGGCGGCACAGCAAGGTCGATAGAACCGAACAGACCATCAGGTAATCCTGATAAGAATAAAATTCTCGCCAATATAGACAAGTATCTTGTTTCAACAGTTGCTTACCCGGACCCGGGCACTGTTGCTATTAAAAATACTTTACCCAATGTTACAGTGCAAAAAGCGATCATCGAAGTAACTATATTGAAAGCCGATGGCACTGAGGCAAGATTAGACTATTATATTGTAAATAATATTGAGCCCGGTGACAGCAAAACAGTAAAAATAGCAGGAGCTGCTGATGGTGTAACTGCCCGTTGTCATGTTGTGAAACTCAATAGCAATGAACTTACCGGCGGTGAAACGGTCATGGTGGGTATCAAGTATGTACCCCAATAATATGTTACAGCTTCGGGAAATAATATTGTCAGAACATTCCAAAGCCAACTGTACCCGGATCGTAAAATGGGTCGGCAGCAACCAGCAACGCTTCGATGAATTGTTCGGTCTCTTTTTAAATGATGAATACCGCGTAGTACAGCGTGCCGCCTGGCCATTGAGCTATGCGGTCATTGCCAACCCTCAACTGATACAAAAACATTATGGCAAACTTGTAAAGAACCTTAAGAAACCCGGTTTGCATGATGCTGTTAAACGCAATACGGTAAGATTGCTGCAGGATATCAGTATCCCGGAGAAATACCAGGGCGAGGTAATGAATATTTGTTTTGATTATATCATCTCCCCTGTCGAAAAGCCTGCTATAAAAGCATTTTCATTAACTGTGTTACAAAATTTATCCAAACAGTACCCGGAAATAAAACAGGAATTGAAAACAATCATTGAAGACCGCTGGGATCTTGAATCGACTGCATTTAAATCCCGGGCAAAGAAAATTCTCAAAGAACTTTAGACTTGTCTGCTGTTTTATCAAACTCCTTAAATATCAACCGCAGGTTCTGGTCATATGTTATATAATTGTATAACCAGTTGCAGAAAACAAAGAACCTGTTCTTCACTCCCAGTATCAGCATCAGGTGAAGACCCATCCAGATCATCCAGGCAAAGAAACCACCGAAATGGAATTTAGTCCCGAAAGCTTTCGGGATGGGAATATCAACCACAGCGAGGTTTCTTCCTACAGTTGCCATGGAGCCTTTGTCCCGGTATTCAAATTCATATTGTTTATCCGGGTTCGATCTTCTTTCGATCAGTTTAAAGTTGCCGGCCAGCATATCGGCCTGCTGCATCGCCACCGGCGCCACCTGCGGATGGCCGTTTGGATATTTTGGGGTTTCCATATATGCGAGGTCACCGATGGCATAAACATTATCATACCCGATCACCCGGCAATGCCTGTCTGTTTTTACCCGGTTTCCCCTGGCTATTAAACTATTATCAATACCACCTGGAATATTGCCTTTGATGCCGGCAGCCCATATTACCGTGGCAGTGCTGATATTGTTCCCGTAATATGGGCTGCCGGCATGCCCATCATATTCTTTCAGCATTGTATTGATAAGCACCTTCACTCCCAATCGTTCCAAATATTTTTTTGATTGCACGGAAGATTGATCACTCATAGCTGCTAATGTCTTCGCAGTTCCTTCTAACAAGTAGATATTCATTTTGGAGAAATCCAGTTCCGGGTAGTCTTTTGGTAATACATATTTTTTCATTTCAGCCAAAGCGCCAGCTAACTCCACTCCTGTTGGTCCGCCACCTACCACAACAATATCCATCAGTCGCTGTAATTCATTTTCATTGGTAACTGTCAGTGCCTTTTCAAAATTTTGCAGCAACCGGTAACGCAATTGCAAAGCTTCCACCGTTGACTTCATGGGGAAAGCATTATTTTCTATCGTTGTGTTTCCAAAAAAGTTGGTATCAGCACCCGTGGCCAGCACCAGTGCATCATAGCTGATCTCTTCGGCATCAGTAATGATCTTGTTTTCCCCCGGGATCACTTGCTTTAATTCAGCAAGCCTGATCCTTACATTCTTACTTTTCTGAAATACTTTCCGCAACGGAAAAGAAATATTACTGGCATCCAGCCCCGCCGTGGCTACCTGGTAAAACAAGGGCTGAAACTGGTGATAATTGAAACGGTCAATAAGGATAACTTCAAAACCCGGCTTATTATTGAGTTTGCGGGCCAGCCTGAGCCCGCCAAATCCTGCCCCGACGATAACGACTTTCATACAACCAATTTACGGTTCAAAGTTACACTGTTTTCAATATTTACTGAAAATTAGAAATAACCAAAATCAGCAGAAAGTTTCAATACAACATCCTTACCTTGATCGTCGCCTTCACTTCCCTGAGCAATTGTAAGGCATGGGCGGAAATGTTCTTGTCCACGTCCTGCACCACATAACCGATCTCATCGTTTGTTTTTAAATACTGTCCAAGAATATTGATCTTATGATTGGAAAGCTGTGTATTTATTTCAGACAATACGCCGGGCACATTGTTATGTATATGGAGGATACGATGGCCTCCCTCCTGCGGTGGTAATGCCAGCGCCGGTACGGTATGAGAACCAAAAGTGATCCCCGTTTCCAGGTAATTGAAAAGCTTTGCACTTACATCTTCACCAATATTCTCCTGCGCTTCTTCTGTGCTGCCCCCGATATGCGGAGTCAACAAAACATTCGGACAGCCCTGTAACGGAGTTTTAAAAGGATCACCCTGCTTTTCGGGCTCCCAGGGATACACATCCACGGCCGCACCGCCGATATGTCCCTCGAGAATAGCTGCTCTCAATGCTTCCAGATCAACCACCGTGCCCCTTGCAAAATTGATAATGATGGCGCCTTTTTTACAACACTTCAGTGTATTCTTATTGATCAAACTTTTTGTGTTTGAAGTTCCGGGAACATGCAGCGTCATCACATCCGACCTTTTGAGTAGTTCTTTGATCGATTTAACTTTCTCTGCATTACCCAGCGGCAATTTGACCGCTTCGTCAAAAAAAACAACTTTCATGCCCAGCGATTCCGCCATCACGCTGACCTGGCTCCCGATATTTCCATACCCGATAATACCCATGGTCTTACCCCGCAATTCAAAACTTCCCTTAGCTTCTTTCATCCAGAATCCTTCATGCGCCGCTTTATTTTTATCCGGTACTCTCCGGATAAGCATGATGGAAGCGCCGATCACCAATTCAGCAACTGATCTTGTATTGGAGTAAGGTGCATTGAATACCACTACCCCATTCTTTGTTGCCGCTTTGAGATCAACCTGGTTTACACCAATACAAAAACAACCGATGGCTTGTAACTTTTTTGCCGCATCAAGTATCTTCTTTGTGATCTGTGTTTTGGAACGGATACCAAGTATATGAACATCTTTTATAGCTTCAGCCAGCTGGTCTTCTGTCAATGCTTTGTTGATCCTTTCCACCTGGTCATAACCATGCTTGTGAAAATTCTTTACTGCCACATCACTGATATTCTCTAAAAAAAGTATTTTGATCTTTTCTTTGGGATAACTGGTCATGCTTGATTTTGTCATACTGCAAATATAACGTCCGCCTATTAACATTGGCATCCTGTTTGGGGAAAACTAAAGCAGCAGTGCTGAGAAGCCAACTTCTATTTTTGTTCGTAAACGAAATAACACCTGTTGAAGAAAATATTCTACTTTTTATTCCTCGCCATTCTATTCCAGGATTGTAATACTTCCGGGCAAAAAAAAGATGCTGATGATTCACTGCGCTACTATCCGCCTACTCCTGCGGTACTGAGCAAGCAGGAGTTTCGTCAACATTACCGTGAGTTAAGCGCTTTTTTTGACAGCAGTTTGCTGAAGAATGGATTTAACGGCAGTATCCTGGTTGCCCGGGATGGCGCTATTCTTTATGAAAAATACCAGGGTCTTGCTGATCTCCGCAAAAAAGACCTGCCTGCCGGCGAGGCAGGTCCGCTGACCGACAGCACTTCATTGCATATTGCATCCACCAGCAAACCGTTTACGGCAACTGCTATTCTCAGGTTGGTGCAGGAAGAAAAACTTTCATTAAATGATTCGGTGGCAAAATTTTTCCCGGATTTCCCCTATCCGGGTATTACCATCAAAATGCTGCTGAACCACCGGAGCGGTTTACCCAATTATCTTTATTTCATGTCGGATGGCGACTGGGATAAAAAGAAATATGCTCTTAACCAGGATGTACTGGATTATCTCATTGTTAAGAAGCCAAACAAAAGCTTCTCTCCCGATAAACGCTTCAATTATTGCAATACCAATTATGTATTATTGGCTTTAATTATTGAAAAGATCAGCGGCAATAGTTTCCCGGATTATATGCAGCAAAAATTTTTTGGGCCGATCGGGATGAATCATACTTATGTATTCACGCTGAAGGATACGTTGACCGCGACCCCTTCATTTACTAACAATGGCACTTATTGGAACTTTGATTTTTTAGATGGCACTTATGGCGATAAAAATATTTATACTACTCCACGGGACCTGCTGAAATGGGACCAGGCTTTATATACTGACCAGCTTATCAGCAAAGCTTTACTCGATTCAGCCTTTTCAGGTTATAGCAATGAAAGACCTTCGGTCCATAATTACGGTTTGGGCTGGCGCTTGCAATTCATGCCCAATGGGAAAAAAGTTGTGTACCATTTTGGCAAGTGGCATGGTTCTAATGCAGCATTCGCAAGGTTAACGGATGAAAAAGCGACTATCATCATCCTGGGTAATAAGTTTACAAGGAATATTTACAATGCAGCCCACTTCTGCTATGATATTTTCGGCAATTACCATCAGCGTCCGGCCAATGAAGATGAAGATATCGACAGTGTTTCAAATGATAAGAAAGCTGAGCTGCCCGGATTGAAAAAAAAGAAAACAAAGAAGTCTGTAAAGACAGTTTCAAAAACAAAACATTAAGTCATTCTTTTTCCAGAAAAAGTTTCTCAACTTTAAGGTGAAATGAAAATACTTTCAGCAGAAGAAATACGGCGTTGGGACCAATATACCATTCAACATGAACCCATCACTTCGCTCGACCTGATGGAAAGGGCGGCTGGTAAAGCTGCGGATTGGCTGGAAGAGAATGGATATGTTGAAAACACATTTTCCATTTTTTGCGGCAAAGGGAACAATGGTGGCGATGGTCTTGTCATTGCCAGGTTGCTGGCAGAAAAAAAATATCCTGTCACAGTAAATATCCTCGAATCGGGACATAAAGGCACAGAAGATTTTCAAACCAATTTGGCCCGTTTGCATCAGCATCCTGAAGTGGATATTCGTTTCATACAGACAGAAGACAATTTTCATGAACTGAAAAAAGATGAAGTGATCATTGATGCATTGTATGGTTCAGGGTTGAACCGTGGCGTCGATGGTATAACGGCAAAACTGGTTGATTTTATTAATCGGTCAGGATGCGAGGTTATTTCCATTGATTTACCCAGTGGTTTGTTTACCGACCGTTCATCAACCGGGAATACGATCATCAAAGCAAAGCATACCCTGAGTTTTCAATGTTTCAAACCAGCATTCCTCGTTGCTGAAAATGCAGACTATATCGGAGAAGTGAGTATTCTTGATATTGGTTTGCACAATGATTTTTATACTTCTGTTCAAAGTGCCCATGAACTGGTGGATGATACGATCATCCATACTATTTACAAACCAAGGAACCGGTTTGCGCACAAGGGAAATTTTGGTCATGCCTTGTTGATTGCAGGCAGTTATGGAAAGATTGGTGCTGCAGTACTATCATCCAAAGCTTGTTTGAGAAGTGGTGTGGGTCTTCTCTCCTGCCATATCCCCAAATGCGGTTATGATATTTTGCAAAGCACGGTTCCGGAAGCAATGGTAATGACAGATATCAATTCTTCATTTAATACAAAGGTTGAAGAGGACATGGAGAATTATGAAGCCATTGGTATCGGCCCGGGCATTGGAACAGCTTCAGAGACTAAAAAGCTGCTGAAGAATTTATTGGATGCTTATCATCGGCCTGTTGTTTTGGATGCCGATGCTTTAAATATTATTTCAGCAGAGAAAGGTTTATCAAAATCAATTCCCGCCGGTTCCATACTTACTCCGCATCCAAAAGAGTTTGAAAGATTGTTTGATGAAACAGCGAATGATTTTGACCGCATTCAACTTGCTTTACAAAAAGCAAAAGAATTGAACTGTGTTATTGTACTGAAAGGTCATTACACTTTAATTGCTGCTCCCGGTGGAATGGCTTTCTTTAATTCAACAGGTAATGCAGGTATGGCTACAGCAGGAAGTGGCGATGTATTAACCGGGATACTGACAGGATTATTGGCACAGAGTTATAGTTCAATTGAAACGGCAATACTCGGCGTATATCTTCATGGTATTGCCGGTGATCTTGCTGCTAAAAATATTTCGATGGAAGCCATGGTGGCGGGAGATATTATTGAGAACCTTGGACTTGCTTTTTCTTCGTTAAGCCCCTGATCCTAAACCCACTTCAGGGCCTGCCTGCCGGCAGGCAGGGTTTGGGGCATTCCCCCTCATCCCCTATCTTTGCCGCCTTTGGCCGCCGAAGTCCCGATCCAATCGGGACGTCGGCGGTCTTTAAATCTGAACTAAGAATCAACTCTTATGGACAAATTGATCTATCTCGTTCCCGTCATGGGCCTGATTGGTTTACTTTATACCCTTATTAAATTCAACTGGGTTTCAAAACAGGATGCTGGTACCGACCGGATGAAAGAGATCAGCAAATACATTGCTGATGGCGCCATGGCTTTTTTAAGAGCTGAATGGAAAATTCTCGGATACTTTGTTGTTATCGTGGCTATACTGCTTGCAGTAATGGCCTATACAAATCCTCACTCCCATTGGTTAATTGCCGGGGCATTCATCGTTGGTGCAGTTTTTAGTGCCACGGCCGGTTATATCGGTATGAAGGTCGCAACCAAAGCAAATGTACGTACCGCTCATGCTGCCCGTACCAGTTTAAAGAAGGCATTAAGTGTTTCTTTTACCGGTGGTTCAGTAATGGGTCTTGGTGTTGCCGGGTTAGCTGTACTTGGTTTGGGAGGATTATTCATTGTATTGAAAATGTATTTCGCACCTGACTCACCTGTTAGCAGCGAAGAGATGGTAAGAACTGTTGAAGTGCTGACAGGTTTTTCATTAGGAGCAGAATCAATTGCATTATTTGCCCGTGTGGGTGGTGGTATTTATACAAAAGCTGCCGATGTGGGTGCTGACCTCGTGGGTAAAGTGGAAGCAGGTATTCCTGAAGATGATCCAAGAAACCCTGCGACGATTGCAGACAATGTTGGCGATAATGTTGGTGACGTTGCGGGTATGGGAGCAGATCTTTTCGGTTCATATGTGGCGACGGTGCTTGCAACAATTGTATTGGGACAGCAAACAACCACTATAAGCACAGATGCGGATATGCTTGGAGGTTTCGCTCCAATAATATTACCCATGCTGATCGCAGGTATTGGGATTTTATTTTCTATCGCAGGTACCTGGTTTGTGCGCATCAGTGAATCTGCCGGAATAAATACAGACAATGTACAGAGAGCCCTGAATATGGGTAACTGGGGTTCTATTGTTCTGACAGCTATTGCCGCATCAGGATTGGTTTACTGGATCCTGCCCGAAGCCATGGAACTGCGGGGTATCATATTTACCAAATGGGATGTGATGGGCGCCATTGCTGTTGGATTAATTGTAGGCACGTTGATGAGTGCTATTACCGAATATTATACTGCCATGGGCAAACGCCCGGTGAGATCTATTATCCGGCAATCATCCACCGGTCATGCTACCAATGTTATCGGCGGTCTTGCTGTTGGTATGGAATCTACTTTCTTGCCGATACTTGTTTTAGCAGGCGGTATCTGGGGTTCATACCAGTTTGCAGGATTATATGGAGTTGCTATTGCTGCTGCAGGTATGATGGCTACTACAGCCATGCAATTAGCCATTGATGCATTCGGCCCCATTGCCGACAATGCCGGTGGCATTGCTGAGATGAGTGAACTCCCCAAAGAGGTGCGTGAAAAAACGGATGTGCTTGATGCCGTTGGAAATACTACGGCTGCTGCCGGGAAAGGTTTTGCCATTGCTTCTGCTGCATTAACAGCCCTGGCTTTATTTGCTGCCTTTGTAGGTGTTGCTCTTCCAGCAGAAAATCAGCATATAGATATTTATAAAGCAGAAGTGCTTGCATCTTTATTTGTTGGTGGCATGATCCCTTTTATTTTTTCTTCTCTTGCTATTCGTGCAGTGGGACAAGCTGCAATGGCCATGGTGGAAGAAGTCCGCCGCCAGTTCAAAACTATTCCGGGTATCATGGAAGGAACCGCCAAACCCGAGTATGAAAAATGTGTTGCCATTTCTACCAATGCTTCTATACGAAAAATGTTATTGCCCGGCGCTATCACCATCATCTCTCCGCTGATCATTGGATTTACATTAGGCCCTGAAGCTCTTGGTGGTTTCTTAGCAGGTGCAACAGTAAGCGGTGTATTAATGGGGATGTTCCAGAACAATGCCGGGGGTGCCTGGGATAATGCAAAAAAATCTTTTGAAAAAGGTGTTGAAATAAATGGCGAGATGTTTTATAAAAAATCAGAACCGCATAAAGCATCTGTTACAGGTGACACGGTAGGCGATCCTTTTAAAGACACTTCCGGCCCGTCGATGAATATTTTGATTAAATTAATGTCCATTGTATCTTTGGTAATAGCTCCTACCCTTGCACAGATAAATGCAAAAAAAACAGGACCGGTATTGCCGCCTTCTGCGGGTGGAACAGGAAAAATAAAAACAATGAAAACAGATAAACCTGTAGCTTCAGTCAATAAAACAAACACTGTTCAGTATCAATAATATTCTACAGGACTTCGCCAAGGCTTCGTCCTGCAAGTAAGAGCTTAATCAGAACCATTACTAAGTCCCCTTGTTTCTACAAGGGGGCTTATTTTTTTATGATATAGTTGGCTAATTGCTTTTGTATATTTATGAGCAGCAACAAAATCATGACCCCTTACAAAAATTTCCTTTTAGTTATTGTAATACTTGCAGCGGGAATTGCAAAAGGACAAGTTGTAGATATCCCTCCAAACGGGAAACAAAATTACAGAGCACAAACGGGTGGGTCAGTTCCTGTAAATATCAATAATTCAATTTCTCTTGATTCTCTCATAAAAAGGCTTGGTGATAATTGGGAGTTGAAAGAAACCGGTAAAGCATACTGGATCGGGTATACTGATGATATGTACTCCATTGCCTCCTATCAGGACAGTGCTATTAGGCCATTATTAAATTATTATACAACTACAAAAAGTGTTTCTGGAAAGGCCGGAGTTATTTATTGCCTTCATTTGATAGGTATTGAAAGTAAAATAGCGGGTCGCTTTATAGAACACTTTGTGAACAAAAATGCAAGGGAAGCACTTTTAAATCTCGCTTCTGATACAAATTATCTTTCTGGAATTGTTACCTTATTGGCAAGAGATCCGTGGAAATCAGACTTGCCGACATTAGGCAAATTACTCAAAGAAAATTCTAATCTGGAATTAATAAATGCTTTGTTCAGGTACACCTATGAAGATTTTCCTTTCCGGCAGAATATTCCGGAAAATCTTGACACTATCGGCATATACTTAGAAGATACAGATAATATATTTCATATCGGACACCTCGAAACCATCTTTCGGGAAGGCAAATGGGATTTCCCTGATAAAGGGAACAAAATGAATCGGATGAATGATGTTGTTATTCAACGGAGCATGTCAACAGGAAGAATTTTTAGAAAACTCAAAATAGACTTATCTGAAATCAAAAAAACTGAATCTTGCTTTAATTGCGATAGTTCACAATTAGTCAGTAGTAAGTGTGAAATCCTTAATCGCCTCCTGTATGATCTAATTATGGTCAGCAATGACAAAGTAGATGTCTTTAGCTATTGCGGGTCAGATGACAAATTTTCCCATTATGTTACGCAGAATAATATTTTTATTTGTATCCCTGAGATAACAAGAAAGCGATGGCTCAATTATTTAAAATCTAAAAAACTTATAGAATGATTCAGTGAATAAATTATTTCAGGCAATCTGTCAGGAAAAATTCGGAACTTTATGCAAGCTGACCTATAAAACTATTCCATGCGGATTGTTTTTACATTTTTATTACTGGCATCGATAAAATGTTTTGCCCAATACCCTCCTGAAAATTGCAAGAGCACACGGGATATTGCCGGGATGGAACGCCGTGGACATGACCGGATCACCGGCAGGGAAAATGCAACGCTGGCTTCCAATAATTTTGATGTAAAATATTACCGCTGCGAGTGGGAAGTGGATCCGGCTATCCGTTATATCAAAGGGATAGTAACGGTTTATTATATTACTACTTCTGCTACCGGTTTTATTGCACTTGACCTGATGAACGACCTGGTGACAGACAGTGTAAAGCAACGCGGCCTATTGCTGACAAGATCCCAGTCGAACAATACATTGACCATTAATTTTGGTGGCATTGTGATCCCTGGTACTCTGGATTCGGTAAGTATTTATTACCAGGGCATACCTGCCAATAGCGGGTTTGGTTCTTTTATTCAATCTACTCATGCAGGCATACCCGTTTTATGGAGCCTCAGCGAACCTTATGGAAGCCGCGACTGGTGGCCTTGTAAAAACGGGTTGGATGATAAGGCAGATTCGATAGATGTATTTGTTACCAATCCCATTGCATACAAAGCCGCCAGTAATGGAATTTTACAAAGCCAGGTCCCTGTTTCCGGTGGCACAAAATTACTTTCCCACTGGAAACACCGTTATCCCATTGCATCTTATCTTATTTGTTTTGCAGTAACCAATTACATTGAATTGAATACTTCGGTGCAATTGACTGCAGGGATATTACCCATGCAAACCTTTTGTTATCCAGAGGATGAAACTAATTTTAGCAATGGCACCATCAATACTTTGAATGCCATGCAGCTGTTCGACAACCTCTTTGGCAATTATCCATTCATGAATGAAAAATACGGCCATGTACAATTTGGCTGGGGCGGTGGAATGGAACATCAAACATCCACTTTTGTAGTTAGCATCGATGAAAGCCTGTGTGCTCATGAATTAGGTCATCAATGGTTTGGAGATAAAATTACCTGTGCTTCCTGGAAAGATATCTGGCTCAATGAAGGATTTGCCACACATCTTGCCAGCATCTATATGGAAAATAAATACCCGGCATCTGTAACCGGTACGAGATTATCAGAAATAAGTAATATCACGTCCCAGCCGGGTGGCTCGGTGGAAGTGGATGATACGACGGACGTAAATCGCATATTTGATTACCGGCTGACTTATATTAAAGGAAGTCATCTGTTGTACATGTTACGATGGATACTGGGAGACAGTGTTTTTTTTACTGCTATCCGGAATTATCAAACAGATCCGGCAGTTATCTATGGCTTTGCCAGGACAGGAGCTGACCTGAAACGAAACCTGGAGCAAACCAGTGGAAAGATCCTGGGCTATTTCTTTAATGAATGGTTTAGCGGACAGGGTTATCCCTCTTACAATGTGCAATGGTCAAATTTAGGTGCAGGAAATGTTTGGATCAAAATGAACCAGGCGACCTCCCATTTTTCTGTTCCTTTCTTTGAGTTACCTGTTGCCCTGCAATTTAGAAATGCAACACAACAGGCAACCGTGGTGGTTGATAATAAAGTCAATGGAGAAACATTTATCAGGTCCATTGGATTTACTCCTGATACAGTTCTTATTGATCCCGATGCCTGGCTGATCACCAGGAACAATACTTCCACAAAACTTCCTGCGGTTTTGCCGGTGGCCCTTCAACATTTTAATGTATCTAAAAACGGCTGTGTGGCATTTATTGATTTTTCTACAAGTTTTGAAAGCGATATGGCATCCTTTGAAATTGAGCTCGGCAATGATGGCGCTGTTTATACAAAAGCAACAAGCATTACTGCTTATGGCAACAGCAATGCTGAAAAAAATTACAGCTATCATTTTTTGATGCAGCCCGGTAAAAATTATTTCTTTCGCTTAAAAATGATAGAGCGGAATGGCTCCTTTACATATAGTACGGTATCCGCACTTGCTAATTGCAGCAATGCTGTACCGCGAATTTTATTAACCCCCAACCCGGTAAAAGACAAGGTTATTATTTCCGGGTTGCCGGCGGGAAAAAACACACTGATGATCTATGATATAAAAGGACAGCTTCTGCAAACAATTTACCCGGTCACTAATTTTGTCACGATATATCTTGGTAATTATGCTTCGGGTATCTACCTGCTCCGGATACAGGATACCAATGGCAACCGGATACATGAAAAAATTGTAAGGGAATAAAATAATTGTTTGTATAATATTTCAGCTCAACAGGTGTTACTTCTTTATCGTATCAGTACAACGGTTCCCTTCGAATTCACCTTCTCCCCTACATCACATGTAGCTTCTATTACCCATACAAATATAGCCGAGCCGGATGTCAGTTTATCTTTAGCATCGCCATTCCAACCCAGGGATGGCACATTTGGAGTAAAGTTATGTCTCTCAAAAACTTTATTACCCCACCTGTCATAAACAATAAACGTATTTATTATTTTATAACCTCTTGTCATTGGGTAAAACATATCATTTCTACCATCATTATTTGGAGTAAAAGCAGACGGGATGTTCAGATTGGCCTTGTCGCAGGCTATAGAAACAATGATATTGTCTTTTGCCTTACAACCATCTGAACTTGTAACTTCAATAGTATAAGTAGTTGTAACGGCCGCAATTCCATTCGTAACCGGACAGGAAGTACAAGAGAGCGAATTTAGGGAAGGCGACCAGAGATAATTAGCAATACCTGAACTGTAAATAGGGCTTAATATAAAGGCATTATTATAGGGAACGAGTTGGTCTGGTCCGGCATTTACAGTTGGTAATTGATATGTTTGGATATTTGCAATAGCCGTGTCAGCATAACATCCTGCCGAATCTGCCACAATAATAGTATACGAAATGGACGTATCAGGTCTGCTGAAGGGGTTGGTAATGGTAGCAGAATTCAAATAAGTGGATGGCATCCATGTAGTAACTCCATTCACATTGGTTCTATAGCGTATTTTTGCTTTCGGACATACTGAGGTGTCGGCAGGAAAGACCTGCAAAGTGAACGGTGCATATACCCTTATAAAACTTGTATCTGTGCTGATGCAACCGTATTGGCTTTTTGCTTCAGCAATATAGTTTGTTGTGATCTGCGGGTTTATCAATGCAGTATCACAGGCAGCAGATACACAGGTAAGATTATAATTTGTTCGCCATGATAAAGTATCAGCTGTAAATGCCAGGAGATTGAGTGACTGCCCGGTGCAAAGAGTATCTATTACAGGAAATACTATTATTTCCGGCTGGGGGTGCACGATCACCGTCACAGAATCTTGCTGTGCACAGTTATTAATATCTGTTGCTTTGAAAAAAAGGTTGTAATAACCCGGGTAAGGATAACTATGGGCAGGCGGGAATTCTGAGTTATCAGTAGTATTGTCTCCAAATCTCCACTCCCATTTTGTAATAGTATCTGCCGGGAAAAAAGGCCATGTATCGTTTGTTACAGGAAAAGAATTATTTAAAAGACAGGAACTTGCTGGTATTGAAAAATCCAATACCGGCCCCCGTACATATGTACTTGCCGGTAAATACAATGTGTCGTTGCATGTATTATTACCCGGTCCGTTTATCACAACAAAGTCATTAAAGACTCCATGTACTGCCGGGCTAAAAGCATAGGAAGAAGAAGTTCCCGTACTTACTGATAAGCCCGGAACATGAAATTCATATAGATAATTACTTGCCGGGGGATAAGGATTCACTACAGTATATTGTATCAGGCTGTCTTTACATACATTCGGTTTATTACTCGTCAAAAAAGGTGTTGCTGTAAATTGATCCGTTATAAGACTGTCGCTACAACCGGTTACAGCATCAAATAAATACAGTTTTGTAGAAAAGGAACCAGCAGGAGGAAAACTGTGCGTTACATTGTAATTAGTAACATCTGGAGAACCCGGAATATCAGAGAATGTCCAGCTAAAAACAGAGATATTTCCCTGGGACAGGTTGTTGAAGAAATAAGTATTTTTTGAACTGCATTGGTTAGTAAATGTATAATCTGCTATCACACCGATAATAGTAATATCGATTGTATCTTTTACACCATTGCACCCATTAAAGATCGGGGTCAATATCACTCTTTTATTTCCAAGCGATTGATATTTGTGACCGATGGTCGTAATGGAGGTAACCCCGGTATTACCATCCCCGAAATCCCATGAGTAAGAATTAGCATTGGTCGCGGAGCCAATAAATTGTATTGTTTCACCGCCACAATAAATATTTCTTCCATCGCTGGTAACCGCAGTGGTATTAAAAGGAGGCGTTCCAAATGCAAATGGCCGGAACGTTACTTGACTTGTACATCCTTGTGCAGACGTCATGGTTATGCTCGCTGTAGTAATTGGAGTTGTAATATTATACGTATGTGTCGTATTGTTCACCGCTGTGTTAGCTATTGAACTACCATCCCCAAAATCCCATGCATAATTGGCAACAAAATCTCCGTTTGGAAAATTAGCAGAAGCAGTTAATATGGAATTTATTGGGATACATCCTTTGTTAGGTGCAACGGAATCATTAAAAATGATAAACTTTTTAAGTTGTACACTTGTTGACGCAGTCCTGGAACAACCCGCTGACGTAATGCCCTTGACAACAATATTGAAATCATTATAACTGCCAAAAAAATGAGTCACCGTGTTGCTGGCTGTGATCTGAACAGGCGTACCATCTCCAAAATCCCATTCATAGCTGGAAATAAATGGACTCCCCGAAGCTGTAAAAGTTATGTTACCCAGCTGACACATATAAGGTTTGTCTGCCGTGATTGAAATAGTTGGAGTAGGGTTGATCACAACAGCCTTGGATACTGAAATAGCGTATGTAGAATACACTGCTGTTAAGCTAACGTTGTATGTTCCCGGAGAGTTATATGTAACCGTTTGTGTTGCTGATGTTCCACTTTGTCCATTACCAAACCTCCAGATAAAACTAACAGGATTACCGGTACAATTCTGGGTAAATGTAACTGCCTGGGGACTGCAAAATAGATTATTCCCGGTCGAGAAGGTAAAGTCGACACTTTGGGAATAAACTGTTGAAAAAAACAACAATAATAACCCGGATAAAAGTATTTTAAAGTAGCTCACTTAAACAGGTTTGGTTTAGGTTGGTTCATTTTGAATTTTTATATAACGTTCTAAGACCATATTATCGTCTTTTTGAGCCCAAAAAAGAAAAAGCTTCAACATTTGTGCCACTCATATCTATTCCTTCCTATTCCTGGTCTTTTTTCGGCTGAATATCAGATGTTTATTCAATTCATTAGTTTAAAGCAGCCATGATTATCAGCAGAAAATAGTTTTTATCAGGGGTCCGGCTTTAAATTGAGTGCGGTATCTCTAAATTCCCGTAACCCTGCAGTCCCCGTCGCTCTTCTGCCTTTTATTTACAGATTTAAAATAGCAAAAGCTCAAGTCAGCAAAGGTTGTGCCTTAAAAACTAATAAGTATTATACAATTGGGGGAAAGAATTGCATCTTTCACACATTGCGTTCGTAAAATGCCCGTCACAATGACCGCTGACATATAGATATCTCACAAACACTTTTCAATTATTCTGTCAGAAAAAATGCGGAACTTTATATACTTGTTTCAAAAAATATTTTTATGCGGATCATTTTTACATTTTTATTATTGGCATCGTTAAAAGCATTTACTCAAGTCCCGTCTGAAGAATGCAAAAGCATCCGGGATATCGCTTTGATGGAGCGTCTCGGTCATGAAAGAATAACCGGACGGGGAAATGCAACGCTGGCCTCCAATAATTTTGATGTAAAATATTACAGGTGCGAGTGGGAAGTCAACCCTGCCATAAATTATATTTCAGGTAAAATAACGGTTCATTACATTATCACTTCTTCCGCCAGTTCCATTTCTTTTGACCTGATGAATGGATTGAATGTTGACAGTGTAAAACAACGCAACATTATCCTTACAAAACAACATACTTCAAATGTATTACAGGTAAATTTTTCTTCGTCAGTAAATGCAGGAACCTTTGATTCGGTCAGTATTTTTTACCAGGGCGTTCCGCCAAACACCGGTTTTGGTTCTTTTGTTCAAACCACGCATGCCGGCACACCGGTGATATGGACCTTGAGTGAACCTTACGGCAGCCGCGACTGGTGGCCCTGTAAAAACGGGCTGGATGATAAAGCAGACTCGATCGATGTATTTGTAACTACTCCTGCAATTTATAAAGCAGCTTCAAACGGATTATTACAAAGCGAGACCCTCGTTAGCGGCGGCAGCAAGAAAGTTGCTTACTGGAAACATCGTTATCCTATTGCATCGTACCTCGTCTGTTTTGCCGTTACCAATTATTCGGTCTTTAATAACTCGGTTCAATTGGGAGCTGTTAGTCTTCCGATGCAGACCTATTGTTACCCGGAAAGCCTTGCTTCATTCCAGGCCAATACGCCTCTCGTGCTGAATGCATTGCAGCTGTTTCATAACCTGTTCGGAGATTATCCTTTTATAAAAGAAAAATACGGCCATGTGCAGTTTAGCTGGGGCGGCGGAATGGAACACCAGACCGCAACATTTATAGTGAATGCCGGCGAAGGGTTAATGGCACATGAACTGGGACATCAATGGTTTGGTGATAAGATCACCTGTGCAAGCTGGGAAGATATCTGGCTGAATGAAGGCTTTGCCACTCACCTGGCAAGTATTTATGATGAAAATAAATACCCGGCCAATAAAATAACCAACAGGAAAAATGAGATCGCTTATATCACATCACAACCCGGCGGATCAGTTAAAGTTGATGATACCACGAATGTTGGAAGAATATTTGACGGGCGATTAAGTTATAGCAAAGGTTCGCACCTCTTGTATATGCTACGGTGGATACTGGGTGATTCTGTTTTCTTCAAAGCGGCCCGGCAATACCAAAAAGATCCAACCGTGATCTATGGTTTTGCAAAAACAACCGATCTGAAAAGAAATCTTGAACAGGTCAGTGGTAAGGACCTTACAAAATTTTTCAAAGACTGGTACGAAGGACAGGGATATCCCTCGTATACTGTTGAATGGACAGCACTTGGCGACAGTTATGTAAAAATTAAAATGAATCAAACAACTTCTCACCCGTCCGTAAGTTTTTTTAATCTGCCTGTAGCATTAAATTTCAGGAATGCTACGCAGCAGAAAACAATAGTGCTTGACAATACCAGCAATGGTGAAATATTTTTCCGCAACATTGGATTTATACCTGATACCGTTTTGATAGATCCTGAATACTGGCTCATCACAAAGAATAATATCTCCCGGAAAGTAGCGGATGCTGCAGGTGGGCAAAACATGGTACAGGTTTTTCCCAATCCTATACCAAACCAGTTTTATGTTTACCTGCGGAATTTCTCATCTTCAAATGCCACGATAGCTCTATATAATACCGCGGGGCAAATGGTTTATTCCAGGAAAATAGTCCTGTACAGCGGTTCGCAGTTCATTGAAGTACCCTCTCAGAATTTAGCCGGCGGGATATATACTTTGCAGGTTAGAACTGACAACGGAGCAAAGATCGCCAGGAAACTTTTGAAATAAATCGCATCCGGGTACTTTTACCCCGGAAAAACGGGTTGGCCATTGCGGGTTTGTAACCTTTTGCCCCCGCTCCCGTCTCAATGTTAAGCACTGTTAAAAAAAATTAAATTTAGTTGACTTTTTTTGGTCATACGAAAATAGTCGTATATTCGAGCTCTAAACGAAACCCGAAAACTATGTCAGCACCAAAAATGATAAAACCCACCGAAAGCGAATTGGAGATCCTGCAGATCCTCTGGACAAAGGGATTAGCGACCGTGAGAGAAGTGCATGAGGAATTATCCGGTACCAAGGATGTTGGCTATACCACTACCCTCAAACTGATGCAGATCATGAATGAAAAAGGAATAGTGAAAAGGGATGATTCGATGCGTACCCATGTATACCAGGCAGCGGTGAACAAGGAAAAAACCCAAAAACATTTACTGAGTAAAATTATAGACAACTTGTTTGGTGGCTCCCCTACCCAATTGGTCATACAGGCGCTGGGTGATGAAAGCCATAAAGCAAGCCGTGAGGAATTGGAGAAGATCCAGGCATTACTCGACAGTCTTAAAAAGTAAATATGATATCCGGCCAGGCCAACTTTCTGCAATCACTCGGATGGGCTGTGCTTAACAGCCTTTGGCAGATGGCATTGTTATGGGTCATTTACCAGGTCATAACTGGTTTAACCAATTCATCCAGGTCATCTTTCAGGAGTTCACTGGCTTCTTTATTATTGATAACAGGCTTTGCCCTGTTCATTTATACTTTCATTTCTTTTTACAGCAACCATTCTTCAGACCAGGCTATTCTTGCTGCTTCTTTTTTGAATACAGAAGAAAATTATCAATTGAGCAACTGGTTGCAAAGAATTCTCCCGGTCGCATCTGTTTTTTACCTCGTCATGCTGATCATTCCCGTTTCGCATTTTATCAGGAATTATCGTTATGTGCAGGTCATCCGGCAATACGGGCTGACGAAAGTGGATGTGCAATGGAGAATGTTCGTAAAAAAAGTTGGAGACCGGATGGGTATTAAAAAGCCGGTTCATATCTGGGTTTCTGAATTTGTTTCATCTCCTGTTACGATCGGTTTCCTGAAACCGGTGATATTGGTTCCGCTGGCAGCTATCAATCATTTATCCCCACAGCAAATGGAAGCGGTGCTGCTGCATGAACTCTCACATATCAGGCGTTATGATTACCTGGTCAACCTTATCATCAATTTTATACAAACCGTTCTTTATTTCAACCCTTTTGTGAAAGCATTTGTGAAAATAGTTGAAAAAGAAAGGGAAAAAAGCTGTGATGAAATGGTGCTGCAATTCCAGTATGATTCCTATGAATATGCAACTGCTTTATTGACATTGGAAAAAACCAACCATGAATACAAACCGCTGACCCTTGGCGCCACCGGGAAAAAAAATGACCTGTTACAAAGAGTGGAACTGATCATGGGTGTAAAAACAAAACCGGTTCTTTCGTTCAATAAATTCGCAGGACTCCTCTGCGGGTTGATCTGCATCATTGCACTCAATACTTTACTGATCATCAGTAAGCCACCGGGGAGAAAGAGCTCTGGTTCATTTGCCAGCCTTTCTTCACCATTCAATTTCTTTACAAACAGTATCAGCGAATCTTCAGATGCGCCGGTTGCTGAAGAACAAAAACCTGCGATAATAACTAATAGCAGCAGGCAAGCTGTTGCACAGCCCGTAACCGCTGCATGGCATGGTAACAATATGCTTCCCCTCCCCTCCTCCAACCCCGGGGTTATCAATGTAAGGTATGAACCCGTCGAAACAATGCCATTAAAAAAATACGAAGAAGCACAGGTGAAAGCTGCGATGGATGCTTCCAAGAAAGTACTGGAGAATGAAGAATGGAAAGCCCTGGAAAAAAATGTTGCTGATGTATTTACACAAAAAGAGAAAGAGGAACTGAAAGAAACTTATAAGAAAGAGATGGATAAAATGGACTGGAACAAATGGGAAAACCAGCTCCGCCTCGCTTATGATAAAGTGGACTGGAACCGGGTGAACGAACAACTGACAAAAGCAGTAAATAATATCCGCATTGACAGCCTGCAAAAAGTATATACTGATGTCATCTGCAAATTAGACTTGACCCAACAGCAACTTTCCCAAAATAACCTTCCCGGTATCCCCGATTCAGACATTACATTAAAAACAATTGAAGAAAGAAGACAGCTGGTGCAGAGAACCCTGAACAGGTTGAAAGCTGTTCGAAATAAAAAGATCGTTCATCTTTAAGAAGTCTGACTGCCTGTCCCGATTATTTCGGGAGTCCCGGCCTGCATTTACCAGCAACGCGGACATTTGCCACTGTACTTATTACCGATCAGGAACCCGATAACAATTTCATGCGTGCCTTTGCTAACCGTTTTCAGTGCCGTTGTAGTAATATCATAGGCATAGCCAAGATTGAATTGCTTACATTGAATCCCGCCATGGCTGCATAACCATCCTGGTAACGATAACTGCCTCCTATCCACAGCAGGTCCATATACTGCAGTTTTAAATTCGCTTCGGGCTGAAAACTATTTTTCGATGAACCCTGTACATATTTCAGCATTACCGATGGAATTGCATTCACCGTTTCGCCAAGCAGGAAACGGTAGCCGGCTGTTAAAAATAAATGCGGTACCAATCTTCCTTTGGATACATAGGTAGCATCGTCGGTAAAAGAAAGTTTTTGCGGAATGATCTGATGGGCAG
>Ga0193697_1000006_pt1 | contig 121111 bp, 115 predicted proteins | sample L3m2metaG_FD_145073 | JGI IMG/M metagenome (GOLD analysis project Ga0193697, IMG submission 145073) | Soil microbial communities from a riparian zone of the East river system, Colorado, United States - L3m2 | ecosystem: Environmental > Terrestrial > Soil > Riparian zone | place: USA: East...
GCCCGCAAAGAGGCAACGGAACGCAATCCCGATAGCTATCGGGACGCCGCTGCTTCGCAGCGAACGCTGCGAGAAATATTGAAAACCGGACATTACCCATAACCGGTCCTTTTGCCTGATTCCCCCTTTTCGGATAACTTCGCAATTCTTACAGACGAATACCCAATTAACTAATCAACCAATTAATTAAATATGGCATACGATGTAGTGGTTCTTGGTAGCGGCCCGGGCGGTTATGTGGCAGCTATCCGTGCAACCCAGCTTGGTTTTAAAACTGCTATTATAGAAAAAGAAAGTCTTGGTGGCATCTGCCTCAACTGGGGCTGCATACCCACCAAAGCGCTGCTGAAAAGCGCCCAGGTAAATGAGTATATCAAACATGCCAAAGATTTTGGAATTGAGGCTTCGGGCACACCCAACTTTGAAGCAATAATCAAAAGAAGTCGTGGCGTTGCCGATAAAATGAGTAAGGGTGTTCAGTTCCTGATGCGGAAGAATAAGATCGATGTGATCATGGGTTTTGGAAAATTAATAGCCAAAGGAAAACTGGAAGTGACGGATAAAGACGGCAAAAAACAAACAGTAGAAGCGAAACATATTATCATTGCCACAGGTGGACGCAGCCGGGAATTGCCAACCATGAAAATAGATGGCAAGAAGATCATTGGTTACCGGGAAGCGATGGTATTACCGCAAATGCCCAAATCAATGATCGTGGTGGGTAGCGGCGCTATTGGTGTTGAGTTTGCCTATTTCTATAACAGCATGGGAACAAAAGTTACCGTCGTTGAATTCTTACCCCGTGTTGTGCCGGTTGAAGATGAAGAGATCTCCAAAGAACTGGAGAAACAATATAAAAAACAAGGCATTGATATTATGACCAGCAGCGAAGTGACTGCTGTTGACACTTCGGGTAATGGCGTGAAAGCAAAAGTGAAAACAGCCAGTGGCGAAGTAACACTGGAAGCCGATGTATTATTAAGTGCGGTTGGTGTGGCCGCCAATATTGAAGGGATCGGGTTGGAAACATTAACTATTAAAACCGATAAGGGCCGCATCATGGTGGATAAATATGGACAAACCAATGTGCCGGGTATCTATGCTATCGGTGATTGTTCTCCCGGGCAGGCACTGGCACATGTTGCCAGCAAGGAAGGAATAGTTTGTGTAGAGTCTATCGCTTACAATGAAAACAAATATCATCATCAGCCCGAACCGATCGATTATAATAATATTCCCGGCTGCACGTATTGTGTTCCGGAGATCGCTTCTGTTGGTTACACGGAGAAACAAGCCAAAGATGCCGGTTATGAAGTGAAAGTAGGTAAGTTCCCGCTGAGTGCAAGTGGAAAAGCATCTGCTGCCGGTCACCTCGAAGGTTTTATCAAAGTGATATTCGATGCTAAATACGGCGAATGGTTAGGCACTCACATGATCGGTTATAATGTTACAGAGCTTATTGCCGAAACAGTAACTGCCCGCAAATTAGAAACCACGTATCATGAAGTGCTGAATGCCATCCACCCCCACCCGACCATCAGTGAAAGTATTAAAGATGCGATTGAAGTGGCGTATGGAGAGGCGATACATTTATAAATCAGGAATAAGAAATTAGAAATAAGGAATGAGAAAGGATTGCCGGGAAACTGGTGATCCTTTTTTTTATTTCTGTTTGAAATAATGGACTGTGTCTTTCATCCTAATACTATCCGGGCCTTGATTTTCTTTACAGAATTTATTGAACCATCTTTTGTCATCTTCCACAGCTATCCATAAAAACAAGAAGATTAACAGACCTATTATAATCAAAATTGAAGCTAAACCTCTCATTTGCTTTTAACATTGCAGTTAAAGATGAATAAGAAATCTTTTTCCATAAAACAAAACCCCCGCAAAAGCGGGGGTTTTTTTATACTTAGTATAACCCAATTTCCGGATTAGAGGTTGAATCCATAACTGATATAATATAAACCACCCACTGCAGGGCTGCCATAACCTGTGCGGTAATAATTATTACCGAGGTTGGTGCCGCCTACACGGAAAGTGCTCTTGGGAGATGGATGGTAAGAGATCTGTGCATCCACCCATGTAAAATATGGAAGAGTGCCACTTACAAAAGTTCCTTCGTAATAGTTATTGTCCTGGTATTTTACCACCACATTGAAACCGATATTGTGACAAACATTTTCATTTCTCAACCCTATATTGTAACGGATATGCGGAGCATTGAAATAAGTAACATCTCCTGGAGCCACGTGTCTCAGATCATCAGAGAAAATATTCCCATATAAATAATAACTCTTGTTCCCCAATACCTTGTATTCGATACCAATACCCCATCCATTTGATTTTACAACCTGGGTTGAATTTTGATTATAGGAAAGGCTGTTGCTGCTGAAACCGGAATACACTTCATATTTATACCCGGTTGTTGAACCCTGGGCTACTGCAACACTTACAATAAAGTCATTATACTTGCTTAAATAATAATAAGCATCAACCAACAGTCTCTTGCCAATGATCCCTTTATAACCAATTTCGTATGAATTAACTGTTTCCGGTTTTAATGGAGTATAAACAGCCTGGACCAGCCTGCTTGAATCGGCCATAGTACCTGCCCTGTAGCTTAATACGCTGGCAGCTGTGTAGCCGGGTTTGGTCGAGTTCAGTTTGTAAAAAGTCTGAAATCCAGGTAAACTTCCGATCAAATAACTGTTGCCACCACCAAGCCTTAAGCTGATATATTGGTTTTGGTTTGACGGGAAACGATAAGATGTTTGGTATGATAAACGAAGGAAGTTATCTTTCATCACTTTGAAAACTGCTGCAACTCTCGGCGTGAATTTTCCATCAAAATTTGTTTGCTTATCATAACGGCCGGCCAATGTCAGTGTCAGTACATCATTCAATAATTTTTTCTTTAACTGGACATGTGCCCCATATTCATTAACCTTGATAGCTCCTGCTGTATCGGCAAAAATAGTTCCCTGTGAATTCAGTACCCACTGTTTCGATTGTGCTCCGACAATAACTTCAACTTTATCCGTAAAGCGTAATGCATCCGATAAGTTTAACTGTCCTTCTGCCGCGAATAAATCTGATTTGTCAAGGAATTTGGCGCCTCCTGCTTTATTAACAGGTGTATTTTTTATTTGTTTTGCAGCGGCATCAAATGCAGTTGTGCCCGGTATAAAACGTGGAGAACCCGGAATGGGCAGACCCGTTAAAGGGTTAATCGTCATATTATCAAAAACGTCCCGCAAAAAATTATGAATAGTGATATCGCTTTGAACTGCTGAAGCAGGAACTCCTATCTGTCCCTGGGCACGTCTTAGCTCAGAAAAACTTCCTATATAATTTGGCAGCCAAATAGTACCGCTCGGACGAGCTGCTTCATTTAAGAAAGCTCCAACCCCATCACCAATATAGGAATCGCCGGCATTCTCCTGTGTCGTGTAACCACGAACCATCCAGTTCTTCGCCTTCACTTCTAATTTATGCTGTGCCATCCTGAAATTCCTTAATGAATACCTGTTAGCTCCTGTATAAACAGTAGTTCCAGTTCCAAAATAAGTGTTCCAGGAAGCCTCGATCTTATCTGTGATCTTCCAATGAAGACCAGCATTCAATTTTACATTTAAAGTATTATAATCCACCAGGTCTTTTTCAGCATATCCTGTTCTTGAAATATTTTGGTTTCTGTAATAGCCATTTCTTAACCCGATATAAAAAGGCATCATGCTTTGAACACTTGGTTGAAACGGTGCGGGAAAAAGTGCAATAGCTGCTCCAACCTGTGCATTTGAAGGGTATTGAGGATTACCGATGGCAGTAAAATACGCATTTAAAGAATTTACAACATCTAACAGTCCTCCAGATGCAGCCAAAAGACCTCTCCTTGTTTGGTCCTGTACAAAAAAAGAAAAAGCATCCATGTTGATATCAGTCTCATCTCCGTAAACATTGATACCGTTATAGTTTGGATCATTTTGACGGTTGCCTCCCTTTACAGCACTGAGTATTCCTATCTGTCCTTTATTACGATAATCATCAGCCTGCCAGTCGCTGCCTTTAATAAGCTCAGCGCTAATTTTAAAAGCAAGCCTGTTCCTGATGGCTTTAGCATAACGGAATGACCAGTTATAATAAGGGGCTGCATTGCGCTGCTTGCCATCCACATGCATTATACCCTGTTTGATATTATAACTCAAACCCTGGTATTTAAAAGGATTTTTGCTTGTTATCAATACAGTTCCGTTCATGCCTCCTGAACCATAGAGAACAGAGGAAGCACCGGACAAAATCTCAATATTATCAACATCCAGGTCTGTCAATCCAACAATGGAGCTTACAGAAAAGTTGAGACCGGGAGCCTGGTTATCCATTCCATCAACCAACTGATTCAAACGGGTATTACCGCTACTTACAAATCCACGGGTAGTTACTGTCCTGAAAGTTAAGCTGGCAGTATGCACATCCACACCTTTAAGGTTGGTGAGTGATTCATAAACGGATGGGGCGGCAATATTTCTGATCGCAGCGCTGTTCATTCGTTCTATTGTAACCGGTGATTCAAGTATCCGCGTTGGAGTTCTTGTAGCAGCTACAACTACGTCCTGGCCCAGTTCATTGTTAACTACAAAGTCAACAGTTACCGGATTTGAAGCATCAGAAACGGTCACTTCCTGGCTATAATATCCCACAGAACTGAAAACGAGCACCACGGGTAGCTTGGCCACCTTAATACTGAATTCGCCACGTGAATTGGTAAACGTGCCCTGGTTTGTGCCTTTTAAAAGAACAGAAACGGCAGGGACATTTTCTTTAGAAGTGCTGTTGCTAACCGTACCCGAAACGGTAACTGATTGTGCATTAGCTGAAAGAGAAAAGAGTCCGGCTATAAGCCAGGCAGTCAAAAAGCGGTAGCTTTTTCTCATAATAAGGAAGTTTTAGTTTTGTTCAAAAGGGATTCCTTCGCAGGAATTTGACGGAAAAATAAGCATTGTAAGCTTTATCTAAAAATTTAATTTTTAAGGCAAAAGAACAAATTGTTGAAATCTTGGAGCGGTCCGGATTGGCTGGTCTTTTCCCCCTCCTTACTTTCGAAAAATGGATGGTTTTTCTTTCCCGAATCAAACTGCTTTTTACAGGGGAAAGGTCCGGGATGTTTATTCTATCGGCAACCAATGGCTCGTTATGATCGCTTCCGACCGTATCTCGGCTTTCGATGTCATTCTGCCCCGGCCAATTCCTTTCAAAGGACAAGTGTTGAACCAGATCGCCGCATATATGTTGAATGCAACAGGCGATATATGTCCCAACTGGCTGCTGGATACACCATCTCCCAATGTTTCGATCGGGAAAAAATGTATCCCTTTTAAAATTGAAATGGTGGTCAGGGGTAATCTCACCGGTCACGCCTGGAGAACCTATTCCTCCGGCAAACGAATTCTATGCGGCATTAAATTGCAGGAAGGAATGAAGGAAAATGATTTTTTCCCCGCTCCCATCATTACTCCTTCAACAAAAGCGGCCGAGGGGCATGATGAAGATATTTCAGCCGAAGAAATAACCAGGACGGGATTGGCAACAACGGAAGAATGGAAAACATTATGTGATCATGCTTTGAAATTATTTGCAAGGGGAAAAGAAATTGCTGCTCAAAGAGGGTTGATACTTGTTGATACAAAATATGAATTCGGGAAAATCGGTAATACCATTTACCTGATGGATGAGATCCATACGCCTGATTCATCAAGATATTTTTATGCGGATGGTTTTGAAGAACGACAAGCGAAAGGCGAACGACAAATGCAACTGAGCAAAGAATTTGTCAGGGAGTGGCTGATCGCAAATAATTTTATGGGCAAAGAAGGCCAGGTCGTTCCGGCAATGGGTGATGATTGGGTGAACACTATTTCGAAAAGATATATCGAACTGTACGAAAAAGTGATCGGTGAAAAATTTATCCCGCAACCATTGAGCGATGAAGAAACTTATCAAAGAATTTTGCAATCATTACAAAAACTTCCGGCATGAGAATTTTAATTATCGGTGCTACCGGCATGCTTGGTAAACCTGTAGCTGCGCAACTGATCGACTCCAGTTTTGATGTAACTATTCTTGCAAGAGATACAACAAAAGCGCAGGCATTATTTCCTTTTGCAAAAATTTTACAGGGAGATGTGTTTGACAGGTCAACGCTGGTAAGAGCATTTGCTCAAACAGATGCGGTCTATATGAACCTGTCCGTGCATCAATCCTCCAAAGAAAAACACCCGCAACCCGAAAGAGAAGGTGTCGATAATATCATTTCGGCAGCCAAAGAGACCGGCATGAAGAGACTGGCTTATCTTTCTTCATTAGTTCATTTCTATGAAGGCATGAATGGTTTTCACTGGTGGGCTTTCCGTATCAAGCAGGCAGCTGTTGAAAAGATCAAAGCCTCCGGCATTCCTTATACCATCTTCTACCCTTCCACATTTATGGAAACAATTCCTTACCAGATGATGCAGGGAAATAAAGTGGGCCTGTTGGGAAGATCTGAAATGCCGATGTGGTTCATTGCTGCCGCTGATTATGCCAAACAAGTCGCAAGGTCATTTGAAATAGCCGGACATGAAAACAAAGAATACAATATCCAGGGCCCGGAGGCTTTTACATCTGATGAAGCAGCGAAGATCTTTATTGCCAATTATAAAAAATCGAAGCTTTCAACTCTGAAAGCTCCGATGGGGATCGTGAAGTTCATGGGGATCTTTATTCAGAAATTCAATTATGGCTGGCATATTTGCGAAGCCCTGAACAAATACCCCGAAAAAATGGATAGCCAGCAAACCTGGAATGAACTCGGAAAACCGGTAACCAGGTTGGCTGACTATGCAAGGAATCTTGTCATTCCGACGTAGGAGGAATCTCATAGACTACCACAATCGTTCATTTTAAGAGTTTGAGATGCCTCGTGCCTCGGCATGACAAACCCCGACAGCTTACTTAGGAATAAATGTTTGCGTTCCTTTTCCATTGTCTGCTTTACTGAATGTTCTTGCCAGTCCCTTTCCAAGCGGGCAGTAATAATCCAATGCATCCTGCGCTTCGGAATAGGTCAGCCAGTAATCAGTGACCGTGGCTGTAAAGACAACTCCGGTAGAACGGTTGTAAAATTCCCGGGTACCGGCATAGCTTAGATCACCATACACTATGCTTTGTTCAAAAGGTTTATAACCCCCGTAAGAACGGACAACGCTATACCCATTGATCGTTTCCACCACAAAGTAATTACAATAACTGTCGCTGTAAACTACCTCGCCTCTTTCTTTGGAGAGCCAGTAGCCTTCGTTGATACCGCCGCCGTAATGACTATCTTTCACACAGCTTGCCAAAAAGATAGTTGCTATAAAAGCGAAGACGGACAGAGTAATAAATTTTTTCATGATTTAATGTTTTAAATTGTTTCAAATATTTTTTCCGTGTAAAGCAATGATAAGACTGTGCCAAAACTGTTTTGTTCCTGCATAGATTTGTTAAAATCATTTGAAGAAAGTATACTCATCGTTTTATATTTGTTTTATGAAAAAACATTTTATTTCTTTCTTACTGATCTTTCTGCTGCTCCGGGCAACCGGGCAGGAGTATTATCTTCTTGTAGGAACTTATGATTCTCCAAAAAGCGAAGGGATCTATGTTTACAAATTCAACAGCAAGGACGGATCAGTAAGAGAAATAAGTCATGTTAAAACTTCCAATCCCTCTTTCCTTGCCATCCCGGTAAATCAGAAATATGTTTATTCTGTAAATGAAACCGGCGACAGTACCGGCAAAGGCGGTGGGGTAAGTTCATTTTCTTTTAACAAAAAAACAGGTATCCTTACCGCAATCAACCGGCAATCTTCCGAAGGAAACAGTCCCTGCTATATCACCGTTGATCAAACCGGCAAATGGGTCATTGCCGGGAATTACAGCACAGGAAATTTTTCCATTCTTCCCGTTTCAGTAAAAGGAGTGCTTGGAAAAGCGAGCCAGGTGATACAACATAAAGGCTCCGGTTTAGATACCACCCGTCAAAGATCGCCGCATGTACATGCAGTATTCCTGAAAAAAAATAATTACGACCTGTATGTTCCGGATCTGGGAATTGATAAGATAATGACATACCACTTTGATGCAAAGACCGGGAGAGTTATTCCTTCCAAACTTGGTTATGTAAGCCCGGGTGCAGGTTCGGGTCCGCGGCATATCGATATTCATCCCAATGGTAAATATGTTTATCTCGTTGAAGAGTTATCCGGTTCCATTGCCGTCTTCCGCGATTTCGGTAATGGAGACCTGCACGAAATTCAATCTTTGTCAGCATTGCCATTGACTTATAAAGGCCCGGCCGGCAGCGCCGATATCCATGTTTCACCCGATGGAAAGTTTTTATACAGCAGCAACCGTGGTTCTTCGAATACCATTGCTATTTTTTCTATTGATGCAAAAACAGGGATGATAAAACTGTTAGATCATCAAAACACACTGGGCTTAACGCCCCGAAATTTTAATTTTGATCCAACCGGAAAATTTTTGTTGGCGGGAAATCAGAACAGTAATGAGATCATAATTTTTAAAAGAGATCTGAAGACAGGATTACTTACTGATACCGGTAAAAGAATTTTGATTGGGAAGCCGGTTTGTTTGAAGTGGGTGGCTCTTCAATAATGACAATTTTTGATTGCTGCATCTAATAGCATAAATTTACGTGTTGTGCGTCACCTTTTGACTTAGAATATGGAGCAAACTTCAAATCAAATTACGGTTCCAATAAGTAAAAGAAAAGTAGTCGGCTTTCTCGTACAATCAATCGCATTATTGACGTTTGGACTTTTTCTTATACTAAATGCAAAGAAATTTTCAGAGGTCATGTCCCCTTATAAAACTTACAATTTAGTCATGGGCGGGCTTTGCATTTTAGGCAGCCTTTATTTAGGTTATCATTCATTAAAGAACCTCAGAACAAACAAGCCGGGACTCATAATTGATACGAATGGACTGCAGAAAAGGATCAGAAGAGCCTATGAAGGGCCTATAGCGTGGATAGACATAAATAGAATTTATATCAAGAAAATATTTTGGCGAAAAGTCATCTTTCTTGATGTTAATAATCCGAATGTTTACATTAAAAGACAAAAGAATTGGTTTAATAAAGTAAATATGATTTTCGATTATAAATTCTTTGACAGCCCTTTGAGTATCACAACAGATGGTTTGAAAATTACTTTTGAAGAATTAAATCAGTTAATTAACAAATACTTTCTTTTGTTCAAAACATAGCAACAAAAGGCGAACGCTCAACAGGGCGGTTTGGCGCTATGGCGGGTGACGAATATATTCTTTCCCGACGAATTTCCTCTGACAGTTTCTGGGGGGAACAATCAGAAAACCAGCTGACGATCTTATCTGAAAAAAATGAAACAAAATGAACGTTGAAGACATCCAAAATATTTGCCGGCAATTACCTGCTGTAACGGAAGACATTAAATGGGGGCATGACCTTGTGTTCTCCATTGGCGGAAAAATGTTTTGCGTGGTCGGGCTTGACCAATCCCCCACAACAGCTTCCTTTAAAGTGAAAGACGAAGAATTTGAAGAGATATGCAATTGGCCCGGTTTCAAACCTGCACCTTATGTAGCTAAACACAAATGGGTCTGGATCGAAGACATTAATAAAATGAAAAAGGCTGACTGGAAGAAGTATCTCCAGCAATCTTATGAACTGGTAAAAAATAAACTTTCAGTAAAGCTAAAAAAGCAACTGGGATTAGAATGATCATAATTTCTTCGCCGACGAGTCCCTTTCCGGATATGCCGCTATTGTTGGTTTCATTCGGAGGAGACTCGTCGGGGAAAGAAATTAAGCCCTATGGGCCCACATTGACGTACTAGGTAAGGCGCAGATAGGGCTCTGATAGGACGCAGATAGGGCGCAACTAGGACTGCGGGTGCTGCCTGTTATGACTTGTTTTAGTTCAACTTAAAATTATTGGGACGGATTGTCCAAACGGCTACCTCCCTGCCGGCAGGCAGGTACAAAATGTATAATAGCAGGTTGTTGATTTTCAACCAACATACTTTTTTGGGGGATGTGCCTTATATCATAAATTTATGTGTTGTCGGTAATTCAGACATCAAACCTTTTGATCAGAAAGATTTTAGGAGCTGTATAAGATGAACAAGTATAAAACCCTGCACATATGGATGGTAATTCCAATGGTTGTCATGCAACTTGGCATCTACAAAGATTATTGGGGTGACTTCTCTGATAACGCATGGTCCGTTCATATACATTATTGGACTGGTACGGTTTGGTATGCTTACCTGATCATTCAACCTTATTTTGCTACGCATGGTCAAATGCCCAGGCATAGAACTAATGGAATCATCGGCATGTTCATTGCTGGTGCTGTTTGTATAACTGCATTGAGCATGTTGAACAGGGATATCGTGACAGCCCAGAAAGCCCTGGAATTGCCAGATCGGTTTGGGCCCTTTCAACCCTGGTTCTTTTTTGGCGTAGCTGCAGTAGAAATCGTAATGATGACAGCGTTCGGGTTTGCCGTAATAAAAAGCATCATTCACCGGAAACGATTAGAAGATCACTCCTGGTGGCTGATATCAACCGTATTTATCATCATGATGCCTGCTCTTGGTCGTGGGATACAAAATGTATACGTTGATATGCACAGGAATGAATGGCCAAATATAAATATCATGCTTCCGCTTTATATCACACAGGCGCTGATATTAGTATTGCTACTCTTAGGTGCATGGAAATACGGTAAACTCAAACATCCTGCTACCTGGCTCGCCCTGGGTGTTAACCTTTTTATATTCCTGTTAGAACCCATTGGAAGATCAGAAAATATACAACAGTTCTTAAAAGCAATGATCAAAGGATAATTTTTATTAAGAAGCTTTTCTCTATCCTTTAATCCTTCTCTTTCTCGATTTATTAAAAACATTTCTCCCTTTATCAATCCCTGAACGAAGTTTCTTCTGTTCTTCAGCAGGCAGGTGAATAAAATCAAAACATTCCTTGCTGCAGGTTCCTTCCATCTTTGTTTTGCATTCATCACATTGAATAAATAAAAGATGACAGGCATCACTCACGCAGTTCACATGGTTGTCTGCCGGTTTGCCGCATTGATGACAATGGGAAATGATCTCATCGGTGATCCTCTCTCCTAACCTTTGATCAAATACAAAATTCTTTCCGTGAAATTTATTGGGGAGTTTTTTTTCTTTTACCTGGTTCACATAATTAATGATACCGCCTTCGAGGTGAAATACATTGGCGAATCCCCGGTGAAGCATATAAGCTGATGCTTTCTCACAACGAATACCCCCGGTGCAATACATGATGATGTTCTTGTCTTTATCTTCTTTCATCATATCCACTGCCATGGGAAGTTGTTCGCGGAAAGTATCAGAAGGAACTTCGATCGCATTTTCAAAATGTCCCACTTCGTATTCATAATGGTTCCGCATATCGATCACAACCGTGCCGGGTTCGTTTGAAAGCTGGTTGAACTGTTCTGCATTTACATACCTGCCTTTATTGGCCATGTCAAAACCGGGATCATTAATTCCATCGGCCACAATTTTATTTCTCACTTTTATATCCAGTACATAAAAACTTTTACCGTCGTCATCAACAGCTATGTTTAGTCTTATTCCATTCAGTGGTTCAAAAAAATAAAGAAAGGATCTCAAGTCTTCCAGTTTTTCCGAAGGCACACTTACCTGCGCATTGATGCCTTCCTGTGCGAGGTATATTCTTCCCATCACGTTCAGCTCATTCAGTCGCTTATAAAGAATGTTGCGAAACTCAGCAGGCTCTTCGATCTTGAAATAACAATAAAAAGAAACGGTAGTTCTTGGCGTGGGGTCGTTTTGAATGCGTTCTTTCAACTCCTTTCGGGAGATACGGTTGTGTAGTTGTGCCATCTTGATTCTAAAGCTGAGCAAAGTTAAGGAAGGAAAGCCATTAGCTATTAGCCTTTAGCTGTTAGCTTGATTGGAAACAATGAGGACATTGTAATTATAATAAGTAAATGCAACAAACCGAAAATGATAAAAAGCTAATGGCTAAGGGCTAGCAGCTAACAGCTTTTCTCAGGGCCAATCATCTCCCCTTCTTCCTCCCAACCTGCTGAGGCCGATCCGGATACCGTTTTGCCAGGGCTTTCCATGCAGGTATGATTGTACAAAGTCAACCCGGATCTGTTTGAAGATATTATCAAGACCAACAAAAAACTCATAATAATTTTTATCGCTGTTAACATAAAAGCCATTGCCGCCGGCGACGAGGTAAAGATTTAATTTTTTTACTCCCGGAATTTTATTGGTCAAAAAACCATTGAAATTATGTTCTACATGTGCCAATGCATAAAACCGGGATGTATTACTGAACTGGTAAATGGGTAATAACTGGAAACTATTGAGATACTCTGTTGACAGGAGTGAAAGATTCCCGTTGAAGTGGTTATAATCCGGCGTCTGCAAATTATAGCCTGTATCAATGAACCCACCAATCCCCAGGCGATAACGGAATTTTCCCAGCAATTTAAAATTCATATCATCCGTAATGTTGAGTTTCCACTTGCTGAAACTTTCATCGCTTCCGAATAAATTTTTAAACCCTTGCATGTATTGCAATGTGAACACGGGATACTTAGAACCGATATTGATCTTCCGGTCGGGCGTTTCAATATAGCGGGTACCCGGTTGCCATCTCAACCCAATCAAACCCATAAATACCTGGTGACGCTTTATATTCTCCGTCATTATTTCAAAGGGATAATTGGGAGTGTATTCCCTGTCCTTCTTATCTCTCCATGTATAAGTTGTCCGGTTTTCCAATGGCGTCCTGTCCTGGTATTGAAATCCTGCAGTAAGTGTAAGTCCGTTTCCAATGGCTCTGCGGATACTTCCCCTGAAATATTTCGCTTCATAACTTTTTATCCTGTTCTCCTCGCTCAACAGGCAGGAAATTGAATTACTCCTGTCACTGATATTACTGTTATTGTTAAACTGGAATACCCGTTTACCGCCGGACAAACTTATGGTTGTTGGATTTTGTTTTCCAAAATTGTAAGCAACGGTAAGATGTGCATTGAAATGTTTATTGGCCATCCCATATCTTAAATTGGGAGCGATCGTAATACTTTTTCGACCGGAATTATTTGCATCCAATCTTTTTGTCCAAACAAATGCAGGATACAATACCCATCCTTCAGCAGGATTAAAACTTAACAACTCAAATATGGATGGAATACTGAGGGAAGTTTTTTTTCTTTCTGATTGAAAGGTTTGTCCCAATAAAAGAATATTGGCTACCGTAATTTTATTCCTGATCCTTTCCAATGAATCCATATACTTCGGGTCCTTCCTGGCGAGTTCCAGGCTATCCTTTCGCTTATAATCTTTTTCTTCGTCAGCCATCAGCGGAACAGGTCTTGATCTTTCCCAGTATTCATCGGAACGTTTGTTGGAACTATCCGTGTATTTTAAAATAGTGCTGGTAAAAGTTTGCTTGTCAAAAGCAGGTTCAATATTGATATTGGAATAAATATTTACAAAACTTCCATACGCATCAAACCCAAATATTTTGATGGCGAGATAATTGACCTGGCTGGCGATGAACCATACATCTTTATTCTGTGGCCTGTATAGTTGTTCGATCCTCAGCGAATCCATCAGTTCCATTTGTGATGACTTGGTGAGCAATAACTGCAATGAATGGATCCTCCAGTCATCCGCTACAATATCAATAGTACCGCTGAAGAGTGGTTCCTGTTTTCTTTTTGGAGTTACTTTGATATGGGAGACCTCCCGGCCATCTTCAAAATAAGTTCCTTCCAGTTTGTAGTGGTAATAGTTCAGCGCATTTTCTGAAATGGGAGAAATAAAACCTCTTGGATTGAGGTTGTCGGCGACGAACACATTGTTATTATAAAAAGATAAGAACTGCGGCACACTGAGACCAAAGCCACCGCTTTGCCCGCTTACTTTGGATGAGATCACTTCAATTTTTTCTTTCTTTGGTTTTTCAACCGAATACTTTGAAATGGTTTCAGACAGGTACAGCATTTTTTGTTTGCTGGTATCGCCATCTTCAAAATCAACTTTTTTCCCAAAGAATTTATTCGGATAATTCCTTACCCGCATCTGTCCCTTGGTATAAACCTCGCATTCAAATTTATCAAGCTGTTTTTCATAATAGCTCCTTTTCTTAATGGCATTGCGGATGACCTGGTAAGCCGGGTCCTCTCCATTCTTTATCACAACATCGGGCAGGGTCAGTTCCTGTACCGCCAGAATAAAATTCAGCTCAATATCCTGGTTGGCAACGGTGATCTTTCTTTCTTCTTTTTTGTATCCAACATGCTGGCAAACCAGGGTATACTGACCCGGTTCAAGTTTCAGTGAATATTTCCCCTCGCTGTTTGCATTGGTTCCCTTATTATTTTCTTTTATAAAAATGGAAGAGAAGGGCAATATGTTGCCGTTATTGTCGGAAACAACACCTTTTATTTTCTGGGAAAAAGATAAAAATGCTGAGCAGGAGAATATAAAAGTGAACAGGAGGTATTTCATAATAAAAATGGTACGACAAGATAGTTTCGGCAACGGAATTCTGTTATGTTTATTGAGATTGTTTGTAAAGCTTTAACATCACCTGGCGGAAGAACGAAGAAAACTGCCGCTCATGGCTGCAAAACCAGCTACCAATCCGCCAATGAATCCTGTAACGATGATCAGCAATATGGCGTTGCCTCCCAATGGAAGTATGGAAGCTATTTTCTTTGACAACACCCCGTTATTCTTCATATCGATCCACCAGGCAATGCCGGCCCATAAAAGAAAAACACCCAAAAAGCCAGCAAGAAATGCCTTGCCTGCTTTTTGATGTACGAGCAGGGCCATCAATAAAGATGTAACAGCAATATCCCACCATGGCAAAAACAATCCGCTGATAAAAGCCAGTAGTGCTGTTAATATTACCGCTACAAAAAATTTCATATAATTAGTTTATTTGTTAATTGGTTAATTAGTTTATTAGGTCGCAGGTTTCTATTATTTGAAAATTTCTCCCGTGAGGGTATGTTCCTGATATACTAATTAACTAATAAACCAATTAACTCTTTTTATTAAACTTCATCGTCCACTTAATATTCTTATCAGTCCTGTCTCCTTCTTTCATGAACCAAAGTTTGTTGTATTTCCCCGCCACCCAGCTATCAACCATATTGTCATAATATTTACTGCCGGGATTTCCGCTTTGGCCACCGGGATAAACAGCATAGGCTTCCACGGGTGTTGTTAATTGCACGACCATTCTCCAACTGGGACCATGACTTCCGTTAATAGCATTTACAATATCTCCTGCCCCGCCGGTATGAAGGTTTGGCCTGTCAAATGGCAATAGATCTTTTTTTGAATTATCCAGTAAATGATAAATGCCGGGTTTATCATATTTGTACCATTCCAACCCATTTAGTTTTTTTGAAAGTATTTCAAGTGTTGTGGAAGATATTTTTAAAGTGATAGTTACCAGGTTATCGCTGTTTGTTACTTCCCCTGATTTTTTATGACGAATAAGGAAAGAGGAATCTTTTTTTAACAGCTCCATTAAAGTTTGGGTTTCCGGTCTTGGTAACCTTTTCGCTAATGTAGTATCAACAGCTTTCTTCATATCAGCCCAGATCATTTCTTTAAGCAATGTCCACCATTGTACATAAACGGTTTGTCCTTTTGAATCCGGGGAAGCCATCAGGTCCCAGTTCTTCAAAATATCAAGGTATTCTTTCTCTTTGGCATTAAGCTTTTCTTCCTGTATATATTCAAGCAAGATGGGTCTTACGTCCTCCGCCGTAGTATTAAAATAATTATTTTGCAACTTCATCATATCATCCGGCGTGATGCCATTCATGGCCGCAAGATTGTTTTCAATAGTGATCGCCCTGGCAGTGATATAACTTCCGGGAATAAAATAAGGATAAGTTGAATCTGCCGGTCGCTGGTTGGCACTTTCCAAAAATCCTCTTTCCGGGTTTTTGCTGTGAGGATTTTCTGCCTGTGGAATAAATCCCTGCCACATATAACTGCTGTCCTGCCCCGGCATGACATATAATCCCTGCCGGTTCCATCGTGCCGGGAATTTTCCCTGCTGCCAGATGGCAATATCACCGGCTTTGGATGCAAATACAAAATTTTGTCCCGGGCATTCAAAACTTTTTATGGCTGCTGCATAATCATCATAATTCTTTGCACGGTTGAGTTGATAAAAGGTCATTCCCTCATTACTCGGGTCATGTGCTGTCCAGCGAATGGCTAAATTCCTTTTATTGGAAAGATCATTGGAAAAACTTTCATCATACATCACCGGGCCAAATACAGTATAAGCAACGGTATCATAAACCGTTGCTCCGCCTTTTACTTTTATTTCTTCTTTACGCAGCGAACACTTTGTCCACTGCCCGTTGAACCAATATTGGCTTTTTGTTTTGTCTTTGAATTTTATTTCATAATAATCTTTCACATCCCGCTGTGCATTGGTAACACCCCAGGCAATACTGTCATTAAACCCAATGATGATAAAAGGACTTCCGGGTAATGATACACCGTATGTGTTGCTCGCCGGTGTTTGTAATTGTATTTCATACCAGATGGATGGTAATGATAATTCAAGGTGCGGGTCGTTACATAAAATGGGTGCCCCGCTTCGTGTTTTACTGCCGGCAACCACCCAGTTATTGCTTCCGTTGCTTTTATCAGATTCTGAAACTTCTCTTGCAGCAACTGATTCTTTATTGGAAAAATATAATGAATCGGCTGTGGAAGGTTGTACCGGGATGATCCCGGGTGGATCAAATACAGTTCCTTTCGGCACTATCGGCATCAGTGAATCGGGCACCTGCGGATAGATCATTTTTAATTCGGCTTCTGAAAAAATTGATTTCGCATTTGTATTGGGCAGATCGGCTTCCGTTTCTGCAGACAGCATCTTCGCCATCATTTTTAATAATATGGCCGTCCGGATATTGGTCCATTTTTCCGGTTTAATGTTGAGCAACTTATACTCTAAAGGAAGTTTGGCTTCTGTTAACGAGTTAATGTAAGCATTAACACCATTTGTATAGGCATCAAACATGCTTTTGGAATGAGGATCCTTTTCAATTTCTTTCATCGCATTCTCTGCGGCAAACCTCATTCCCAGCCTCCGTTGTGTTTTGTCATAATTGATCGCCTTCTTCCCGGCAATTTCACTGGCCCTGCCCTCGGCAGCTTTTGTTTGCAGATCCATTTGAAACAAACGGAACTTTGCATGCAGAAATCCCTGGATGAAATAAAGGTCCTCATCATTTTCAGCAAATACATGCGGCACTAACCGGTCATCAAAGTATACTTCGGCATTTCCTTTTAAGCCGGGAAATTTCAGGTCAGCATTAAAACTTTGATCGGCGGGTTCGGCATTTTGCCAGAAACCATGCTGTGGGCTTAAAAATTTTCCAAGTGGCATCGGCACCTTGTCGCCCAATGGCCTGTTCAAGGCAAGAACCAGCCCGGCAGTAACTACGGTGGAAATAGCAAAGGGAACGATTCGCATAAGCAATGAATGATGGGGAAAGGTAAGAAGAATCACGGATGTAGTAGATTTGAAATAGGAATTCACGGATTTTTTTTATCCCTCAGAAGCCGCATCGGGTTAAAAAAAAGATAAGGAAATTTTCACTTCCGCCGGGTAAAATCCATTTAATCTTTCTCAATCCGTGTCATCAGTGATTTTTTTCGCTAATTTCATCCTTAATTAAACAAAACAAGTATGCCAGTATTAATAGTAATCGGAATTATCCTGATCATTGTCATTTGGGTGGTAAGCATCTTTAACGGGCTGGTGCGTTTGCGCAACCGCCGCCAAAATGCTTTTGCTGATATCGACGTGCAGTTGAGACAAAGACATGACCTTGTTCCCCAATTGGTGGATACGGTAAAAGGTTACGCCACTCATGAAAGAGAATTGCTCACAAAGATCACCGAGGCCCGCAGCGCTGCTATGGCTGCCACTTCTATTGATGATAAAATAAAAGCCGAGCAGCAACTCAGTACGGCGCTGGCCGGACTAAAAGTGCAGGTGGAAGCTTATCCTGATCTGAAAGCCAATCAAAACTTTTTGCAGTTACAGGAAGAACTCAGTGATATTGAAAATAAACTGGCGGCAGCAAGGCGTTTCTTCAATGGCGCTACTACCGAATACAATAATGCAGTGGAATCATTCCCGGGCAACCTGATCGCCAGGAACTTTGGTTTCAAAAGAGAGATCCTGTTTGACCTGGGTACAGATACCCGTAAGCAAATGGAAGAGCCACCTAAAATTCAATTTTAACCCCCAGCCCCTAAAGGGGAGTTAAGAAAATGCAATATGTAGGTCTTACTAAACAAATCAGCAGGAATAATCGCTATTCACTTTTGTTGCTGATAACATTCCCGGCATTATTGCTGGCGATGTTCTATATCTTTTTCTTTTTTGCAGATAAACAGGATCCCGACGCCACCAACCTCCATTTTTTGCGAGCGATGCCCTTTGTACTTATTGGCGTTGGCATCTGGTTCCTCGTTGCATGGGCGGGTCATGCTTCTTTCATCCGCATGGCTACAGGTTCCAAGCCATTGGAAAGGACAGAGAATAAAAGGGTTTATAACCTGGTAGAGAACCTTTGTATCCAGCAGGGCATGACGATGCCGGCGATCTATGTGATCGAGGATGATTCACTCAATGCATTTGCCAGCGGTATCAATTCAAAAACTTTTTCCGTTTCCTTGTCGAGAGGTATCATCAATAAACTGGATGACGACGAACTGGAAGGCGTCATCGCACATGAACTGACACATATACGTAACAAGGATACAAGACTGCTGATCGTCTCCATTATTTTCGTCGGCATCTTTTCTTTCCTCGCCGAAATGGCTTTGCGAAGTCTCCGGTTTTCCGGTGGCAGCAAAAAGAAAGGCAGCGGCCAGATCGTATTGATCGCTATCGCTGTTACTGCCGTTTGTTATTTTATTTCCTTATTTCTCCGGTTTGGCATTTCCCGTTCCAGAGAATACCTGGCTGATGCCGGCGCTGCTGAATGGACCAAGAAACCCTATGCACTGGCTAATGCTTTAAAAAAAGTTGACGACGATCCTCTCATTGAAGCCGTAAAACGAAGCGATGTGGCCCAACTCTTTATTGAAAATCCTCAAACGGAAACCAAAAGTTTTTTTTCAGGACTGTTTGCAACACATCCGCCTATTAAGAAAAGAATTGAATTATTGGAGCAGTTTGTTTAGGAAAGCTGTTAGCTATTAGCCTTAAGCCATTAGCTTGGACGCATTCTCAATCGAAATTTGAGATATGATTCATAATAAAGAGATTTTTATCATTTTCAGTTTGCTGCGCTTGCTTACTATAATTACGACGCTCTCATTGTTTTCTATGAAGCTAACAGCTAAAGGCTAATGGCTAACGGCTATTGTCTCAAGACTTTTTCCCTTCAATCATCGGCACAAAAGAAAAATGATCAAACACTTCTTCTTTCAATGCACCGTTTTCCAATTTAGTGATCCGCATCATCCGCTGAATATGGCCTATTCCAACCGGGATCACCATCATGCCGCCGGGTTTTAACTGTTCAATTAATTTTTGCGGGATCTCTGGAGCTGCAGCAGTAATGATCACCCTGTCAAAAGGCGCATAAGTAGGCAGGCCTTCATAACCATCCCCGTAAAAAAATTTGATGGAAGAATATTTTTTCAGGAACTCAAATTTTTTATTGGCGTCATATAATTTTTTTTGGCGTTCGATCGTATACACCTGTGCTCCCATCTCGGCCAGCACCACGGCCTGGTAGGCGCTGCCGGTTCCGATCTCCAGCACTTTCATGAATGGTTGCACTTCGAGCAACTGGCTTTGATATGCTACTGTATAAGGTTGTGAAATGGTTTGCCCTTCACCAATAGGGAATGCCCGGTCTTCATAAGCTTTTTCATCAAATGCAGATTCGAGAAAGAAATGGCGGGGAACTTCCAGTATTGCATCCAGCACCCTGTCATCCGTTATTCCTTTGGCATGGATGCCCTGAACTAATTTTTTGCGTAAGCCTTTGTGGCGGTAAGTATCTTCGGTGGGTCTCATAAGCGGGGTACAAGATAGTTAATTGTATTTTTAGTAGATTTGAATTAACCATCCACCAGCATGAAAATATATCACTATATATTTTCTCTCACTTTTTTCTTTGCCACGCAAACAGACGTGTCGGGGCAATCTAATAATTTAATATACTATTTTGATAAAGACCTGAACTTAACTGCAGCCTCTACTGCCAGCTACCTGGGTTATGGAGTGAGAGAAAAAGGTAAGATTAAATTTTCAACCTACCGTATCCCTTCTCATACGATACTTATGAAAGGATATTTTACGGATTCAACTCTTGCGGTCAAAGATGGATTGTTTACCTATTATGATAGTCTTGGATTTGTAGAATCTGAAGGCATTTACAAAGATGACCGGGAAGAAGGTTTTTGGCTTTTCTGGGAGGATAGGTTAAGTGATTCTATGTATTATGAAAAGGGACAGTTGTTAACCGAAGTCTCTTTTACTTATCATCCCGGAACAGAATTGGTTGCATCCCGGATTTTCATGAATTATAAGACTATGATCCGTGAGATTCTGCAATGGGATACTACAGGAAGATTAATATCTAAAGGGTTTTCGATGAAGGGAGACAGGGAAATATATACTTATTACCCCAATGGCAAAGTGAAAGAGATCCAAAGAAACGTTTCAGACGAAGATCCTTCGACACGGTATTTTACTGAAACGGGCGAAGAAATCACAAAGGAGGTTGAAAAAGAAAAAGCTAAGAACAAACCAGATACCGATCTATCAGGATTCCCTTCCGGCGGAGACAAACCTGTTTATCCGGGTGGCCGCGACGAATTTTTTGATTTTATCAAAAGAAATTTGAAAACCGCCAAAAACTATTTATCAACAACCTTACAAAGAGATGGCAATCCTACAGGTGGTATTACCAAATCAACTTTATTAAAGCTTAGTTTTATGCTTGATAAAAAAGGTCATGCTAAAGATATAAAGGTTGATGGAGAGGTAAATCCTCTGAAAATAGAACTCGCTTCTCTTGTTGGAAGGATGCCTTCCTGGAAAATGAATGGTTTAGAAAGCTATGGTCCAATTAATATCATTCTCAATATATCAGTGACCTACTGGTAGCTTATTATTACAATTTCATATCCGCAATGATCGTCTCTATGGCAGTAAGTGTCTTCCGTGGGTCTCATAAAAGTGGGTGCAATATAAAAGAAAATGACTCTTATCCTTTAATAAACACTTCGATTTTATCGATCAGTTGCTTCTTCAAATCTTCAGCATCTTTCCAAACTATGTGTGGGTAATTTCTTGTGTCAAAATGTGCTTTAGCAATTTCATCCTGTCTGCAAGTATAAATTATTTTTTGTCCCCTACCCAAAGCATATGCAGATTCAAAATAAACCCCATGTTTATGATTTGTAAAATCAGCAATCGTAAACTTTGATTTTTTGATTGCTGCAAGAATAGCATCATTTATTGTAGTATCACTGGGAATATCTCCTTTTTCATCAATTATTAATGGCTCAAAGCCAGTTTCAATAATAGCTGGTTTAATTGCCTCGTTATATACTTTAAGCATTTCGTCATCGAAAGACATTGCGATAAAACAAGTTTTGCCCAAACTGATTTCGTTTATTTCTACAATTCTTTTTAGTCCTTCTACTGTAAGTTTAACTGCGGAAGTTCTTCCTTCTGTTTCTTCTTCGGCTAGAAACCCAGTATCAATTAAATAATCTAAATAAAAGCTGAACTCAGACCAATCGGTCAAATACATGTATCTCCAGTTTCGATTGGCTTCGTCAAAGAATTCATATGTAGAAATATATTCGCCATCATAATTGCTCAATCTCCGTAAAAAACTAAGTACTCTATTTGCCTTGTCTTGTGGAGAAGTAACCGGATGGTTTGCTTCAATAAACTCATACAAATCGTTTAAATCATTAAGAGGTTTTTCTTTCGGCAGAGTCTCATTATAAAAAAGATTCTTGAGTTTCTCATAAAATTTGCTATCAATTTCTTCTGTAAAGAGAACTTTATTACTCACCTCGAAAGAACCGACATCTTGCCACTCTTGCTTTAGATAAAAAGTACATCCTTGCCTATTAGCGCCAGGTTGAATACTTACTTCAAAACCTAGCTCTTCCAATATTTTTGATATTATACCATCCATATATCCTATAATTTCATATCCGCAATGATCGCTTTTATCTTTTCATCCAGTTCCTTATTTATTTTTTCAAACTCCACCGCACTGTTCAACTTCGTATTCACACTAAAATAAAACTTGATCTTGGGCTCGGTGCCACTGGGCCGGGCGGAAATAATGCTTCCGTCAGCCAGGATAAACTGTAACACATTGCTCTTCGGCAGATCTAATTTATAAGTGCTGTTCTCCAAAAAATCTTTTCCGATCTGCAATTCATAATCCAGCAACTTGATCACATCAGAACCATTGATCGATTTTGGAGGATTGTTGCGGTAAGCTTCCATCATCGCTGCGATCTGCTGCTGTCCATCCATTCCTTTTTTGGTGATGGAAATAAGATGTTCCTTAAAAAATCCATACTGCACATAGAGATCGATCATCTTTTCATAGAGGCTCCTACCCTTTTCTTTTTCATAAGCCGCCATTTCACAAAGCAAGGCCACAGCGCTGATGCCATCCTTGTCCCTGATCTTATCGCCGATCATTAATCCAAAACTTTCTTCACCACCGATAATATAATTCTCCTTGCCTTCTTTTTTCCGGATCATATCTGCGATCCACTTAAAGCCGGTCAGCACGGCATAACAGGCCACTCCATTGCCGCTTGCAATAGAATAGATCATGGGCGTGGTAACGATCGTCGTTATCACCATATCGTTTGGCTTGGCGATTCCCTTTGTCTTTCTTGCTTCGATCAAATAATTAAATGCAAGAACAGCGGTCTGGTTGCCATTCATCAATACCCATTTGCTGTTATTATCTTTCACACCGATCGCAATACGGTCCGCATCGGGATCAGTACCGCAAAGAATATCTGCATCGAGTTCTTCAGCCAGTTTCAAACCCAGGCTCATCGCTTCGCTTTCTTCGGGATTAGGATAAGCAACCGTTGGAAAATTTCCATCCGGTACAGCTTGTTCTTTTACAATGTGCACGTTTTTAAAACCAAACCTGTCCAGTACCGGCGGCACCATTTTTATTCCGGTACCATGGATCGGAGTATAAACGATCTTCAGGTCTTTATGCTTTTCAATAATTTCAGGATATATACTCAGACCTTTTACCATTTTTATATACGCTTCATCCATTTCTTTTCCAATGATCGTAATGCCGGCTTCACCGCCACCTCCCTGTCCGGTAGGCAGGCTCCACTTCACATCATCAACAGAAGCGATCTTATCCACTTCTTTAATTACATTTTTATCATGCGGCGGTACTAACTGCGAGCCGTCATTCCAGTAGGCTTTATACCCATTATATTCTTTGGGATTATGTGAAGCGGTGCATACCACCCCGCCCTGGCATTTCAATTCACGGATAGCAAATGATAATTCAGGCGTTGGTCGCAGGTCTTCAAACAAAAAAACCTTTACTCCATTTGCCGCAAATACATTCGCTGCTGTTTCAGCAAAGAAGCGGCTGTTGTTGCGGCTGTCATGTGCAATAGCCACACGAACTCCATCGCCCTCCTTCGCTAAAGCTTCGGCGGACGAAGAGAAACATTGTTTCAGGTAATTGGCATAACCCTGTGTAGCCATGCCCACGGTGTATTTATTCATCCGGTTGGTGCCCACACCCATGATGCCTCTTAAACCACCGGTACCAAACTCCAGGTTCTTATAAAAAGCATCTGCCAGTTCATCGGGCTTATCCTTCTGCAATTTTTTTATTTCATCTTTTGTGGCGGGATCAAAGTTTCCATCGAGCCATGCTTTTACTTTAGCCTGTATTGCTGCATCCATAAACTAATACTATTGTTAAAAGATAAAAGTGAAGTTATGATTTTATCTTTTGAAACTAAAACCGCAAATCAAACGTAAATTTGATGTTTATGGTGTCAGCTGCATTACTACTATCATCGTCCCTTGCGTCGCACACTTGTACGTCCCGTTCGCTGCTCAGCAATGTTGAACCTCTACAGGGTTCTGATCAAATAACACCAACTACCTACCAACATCTGGCTCCTACGGAGCCATCACTTCCTTATTCCTTTCCCGATAGCTATCGGGACCTTATCCCTTATTCTTTATTTCACAAACTGTCCCGATCAAAACTCAGCATATTGCTAATTCTTATTTTATTTCCGGTTTTTTCCTTCTCGCAAGATTCTTTGAACAATGAATTCATTATGGGTCCGCACATGGCAAAAAAAGTATCCGATTCAACCTTATTTAATAAAAAACTCATTCTCACGCCTCAACAAAAGAAAAAACGGATCTGGCTGGTGGCCGGCGCCAATGTGGTTGGTTACAGCACGGCCATGGTTGGTTTATATTCCGCCTGGTACAAAGATTACCCTCATTCCGGTTTTCACAGCTTCAATGATTTTGCCGAATGGAAACAGGTAGATAAAGTTGGTCATCTTTACAGCGCTAATATCGAAAGCCGGAATGAGATGGAACTCTGGCGCTGGACGGGAATGGAGAGAAAAAAAAGGATCTGGATCGGCGGCATGAGCGGCGCTTTTTATCAAACGGTCATTGAAGTGCTGGATGGTTTCAGCAGTCAATGGGGATGGAGTTGGGCCGATTTTGGCACCAATATTTTGGGAAGTACCGTATTCGTGGCACAGGAATTTGCATGGGACGATCAGCGTATCAAACTCAAGTTCTCGTTTCATAATAAAGAATACAGCGACCCGGCACTGAACGAGCGCAGCAATACACTCTTTGGCAGTTCAACAGCAAACCAGTTCATAAAAGATTACAACGGGCAAACCTATTGGGCCAGTGCAAACCTGAGATCATTTTTTCCAAAGAGCAAATTGCCGCCCTGGTTATCGGTATCTGTTGGTTACGGTGCCGATGGCATGTTTGGCGGCACGGAAAATATTGGCAAAGACAAGAACGGGAATATTGTTTTCAACCGGCCGGATATAAAAAGATACCGTCAATGGTACCTTGCTCCTGATATTGACCTGAGTAAAATAAGAACAAACAGCAAAGCGTTGAAATTCTTCCTGACCTTTTTAAGCGCCTTCAAATTCCCTGCCCCTGCCCTTGAATTTTCAAATGGAAAGTTTAAAATGCATGCAATTTATTTCTGATCACTCCGGCCACATGTCTTAATTTAGCAATTGTAATTTATTCCCATGCAACTTGCCCAGCAGGTCCTTTTTATTCTTATCAGCGCTGTTTCTATCTGGCTTTTTACAAAAAAAGTAAAAGAGATCAGGCGCAATATCAAGTTGGGCCGGGATGAAGATATCAATGACAACAAATCTCAGCGATGGAAGAATGTATTGCTGCTGGCCTTCGGACAAAAGAAAATGTTCCGCAACCCAATGGTAGCGGTCCTGCATTTTTTTGTATACGCCGGTTTTATCATCATCAATATTGAAATTCTCGAGATCATACTGGATGGTGTTACCAGTAAACACCGGATGTTTGCCCCTGTAATTGGCAACCTGTATCAACTATTGATCGGCTGTTTTGAAATATTGGCCATACTGGTATTACTCGGCTGTGTCATATTTCTTATCCGGAGAAATATCATCAAACTAAAACGTTTTATCAGCAAGGACCTTGACGGATGGCCAAGAAGCGATGCTAATTATATCCTCATCACCGAGATCATCCTGATGCTTTTATTTTTGACCATGAATACTGCTGACCAGGTCCTGCAAGCAAGAGGTGCTGAACATTATCATATCACCGGCAATTTTTGGGTTACCGGTTCATTGACCTCATTGCTTGACGGCGCTTCCACTTCCTCGCTGATCACTATCGAACGTTTTTGCTGGTGGTTGCATATTCTCGGTGTGTTTGCTTTCATGAATTACCTTCCTTATTCGAAGCACCTGCATATCATCCTTGCTTTTCCGAATGCATATTATGCAAGATTAGAACCCGTTGGAAAAATGGAGAACATGGAATCTGTTCAGAAAGAAGTATTGTATGCCATGCAACCGGAACTGGCCCCGCCAGCTGGCGGGGAATCTGCAGCTCCTCAAAAATTCGGCGCAAAAGATATCATGGATCTTAGCTGGAAGAATTTAATGGATGCATACAGTTGTACTGAATGTGGCCGTTGCTCCGCTGCATGCCCGGCCACACAAACCGGCAAATTGCTTTCTCCAAGAAAAATAATGATGGACACCCGTGACCGGGCAGAAGCAGTTGGCAAAAACATGAATAAGAATAAAGACCCGATAGCTATCGGGTTCAAAGATGATGGTAAGAGTTTATTGCATGACTATATTTCTGTAGAAGAACTACGTGCCTGCACCACCTGCAATGCATGTGTGCAGGAATGTCCTGTCAGCATCAGTCCGCTGGATATTATTTTACAACTCCGCCGCCACCTGGTGATGGAAGAAAGCAATGCGCCGCAGGAATGGACGACCATGTTCAGCAACGTTGAAAATAATTTTGCACCGTGGAAGTTCAGCCCGGATGAAAGGGATAAATGGGTGGAGGAAATGAATGCCCCCAGCCCCTAAAGTTGGAAATGATTTATGTTACCAGCTGCATTGCTACTATCATCTTCTGTTGTGTCACTCACTTGTACGTTCGGTAATTCTACTGAGCACTTATCGAATACTCTGTTTTGTCCCGTAGGGACATCTCATGGGTAGAAAGATGAAATCGAAATGTTTTAACGTTCCAGCGGAACGTTTCATGCAATCACAAAACTTCATTGTAAAAGCGCCATGCGTTCCTATGGAACGCTCCTTCAATCTTCGATTTGTATTCTACCAACGACGTGTTCCGCTGGAACACAAGGAAATGGTTTTTGTTCCGATCATATGGAAAAATTACAGTCTTCCGCTTCATTCATTCATCATAATTCAACAATAGATTTGTAAATTTGTGTCACGAAAATCCATCGAGACAACCACATGAGCATTATTAACCGGCGGACAAAGTTTTATTTTCTTTCTTTTCTTAAACACGACCTCAAAGCAAGCATCACCGTATTCTTTGTCGCCTTGCCTCTTTGTCTTGGTATATCATTAGCTTCCGGTGCTCCTCTTTATTCCGGCCTCATTGCAGGCATTCTCGGTGGTATTGTGGTAGGTCTTATCAGCAAATCACATGTCAGCGTAAGTGGTCCTGCAGCAGGACTCACTGCTATTTGCGCATCTGCTATTACAGAAATGGGAACGATCCAGATATTTTTTCTTTCGGTCGCCGTTGCCGGGCTAATACAAATACTGCTGGGCGTTTTTAAATTAGGAGGCTTTACCCATTTTATTCCTTCAACAGTTATTAAAGGAATGCTCGCAGCTATCGGCATCATTCTTATTTCGAAACAGATCCCCTTGCTGATGGGATATGACAAAGCTGATTTCTGGACAAAAGAATTATTCAATGTCATTTCATTCAGGAATGCCTTCGACCATGTAAAAAATATTTATTATCACAGTTCAATGGGCGCCGTTGTTATCGCCCTGTCTTCACTGGCACTGCTGATCGTATGGAAAAGGACAATCGCCAAAAGAATTTCTTTTATACCCACTTCATTCGTGGTAGTGCTGTTTGGTATCTTGATGGCCTTATTATTCAAGGAATTTATCCCGGCATTGGCTTTAAAGTCATCGCAATTTGTAAATGTGCCGGACAACCTGTTCTCGCAGATAAAATTGCCGGATTATAATTCTTTATTCAGTAATACCGCCATCTGGAAAAATGCTGTGGTTATCTGTATCGTTGCTTCGCTTGAAACTTTATTAAGCATGGAAGCCCTGGACAAAATAGATCCTTATAACCGTATCACTCCGCAAAACAGGGAACTGGTAGCACAGGGAACCGGTAATTTTCTCAGCGGACTGCTTGGCGGATTGCCGATCACTGCTGTGATTGTAAGAAGTTCAGCCAATGCAGAAGCAGGCGCCCGGACAAAACTCTCGGGTATCTTCCATGGCATTTGGTTATTGCTCTTTGTTTTTTTATTAGCCTTTCTTCTTAACCTGATCCCTTATTGTGTACTTGCTGTTATACTGATGCGCACCGGTTATAATTTGGCAAAACCAAAAATGATCCGTTCGGTTTATAAATTAGGGAGAGAACAATTCATGCCTTTTATTGTTACGGTTGTCGCCATTTTATTTACCGACCTGTTGATCGGTGTGGGTATTGGTGTGGCCTATGCGGGCTATTTTATTTTTAAAAACACATACAAAGCCGGTTTTACACTCACCACCCGTACGGAAGGTCATCTTATTCATTATTATTTTCATCTTGCCATTAATGTAAGTTTCATCAATAAAAAAAGATTAAAAGATGAATTGGAAAAAATCCCTGACTATTCAGTCGTACATATCGACGGCGCACATAGTGTGTATATTGATTATGACGTAATAGAATTGATCAATGAGTTTAAAGAAAAAGCTCACCATAAGCATATTGAATTACAATTATCAGGCATTCCTGACGTGGAAACGATCATCACTCATTAATTAACGAATAAATCTGCTATGAACATTTCTTCTTTTCCTTTTCAAACCCTCGACTGGTCTTCTGTTCCCAAAGAAGAACATAAAGGTGATACCGGCATGGCAACCTGGCAAATACAAATGATGAATGATATCCGTGTAAGGATGGTAGAATATTCCCCGGGTTATAAAGCCGATCACTGGTGCAGCAAAGGACATATTATTCTTTGCACCGAAGGTGAAATGGATACCGAACTGGAAGATGGCCGGATCTTCAAACTCAGCAAAGGCATGTGTTATTTTGTAGGAGATCATTGCGAAGCACACCGAAGCAGTACTGAAATGGGCTGTAAATTATTTATTGTTGATTAAAAGGATTGGCTGTTAGCTATTAGCCGTTAGCTTTTAGCTATTGGCTAACAGCTAACGGCTAATGGCTCCCGACTAACGACTAACGACTCGTCCCTTCCTATTAAACCAAAACCACATCGGTACTCCTGTAAGCATCAGCGCCAATCCAATGATCGCTTCCCTGGGTTGAGTAGCAATGGTATTTACAAAAAGAGCTGCAGAGAATAATATTACAATCGCAGGAACAACGGGATAGCCCCAAACTTTATAAGGCCGGTTTGCAGTGGGCATCTTCTTTCTTAAAATAAAAACACCTAATGCCGTTGCACCATAAAAAACAAAAACGGCAAAGATGATCATATCCGTGAGCTGGTCAAAAGTCCCGGAGAGAACCAATATGCATGCCCAGATGCATTGATAGAGCAATGAATTACCCGGCACAGCATGTTTATTCAGTTCTCCTGCTTTTTTAAAGAACAAACCTTCTTTCGCCATGGCATAATAAACACGGCAACTTGTAATGACCGTAGCATGATTGCAACCCAGCGTAGTGATAACGATCAGTAAAGCAATAAACAGTTCACCGCTTCTCCCCCAAAAAGTCTTCACGGCTTCAATGGCTGCGATGCCGGTACCCGATTGATGAATATTCTCCAGCGTTTGAACAGGCAGCAATGACAGGTAAGCCGTATTTGCTAACAGGTACATGGCAATGATAATAAACATCCCGATAGTTATTCCTTTTGGGATATTGCGGTTCATATTTTTTACTTCGCCGCCAATATAACCCACCGATGCCCATCCCTGGTAAGCCCAGAATGCCGCCAGCATGGCTGTAAACATAGCGCTGAAAGTTACCGGTTGATTATTCGTTGTCGTCAAACTAAATGCTGCGCCGATATGCGCATGAGAACTTGTTAATCCAAAACCAATGATGATGAACAAGCCGGTAAAAACCAGTAGCAGGATCGCTGTCCCCAGCCAGGCTCCTGTTTTAAGGCCACGGGTGTTTACCCAGGTAAGCAAAAGAATAAGAACAATAGAAATAAATTTTACATTGAAATCTTTAAATGGATAAAAAACTCCCCATAGGTTTACATCAGACCAGGAAGAAAGCATCGGTGCAAAATGAACAACACTATTCAATGATTCTGCAAAAACATAAGCCAGCGAAGAAATGGCTGCCGTTTGAATAATGGTAAAAGTGGACCAGCCAAACTGGAAAGCAAAAAACCGGTTGTATATTTTTTTATAATAAACATAATCTCCTCCCGTGTCTGCAAGCAGGCCTGCGACCTCTGCATAACTCAGTGCACCGAATAAACTGATGATACCTCCCAGCACCCAGGCGATCAGCACCCATCCGGATGAATGAAGCGAATCAGCCATCGGTGCTACTTTTTTGTAAACTCCTGAGCCGATAACATTGGCGATCGTAAAAACAATTACAAGTTTTAGTCCAAGTGCAGGTTTTAGTTGTTGGGTGGTCATTGGATGGTTTTAGAATTTAAAATTACATGGGTTCATCAGCGCTGGGACCATACATTCCGGGAATGGGCACATCCAGCAGACGCAGGTAAACCGATAATTGTCCGCGGTGATGAAAGAGATGACTGAATGACCAACCCCTGATCGCTACAGCTTTGGGTAGATCATAATATACCTGTTCGCCGCTTTTTACTACCCATCTTTTTTTAAAGTCCTCATCACTCGTTTTTTCCAGGTCAGCAATTGCTTTATCTAATTTTTCCTGGAATATTTTTATTAATTCTTCCTGCGAGGAAGGAGCCTGGCCCGGTTTATAATCTTTTTGAAAATCATATTCATCAATATGGATGATGTCCGATGTCCAATGTGGTATCTCTGCAACATGGGCAGCCAGTCTTCCCAGCGTCATTGATTTTTCATGTGGCTTCCAGTCTTTCTTATCCATCGGAACTCTTTCCAGCATTTTTTTAGTTAATGCTGATTCATGTTTTAATTCTGCAATAAAAGCATCTTTGATCGCCATAGAAATATATTAAGGATTAAATGTATTGAAATTTTGGATGAATGGAAGAATGTTTTTGGCAAAAGTCTTTTATCCATTCATTCCAATTTGAGGAAAACATCTTTTACCAGCCTATAATGATGGTCCGATACAAAATGATTGGCGCCGGGAATGATCGTAACAGTTACCGATCTTGCATTGACCAGCATTTCTTTTGCGAAAGCCGCATTGCTGACCGGGACCAATCCATCCTTATCGCCATGCAGTATATGAACAGGACAGGTAATATCGGGCAGCTTTTTTACCAGTTCCTTTAATTCTTTTTTCAAATACCAGAGTTCCTGGTTAGATTGACGCCATGCGCCGGGCAACAAATATTTTAATGGAGATCTATAAGTAACAGACCGCCACTTCTCCGGTTTTTCTGCAGCAGGATCTAATGCAGCTGCAATTAATACAAGACCATCAAATATCCCCGGATTATCAATAGCCAGCTTGATGATCATCGGGCCGCCATAAGAACGTCCTGCCGCATAAACAGGTTTTCCGTTCTGTATCTTTTTCAGCAATACACTGATGATGTCCGACTGTTGCTGTAAATTCTTTACATGACCAAATTCGCTGTAACCAAAAACCGGCCTGTCGACAGATACCATGCGGTATTTTTTCAACAGGTCTTTATCATACATGTATTTCATGAACTTTATCCATCCGCCGGGACTGCCATGTACAAAAAATAAAGTGGGCAATGTATCATTACCGGTTTTTGCATAGTGAAGATCGAACCCATCTGCACGGATAGTTTCTGTAAAAAGATTTACACCTTCTTTAGCAAACTTTTTCTTTGCTGTATTATCACTGATGCGGAACTTCCAGGCAACCTGTGCAAATACCAGCCAACTAACAAGTACAGCCAGGAATAACCACCCGAACCTTTTCAACCATTTCATTTTTTATTTCCCCCCAATCGGTTTATAGATCATATTATATAATTGCCACAAGGCAGCCAGGATAAAAACGATTCCCATAAAGGTGTTCAGTTGTTTATTACTGGCCTTCATTTTTGCAATAACCCATTTACCCCCATAAATGTATACAGCAAGACCCGTCACGGAGCCGATCCCTGCACCCGCAGTAAATAAATTGAAGTCAAAAAAAGTTGTGTGAAGAATCTTTCCCTGTATAAGTTGCGTACTCCAGATGAACCAAAATGGTATTTGTACAGGATTGATAGCTGATATACTTACGCCTAATAAGAACCTGTCCAATTTATTATTTAACAACAATCCCTTTTTCTCTCCTGTTTGTCTCCTGGCCATTATCAAACTGAAAATACCCAATGCCAGAAAGACTACAACGGTAAGCCATCCCATGATGATAAAAACAAGCTTGTGCTCCACTATCCAGTCCATCGCTGTCAATGCAAGACGCAGGTAAATCATTTCTATCAATACAATACCTAATGCATATTTCCATGCCTGCTTATACCCTTCCTGCACGGCCAGTTGTGTGGCAGTAAGATTCATATTGCCAAAAGGCAACTGGCCCAAAAAACTAATCAATAGTGCAGAAAAGAAAACCTGTATCATTCAGTTGGCTAAAATATGATATAAAGAGAGTTTAAAAAATCAGATCAATGTCTTATCAATTTCCTGCATCCGTTTAAAATTCTTTTTTGCTTTTTGCATGAACCGCCAACCTTTCATAAAACTCCAGTAAGGCACTCCTTTTTTATGATTGATCCTTCCGATCCGGTACAGGTGGCGCCAGTGCCTGGCGATCTCTTTCAATGCCGCTCCATAACTCATGTTACGGTCAAATACATGTGTGATGGCTGCTCCCGCACCGTTAAATTCAAGTATCTGGATATTTTTTCCGGCTTTCAGATCTTCCAGCGAAGTGCATTTCAGGTCGTAGCGGCCAAAATAAAACTGGCCCGCTTCATTGCTGATCCTGTCAAACACATCGCATAGTTGCTGATCTATTTCATGGTTCAGGTTGATGAATTTGGCTCCTGAACTATGATTACCTTTCATACTGAGAAAATATTTTTCATTGGCGGGGATAATTTTTTCCCAATTCTCTTCATGTCTCTTCTTCATTTCCTCCTGCTTGTATTTCGCCGACGGATGTGCAGCTACCAACTCTGCAAGTTTCTTATTCCCGTCGCCTGTCACATGCAAAAGGTCTTTTACGATCAGGCCGGTTACAATTCCTTTTGTTTCCCCGGGGTATCTTATATGAAATACACTGAACTCAAGTGATGAATCCACATAGGTCTGAAGAATATAATTCTCTCCTACCTTATCATGATATACTTCCAGCTCCTTTTCATTTTTGATGATCCTGAATAACACTCCCCACATTCCCGAATCAGGTTTGACAACAACCGGGTAATTTAATTGAACCTGCCGCATACTGCTTTTTACTTTTTCAATTTCTTCAGCAGGATCGATCAGCAAGGTGGTTGGATAAGACCAGGCAGGCAATTGATCGAACATTTCTTTTTTACTTCCTCCTTCAAACCCCGCGAATACCAAACTGGGGTTAACCGGTGTGAAGTACCAAAATGCCCGGGCTTTTATGGCATACCAGAGCCAGAGAATATCTATAGGCAGGTAGATCACATCGTAGGACCATCTTTCCCAGTTAAACAGTTTTTGAAAAAATCTTTTCATGAAGACAATGAATTTCAGTCCCGCTTATGAATAAGTTTATCGAATTTTTTTTCCATTTTTTCCTTCAACTCTTCCGTATCAATAAATTTTTTGTGTCTTTTTTTCCGGCGTGACATCTGCCATACCTGGAGAAAAGCAGTAGCCAGGAAAATTCCACCGATCACCCAGCTTACTATATCCTGGTTGCGGCTAATACTGTTTGCGATCAGCATTCCGCCAAAAATAAAAAGACAGTTGCCGATAAAAGTGCCGATGCCAATGCCGGCGATATAGGCATTGTAGTTATCGTTCCGGGGCAATAATATTTTTTTGGTGAATAATACCGTGCTCCAGCCCAACCAGAATGGTATTTGCCCGGGACTTACGGCGCACATGGCGGCTCCCAGCAAAAATTTAGGCAAGGTACTGCTGAGTACCACGTTCTTTTGTTGTTCAGGGTGCAGTGCCGCATAAAAACTTGAAGCAGCCAGCGCCAGTACGATCAGCAAAGTGACATACTCCAGGATCCTGAACAATTTTTTTTGCCGTTGTATCCAACTGATCGCAACTACTGAAATGCGGACATAGACCATTTCCACCGTCAATGAACCCAGCGAAAACAGGATGGCCTGGGTAATGCCTTCAGAAATGGAGATCTGGATGGCTGCCACATTCATTGTTGCCAGTGGAAGTGAGCCAAGGAAGCTGATCAGCATTCCGATAAAGAAAATTTTCAGCAAGGGACGCATGTGACGAAAATACGAAGAAACCGTTGAGCCGGGAATCAATCATATTTTTCCAGCAGCTTGAAATGTTTGTTGGCAGTCCGGAGAAAATTCAGGCCTTTTTTAAACGACCAGTAAGGCGTTCCGTTCTTATGATTATACCTGCTGATCCTGAATAACATTCTCCAATGATGTAAAATAACGCCATACGCTTTCCAAAGACTCATATTGCAATCGTAAATATGATTGGGTTCGGCGCCACAACCGTTAAATTCAAGAACCTTGAAATTTATTCCCTTCTTGAGGTCTTCAATGGATAATGTTTTAATATCATAACGCCCATAATAGAATTTATCGGTGTAATGACTCAGCTCATCAAAAACCCTGACGAGGTCTTCATCGATCTCTTTATATAAGTTGGTAAAATGTGCGCCGCGGTTGTGGTTCCCGGCATAGGACAGGTAAAATATCTCTCCTTCATGCAGGATACGGTCGAAGCGGTGTCCATGACGATGTTCCATTTCTTCCATCCTGTATTTGGCGCGGGGATGTTTTTCAATCAATTTTCTTAAGGTGGTTTTTCCATCTCCTTTAACCTGCAGCAGTTCTTTATGAATGAATCCGCTCACGGTTCCTTTTTGCTCAGCAGGGTGACGGTAATAAAATACGCTTACTTCAACCGGCAACTCCACCAGGTCCTGGACAATATATTCAACCGGGATCCTTTCGTGGTATTTAATTAATTGCTCTTCATTATCAATTTTCCGGAACAGAATGCCTTTCATTCCCACATCGGGTTTTACAATGAACGGATAAGTAAACCCCGCCTCATCGATCTTCTTTTTCACTTCTTCGTAGGGCAGGTCGTGCATGATAAATATGGTCCGGGGAACCATATGTGGCGGCAACTGGTCATACATTTCCTTTTTTCCTTCACCATGAAAGCCGCCAAACGTAATGGTCGGGTTAGAAGAACTGAAATACCACAATGACCAGCTTCGGATTGTGTACCAGAACCATACAATACCGATCGGCGAATACAGAACATAGAAATTCCATAGTTCCCAGTCAAAAATTTTTTGGAAAAACTTAACTTTTTTCATTGTTACCGGCAAAAATAGATATTGAGTTTATTTATTTGACAAATTATTCAATAAAGTCTAATTTGAATGTTAAACCCTGGATATGAAAATACGCATCATTTGGACTATTATTCTTTGCAGTCTTTTATTTACAGCATTACCTGCAGGTTCAAACATGGTTCCGGATTCAAACAAGATCATTATTCCTTTTACTGATACGTACAAAAAGATCGTATCCCTTTCTGTTAAAGATATACAGAAATTGATCGGAAGAAAGCTGACCCTGAAAGAAAGGATATCTTTTTTTATTCTCAAACAAAAACTCAGGCATAAGCCAAAAGATTCAATGGATGCCGGAGACATTTCATTGATCCTTGGTATTGCCGGCCTGGCATTTATAGCCTTGTATTTTGTTCTGCCCTTTTCTTTGGTCCTGGCAATTGCTTCAGGCATTGTAGCCATTGTAACCGGACACAGGGCAAGAAAAAAAGATCCCGCTAACAAAAATGCAAAAATTGGAAAATTATTAGGATGGATCACGGTGGGATTAATAGCTGCTCTTTTTATTGCAATAATTATTGCATTTGCTTCAATTGGTTCCTGGAACTTTGGCTGATAAAGGATACGATTCTGCATTATTTATATTCCGTATTATTGCTGTGAAATTCAAATTGCTTTCATGACTATCCGCACAGTTGCTGAGTTATCTGCTAATGGCGAAAGCCCTGAAGTATTATTTTGGGTGGGTTGTGCCGGCAGTTTTGACCAGCGGGCACAAAAGATCACCAAAGCATTTGCAACTATTTTGAATAAAGTCGGGATCAATTATGCCATTTTAGGCAAAGAAGAAATGTGCACCGGCGACCCCGTTCGCAGGGCCGGCAATGAATTCATGTTCCAGATGATGGCTTACCAGAATATCCAGGTCCTGAATAATTATGGTATTAAGAAGATCGTAACAGCATGCCCGCATTGTTTTAATATTTTGAAAAATGAATACCCTGAATTAGGCGGCCATTACGAGGTCATTCATCATACTACTTTTTTACAAGGCCTGATCGATGAAGGAAAAATAAAGATGAAAGAAGGCGGTGTATTTAAAGGTAAAAAAATCACTTACCACGACAGTTGCTACCTCGGCCGTTCCAATAATATTTATGAAGCACCAAGAAAAGTTTTAGAAGCATTGGATGCTGAACTGGTGGAAATGAAACGTTGCAAAAGCAATGGACTTTGTTGTGGCGCCGGCGGCGCACAAATGTGGAAGGAAGAAGAAAAAGGAACTACCCGTGTGAATTTTGAAAGAACGGACGAAGCTATCGGAACAGGGGCCAGTATCATTGCATCTGCCTGTCCTTTTTGCAATACCATGCTTACAGATGGCGTTAAGAATGCAGAGAAAGAAGAAAATGTAAAAGTGATGGATGTGGCGGAATTGATTGCTGCGAGTTTAGATTAACTTTGACAGATGAATTGGGAATACAAACATCTTCTTGATAACAATTTCCATCCCGACTCAAGGGTATGGGTTTACCAGTGCAGCCGGATATTTAACCTGAATGAAGCATTGGAAATCGAAGAGCTGCTGAAAGAATTTACCCGCCAATGGAAGAGTCATGGTACGCCGGTGAAAGGTGAAGCTCATTTATTCTTTGGGCAGTTCCTTGTTTTAATAGCTGACGAAACAGCTACCGGCGTTAGTGGATGCAGTACGGACAGCTCGGTACGGTTGATCAAAGACATTGAGCAGCGATTCAAAGTGTATATGTTTGACAGGACCACACTGGCCTTTGTATTAAAAGAAAAAGTGGAATTGCTTCCCCTCTCCCATCTTCAACATGCTTTTGATAACGGGTTTATTAATAATGAGACCTTATACTTCAATAACCTGGTGCAGACGAAAGAGGAATTGGAAAGTAAATGGATCATTCCGGTGAAAGACAGCTGGCTTGCAAAAAAAATTTCTCTGTCAAAATCAGTTTCGTAAATTAGAACCTGCAAGCGGAAGTAGCTCACCTGGTAGAGCGACAGCTTCCCAAGCTGTAGGTAGCGGGTTCGAGTCCCGTTTTCCGCTCGGAATGTTTCAACACAGAGACACTGAGTAAAAGAGTAACACCGAGAGTTGTGTTGCCTTCTCTGTGAAACTCATCCCGATAATTATCGGGACTGTTACTCTGTGTTTATATTATTTTTTAATAACTTTCTTCTTAGCAGCCTTCGTAAAATTATATCCCACACTCAGCCGGAAATTTCTTGTCTTATTAGTATTAAAATTTTCCAGGATAAAATTGGGGCCCTGTGTATAGTTCCTGTTTTTCTGTACGAAAGGATCAATAATATTAAAGGTCAGGATGAGTTTCTTATCAAAGAACTTCCGCTGTATGCCCACATTCATACTCCAGTTCCATCTTGCATAACCTTGCGGGTTGGCAAACCGGTTGAAAGTGAAACTGCCGGTAAAATTCAGGACATCTTTCGGCGTATAGGTTGAATTCAGGTTAGAAGTAAAAGATCCTCCGTTGCGATACCTGTTCACTGTTTTATCAAATACACTGTACTCATTAAAAGTGTAGCTGGCGCTGAGGTTTGTTTTTAATTTCTTTGTAATGGTCAATCCGCCCCATGTACTTACTTCATATTCTTTTCGTCCGCTGATATTCTCCCAGGTGATCTGTGTCTTCTCGCCAGGTATCAATGTCCTTACCTGGCTGAAGATGTTTTCAACAATATTATACCCCAATCCAAAATTGATATAATACTGTTGTTTAGTACGGCCAATTACAAGATCAAAATTATGTGCGGTCGACGCTTCTAACTTTTCATTACCGAAACGAACATTATACGGGTCGCCGAAGTCGATCGTTGGATTAAGCTCATTGATACCCGGCCGGCGAATACTGCGGCGGTAAGCCAGGGTAAGATTCAGTTTATCTTTCCATGTACGGTTGATATTGGCAAATGGCAATAAGGTCCAGTAACTATTTTTTATCTGGCGGCTGTCTTTGTATAATTCAAATGCGATAAAAGTTTCTTCGGCAGATATCCCACCCGTTACACTAAAGTTTTCCTTCAGTACCTGCTTAACAGATGCCCGGAAGTTGAGAATGGTCTGGTGAAACCGGAAATCATTACTCAGCGGATCAGATCCCACAAAGATCCCTTCCGGCTTTTTCAGGTAACTGGCATCAGTAATGATGTGACTATTGCTTCGGTTGTAATATGTACCCACTGAAAAAAATGTTTTCTTATTGCTCAGCGGTCTGTCATAATTCACCCGCACATTATAACCATTGCTTTTATTATCGGTCAATTGTTCCTGGGTGGAGTCAATGCCATTAGGACTATGGTCGGGGTTGAAAAACTGTTGGAAAAAATCCCTGTCTGATTTATTGATTGAAAGATTGGCCCCGGTAATGATCTTAAATGATTCACCCGGGAGCTTTCCTTTTTTAGTATACGTAAGATTTGCACTTGGACTGTAATTGTCGCCTTCGCTCAGGATATTTCTTTCACTCAGCCGGTAAATATCTCCAAAGCGGTTGATATTAGTGTATTCAGTACTGCTTTGATTATGGTAGTCATTCTGGTTGTATTGCAATACAAAATTCACCGACCGTGTTTTATCAAAATCATAATCCATATTCAGCCGGAAGTTGGGCCGCCAGTTCTTATTCAGGTAATTGCTTGTTGTTTTGAAAAAATTACTGGAATCGGTATAAAAATTATTTCGCAGAGAATTGCCGTCCCCTTTCAGCCGGTTATAGCCGATACCTGCATTGACGCTAAGTGAAAATCCCTGTTTGCGATAGCTGAAGTTGCCATTCATGCTTGCTTCACCTCTTGAGCCTGCTGACAGATTCAACCTTCCGCTTCTTCCTACTTTTCCTTTTTTGGTAACGATATTGATAACCCCGCCCTGTTCATTAGCATATTGCGGCGGTGGATTGGTCATCACTTCTATTTTTTCAATGGAACTGCCGGGCAATGATTCAAGCAGGTCCTGCAACTGTTGAAGATTTAATTCTACAGGTTTATCATCAATTAAGATCTTCGGTTCTTTTCCCCTCACCGTTATTTTCCCCGTTGCATCTTTTGAAACAAGCGGGACACTGTTCAGCAGGTCACTGGCATTGCTGCCGGCTGAGAGCGCAGATTCACCTGCATTGAAAGTGATATTGCCGTCCTTTGATTCTATCAAAGGCTTCTCAACATAAATAATTACTTCATCCAGCTGTTCACTGGCTTTTGATTTTAATGAAATATCATTCAGGTTAAAATCAAAACGCTCCTGGCGGAAATTAATGCTGTCGAGTGTAAGGTTTTGCATACCAGCATAAGAGATCCGGAGACGATAATAACCAAAGGAGATATTGCTGAAAGTAAACAGGCCCTCTTTATCTGTTTGAGTTGTCCGCTTGTTATTACTGTCTTTTAGCGGTATCAACAGCACGGTTGCACTTTCAAGAGCTTTTTTTCTTTCATCCATTACATTCCCGGTAATTATACCGGGATCACTGACCTGTGAAAAGCCGCTGAAACAAAGCAGAAGAATAAGAGGAAGTAAAATTATTTTTTTCAACTCAAGTATTAGACGGCAAAGATACTTTGAACCTTCTGTAAAATAAAGTAATCTTTGGAAAAACATTTTTTATTTAAATACTCATAATGGTATTTGACATAGCCTAATCTGATTGCTTACTTATTCTTTTTTTAGATACCTCAAATGCAGCCTTATAGATTTCGTTTTCCGGCTCTAGTTCCAAAGCCCTTTTTATGTCATCAATTGAATTATCTATCTTTTCAATTTCGTTAAATAACAAATATCTATTCCAATACATTAAGCTCAACTTATTATCTAATTCAATTGCTCTATTGTAATCAGCCAATGCCGCTTCATAGTTCTTTTGATTAAAATAAAGAACACCTCGGTTGCAGTAACTATATGCATCCTTATTATTTAATTCAATTGCTTTGTTGTAATCAGCCAATGCCATTTCATAGTTCTTTTGATCAAAATAAAGAAGACCTCGGCCGCCATAGCTACTTGCAGCCTTGTTATCTAATTCAATTGCTTTGTTGTAATCAGCCAACGCCGCTTCATAATTCTTTTGATTAAAATAAAGAACCCCTCGGCGGACATAACTGCCTGCATCCTTATTATCTAGTTCAATTGCTTTGTTGTAATCAGCCAATGCCGCTTCATAATTCTTTTGATTAAAATAAAGAACCCCTCGGCCGCCATAGCTACTTGCAGCCTTGTTATCTAATTCAATTGCTTTATTATAACTATCTAAAGCCACATCATTATTATTCTTTCTTTGATGAAGAATCCCAAGATTGTAATAAGATTTAGCTAATCGGGGATTAAATAAAATCGCCTTGTCATAACCCTCTATAGCTTTTTCTTCATAGCCTAATTCTGTTTGAGAAAATGCCCATCTATGCCACATATCAGCATTCATCTCATCAAAATCTAAATAGTTTTCAGAAAAGCGTATGGTGGCGTTCCAGTCCTTTTTGTCATAAGCAGTAATTGCTTTTGCCTGATAAAGATTTTTTAAAGCATCAAAGCCTGCTACTGCAAGTTTACTACGGGCTTCGTCAATTGTGTTTTGTAACAAAAGTTTATTTTGCTCGGTTAATGCTTCCTCAGGTTTGAACTTTTGTAACTCTTCCTGCCGGGTTTTAATAGCTGTTGCATCCTTTCTTGACTTATTCACAATAGTCTCCAACTCTCTTTGGTCACGTTTTGCAATGTCTGTGTATTGTTTAATTTGCCTAAAACCAAAAAAAGCTAATAGGCCTATTATTACTCCGATGACGCTGAAGAAAACCTCAATAAAAGTTATCCAACGATCTGTTGCTGACTTTGATTCAGAAACAATATCTTTTTGTTTTTCCAGCTCATTGTGTAGATCACTTAAACGATTTGAATATTCTCCTGTTATCTCATTTAACCTGATTTCCAGACGGAGGGAGTCATTTTGCCGTTGTAATTCTGCAAACCCTTTCTGGGCATTTGTGCTTAAAAAGATCAAGGAACAAAAAGCTACTGATATCAAGGGTTTAAAAAAGACTTTCATTAGCAATTAGGTTTAAGTATAAATGTAAAGCATTTCTCACGGATTTGCTGCCATCCTGTCGCAAATTCTGTGCTTTCCTGTATATTTGCTGTTCAAATTTATTTTGAATGCTTGACTATGTGTCAGATAAAGTGCAGGATGAAGAAAGGCAGGGCGAAGCATTTGCTCCTTTCAATAGTGATCCAAATCAATACAAAAAACGGTTCTATATTGAAAGCTATGGCTGCCAGATGAACTTCGCCGACAGCGAAATTGTTGCCTCTATATTAAATAAAGAAGGTTTTGGAGCTACCCGGAATGTGGAAGATGCCGACCTGATCTTTATTAATACCTGCTCGATCCGGGAAAAAGCTGAACAAACCATTCGCAAACGCCTCACCGAATTCAAAAAATTGAAACGGGAAAAAAAAGGAATGCTCGTGGGTGTGCTGGGCTGTATGGCAGAGAGATTAAAATCAAAATTTTTAGAAGAAGAAAAATTAGTTGATATAGTTGTTGGCCCCGATGCATATCGTTCATTACCCGGACTGGTAGAAGAAGCTGAAGGTGGACAAAAAGCTGTGAATGTTTTATTGAGCCGGGAGGAAACTTATTCAGATATTTCCCCGGTACGATTAGATAGCAATGGCGTCAGTGCATTTGTCAGTATCATGCGGGGTTGTAATAATATGTGTTCATTCTGTGTTGTTCCATTTACCAGGGGAAGAGAAAGAAGCCGTGATGCTGAAAGTATTCTCCGGGAATGTAAAGACTTATTTGAGCAGGGGTATAAAGAAGTGACTTTGTTGGGACAGAATGTGGATAGTTATTATTTTAGTCAGGAGTCGGGAGTCCGGAGTCCGGAGTCATCGACCAGTCCAATTACTTTTGCAGATCTACTAGAAAGAGTTGCCCTTATTTCTCCACTTCTCAGGGTTCGCTTCTCCACTTCACATCCAAAAGATATTACCGATGATGTATTGCATACAATTGCGAAACATGATAATATCTGCAACTATATCCATCTTCCGGTTCAAAGCGGTTCTTCAAGGATATTACAACTGATGAACCGCACTTACACCCGGGAATGGTATCTGGGAAAAGTGGAGAGGATCAGGGAGATCATCCCCGATTGCGGGATCTCGTCTGATGTCATAACCGGGTTTTGCACTGAAAGCGAAGAAGACCACCAGGACACGATCAGTATCATGGAAAAAAGCCGGTACGATTTCAGCTATATGTTTTTCTACAGCGAAAGACCCGGAACACTGGCAGAAAGAAGATACAAAGACGATATTCCGGAAGAAGTAAAGAAAAGAAGGTTAAAAGAAATTGTGGAATTGCAGAACCGCTTATCACACGAAAGCAATAAGAAGGATATTGGCAAAAAATTTAAAGTGCTGATCGAAGGCGATAGTAAAAAAAATGATAAAGAATGGAAAGGAAGAAACAGTCAGAATAAAGTGATCGTTTTCCCAAAAACTAACAACAACATTAAAAAAGGAGATTATGTGGAAGTGCAGGTGATTGATTGTACACAGGCAACATTGCTGGGAAATATCTTTCAAAATTCAAAAGTAAAAATTCAAAAAAAGGACGGTGCTTAAGATTTTGAGTTTTGATTTTTAAATTTTTAATTGCTAACAAATGGACATTCAAAGTATAAAAAATCGTTTTGGTATCATCGGCAACTCCCCTGCCCTGAACTATGCATTAGAAGTGGCCGTGCAGGTGGCACCAACCGACCTCACCGTTTTGATCAATGGTGAAAGCGGCGTGGGTAAAGAAGTGTTTTCCCAGATCATTCATTCTCTTTCTCCGAGAAAACATAACCCTTTTATCGCTGTAAACTGCGGCGCTATCCCGGAAGGAACGATCGACTCCGAATTATTCGGACATGAAAAAGGTTCCTTCACTGGTGCAGCAGATGCCCGCAAAGGTTATTTTGAAACGGTAAATGGCGGCACAATTTTCTTAGATGAGATCGGTGAATTACCATTGGGTACCCAGGCAAGATTACTCCGGGTGCTCGAAGCCGGTGAGTATATCCGTGTAGGCTCATCCAAAGTTCAGAAAACAGATGTAAGAGTAATTGCTGCTTCTAATAAAGACCTGATGCAATTGGTGCAGGCCGGAAGGTTCCGGGAAGACCTTTATTACCGGTTAAGCACAGTTCCTATACGTGTACCTGCACTGCACGACAGGCCGGAAGACATTCATTTATTATTCAGAAAATTTGCAGCTGATTTTGCCAATAAATATAAATCGGCTCCTGTTCAATTGGATGAGGAAGCAAAACAACTGTTAATAAACTATCCCTGGCCGGGCAATGTGCGGGAATTGAAGAATATTGCAGAACAGATATCAGTTCTTTCACAGGATAAACAGATCGCAGCAAGGGAATTGAATAAATTCCTGCAGCCATATTCCAGCAACAGGTTGCCGGTATTGGCCCATACCAACGGAACTTCTACTCCTGAATTTGCCAACGAAAGAGAAATTCTTTACAAACTTTTCTTTGATATGAAGAAGGATGTAACAGAATTAAAAAGGATGTTCCTGGAAATTTTGCAAAACCCTGAGATGGTTGCCAAGAACCAGTCATTGATCAATGAGCTGAAAGAATCCGATGGCTTCCGGATGAAGAATAATGAAATGATGCAGCCTATGCTGGTTCAACAGGGTAATCAAAGCTCCCAGCCTGTCATCATGAACAACGATATCCACGATCATGTAGAAGTGGAAGAAAGCCTGAATATCATGGATAAAGAAAAAGAACTCATCATTAAAGCCTTGAAAAAACATCGCAGCAAAAGAAAAGATGCGGCGCTGGATCTTGGCATCAGCGAAAGAACCCTGTACAGAAAATTAAAAGAATACGATATTGAAGAATGAGATAAATAAAAGGCACAAGGTACAAGGTACAAGAGCGAAAGGACTATCCGTTGTAATGACTCTCCTTCTTGTTCCTTGTATCTTGTTCCTTGTACCTTCCTTCAGCAGTTGCAGCGTTAAGTATGGTTTTAAAGATGTCTCAATACCCGATACGATAAAGACTGTTAAGGTTGGATATATTGAAAACAGGGCCCGGCTAATAAACCCGCAACTAAGCCCCAGGCTTACCGATAAACTAAAGCAAAAGATCGTCAGCCAGACAAAGCTTTCACAAACCAACGGCGATAATGCAGATTGGGAAATAACCGGTTATATCAGCGATTACAGTTTCAGTACTTCAGCCATATCCGGCCAGCAGGTGGCCAATAACAGGCTCACGGTCGGCCTGCATATTACCCTGAATAACCGTAAAGCAGATGATATAAAGGACTATGATGTGAGCCGTAGTTTTGAATTCAAAGGCAACCAAACAATAGAGCAGGCTCAAACTGCGTTGCTGGACGAGATGATAAGGACCCTCACCGATGAGATATTCAACAAGCTTTTTTCCAATTGGTAAGTACTACTTAACTTGTAATCATGAATGTGCAGATCAATCAACTGGTAAAATCGCTTTTGCAAAAAGAATCCCTGGACCAATGCAGTGTGCAGGAACTGCAGCAGTTTGCAGACAGGCATCCTTATTTTGGAGCCGCACAATTGTTGCTTACTAAAAAGTTGCAAACGGAAAATGCCGATCTATATAAAGACCAGCTTCAAAAAACATTTCTCTTTTTCCATAACCCGCTTTGGGTAGAACAACTGCTGAACGAAACCGGTAATACCACCATCACAAAAGCTGAACCGGCTATTGCCGATAAGATAATTATTCCGGTAGTTGCTGCTGCAGAAAATAAAGAACCGGCCAAGATTATTTCACAGGTTGAAATTCCCCATGTTAAATCAGAAGAACCTCCGATAGAAATTCCAGCATTAAAAACAGAGTCTGCTGATCCTACAAAAACTGAGTTAGTGTTTGAACCTTATCATACGGTTGATTATTTTGCTTCGCAGGGTATAAAATTCAAAGAAGAAGAAAAGCCTAAGGACAAATTTGGCCAGCAACTGAAAAGTTTTACGGATTGGCTCAAAACAATGAAACGTTTGCCCGTTTCTGAAATAACAGAGGCGGTAGAACCCAAAGCTGAACAAAAAGTAGAGCAAATGGCCGAACATTCCCTCCAGGACAGGGAAGTAGTTACAGAAGCCATGGCCGAAGTATGGGAAAAACAGGGAAATGCTGAAAAAGCCATTGAGATCTACAGCAAATTAAGTTTGCTTGATCCCTCGAAAAGCGTTTATTTTGCAGCGAAAATTGAGGATTTAAAGAAAAGAATTTAACATGACTATTTTATTCATCATTTTGATCGTTTTGGCTTCCGTGATACTGGGATTAATTGTACTTGTTCAAAACCCAAAAGGCGGTGGACTGGCCGGGAATATTGCCGGTTTCAGTAACCAGTTCATGGGTGTAAAGCAAACGACCGATGTACTGGAAAAAGGGACCTGGATATTTGCCGCTGTAATCGGCGCTTTGTGTATGCTTTCGGTTTTTTTCATATCAGGCAGAGGCTCCAATGAAAACAGGGCGAAAGATGTAACAGTGCCCACGCAAAACAGCACTACCCCGATAAATGCTTTGCCAATTACACCCGTTCAACAACCTCCAAAGTAAAACCTTATAACAATATTTGAACCCCGGCTGAATCGTCGGGGTTTTTTATTTAATTTGAGCAGAACTATGAAGAAAAAGATCATTGCCGGTATTATCCTTCTTCTTTTAATTGCTGGCGGATTTGCAGGATGGAAACTTTTTGGCCCGGCCACTACAACTGCCGGTGGTGAATTTTTTTATATTAGAACCGGATCAACTTATTCCGATATAAAAGAAGGGCTCGTCAGCAAAAAATATATCAACAGCAGCAACTGGTTTGACCTGGCTTCTAAATTCCTCCGCTACAAAAAAGTAAAACCCGGACGTTATAAAATAACAAAAGGCATGAGCCTTGTTAAACTGGTAAGAATGCTTCGGGCAGGCAACCAGTCACAGGTGAATTTTGTTATTACTAAAATAAGGACCAAAGAAGACTTCGCCCGCAAAGCCGGTAAGCAGTTCGAACCAGACTCACTGCAGATCATAAGTTTCCTTAATAACATGGATTCATTGAGTGATTATGGGCTGGATACGAATACTGTTACTGCCGTGATGATGCCACTTACTTATACCCTTGACTGGAACAGTAGTCCTGAACAGATCTTCCAGAACTGCTTTTCTGCTTATAAAAGATTCTGGACAAAAGAAAGACTGGCTAAAGCCGATAGTCTTAACCTTACCCGCATGGAAGTTATCACGCTGGCATCTATTGTTGAAGAGGAAACACTGAAAAAAACGGATAAGCCGCTAATGGCAAGTGTTTATTTAAATCGTATCCGTGTGGGAATGCCGTTGCAGGCCGACCCAACCATAAAATTTGCCATGAAAGATTTTGCATTGAAAAGAATATTGTCAACACATTTAAAAACGGTATCGCCATATAATACATACCTGAACAGGGGCATACCTCCCGGCCCGATATGCACCCCGGCTATTGAAACCATTGATGCAGTCCTGGATGCACCCAGGACCGATTACCTGTATTTTGTTGCCAGCAGCAAGTTTGACGGCAGCAGCGTTTTCACTACCAATCTCACAGACCATAGTAAATATGCAAGGGAATACCAGCAAGAATTGACAAGACGAATGGATTCAGCAAAAAAGGTTAATCCAAAATAATTGAATGGATCTTTTCTCAAAAATAAAAAACAGTATTGTCAATTCTCCGCCTGCCAAATATATTGTCCGGAAAAGCAAAGTCATTTTCTTGCCGGGTTTCCGGGGCATCCCTTTATTTGACGTTGTGAATTTTTTTTTCGGCCAGGTGAAGACAGTTGGAATGACGGAAAGAGCTTCGGCGATCGCTTATAATTTTTTTATGGCCATCCCTCCTGCCATTATCTTTTTATTTACACTGATCCCTTTCCTTCCCATTACTCAAAAGATCCAGGAACAATTGTTTGAGTTGATCCGGGACGTAATTCCCGGCGAAAAAGACAATTCAGTATTAATTAAATTTTTACAGGATTTTATTAATAATCCCCGGAACGGTTTGCTCTCTCTCGGTTTTGTTTTATCCATGTTCTTTTCTTCCAATGCCATGATGGGTATCATGAGGTCATTTGACAAAAATTATATTGGTTTCAGAAAAAGAACTGACCTGCAAAAAAGAGGCGCTGCATTAAAGATCACGATGGTCCTTTTTATAATCGTGTTTATATGTATACTATTATTAATTGGCCGGGGCGCCGTATTGCAATTGCTGGGTATCGAAAGTCAATTGGCAAGAAGCATTATTGTCAATGCCAGGTGGGTGATCATTGTCTTCCTGTTCTTCGGCTGCATATCCTATATCTATCGTCATGCTCCTGCCGTGCATAAAAAATGGCGTCTTATCAATCCCGGTTCCATCCTGGCTACTTTCCTTATGTTGCTGATGACCTTACTTTTTTCCTGGTGGGTCAGTAGGTTTGGAAACTATAACCAGATCTATGGTTCCATCGGAACGGTATTGATATTACTCATCCTGATCTTTATTAACTCATTGGTGCTATTAATTGGTTTTGAATTGAATGTCAGCATTACTTCTCTTAAAAAAATAGCAGATGAGCGGAAAGATAATGAGGCAGGCGGCAATGTCAAACCGGAATAATTACCGAAATTTGGGTTACAAAAAATTATTACCATGAAAAAAATATTGGCTTTGCCCATAGTCGCCCTTGCTGTCCTGGCTTTAAAACCCATTGGCGACCCGCTTCCGATCGGTGCATCCATTCCCAATCCCGAAGTGAAAATGAAAGATATTTCCGGCAAAGAAGTTTCTTTTAAAGATGCTCAGAAGAAGAATGGTCTTCTTGTAATGTTCAGTTGCAATACCTGCCCCGTGGTAAAGAAATACCAGTCCAGGTCCAACGAAGTATGCAAATATGCTACGGATAAAGAGATCGGCGTTATTCTCCTGAACTCCAATGAAGCTTACCGGGATAATGGGGATTCTTATGACGATTCAAAGGAATACGGGAAAAAGAATGGTTATTCCTGGCATTATGTGATGGATAATAACTCAGCCATGGCCGATGCTTTTGGTGCCAACCGTACTCCCGAATGTTTTCTATTTAATAAAGATGGAAAACTGGTGTACCACGGAGCCATTGATGATAATTCAAACAGCCCGGAAGAAGTGACCCGCAAGCATGCTATCATAGCTATTGATGAACTGGTAGCAGGTAAGGACATCACTCAGAAAGAGACCCGTTCTGTGGGATGTACGATCAAGAGAAAAAGCTGAGGAAATAAATGATATTTTAAGGGCCCTGCACTTTTTGTGCAGGGCTTTTATTTTTCCGTAGCCCACGGTTTAAACCGTGGGCTAGGTTTAAACCGTGGGCTATTGTCCGGGCTACCCGGGGCAGAATTTTTTTATCGGATCCTTATGGAATCTTATGCCGGTTGCATCAGAGGTTTTATAACCACATTCTTCACTTCAAAAAACCGGCTTATGACTTACCGCACATTCCTTAACCGAATCATCATCCTGGGTTTTATGGCCCTGGTTGGCTTTTGCCTGGCCAAAGCTATTTCCACAGGAAGTGTAATGGGTATTATACTTGCATTTGTAAGTTTGGGAGCAGGTGTATACTTCCTTTACATACTGGCAAATGCCAAAAAAGAATTAGAAAGAGAAGAAGCTGCTCAATGAATTCCAAGTATAGCCATGATTTCACTCTTCAGCTTCTCACGAGATAACTGCTCTTCAAAGAATTTGCGGTAGCCGGTTTTATTATTTATAAAAAGACTGGCCGGGATGGCGCCTGACCATTTGGGATCGACCTTCGGACAGAAATAATCTGCATTCGTTTCATTCAGCCATTGCACAGGAACGGTAATTTTTCTTTTTTTGACAGTATTCAATATTTGACCCGGGAAAGCATCATTCATATCAAGACTAACAAGTATTAATTGAAGGCTATCGTTTTTATGCAGCCTGGCTTCTTCCATGAAATAAGGGATTTCTTCCAGGCAGGGTTTACACCAGGTGGCCCAAAAGTTTACGATCAAAGGGGTCTTGCTTTCAGCGATCGTTTTTTCCAGGTCGGTGATTTTTATCTTCTTTACCGCCTGGCCATGAGCGACCGCTGCAAGAAGAAGCACCGTCAATATTGATAAACACTTTCTCATTTCTTATTTTTCGGCCCCAATCCCAGCCCGACCTTCGGTCCCAACCTACGGTTGTCCTCAGGGGGGAAAGGAGTACTGACGAAACACAATTAATTTTTCGTTCTTTAACAGCTTTCGTATTTTCTCATTCCTTATTTCTTATTCCTTATTCCTCATTTTCCATAAATCCCCATTCTTTGAACAACTCATTATACCTGACGTCATCCAAACTCTTCTGGTTGTACTGCCCGGCGTTATTCTTTTGCCGGTATGCTTCATATAAAGTTACTGCACAAGCCACACTGATATTCAATGATTGAATAATGCCAACCTGGGGAATAATAAAATTTCCGTCCGCCAATGCCCTGATCTCGTCACTTACCCCGCTGTGTTCATTCCCAAATACCAGTGCAATGCTTTTGGTAAAATCAATTTTATGTAAACTTATGGCATCGCTGCTGAGATGGGTAGTTAAAATGGTTGAATAGCGTTTTCTCAATGATGAAAAACATTCTCCTGCATTCTCAAACTGGTGAATGGTCAGCCATTTGGCTGCGCTGGATGAACTTTTGGCCCCCCATTTCTTATGCGGCGGGATCTTTGTATTCAACACATATACCTCCTGAACACCCACTGCATCGCAGGTTCTCATCACCGCGGAAACATTATGCGGGTCAAAAACATTTTCCAGGACAATAGTTATATCGCCCTGCCTTTTGTTTAATACTGAACTCAGCCGTTCTTTTCTTTCCGGGGTCATTGAACTTAAGGCCTTTAGGTTGTAAAACTCGCTAATTTAAGTATATTTATAGTTGGTTAATTTAATAATGTAATCTCAAACGAAAATTGTGATATGAAATACGCTCCTGTTCAGAATTATATTGGCGGAAAATTTGTGGATGCAAGTTCGGCCCGCACATTACAAGTTATCTCTCCTCTTGATGGTAATCTATTGTCAACTGTACCGATGTCAACCGCAAAGGATCTTGATACGGCCGTGAAAGCTGCGAAAGTTGCTTTTCAAACCTGGAGCAAAACGCCGATCAAAGAAAGAGTGCAGGTTTTTTTCCGGTACAAAACTTTATTGGAAAAACATTTGAAAGAACTTTCTGAATTGGTCCAGGAAGAAAATGGCAAGACCTACAACGAAGCCACGGCTGAGGTTGAAAAAAGTATTGAACTAACCGAATTTGCCTGCTCCTTGCCTCAATTGGTTACCGGCGAAATATTAGAAGTAAGCCGGGGCGTTGAATGCAGAACCGAACATGTGCCGCTGGGAGTTGTTGCATCGATCGTTCCTTTCAATTTTCCTTCCATGGTTCCCAACTGGACATTACCCAATGCCATTGCCTTAGGTAATTGTATGATCATGAAACCATCGGAGAAAGTTCCCTTGAGTTGTGGTCGCCTGGCGCAATTATTAAAAGAAGCCGGTTTGCCGGATGGTGTTTTCAGTATTGTTCATGGTGATGTAGAAATTGTGGAAGCGATCTGCGACCATCCGGGTATTGAAGCTGTGTCATTTGTTGGTTCAACAAAGGTTGCCAAGTTAGTTTATCAAAGAGCAACCAAGACTTTTAAAAGAGCATTGGCATTGGGCGGTGCAAAAAATCATTTGATGGTATTGCCAGATGCCATTCCCGGAATGACAGCACAAAATGTTGCTGCCAGTATGAGTGGTTGCGCCGGGCAACGTTGTATGGCTGCATCGGCGATGATCGGTGTGGGCAATGTGGACAGCATCGTTGATAAGATTTGTGAGGAAGCAAGAAAGATCATACCGGGAGAAAATCTCGGAGCTGTTATCAGCAAAGAAAGCAAAGAACGTATTGAAAGATATATTGGCGAGGCAGAAAGAGATGGCGCTAAAATTTTAGTGGATGGCCGCAATACAAAAGTGAAGGGAAAAGAGAACGGCACGTATGTTGGCCCGACTGTAATAGATTATGTAACACCGGGCATGAGCGTAGCCACCGAAGAGATCTTCGGGCCGGTTATATCTATCATGCGTACCAATACCGTTGATGAAGCATTAGCGATAGAAAATGCGAATCCCTATGGCAATGCGGCTTCTGTATTTACACAGAATGGCGGCATGGCCCGTTATATTATTGATCGTGCCAGCGCCGGTATGATCGGTGTGAATGTAGGTGTGCCCGTACCCAGGGAACCGTTCTCTTTCGGCGGTTGGAATGAAAGCAAGTTTGGTGTGGGTGATATTACCGGCAAAAGTTCGATTGAGTTTTGGACGAAGTTGAAAAAGAGTACGACGAAGTGGAATGCAGAGGCGGGAGTGAATTGGATGAGTTAAGTAATTGGGAAAAGTACAATTGAAAAATTGGGAAATTGAAATTTCGAAATTTCCCAATTCCAAAATTTCAAAATCATATTATGAGTACAAAAACAATTTCAGAAGCACAGGAAATAATTCAAGATAACCTTGATTATACTTTGTTCAGTTGGAGCAAACAAAAAGGCATCGCCCCCATCGCAGTAGAACGTGCCGAAGGTGTGTACCTCTACGACTACGATGGCAAACGCTATATTGATTTTTCATCGGGACTGATGAATGTGAATATCGGTCATGGTAACCAACGGGTGACGGATGCCGTAGTGAAACAAATGCAGGAAGTGGCCTATGTAACGCCGAGTTGCGTGACGAAAGTTCGTGGTGAATTGGGAAAGAAACTGGCAGAGATCTGTCCCGGCGATCTGAATAAAGCATTCTTTACGTTGTGCGGCGCAACGTCCATTGAAAATGGGATCAAGCTGGCAAGATTATACACAGGCCGTCATAAAATTCTTACCCGTTATCAATCTTATCATGGTGCCTCCTATGGTGCTATGAGTGCAAGCGGAGATCCGAGAAGGATACCGATGGATTCACAGCAGTCGCCAAACTTTGTTCATTTTGATCTGCCTTATTTATATCGCTGGGAATATGGCGAAGAAAATTTATTGAAAGAATCCGTTGCTTCATTGGAAAGAGTGATTGCTTATGAAGGCCCGGCTACGATCGCTGCTATCTTATTAGAAGGCGAATCCGGTTCATCCGGTTGTTTGAAATACCCGGTTGGCTATTTAAAAGCAGTCAGAGAAATCTGTAACAAACATGGAATTTTATTGATAGCAGATGAAGTGATGAGTGGTTTTGGAAGAACAGGTAAATGGTTTGGTTTTCAAAATCATGGTATCGTGCCAGATATGATCGCTATGGCGAAGGGATTGACCTGTGGTTATCTGCCCTTTGGTTGTTTGATGGTATCAGATAAGATCGCTGCGAAATATGATGATAATGTATTGGCATTGGGTCTCACCTACTCTGCTCACCCGGTCAGTTGTGCTGCTGCATTGGAGACATTAAAAATTTATGAGGATGATGGATTGATCGAGAACTGCGCCGCCATGGGACAATATGTAAATGAACAGGTAGAAAAATTAAAACAAAAACATCCAAGCATCGGTGATTTCAGGAATACAGGTTTACTGGGTTGTATTGAACTGGTGAAGAACCGGAAAACAAAAGAACCCATGGCGCCTTTCAATGCCAAGCCGGATGAAATGGCTGTGATGAATAAAGTGGCAGCAAAGATCAAAGACCTGGGCATGTACACTTTTGTGAGATGGAGTTATATTTTTATTGCACCTCCGCTGATCGTTACAAAAGAACAGATCGATGAAGGGTTGGCGATAATTAGTGAAGCGGTCAAGATAGCTGATTTGGAAATTAGTTAATTTGAAGATTTGAAGATGAAATCCAGAATTCTTTAATCTTCAAATCTTCAAATTGTCACATCTTCAAATTATTAAATGAACCAAGAAATTCCCGATTCATCTCTCATCAACGAGGACCTCGCCCCTATTCCGATGTCCAAACGAACCTGGGGAACCTGGAACTATGCTGCCTTATGGATCAGCATGAGCCTTTGTATCCCAACTTATATGCTGGCCAGCTCATTGATCGGTGGCGGCATGAACTGGTGGCAGGCTATCCTCACCATATTTATTGGTAACACGATCGTATTGATCCCAATGCTATTGAACGGGCATGCAGGAGCAAAATATGGAATTCCCTTCCCCGTCTTTGCAAGAGCAAGTTTCGGAACAAAGGGCGCCAATATTCCGGCGATGTTAAGAGCCATTGTTGCCTGCGGCTGGTTTGGCATCCAGACATGGATCGGTGGCGAATCGCTTTATAACCTCATCAGGGCATGGAATCCATGTCTGGATGAGATCGACAGCACTTCCTTATTCCCGCAGGCATTACCGATGATCTGTTTTCTTGCATTCTGGTTATTGAATATGTTCATTGTTTATCTCGGTGTAGAAAGTATCAGGAAACTATTGGTTTTTAAAGCATTTTTTTTACCGGTAGCTGCATTGGCCTTATTGGCATGGGCGATTGTTGCTGCAAAAGGTCTTGGACCCATATTGGATCAGCCTTCCAAACTTTCCGGCTCTGCGTTCTGGAATTATTTTTTCCCGGCATTAACGGGCATGGTTGGTTTTTGGGCAACACTTTCATTAAACATTCCTGATTTTACCCGTTATGCCAAATCACAAAAAGCACAGATAAGAGGACAAGCAATAGGACTGCCACCTTCCATGACTTTATTTGCTTTTATCGGTGTGGTGGTTACTTCTGCAACAGCCATTATCTATGGGCAAACAGAATGGGATATTGTAAAGCTCGCCGGAAAATTTGAAAACAAGATCATGGTGAGTTTTGCAATGGTCGGGATCATTATTTCTACGCTGGCTACAAATATTGCGGCAAATATTGTAAGTCCTGCGAATGATTTTTCAAACCTGTCGCCAAAGAAAATAAATTTCAGGACCGGGGGATATATAACCGGGGTCATCGGTGTTCTGATCTTCCCCTGGAAATTGATAGCCGACCCGAACGGATATATTTTCACCTGGCTGATCGCTTATTCCAGCTTATTGGGTCCCGTTGGCGGTATATTGATCGTTGATTATTATTTTATAAGGAAAAAAACTTTAATAGCTGATGACCTGTATAAACATAATGGTGTTTATGGTTATAAAAACGGTTTTAATTCAAAGGCGCTCATTGCATTGTTGCTTGGCATTTTACCCAACCTGCCTGGTTTCCTTTTACAGATAAAAGCAATTTCGGGTACAGCATTCCCGGCATGGGTCAGTGGCTTGTATAATTATGCATGGTTCGTTGGCTTTTTTGTCAGTGGTTTTGTATATTGGTTATTGATGAAGAAAGATAACCGCTGAAGTGCAGAGGTGCAGAGAATACAACTCTGCGTCTCCCCTTCCCTGCCTACCGGCAGGCAGGTCTGCGGTGAAAAATAAATTGTATGAGTATATTAATTAAAAACGGAAGAGTGATCACAGCTACCGATGATTATGTAGCTGATATCCTTATTGAAGGTGAAACGGTAAAAATGATCGGTAAAGGCCTGCCCGTTAAAGCTGATAAAGAGATTGACGCTTCCGGCAAATTGGTTTTTCCCGGCGGTATTGATCCGCATGTGCACCTTGATATGCCTTTCATGGGAACATTTTCTTCTGATAATTATGAAACAGGAACAAGAGCAGCTTTATTTGGCGGCACCACGATGGTGATCGATTTTATTTTACAAAAGCAGGGGAATAGTTTACGGAGTGCATTGGAAGAATGGCAGGGAAGAAGTAATAATAATTGTGTGGGCGATTACAGTTTTCACATGGCGGTGACAGATTTTAATGAGAACACGAAAAAAGAAGTACAAGAGATGATCGAGAAAGAAGGTATTACTTCTTTCAAGACATTTATGGCATATAAAGGCGCCCTGATGATCGATGACCGCCAGATGGTGGGTTTGATGGAAGAAGTAAAAAAACATGGCGGGCTAATTAATGTGCATGCCACTAATGGCGATATGATCGATTACCTGATCTCCAAACACAGGGTCGAGGACAAACTTTCTCCTCTTTATCATTATCTCTCACAACCTGAAGTAACAGAAGCAGAGGCAGCCGAACGGTTTACGGATATGGCGAATTTTACCGGCTGCCCGGGATATATCGTTCATCTTACTTGTGAAGGTGCATTGAATGCCGTTCGCAACGCAACAAGAAGAAACCAGAAAGTTTTTGTGGAAACCTGTATTCAATATTTGATCCTTGATGCTTCATTATACGAACAAAATTTTGAAGGCGCTAAATGGGTCATGAGTCCGCCGCTGCGTGAAAAGAAAGACCAGGCAACATTATGGGCCGGGATCAACCAGGGATTAGTGCAGGTTGTTGCTACGGATCACTGCCCGTTTAAATGGGAACAGAAAATGATGGGCAAAGATGATTTTTCAAAGATCCCTAATGGTCATCCTGCAATCGAGAACCGGATGGAGTTATTGTATAGCGAAGGAGTGAATAAAGGAAAGATCACTTTGAACAAATATGTGGAGGTGGCCTGTACCAACCCGGCAAAGATCTTCGGTATGTTCCCGAAAAAAGGGACAATTGCTGTGGGATCTGACGCAGATATTGTAATTTTTGACCCGAAAGAAAAACATACTCTCACCGCAAAGAGACATCATATGAATGTAGATTACAGCGGGTATGAAGGTTGGGAAGTAACAGGAAAAGTAAAAACAGTTTTATTGAGAGGTAAAGTAGCGATAGAAAATAATCATTGCCATATTGATAAGGGATATGGTAAATTTATTAAACGAAATAAGGTGAGCCAGATAATTTAGAATTATAAGTGATGAATTATGAATGAGGGAAAAGAAAATATCATTGTACAAAAATCTTATGCCTTCGCATTACAAATAATTCAACTTTATAAATTACTTATAGAAAAAAAAGAATTCGTTCTATCAAAGCAAATTTTACGCAGTGGCACCTCAATTGGTGCAAATATCCATGAGGCGGTTGCGAGTCAGTCAAAAAGAGATTTTGTTCATAAATTAGCTATTGCTGTAAAAGAAGCGAGAGAAACATCATACTGGCTAAATTTATTAAAAGATGGTCAATACATAACAAATGATGAATTTGTGATATTAAATAATCACTGTGATGAAATAATAAAAATATTAAACAGCATTATTCTGACAACCAAAGAAAGATATTTCGCCAATTCATAACTCATAATTCTTAATTCATAATTACACGACATGCCAAGAATGATCAAATCAGGATTAATTCAACTCAGTCTTCCGAAAACCGAAGGCGAAGGAACGATCGCGGAGATCAAAGAAGCCATGGTGCAGAAACATATTCCGCTGATCGAAGAAGCGGGAAAGAAAGGTGTGCAGATACTTTGCTTCCAGGAAATTTTTAACACCCCGTATTTCTGCCCCGGCCAGGATAAAGCATGGTATGAAAGTGCTGAGACGGTTCCCGGTGTTACTACCGAACGCATGCAGGAGTATGCAAAGAAGTATAATATGGTCATCATCGTTCCGATGTATGAGAAAGAACAGGCCGGTGTTTTATACAATACCGCCGCTGTGATCGATGCCGACGGAACTTATTTGGGCAAGTATCGTAAGAATCATATCCCGCATACAAGTGGTTTCTGGGAAAAGTTTTTCTTTAAACCCGGTAACCTTGGTTATCCTGTATTTCAAACCAAGTATGCTAAGGTGGGTGTGTACATCTGTTATGATCGTCATTTCCCTGATGGTGCAAGATGTTTGGGATTGAATGGAGCAGAGATCGTTTATAACCCTTCTGCAACAGTTGCCGGTCTTTCTCAATACTTATGGAAACTTGAACAACCTGCACATGCAGCGGCCAATGGATATTTCATGGGCTGTATCAATCGTGTTGGGACAGAAAAACCATGGAACCTTGGTAAGTTTTATGGTACTTCTTATTTTGTTGATCCAAGAGGACAAATTTTTGCGCAGGCAAGTGAAGATAATGATGAATTGCTCGTTGCAGATTTTGACCTCGATATGATAGAAGAGGTAAGATCGACCTGGCAGTTCTTTAGGGACAGGAGACCTGAAACCTATGGTAAGCTGGTTGAGCTTTGATTCAGTTGTGTGAATGTGCTGATTTGAAAATTTGAAGATGACCCACATTTTCAAATTAGCATATCTTCAAATCTTCAAATTATTGCAATGGCTATAACAAATAACAGGTTAACAAAAGAGCAATACGAACAAAACTTCGAGGACATTCGTCCGCCATTCGAGAACAAGACGGCGGCGGTGGTAGAAGCCAACCGTTGTTTGTTCTGTTATGATGCGCCCTGCACGAAGAGCTGCCCCACCAGTATCAATGTCCCCAAATTCATAAAACAGATCACCACAGATAATGTAAGAGGATCGGCGCACACCATTTTTGTCTCCAATATACTTGGAGCCGGTTGCAGTAAGGTTTGTCCTGTTGAAAAATTATGCGAGGGAGCCTGTGTGTATAATTTACTGGAAGAAGAGCCGATCCAGATCGCAAGACTTCAGCAGTATTCAACGATGATGGCACTGGATAAGAATTGGCAGTTGTTTGAAAGAAAACCATCCGTTGGGAAAAAAGTTGCGATCGTCGGTGCCGGCCCGGCCGGATTGAGTTGTGCCCATGTGTTATCAAGGGAAGGCGTTGATGTGACGATCTATGAAAAAGAAAGTAAAGGAGGTGGATTGATGACCTATGGAATTGCTGCGTATAAGGTCACGCCGCAGTTTTGTGAAGACGAAGTGAACTATATCACTTCTATCGGTGGTATCGATATTAAATACAACCAGGAGCTTGGGAAAAACATCTCTCTAAGTGAATTGCAAAAAAAATATGATGCCGTTTATCTGGGCATGGGTGTTGGTGTTGCAAGACAATTAGAAATTCCCGGTGAAGATCTGCAGGGCGTGGAAGATGCTATCAGTTTTATTTACAATATCCGGGACAAGGGTTACCCGGCTGTTCCTGTCGGAGATAAAGTGGCGGTCATAGGCATGGGCATGACGGCCATCGATGCAGCTACACAGGCCAAACGTTTGGGTGCAAAAGAAGTGACGATGGTGTACAGAAGAACCGAAACCGAAAAACCCTGCACGCAGGTTGAATTAGATATTGCGAAAATGGATGGCTGTGAAATTATCTGGCTGGCTGCACCGAAAGAAGTGAAGGGTGCAAACGGAAAAGTAAACCAGCTCATCTGTAGTAAAATGATTTTGGGTGAACCCGATGCCAGCGGCCGCCGCTCACCTGTTGATACCAGTGAAACATTTTCATTGGAGGTGGATATGGTGATCAAAGCAGCCGGGCAGGTACCGTTTGAAGAGTTAGTTGAAGAATTAAAAATTAAAAATTCAAAAGGCAAAATAATAATCGATAATAATTGTGCAACTAATCTTAAGGGAGTGTATGCGGGTGGAGACGTAGTGAATGGTGGTAAAGAAGTGGTGGATGCTGCGCAAGCGGGAAAAGATGGAGCGGCCTCGATACTGTCGTATCTCGGAATGGCATTTAAATAAGGAATAAGAAAGTGGAGCTCCGTAGGAGCGCAATTTTGGTAGCCCCGGGTTTTAACCCGGGGGTAAAAGACGAATCAAGATTCAGAGCCCTGTAGGGGCGACATATTTTGATGAATAGAATTACCGAACGATGAAGTGTGCGACGCAACGGAAGATGATAGTAGTACTAAAGCTGGCTAAATAAAATTATACCCGTCAGGCCGCTTGCAGCGTCCCGACGTAAAATAAAAAACTATGGCAGACATCAGTTCAAATTTTCTCGGCATTAAATCTCCCAACCCTTTTTGGTTAGCGAGTGCGCCGCCGACGGATAAAAAATATAATGTATTGCGGGCTTTCGAAGCCGGCTGGGGCGGCGTGGTCTGGAAAACATTGGGATCGCAGGTAAAGAATGTCTCATCAAGATATTCAGCCGTTGATTTTAATGGTGGCCGTGTGATGGGCTTTAATAATATCGAATTGATCAGTGACCGCCCGCTGGATATAAACCTGAAAGAGATCGCTGAATGTGTAAAATTATTTCCTGACCGTGCCATGATCGTTTCATTGATGGCAGATAACGATAGAAAAAGCTGGCATGAGATCATTAAGAAAGTAGAAGATACCGGTGCACATGGATTTGAATTGAATTTTGGTTGCCCGCATGGAATGACAGAAAGAGGAATGGGCGCAGCTGTTGGACAGGATCCGGAAATCGCCTGCATGGTGGTGGAATGGGTAATGGAAGCAGCAACGATCCCGGTGATAACAAAGTTGACACCGAATGTTCATTCTGTTGTTCCGACCGGTCGTTCTGTTGTGAAAGCCGGCACGAATGCATTATCGTTAATTAATACGATCCAGTCAGTAACAGGAATTGACCTGGATACATTAGTTCCCAATCCTTATGTGGCTGGCAAATCTGTTTTCGGTGGTTATTGCGGCCCGGCGGTGAAACCCATTGCATTAAAAATGCTGACGACCATTGCACAGGATGATCTGACAAAGACAGTTCCCGTCTCCGGAATCGGTGGCATCAGCACCTGGAGAGATGCGGTGGAGTTTATGTTACTCGGAGCAAGCAATGTACAGGTTTGTACAGCCGCTATGAAACATGGATTCAGGATCGTTGAAGATATGATCGAAGGGCTGAATAACTGGATGGATGAAAAAGGTTTTAAAACACTGGATGATTTTATTGGCAAGTCTGTCAACACGATCACACATTGGGAGGACCTTGATATCAACTATCATCATATTGCCAAGATCAACCAGGATAAATGTATCCATTGCGGTCTTTGTTATATTGCCTGCGAAGACACATCACATCAATCCATCAATCTTGCTTATGGCAAACCCTATAATACTTATACTGTAAAAGACGAAGAATGTGTGGGTTGTAATTTATGCATGCTTGTTTGCCCGGTTGATAAATGTATCACGATGGAAGAACACCGGGTAGCTCCTGAATATATCAACTGGATACAATGGCAGGAAAGAGGATTGCCTTTGAATGATCATTGAGAGAATTATCTAGCCAGCTTCAGTTTTTCATGGCATCGCCTGTTGTCTCAATTCTTCCAGTGGAAGAATTGCTCACTTTTTACGTCCCGTTTTCATGGCATCAATTAATTTTTAGTAACATTGTCAATAACATTCTCTCCAAAATAATAACGGCGAAAATGGAAAATGAAAGAGTATATAAACTGATATTCGCAAGTGTCTATCCGCATTATCTCAAAAAAACGGAGACAAAGGGGCATACAAAAGCAGAGCTGGATACCATCATTTGCTGGTTGACAGGATATACTCAAAAACAATTGCAGCAACAGATCGATAAGAAGGTTGACCTGGAAACTTTTTTTGGCCAGGCACCACAGATCAATCCGAATGTTTCAAAAATTACAGGTGTCATTTGTGGATACCGGGTAGAAGAGATCGAGGACAAACTCATGCAAAAGATCCGTTACATGGATAAGTTGATCGATGAATTGGCAAAAGGAAAGACCATGGAGAAGATCTTAAGAAAGTAAAGACACAACAAATGAACAAAGACACCCGTGCATACAACAACTCTCAATCCACCAGCGACAAAAAGATCTGTAACCTGCTTGCCATTGAGATCAGCATAAATTTGCCGGAGGCAGAAAATAAGATCTGGCATGCACATCCTGTGTGGTTTTTAGCAGGTAATCCCATAGCGGGATACAGCAAACAAAAAGCAGGCATTCGGCTGATGTTCTGGAGTGGTGCAGGTTTTGAAGAAGAAGGCCTGCAACCAGGCACAGGAAAATTTAAAGATGCATCGGTCATCTACACTTCAGCAGAAGAGATCAATATCAAACACCTGAAACGCTGGCTAAAAAAATCCCGGGAAATTCAATGGGATTATAAGAATATCGTGAAGCGAAAGGGAAGGCTGGAAAGATTGAAATGAATTAGAAAGAAAAGTAAAAAAGCTCCGAAAACTCAGAGCTTTAACCAGTCGGGATGACTGGATTCGAACCAGCGACCCCTTCGTCCCGAACGAAGTACGCTACCGGGCTGCGCTACATCCCGAATGAAGTATCCCACCATCGGCGGGATTACATCCCGAAATAATCAATCAGAAGTCAAAAATATAAAAGACCCCTGAAAAATCAAGAGTCTTTTATTGAATTAAGTCGGGTGGACTGGATTCGAACCAGCGACCACTTGCACCCCATGCAAGTGCGCTACCGGGCTGCGCCACCACCCGAGCCTTGGTCAGGTACTACAAAAATTTTCATTCTGCAAGTGTCCCGCCATTGGCGGGACCAGCACCCGAGCCTGTACCGGTAATTTGAACAGCAAATGTACTGGACAATTTTGCAACTATAAAATCAAAAACAACCTTTATCTTCGCCCCTTAATGAACCTACTCATTAAGCAGGCCAGGATCGTTGATCCCTCCTCTCCTTTCAACGGACAAATCACAGATATTTTTATTGAGAACGGAATCATTAACCAGATCGGTAATAGCATTTCCGCAAAAGCCGACCAGGAAATAAATATCAACGGTCTTCATGTGTCACCGGGATGGGTGGATGTCTTTGCCAATTTTGCTGATCCCGGTTATGAATACAAAGAAACATTGGAAACAGGCGCTGCAGCTGCTGCAGCCGGCGGATATACAGATGTGCTGCTGATACCCAACACCAACCCTGTTATCCATAATAAATCCAGCATTGAATACATTGTACAGAAAAGCAGGTCATTGCCGGTAAATATTCATCCGATCGGTGCGATCACTAAAAATACCGAAGGAAAAGAACTGGCGGAAATGTATGATATGAAAGCCAGCGGCGCTGTGGCTTTCAGTGATGGGATCTATAGTGTTCAATCAGCAGGCTTGCTGGTAAAAGCTTTGCAATATGTAAAAGCATTTGATGGAATGATCATCCAGGTCCCGGATGATAAAAGTATCAACCCTCATGGACTGATGAATGAAGGGATCATTTCTACACAACTCGGTCTGCCCGGCAAGCCGGCCATGGCAGAAGAACTGATCGTAGCAAGAGATATCAAACTGGCACGTTATGCTGAATCAAGACTTCATTTCACAGGAGTCAGTACCAAAAAATCATTGGAATATATTAAAAGAGGTAAAGAAGGCGGAACCGCTGTAAGCTGCTCTGTCACTCCCTATCATCTTTGTTTCTGTGATGAAGACCTGCAGGGATATGATACCAACCTGAAAGTAAACCCGCCGCTTCGCAATAAAGAAAACAGGGAAGCTTTGCAAAAAGCGATCAGCAATGGAACGATAGATTGTATTGCAACGCATCACCTGCCGCATGAAACAGACAGTAAGGTGATCGAATTTGAAAATGCAAAATTCGGAATGATCGGCCTGGAGACTGCTTATGCTGTATTAAACACGACTCTTCCCGGAATCAAGCAGGATAAATGGGTAGAACTTTTATCGCTGAACCCAAGGAAGCTCCTTGGTCTTGAAACGATCAGCATTAAAGAAGGAAGTAAAGCATCACTTACATTATTTGAGCCAGGTAAAACATGGACCGTTTCAGAAAAAGATTTTCTTTCCAAATCAAAGAACTCTCCTTTTATTGGCAAAAAACTGACAGGAAAACCAACAGGTATCATTAACGGAGATAAGATCGTTTTAAGCTAACCAACTATTCATGCAAATAAAACTCAGGCCGACCATCAAAGGATTGATCACTGCTGCACTAATGATCGCAGCCTTCCTGGGTATTTATTATTCGGGCAAGAATGCTGATGCAAGGCTTCAATACCTTGTTTATATTCTTTATGCGTTGGGCATCACCTGGACAGTTGTTAGTTATCGTCAATCAGCTGCTTTCACTGGAAAATTCGGTGATGTTTTCAGCCAGGGATTTAAATGCTTCATTGTCGTTACCCTTGCTATCGCTCTTTTCTATGGCATATTCAATTACCAGCATCCCGAATTTGCAGAAGAGACCTCGATAGCTTATAAAGAAAAACTCATCAAAGAGAATTTAAAACTGCCGACTGAAATAGAATCCGAGGTCGCTACTTTTAAAAAACAGTACAATTTAAAGTTGGTTTCAGGGGCAATTTTCGGATATTTGATAATTGGCGCCGGAGTTACAGCTGTATTATCCGCCCTCTTAACCAGAAGAAAATAATTTATGGACCTATCGGTCGTCATACCACTCATTGATGAAGCAGAATCACTGCCGGAATTAACGGCATGGATCGAAAAAGTGATGAATGAAAATCATTACAGCTACGAGGTCATTTATGTAGATGATGGCAGCAGTGACAATTCATGGCATGTGATCGAAGAACTAAGATCAAAGAACCCAAATGTAAAAGGCATTAAGTTTCAAAGGAACTATGGAAAGTCTGCGGGCCTGAACGAAGCCTTCAGAGCCGCAACCGGTGATGTAGTGATAACCATGGATGCCGACCTGCAGGATAGTCCTGATGAGATCCCGGAGCTGATGAAAATGATCAATGAAGGAGGCTACGATATGGTCAGCGGCTGGAAAAAGAAACGTTACGATAATACATTCAGCAAAAATATTCCTTCCAAATTCTTTAATGCCGTTACAAGAAGCGTATCGGGAATTAAACTGCATGATTTTAACTGCGGGCTCAAAGCTTACAAAAACAGAACCGTAAAAGGAATTGAAGTGTATGGCGAAATGCATCGTTATATTCCTGTATTGGCCAAATGGTCTGGATTTAAGAAGATCGGTGAAAAAGTAGTTGAGCACCGGGCCAGGAAATATGGCCGATCAAAATTTGGATGGAGAAGGTTTGTGAATGGCTTTCTTGACCTGCTTTCCATCACATTCGTCGGAAAATTTTCAAAAAGACCCATGCACTTTTTTGGATTATGGGGAACATTGTTCTTTTTGGTTGGATCAGGCATATCTGTTTATCTCGTGGTTTCAAAGTTCATGGATGGTCATTTTACACTTACTGACCGTCCCGGGTTTTACCTGGCTCTTACATCTTTGATCGTTGGTATGCAATTATTTTTGGCCGGCTTTATCGGTGAATTGATCTCAAGAAATTCTCCCAACCGCAATAGTTATATCATTGAAAAGAAAACAGGGTTCTGATGGCAAAAGTCATCATTATAGGACCCGGGCATCCGTTGCGGGGCGGATTGGCTACATTCAACCAACGGTTGGCCAAAGAATTTATTGATTCCGGAAATGATTGTTCCATTTACTCATTCTCTTTACAATATCCATCTTTTCTTTTTCCCGGGAAGACACAATACTCCGATGAACCTGCTCCTGCCGGCCTGAAAATAAATTCAGTTATCAATTCCATCAATCCATTCAACTGGATAAAAACCGGGAATCGTTTAAAAAAAGAAAAAGCAGATATAATTGTTGTACGGTTCTGGTTGCCGTTCATGGGCCCGGCATTGGGAACCATTTTAAGAAGAGTAAGAAAGAACAGGCATACAAAGATCATTTGCATTGCGGATAATATTAAACCCCATGAAAAAAGGTTTGGCGACAGGTCTTTCACAAAATATTTTCTGAAAAGCTGTGATGCTTTTATCACCATGAGTGAAAAAGTAATGGATGATCTGCGGTTGTTTCAAAAAACCTTGCCTACCGGCAGGCAGGCAAAACCGGCCAAACTGGTCTCACATCCTTTGTATGATAATTTCGGAGACCTCATTTCAAAAGAGGAAGCAAGAAAGCATCTTGGACTAGCAGAAAATGAAAAAATAATTTTGTTCTTCGGTTTTATCCGTAAATACAAAGGGCTTGACCTTTTATTGGAAGCAATGTCGATCTTAAGGATCCAGGATCCAGGATCCAGAATCAAATTGCTGGTGGCGGGTGAATTCTATGAAGATGAGAAACCATTTAAAGAACAAATTGAAAAATTAGGAATAAAGGATCAGCTGATCTTAAAAACGGACTTTATCCCTGACAGTGAAGTAAAATATTATCTCTGTGCTGCTGATGCCGTGATACAACCTTACCGGAATGCCACGCAAAGCGGCGTGACTCCCCTCGCCTATCATTTTGAAAGACCCATGGTAGTTACCAATGTAGGCGGCCTTCCTTCGTTGGTTCCTGATGGGAAAGTTGGTTTGGTAGTTGAACCCAATCCTGCTGCTATTGCAGACGGAATTATAAAATTCTACCAATTAGGCGAACAATATTTTATTCCGCATCTGCGGGAAGAAAAACAGAAATATTCGTGGGAAAAACTGGTTACAGCAATTACTAATTTAGCAAATTTGGTTGAAGAAAGTGAGACGTGAAAAGTGAGACGTCAAACGCTTCACAATTCCTCAAATCAAGCTAAAGCAAATGTTTATCCAGCTAAATCACAAATCCCTGAAGGTTTATATAGCTGTCAGGGAACTCGTAAAAGAAATTTATAAGATATCGAAGCTATTACCTGCATACGAAAAGTTTAACATGGTACAACAGGTCCGGAGGGCAGCATTATCGGTAAAGCTAAATCTGGCAGAAGGTTGCTCAAGACGTTCGAGCCAGGAAAGAAAAAGGTATTTTGAGATATCAAGAGGTTCAATTATCGAGATTGATGCCGCATTAGAAACAGCGGTTGACCTGAATTATTATAAAAAAGATGACTTGAAAACAACAGCCGAACTTTTAAATAAATGTTTTGCCATGTTATGTAATATGATAGGCTAAATTTGCGTGTCCTTTTGACTTTTTATTTTTCACTTTTCACGTTTGACGGAAATATGATATACAGAAGTAAAGCTCCTTTGCGGATCGGATTGGCCGGCGGCGGTACAGATGTGAGTCCTTATAGCGATCTGTACGGCGGCGCTATTTTAAATGCCACCATCTCTTTATATGCCAATGCGACCATTGAACCCAATGATGAAAAGAAAATTATTTTTGAAGCGATCGACAGAAATGAAAGACAGGAATTTGACTGGAATAATGAATTGCCGATCGATGGAACACTCGACCTGCTGAAAGGAGTGTACAACCGCATTCAAAAGGATTATGACCTTAAGGGCCAGGGATTCCGTTTATCCACTTTTACAGATGCACCCGCGGGTTCGGGACTTGGCACTTCTTCTACCCTTGTTGTTGCCATCATCGGGGCATTCACTGAAATGCTTCGCTTGCCACTGGGAGAATATGATATGGCGCATTATGCTTATGATATTGAAAGAAAGGATCTGAACCTTGCCGGGGGAAAACAGGACCAGTATGCAGCAACTTTCGGCGGTGTGAACTTTATGGAATTTTATGCGGATGACAAAGTGATCGTGAACCCGCTGCGGGTGAAACAGCAACATTTGTTTGAACTGGAAAATAATTTAGTGTTGTACTACACAGCTACAACCCGTGAATCAGCTGGAATTATTCAAAAGCAAAGTAAAAATGTGACTGACAATAAAGAAAAATCGATCGAAGCGATGCACCAGTTGAAACAACAGGCCCTCCGGATGAAAGAAGAGTTGCTGAAAGGAAAGCTGAATGAAATTGGCGAGATATTGGATTATGGTTTTAAACAAAAGAGACAAATGGCCGAAGGTATCAGTAATCCGCTGATGGAAGATATTTATGAAACAGCCAAAAAAGCCGGAGCAACAGGTGGCAAAATTTCCGGTGCAGGGGGTGGGGGGTTTATGATATTTTATTGTCCCGGCAATGCAAAATATACGGTGATGCAGCGATTAGAAAAATTCGGAGGTTATAGCCGGAACTACCAGTTTGTGGAGCATGGGTTGAAGACCTGGACCATATGAGATGCTGAAAGAAGTTAGATTTATAATAAATAAGAAATAAAGAATAAGAAATAAGAAATGAGAAAGTGACTTCCTAAACTTCCTTATTCTTTATTCCTTATTTCTTATTTCTAATTCTTAAGTATATGCAAAAGATCAAAACTATTATCCAGGCTTCCATTGACACGAAGCAACAAATTCTGCAGAACGAAGAATTGCTTTCTGTCATTGAAAAGATCGTTGATGCAATTACCGATGCTTTCAAAGCGGGCAACCGGGTTTATTTCTGCGGTAATGGTGGCAGCGCTGCGGATGCGCAACACCTGGCAGCAGAGTTCTCCGGTCGTTTTTATACAGACAGGAAAGCATTGCCTGCTGAAGCTTTGCATTGCAATACTTCATACCTGACAGCCGTTGCCAATGATTATGGATATGATGTTGTTTATTCAAGAATGATCGATGGCATCGGGAAAAAAGGAGATGTATTGGTAGGACTTTCCACTTCAGGTAACTCTGCTAATATTATCAGGGCTTTTGAAACAGCCAAAGAAAAAGGCATGACCACGGTTGCTTTTACAGGGATTACGGGTGGGCAAATGAAATCTGCCAGCAATTACCTTATTAATATCCCATCAACCGATACACCACGCATACAGGAATGTCATATCACAGTGGGACATATCATTTGCCAATTGGTGGAGGAAAAATTATTTACCCCCATCCCCTGAAGGGGAGTAAGAAAATCCCGTTAATTGATGGAAGAAATTCAAAATTATACTGATTCTTCGAAAGCCCCCTTTAGGGGGTTGGGGGGCATTAAAGAAGCCATTATTCTTGCAGGAGGCCTCGGTACAAGATTGAAAGATACAGTACCCGATCTGCCAAAATGCATGGCGCCGGTAGCCGGAAGACCTTTCTTGTTTTATGTTATCAACTACCTGCGAAGCCAGGGAATTGAAAAATTTATTTTCGCAACCGGTTATATGCATGAGATCATTGAAGAGTATTTAAACGATCAATTCTCCACGCTTAACTTTGAATGTTCTGTTGAGAAAGAACCTCTTGGAACGGGTGGCGCTATTCAACTTGCTTTAAGTAAAGCCAGCAGCCAGGACCTTGTAATTGCAAATGGAGATACATTGTACAGGGTTGATCTTCATAAAGCCCTTTTGTTTCATACACAGCAACAGGCAGAATCTACCATACTCCTGAAGCCCATGATCAACTTTGACCGCTATGGGGTGGTGGAAATAAATGCTGATCATTTAGTAGACAACTTCGCTGAAAAGCAGTTTTATCAAAAAGGAAATATCAATGGAGGGATTTACCTGCTGAATAAAGACAAGTTTTTGGATGAAGAGTTCCCTGCAATATTTTCTTTTGAAATAGATTACCTCGAAAAAGCCCTAAGCTTGCCGAAGGGTAAAAAAAGACGAATAGTTGGACAAGTGCAGGATGAATATTTTATCGACATTGGCATTCCTGAAGATTACAATAGGGCGCAAATCGAATTTGTCAAACCACCTCTTGACCTGGAAAAAATTGATAAAACATGGACGCTTTTCCTGGACCGGGATGGTGTAATAAATGAAGATAAGATCGGTAGTTACATACTCAATCCCGATGAGTTCATCTTTATGAAAGGAGCACCGGGGCTATTTAAAAAATTAACGGAAAAATTCGGTCATATCATTGTTGTTACCAACCAGCGGGGTGTTGGCCGTGGGTTGATGTCGGAAGAAGACCTGGCAGCCATCCATGAAAAGATGCTTACCGCCATAAATGCTGTGGGTGGAAAGATTGACGCCATCTATTTTGCCACGTCTATTGAAAACAAAGACCCGGTAAGAAAACCCAATCCCGGCATGGCATTCCGGGCTAAGGCCGATCTTCCTTCTATTGACCTTTCAAGATCCATCGTGGCAGGTAACCATCAAAGCGATATGCTATTTGGAAAAAATGCGGGAATGTACACAGTATTTATTGCCAGCACAAACCCGGAAACAGCATTTCCCCACCCCGATATTGACCTTAGGTTTGATGGGCTGCAGGATTTTGTCAAAGCCCTGCCTGCCGGCCTTGCTCTGCCATAGCGGCTACGCGAAGGCGATGCAGTCAGGTTTAACATCCTTCACAAAATTTTACAACCCTTTTGGCGTTACTAGCATCTGTATTAAACTGTAACTTAGCCCCTGAATTCAAAAACGATCCTGGTGAAAAAAAACTGGCTCAAATTATTCTTATCCCTTTTTCTTTTAGCATCGTTTTCTTATTCGGCCTTATCACAAAAGATCACAAGCGCCGACAGGAAAAAACTAATGGCTAAGGAAGATACCCTGGCCGACTATTCTTATTTCCTGAATACCGACACGCTTACCGAAGACAGGATGATATCTGACAGCATCTTTACCCGGACATTAGTAAGAGCACTGCAGGTAAAAAATTCTTTCTATTATCCTTTTGACTCCGTGATGGGCATCTCAAAATTGTATGCTCCCGATACTTCCTTCCGGATATTTACCTGGCAGATCGTTTACGATGATTACTATTCAAGACAAAAAGGGGCGATACAGATGAGAACGGCTGATGGATCCATGAAATTATTTCCGCTCCGGGATGTTTCCGAATTTACAGAGAGCCCGGAAGACTCAACAAGGACAAGAATGAACTGGATCGGTGCAGTCTATTACAATATCATAAAGACACAACATAAGGGAAAGAATTATTATACTCTTTTTGGATTTGATAACAACAGCGCTCAAAGCAGCATCAAATGGATGGAAGTGCTCTCGTTTAATGAAAAGAATGAACCTGTATTCGGTGGCCCTTACTTCAGTTACGAAAAAGACAGCATACCCAAAAAATCGAAATACAGGTTTGAGATCGAATTTAAAAAAGATACAAGGGTATTGGTCAACTATATCCCCGATCTTGACATGATACTTGTTGATCATCTCATTTCTGAAACGGATCAACCGGAATTAGTATGGACCTTTGTTCCGGATGGTGACCAGGAAGGTTTTAAATGGGAAAATGGCAAATGGGTGCATATAGACAAGGTCTTTACTTATAAATTGCAGGACGGGCAGGCGCCGATCGGCGATCCCCTACTGGATCCAAAAGGGAACCGGGACGAAAAGAAACTCCAGGAAAAATCGGATAAGAATAAAACGAAAGACAACAAAAAAGATCCTGTCAATTACGATAATTAAGTTTCTCACTTTCTCATTTCTGATTTCTCTAGCCCCCTATCCCAGCCCGACCTTCGGTCCCAACCTACGGTTGTCCGCAAGGGGGAAAGGAGCATTGACAAAACACAATTGATTTCTCATTCTTTAAGAGCATCCCACTTTCTCATTCCTTATTCCTAATTCCTTATTTCTTATTTCTATCTTTAGGGCTAATGGAGAGCTTTAGAACAAACATAAAACCATCTTCAGGCTTTTCACCCGGTCTGAAAGAATTATGGCAGTACCGTGAGTTGTTCTATTTCTTTACCTGGCGGGATATCAAGGTCAAGTACAAACAAACTTATCTTGGGTTGTTGTGGGCATTGCTTCAGCCGCTGGGCATGATGCTGATCTTTACTTTTATTTTTTCCAGGACGCTAAAGATTGAAACCGGCGCTATCCCCTACCCTGTTTTTGTTTTATCGGGTTTGATACTCTGGGGACTTTTCAACAGTTCTGTTTCTCATGCCGCCGAAAGCATGATCCAGAATGCCAATATCATCAAAAAAATATTTTTTCCCAGGCTCATCATTCCATGTTCCGCAATCCTTGTTGCATTATTTGATTTCCTGATCGCCTTAGCCATTTTTATTATCTTATGTGTATGGTATAAACAACCTGTTGTATGGGACACCCTGCTCTTTTTCCCGGCAGGCATTTTATTAACGCTGCTTGCAGCTTTTGGTATGGGAACTTTCTTTGCCGCTTTAAATATTAAGTTCAGGGACTTCCGGTATGTTGTTCCTTTTATGTTGCAGGTTTTATTTTTTTCATCACAGGTCATCTATCCTTTGCAATTGATCGAACGATCATACCTGAAATATATTTTAGCTGTCAACCCGTTGAATGGAGCCATTGAATTATTCCGGGCCCCGCTAACAGGATCGCCGCCTGATATGAATGTGATATTGATCAGTTCAGTCACGGCATTATTACTGGCAGCGATCGGATTATTTTATTTTCGGAAAACAGAAAATTATTTTGCGGATATAGCCTGATGTCTTCTATCATTGAAATACGGGGGTTAGGTAAAAAGTACAAGCTGGCGGAAGCGCAGCAATATCTTGCATTGAGAGATATTATCAGCAATGCAGGCAAACAATTATTTAGTAAAAAACAAAAAGAAAAAGAATTCTGGGCCCTGCAAGATATCGATCTCGATATTCAACCCGGTGAAAGGGTCGGCATCATTGGAAGAAACGGCGCCGGCAAAAGTACTTTGCTGAAAATATTGAGCAGGATCACTCCTCCGACTACAGGAAATATAACCATCCATGGAAGGGTTGCCAGCCTGCTTGAAGTTGGTACGGGCTTTCATCCTGAATTGACAGGAAAGGAAAATATTTATCTCAACGGTTCCATACTTGGTTTGAAAAAATCAGAGATCAAACGCCGGCTCGATGAGATCATCGATTTCAGCGGCGTGGAAAAATTTATTGATACACCTCTTAAGCATTACAGCAACGGTATGCAGTTGCGTCTGGCTTTTTCAGTAGCAGCACATTTGGAACCTGAGATACTCTTGATAGATGAAGTACTTGCAGTGGGGGATGCAGAATTTCAGAAAAAATGCATTGGCAGAATGGAAGAAATAAGTAAAACCGAAGGAAGAACTATTCTATTTGTCAGTCACAATATGGCAATTGTAAAGAAGCTTTGTACCCGGGGGGTGGTCATTGACCAGGGAAAATTAAATTATAACGGAGATGTTGGCAAATCGATCCAGTATTATAGCGATAATAATCGTAATCTGGTTCACAAAGGGAATAATGGTCTTTATGATCTACAACAACACCCCAACAAAGCAGATAAAAGCCAGGGATTGCTATCTGCGGAAATAAGGATAAAAGGAACAGTATCAGAAACTGCAAGTCCAGGTGACTCACTGGAAATAACAGTTACTTATTATACAACAACAAAACTCCTGGATGCAGAACTGGGCATTGTAATAAAGGATAGCGAACATTCTCCGTTGATCGGCTTAAACAATAAACATCTTGGCACCACAATAAACATACAAATGGGGGAAAAAGCCAAAGCTGTCATCAATATCCCCCATATGAATATCTATTCACCCGGAACTTATTTTATTGACCTTTATTTTGGAGATGGCTATCACTTTTATGAATGCCTGTACGATGCTCTTTCATTTACTATCGTTGAAACAGATGTATTTAAGTCAGGTACTACAGTAAAACCAGAATGGAATAAAATATTTTTTTCGGACATGGAAATAAAAACTATTTGACCCGTCAGTTAAACTATATTAAGTTCATATGGAGGTGGCTGGCTGAAAAACTGTGCAGCAAACTTGGTTTCCCGGAGAAACTAAAGCAGCGTCTTCTTTTTTCGTTGCAATCTGTTCTTGATAAGAATTTTCCTCCGGAAAGTCATTTTTCATTTATCCTGGCAGGCGCCCATGACGGCATCAGTCATGATTTTATTTTTACTTTTCTGAAACAAAGGAAAATAAGCGGGATCGCTATTGAACCGCAGCCCGACCTGTTCGAAAAATTGGTCAGCAATTTTTCTTTCAGCAAAAATGTTTTGACGGTTAACAAAGCCCTTCATCCTTATTTGAAGGAAGTAAACCTGTACAGGGTTGATCCGCTTAAACTCAAAGGCCTCCCCGATTGGGCCGATGGCATTGCTTCGTTAGATGAGTTGCATCATCAGCGTTCCGGAATTTCTCCGGAATTCATTCAAAAAATAAATGTTAGAGCTGATAGCCTTATGTCGATTATCCAGGATACAGGTTTTACCAAAAAAATCGACTACTTTCAGACAGATACCGAAGGATTTGATCTTGAAGTTTTAAAAATGATTGATTTTAATAAACTTTCCCCTGATATATTACGGTTCGAATATGTAAACCTCAGCAAGGAGGACTGCAAAGAAGCTAAACAATTACTCAAAAAAAAAGGATACTTAAGTTTTCGCCAGGACGGAGACATAATAGCGATTAAGCCTGACTGTATAAAATTATAATGCAGTAATATATTTAACAGAAATGCCTGAACACAAACATATCGCACTACTTTGCTCACATCTGAATAAATTCGGGGGTTATGAAAGAATTGTGTCAAATACGGCAAGCCTGTTCGCAGAAAATGGAGAACAAATTACCCTTCTGCTTTTAAATGATACAACAGATCCCTGGTTCCCTCTTCACAAAAATGTAAAACTGGTAAAATTCCCTCTTTCTTTCGGGATCACAGAAAAAGGGAATATGTTTAGCAGGAAACTAAGAATGCTCCGTGATATTTTGGCTTTGAGGAAAAAATTGAAAGAATTGAAGATCTCCCTGGTAATATGTACTGAATTTGAATATGGAGCTGCTGCCATCTTTGGAAAAAGACATAAAAAAATTAAAAAGGCCGCCTGGGAACATGAACATTTCAATCTACGGCCCAAAAATAAATTCTGGAATGCCGTTTTTAAATATACTTATCCAAAACTTGATGCAATAATTTGTTTGAATGAAGATGAAAAAATGTTGTTTAAGCCGTTTAATAAAAATGTGATCGTTATTCCCAATTTTGTTGAACGTTCCGGTAAATTTTCCGGTTTACACAACAAGGTCATACTTTCCGTTAGCCGGTTGACAGAGATGAAAGGGATCGCTTATTTATTACAAACAGCTAAATTAGTTTTACAAAAATATCCTGACTGGCAGTGGAAAATTATCGGCGAAGGCGAAATGCAGGAAACCATAAGTGTCTTTATTGAAAAAGAAAACCTTCAGAATAAACTCATCCTGCAGAAACCGGTTGGTCATAATATAAACCCTGAGTATCAGAATGCATCCATGTTTGTAATGACCTCCCGTTCTGAAAGTTTTTCGATGGTATTACTGGAGGCGATGAGCAATGGCCTTCCCTGCATTGCTTTTGATTGTGATACCGGCCCCCGGCATATCATCAGGCATAATGAAGACGGGATACTGGTTGAAAAAGAAAGCCCCGGTAAGCTCGCCGAAGCAATAGATTCTCTTATCAGTAATGAAGAGAAAAGAAAGAAAATGGGAGCAAATGCAATTGCAAATGTACAGCGCTTTTACCCGGAGGTAATTTACCAACTATGGAAAAAGGAAATTTTTGCATTGAAATAAAACCCGAACATATTTTAATCCCAATTAAGAAAACAAACACAGTACTATATTTATATCGCTTACCCAAAAATTATAATCACTGGCCAGTTCCAACCATATCGTGATACTTTGTTCTTACCTCAATGCATTTGGAGGCTATGAAAAGATCATGGCCAATACGGCCAACTTATTTGCAGAAAAAGGAGAACAAATAACATTGATCATACTCGCCGATACAGCAGAATCTTTTTACCCGTTTCATGAGAAGGTCCGCATCATTCAACTTCCATTGAATTTCGGTATCACGCCAAAAGGGAATATGATCAGCCGGAAAATAAAAATGCTTCGTGATATACGAACATTGAGAAGGACGCTGAAAAAACCAGGTCCTTCATTGCTGATCGCTACGGAATACCCTTATGCCATTGCATCCATTCTATGCAGGCCCGGAAAAGAAACAAAGATCGTATCCTGGGAGCATACCCATTTCAGCGTTAATATTAAAAACAGGTTCTGGACAAAATTATTCCGGATGACTTATCCGAAATTGGATAAAATTATTTGCCTGAACGAGGATGAAAAAAAATTATTCAGACCTATCAATGATAAAGTCGCTGTCATTCCCAACTTTGTTGAACGCTCTTCCACCGCAGCTGGCTTACAAAACAAAACCATCCTTACTGTTGCAAGGCTGGCGCCGATAAAAGGGATCCCTCATTTATTGCAGGCCGCTAAGTTGGTCCTAAACTCATACCCTGATTGGCAATGGAAAATAATCGGTGAAGGAGAACTGGAAAAAGAAGTAACCGGTTTTATTGAAAAAGAAGATCTTCAAAACAAACTCATCCTGCAAAAACCGGTTGATCAGAACATTCGATCAGAATATCAAAATGCTGCCATGCTTGTCATGACATCTTTGAACGAATGTTTCCCCATGGTTTTACTGGAAGCATTGAGCAATGGCCTCCCCTGTATCGCATTTGATTGTGATACCGGCCCAAGACATATCATCACTCATAATGAAGATGGATTATTGGTTGAAAAAGAGGATCCGGCTAAATTATCTGAAGCAATTGCCCAATTGATCACTAATGAAGAGCAAAGAAAAAAAATGGGTGAAAGGGCTTTTGAAAATGTTCTGCGCTTTTCACCTGAAAAGATTTATGAATTATGGAAAAAGTTATTAGATGACAGATGAAAGTGGATAGATGATAGTTTTTTCAACCTACAAATAATATTCCCGACTGTAACACACTGTCATCTATCAGTTATCATCTATACATTAATCATCAAGCTTCAATACAGCCAAAAACGCTTCCTGCGGTACTTCCACATTCCCGATCTGCCGCATCCGCTTCTTACCTTCTTTCTGTTTCTCTAAAAGTTTACGTTTACGGCTGATATCACCACCATAACATTTGGCAGTAACGTCTTTCCGCATGGCTGAAATATTTTCTCTGGCTACTACTTTGGCGCCGATAGCAGCCTGTATAGCGATCTGGAATTGCTGGCGGGGAACCAACTCCTTCAGCTTCTCGCACAACTTTCTTCCAAACTCTTGTGAACGGCTGCGATGTATCAATGCACTCAATGCATCCACTTTATCATTGTTCAGCAAAATATCCATCTTCACAATATCTGCCTCACGATAACCGATAGGATGATAATCAAACGAAGCGTATCCTCTCGTTTGTGATTTAAGTTTATCGTAAAAGTCAAATACGATCTCTGTCAACGGCATTTCAAACAACAACTCCACCCTTGTTTGTGTCAGGTAACTCTGGTTCATTAAAATTCCCCGCTTGCCCAAACAAAGTGTCATGATGTTGCCAATGTATTCCGGTTTGGTGATGATCTGCGCTTTGATAAAAGGCTCGTCAATATGTTCCGTCTTCACCGGGTCGGGAAACTGCGTTGGGTTGTTGACAATAATTTTTTCACCCTTCGTAGTGTAAGCAATAAAGCTAACGTTGGGCACGGTAGTGATGACCATCTGGTTGAACTCTCTCTCCAACCTTTCCTGGATGATCTCCATATGCAGCAACCCCAGGAAGCCGCAACGAAAACCAAAACCAAGGGCTTGCGATGTTTCCAGTTCAAAGGTCAGTGATGCATCATTCAACTGCAACTTATCCATGCAATCCCTCAACTCTTCAAAATCTTCCGTGTTAACCGGGAATATACCGGCAAACACCATCGGCTTCACTTCCTGGAAACCTTTGATGATCTCCTGTGTTGGATTAGCTGCTAATGTGATCGTATCTCCCACTTTCACTTCCTTCGCATTCTTGATACCGGTGATCAAGTAGCCAACATCGCCGCAGGTCACTTCAGTTCTCTCCGACATCTTTAATTTCAGGATGCCCACTTCATCCGCTAAATATTCCTGGTCGGTAGAAACAAATTTTACTTTATCTCCTTTTTTTATCGAGCCATTTCTTACCCTGAAATAAACAATGATACCCCGGAACGAATTGAACATGCTGTCAAATATCAATGCCTGCAAGGGAGCATCCGGTTTGCCTACGGGCGCCGGAATTCTTTTTACAATAGCATCCAATATCGCTTCCACGCCCACGCCGGTACGGGCACTGGCATGCAGGATGTCTTCTTTTTTACAACCGATCAGATCGATCATCTGGTCCTCCACTTCTTCGATCATCGCCCCGTCCATATCAATTTTATTAATGACAGGAATGATCTCAAGGTCATTATCAATAGCCAGGTATAAGTTGCTGATGGTCTGGGCCTGTATGCCCTGTGTAGCATCCACCAATAAAAGGCAACCTTCGCAGGCAGCCAGGGCCCGGCTCACTTCATAGCTAAAGTCGACATGACCGGGTGTATCGATAAGGTTCAGGATATATTCCTGACCATCTTTATGCTTATAGTTGATCTGTATCGCATGACTTTTAATGGTAATTCCCTTTTCTCTTTCCAGGTCCATATCATCGAGTACCTGGTCCATCATATCCCGGTCGCTGATGGTGCCGGTGCTTTGCAGCAGGCGGTCAGCCAGGGTGGATTTGCCATGGTCGATATGTGCGATAATGCAAAAATTGCGGATGTTCTTCATGTACGTTTTACCTCATTTTCAAGAGCGGCGAAGGTACGGAAAAGAGGCGGGATAAGAGGGTTTGTTTACACGGTGTAAGACGTCTTTATCCCCGAAATGGTTAAAACCATTTTGCGAGATTTGGAACGACGTCATAGCCCACGGTTTAAACCGTGGGCTAGGTTTAAACCGTGGGCTAGATTTAAATCGTGGGTTATGGGAAACGATAAAATATTGCAAAACCATTTTAATGGTTTTATTAATTACATGATCATGCCGCATTCATTTAATAAAATCTGGATACATGCCATTTGGGCTACCAAAGAAAGATACCCGTTGATTCATCCGCCCGTTGAGAAGAAAATATATGGATATATGACGACGGAACTCATTGGATCAGGCTGCCCCGTTCGTGTCGTGAATGGGATGCCTGATCATGTTCACTGTTTGTTCTTATTGAATCCTCAAAAATCCATTGCTGAAATAATAAAACAGGTAAAGGGCAGCACTTCTCATTGGGTAAACGAACAAGACCTTATCAAAGAAAAGTTCTCCTGGCAGACCGGCTATGCGGCCTATTCTGTAAGCGAATCAGTTTTGGAGAAGGTGTTTCAATATATCAGCAGCCAAAAACAGCATCACCAAAAGACAACCTTTCTGCAAGAATATAATGAATTCATTAAATTACATGGACTACAAAACGATTAAAGCCATGGAAATTTTTATCAGGCAAATGTCAGAAACTGATACAGCAGCAGTCACCGTGCTTTCACAGCAGCTTGGTTATCCGTTACCGGAAGAACAGATCCTTCAAAACATGAAAGCAGTGCTGGAAAGTAAAGACCATGATGCTTTTGTAGCCGTGTATGAGAACAAAGTGGTTGGATGGATCGGCGTGGCACAGGCGATTCTTATTGTAATACCGGCTTATTGCGAAATAAACGGGTTGGTCATTGACCAACATTATCGCGGAAAAGGGATCGGGAAAATGCTGATCGGGCAAGCGAAACAATGGGCTAAAGAAAAAGGGAATAACAAATTGAAGTTGCGCTGTAATGTGATAAGGAAAGAAACACATTTATTCTATCAGTACCTGGGCTTTAAAGAAACCAAGGAACAAAAAACTTTTGAGCTAAATATTTAAACTCATTACATCGTTGCTGGTATTCTTCCAGCAATAATACAATTGAAACGACTCGCAACCGGCTATTAAATTTTCTGGCACAGTTTTTCTTTAACCATTCCTAAAAATTATTATGAAAGACTGGCTTAGAACAGTAATAGCAGGCTATGCAGGCTGGAAATGGGGAGGTGGCTGCCTCGGTTTCATTGCGGTGTTTGTTATAGTATATCTCTTGTTGGGAAATATAAATTGTTGAAAATATTCCCCGGTTTAACAGGTATGGCAATCCCTTTAAACAATTAATAATATTATTGACAAATCAGGGTTTGCAGTTTATTTTTCATTTGCTGATAATAGAGCTTGACCAAGGGTCCTAATAAAGGATTAGTCAAAGGATTGGCTATAGGGTTTTCATCCCATTTATTATTACTGATATCATAAAATTCATATTCAGTTCCGCTTCTTCTTTTATCATACCGGATCAGTTTGTATTTGCTTGTTCGTATGGCATATTGCCCTTCTTCGTTTTCGGTAAAAAGATAAGTTTCCCCAGTAGCCTTGGGATTGGTCATAAATTTTACCAGTGAGTAAGATTTTGTTCCTGATTCAGGGTTCGCAACACCAGTCAAATCCAGGATTGTTGCATATATATCTCTTGTATGAACAAGGGCATCACAGTCTGAGCCCGGAGAATTGATTCTTGTAAAATACTTATTAGGCTGAACTGAAATATTTACACCTGATAGCCAATGACCATCTGCAATAATGAAAGGAACATGAATGCCACCCTGATAAAGAGATCCTTTAAAATGTTTTGCGTCAAGTATATGCTTGTCAACAAGTTCACTGACAGCATCGGGTGTTCCATTGTCCCCGATAAATATGAAAATTGTATTGTCAAGCTCATATGGAAAATTCGCTTTCATATACGCAATTAAATTGCCTACAGAATGATCGAGGCATTCAAGCTGTTTTAAATAAATCTGCCGCTGGGGAAGTAAGGCTAAAGTTGTGCTGACGCAGATTGGAGAAAGATCACCTTGCAACCACTCTGTGCTTGTTGTTCCGGTACCATGTGGGGCATTAAAAGCTAAAACTGCTAAAAAGGGATCTCCCTTTACACATCTTGCATGTATCCACTTTCTGGCATCTGTTGTCAGATCTATAGTGGCATGAGTAGAACAAGGAACCTGTTGTTCCCCGTTTTCTGTTTTGGTCCAGTGGAAATAACTTGGTAACTCCCCACCCAGTGAACCTGCATAATGATCCCAGCCATTTTCCAATGGCAACTTCACATCGTAACCAAGATGCCATTTTCCGAATAAACCCTTCCGATAATTGCATGGCATTTTCAACGGCAGCGGAGTATAAATGTTGTGTAATGGATGTGCCTCAAGCTGCTCAGTAGAACTCTCCTGTATAGGAGAATAAATTCCATGAGTACAGCTGTATTGACCTGTATAAATTCCGGCCCGGGTTGGAGAACAATATGGATTTGACCAGGCCTGGGTAAAGCGAATGCCAGCATTTCTCAACATTCTTACCGTTGGCAGTTCAGTAGGATCAATATCCGAACTATATTGCAATGTGTTTGCATAAGGTTTTACCTGCTCAGCCCCGACATCATCAGCAATAATTAGTACAATGTTTCGTGGTTTTATCACGATCTTTTGTTGCACAATTTTTTGAGCTGAAGCATTACTTATTATAAGCAGCAACGCTGCGTAGATAAGATACTTTCTCATAACAGAAGGTTTAGATAGTTAAGGTACAAATTTTCGCCAATTTGGTCACCAAACCTTCTTATGTTTCTTGATACCTGCTTGTTGCCGGGTTTCTTCAGCATTAATTCATCCCCACTTTCCCTTTCACTGCTCAAATATTTTTTTCGAATCAAACCCGATCCATTAACGTTAAATAACATTCCTCCGAAACATAGTCCCAGCCCCCATTTTATAAAAACAGGAAGCAGGAAAAACTTTTTTAAAAATTCTGCTTAACATTTCTTTCACTAGATCCCGGCACATTGGCACCTGCTTTGAAATATACAGGATGACCGGGCAATAAAAATAAACCGTACCGCAAGCCGCCCGGCGATTGCAGTACAGAACAATTAAAATTTAAAAAATGAAAAAAATTTTTACACTCGTAGCCGGAATGTTGTTAACCGCAGCTGTATTTGCCGCAGACCGCAAACCTGTGGTCACCATTAACAGCAGCAAGAACTACAAAATAGTTATTGACGGCAAAAATTACTTCGGAGACAACATCACCCTCCGCCTGGATGACTATTTCAAAAGAAACCACACTATCAAAGTGTTTGAAATGAGACGTGGTTTGTATGTCAAGGGCGAAAGGCTGGTAGATGCTGCAACCTTCCGGGTTGACAGAAATGATGTGGCCATTACCATTGACCGTTTTGGCAATATCAGGATCCGGGAAATAAGAGGTCGCGGCCATAGCGGCTGGAATGACAAAGGGTATGATCATGACAACAGGTTCTAAGTTGATCTCGAAATGATAAAGACCACCCCGGAAGATCGGGGTGGTCTTTTTTTTTTAAAAATATTATTTAGGAGGCATGTTGTTCCGGTAACAACAAAGTTTATTTCAAGTCTATTTTTTTTCCTCAAATTCAAAACCCTGTTTTGGGTCTGGTCTTCCGGCAAAAGGTGGATAATCTTTATACAACCAGGCTAAATATAAATTCAATCTCGTCGCCCAGCGAAATGTGCCTGTATTAAACCGGTGCCAGTTATCGGGATATTTCCCGGTGAATAAAACGGCAAAAAAAGCAAAGAGCATAAGAAACCATGAGCCGATCATCCTGAAATATAAAATGAATATATGCGGGATACCAACATATATAAATCCGAGAAAGGTCCGTAATAACATTTCGCCGCGGCCGATCTGCCAGAATTCTAATTCAAAGGAGGTCTTATCATCTTTTCCATCAAGTCCGAATTGTGGATACCCATCTGCCAGGTTGCAAATACGGGCAGTAACTCTCAGGCTCCAGCGTTGAACCTTTACCACCCATTCATAATACCATTTGGGCGTTACACCGGTAAAAAGGATAATAAAAAATGATGCGAGGCTCATAAAATTTATAACAATCCCGCAGAGCATTAATAATAATAAATGCGGGATACAAATGTAAAGCCAGCCGAAAAAAAAGCGGAGAAGCAACTCACCCCTTGAGTATTCGGGCTGATGTTGGATTTCGTACGTAAGCATAGTAGTTGTGGTTTAGATATTAAAGCTAATATAAGTTTGGATCATTACAAGCGGTTATTCTCCCCTCCTCACAAAACGCAAAAGTTACCCGCCGCTTAAATAATAACCGGTTCCGGCATGGAAATCCATCGTACCTTATGTTTTCCTAAAAATTCGTTGAACATGAAAAAAATACTAAGCATCCTGTTATGTTGCCTTATTGTCCAATTTGCCCCTGCACAGGATGCAAAAGAAAAAGTGGAAAGAGCCTGTCTTGATTATATCGAAGGGTTTTACGAAGGAGATACCGCTAAACTCATCCGGAGTCTCAAACCAGCCCTCTATAAATTTGGTTATTGGAAAAATGACAAATCGGGGAAATATGAGCCCGATGAACATATGAATTTTCACGAGGCCATTGATTATGCAAAAGGAGTGCTTATGAAAAAGCATTTTGCCAAACAAGGCAGCCCGAAAAAAGTAGAAGTGCTGGATATTATGAACACGATTGCCTCTGCAAAAGTTACAGCATGGTGGGGAACAGATTATGTCCTGCTTTCAAAACAAGATGATAAATGGATGATAGAAGAGGTACTGTGGGAAGGCCCGTTGCAAAAATAACCCGGTGATTTTTTCTCTTATCCTTTCTTTTCATTCTCCTTCCGCATCCTTCTTAATTCTTTACCTGTCCAGATAATGAGTGGCACGGTAACAGCAAGGACAAAGAAAATGACAATATATTTTAACCAGGGTTTTAAAAAAGGCCGGCTGCCAATAAAATAACCGGCTGATACAAAGCTCAGGATCCAAATCACCGAACCCGAAAAGACCAGTAAAATAAAACGACGAAAATTCAGGCGAAGGATCCCCGCAACAATAGATGCAAAAGTGCGGATGATAGGTAAATACAAACCAAGTGTCAATGCGAGCCCGCCATATTTTTTATAAAATGAATCTGCTGTTGTAAGATGCCGCTTTTTGAAAAATCTTGAATCCTTCCGCTTGTACAACATGGGGCCTGCTTTCCAGCCAAACCAATAACCGGTGAGGTTTCCTAAAACTGAAGCCAGTACCAGGAAAGCACAAACGGTAAAAAGGTCATAATTCAGCGCACCTGTTGCGATAAATATTCCTGCTGTAAACAGTACGGCGCCGACCGGTATAAAAAAACAGAAGAAAAGACCGGTAGTACCATACACCAAAAGAAAAGCAGCCAGCAACCCACCATTCCTGATCAGTGATTCCACGTCGAAAATGGATAAAATATCAAGCAAGCTGATCCTCATCATTACCGGGTTTATGAGCCAAAGTTAGTATTGTTTGATTTCCGGGCCGCTGCCGGATGAAAAGCGGTGATCAAAAATAAATCTTGTGATCCAGATATGTAAAGTATATTTGACGTAAAATATACTTTACATCATGAAAAAAAGATTACTTCCTCCGGTGTTCAAAATGGTTGGGATTGCCATCATTCTGCTATCCCTTATCATTCTGTTTCTGGCAAGAGCATTGAACATAGTTTTTATCCGGGATATCATTTCCCATGACAAAGAATTGTTTTCGCAGATCGGACGCTCGGTATTCTTCACCGGTTTTTTATTCATCCTTTTAGCAAGGGAGAAAGTAGAGGATGAATTTGCTGATTTCTGCCGCCTGACAGCATTCCGAATCACATTTGTAACCGGGCTTATTGCAGTTATATTAAACTCTATCCCCATCCTGAACAATAAAAATATCGACAACTCTTATCACTTCTTGTTAATTGAATGCATTTTCTATATTATCTTTTTTTACGCTACTAAAAAAGGACTGATCAGGTATGAAAAATAATCTCAGGTATTACCGGGAGGAAAAAAAATTAACCCAGGAAGAACTTGCAAAGATGGCAGGCGTAAGCAGGCAAAGCATTATTTCAATTGAGAAAGGTCATTATATTCCTACATCCCTATTGGCATTGAAACTTTCTGTTGTTTTAAAAATAAAAACAGAGGACCTGTTTATTTTAGAAACCAAAGACTGGAAATAAAAAACGAAGACAGATGCATGATGAAATTTGTATCTTCATTACATGCACATTTCACCTGCCCATAAAGAAGATATTCCTGCATTGGTAAAATTGCTCAACGGTGCTTATCGCGGTGAAGGATCCAAACAAGGCTGGACCACCGAGGCGGATATGGTCGCCGGCGATCTCAGGACCGATGAAGCCAATATGAACGAACTGATGCAAATGCCAGGTGCCATTTTTCTGAAATACAGCAATGAAAGAAACGAGATCGAAGGCTGTGTATTCCTGCATAAAAGACAGGGCAAACTTTATCTTGGTATGTTAAGTGTGTCACCGGCTTTGCAAACAAAAGGCATCGGTAAGCAAATAATGGCAGCAGCAGAACTTTATGCCAGATCCCAGGGATGCCGTGCTGTTTTCATGCGGGTCATTTCCATTCGTCATGAATTAATGGCCTGGTATGAAAGACAGGGCTATTATAAAACAGGAGAAATTCAACCTTTCGATGATACAAAATTCGGGACAGCGAAACAACCGATCGAATTTGTTGTGCTGCAAAAGGATCTCTAAACGAAAATCTTTTAATAATTATTCTAATCGATCCGGATTATCCGGATAAGCGTATCCCTTACTCCACTGAGCATGGTACTGTATTTAATGGTATAATCACCCGGTATCAGAAATTGTATGATCGGATCCGGGGAAAGGATCGTTGGCCCTGAACCAAAATCCCATACAGGATTGGTTGAAAGAGGGTTTACCGTTTTAAAACTGATACCAAAAGGAGGGCTGGCGCATTTTTCCTGGAAATAAGAAAAAGCAGATCTGTTAGATGGCGGCGGGGGTTCAATAGCCACTAGTTTGCAAACAGAATCAACACCACCCGGTCCAGTAACTTTAAGTTTTAATAAAAAACTGCCGTTAAAGTTGTAAGTATGGGTTGGGTTAAACTGGGTCGATGTGTTGCCATCCCCAAAGTCCCACAAATAGCTCGCGGAATTAGTTGATATATTTATAAAAGTTATAGTACAGGGTGTGGGTTTCTCATACCCTGATATACTAAACTTGGCAGATGGTTTATTATCAGAAGTATTGTCGCCCTTGTGACAGGATGAAGAAAGAGCCAGGGCACCCAAAAAAACCAGTAGAAAAGTTTTCATAAAATCGTTGTTTAGGTTTGTATTGCAAATATAATCAATCCGGCTTCTGTTTTGACCCGGAAAGTACCAACGGAGCCCATTTTTATCTTCATTTTCACCTTTTGGATTGAAAGAAGTTTTATAAAAAGTATTATCTGGATGTAAACATTCTATTTTTGCAGCTGTATTTATTTAAAAAAGAGGAAATATGTTTCGGTTTATCATTCTCATTTCACTTTTGCTGCCTGCAACGGGTTTTTCACAATTGTATATCAACAAAACCAAAAGCCAGGTAAAACAGGAACTTAATAAAAGGTTCTTGAAAAAAGACAGTATTTCAGCCAGCATTACCGAAACCGACAGTACTTTATTACTGAAGATCAGGGGCGCCGGCGTTACTGAAGCCGACCATATTTACGGCTTTGACAGATCCGGGAAATGCAGCACAGAAAAAATAGTTACCTGGTGTGACTCCTGCCACGAAAAATTGCTGCAACAACTGCTTGCTGATAAAAAATACAATTGGAAGAAAATTAATATGAACCAGTATGTATCTGATTTTTCAGAAAGCCTTTTTATAGAGGTCCAGGTAATGGATGATGTATACTCCTTTACAATACTTAAGTTCAGCCTCAACAAAAAAATGTATGATTTTTTGCTGGAAAAAAACAACTAATTCTCCTTACCCTGTTGTTGTATAAATTGTTTTATCAAATCTGCTTCGGGCTGATCTTTGAATCTTTTTAATATCCCGGTTTCATGACTGGGGATAGTTAAGCTGTTATCGAATGGCATTTTCTCATACATTTTACCACCTGCAAAATGGCAGGGAGAACATTTCCTTTGAAGAACAGGCAACAGGTCCTTGTTATAATTAATCATATCAGTTATTTTAGATACTGTATGATGCGTTTCCCCACCCGGTTTTGCGGCATTGGAGATACAGCAATACAAACCTGCACTGAAAATAATAATGATCAGGGTCCTTCTCATATTCAAATAAACCGGTTGTAATGTTCAGCCGGTCATTTCTTTTGAAAAGTTAAACGAATTTTCATTTATTCCCATACCGTTCAACAAATTCCTCTTTTCGAAAAGTTATTTCCGCAAAAAATCCGGTAAGAATTGTACAGGCAAATGTTAAATTGCAGTTGCAATAAATCTTTACGTCATGGAATTAATAGCCAAAGATCTCGAAGCTGTCATCAGCCAGTACCTTCCTGCACTTAAATCATTGGATGAATCCCGTTTAGCACATAAACCCACTCCGTCAAAGTGGAGTAAGAAGGAACTGATCGGCCATATGATCGACTCGGCGCAATCCAATATCCGCCGTTTTATAGTGGCGCAATATGAAGAAATTCCAACGATCAAGTATAACCAGGATAAATGGGTGACTATTGCCCGTTACCAGCAATGGAATTCCAATGAACTCATTGATCTCTGGTATTTATTAAACAGGCAAATTTGTGAGATACTTAAAAACATATCACCTGAAATGGCACAACGGCAATGCATGACAGAGGAACTGCATACGATCGAATGGCTGGCAAAGGATTATATAAAACACCTTGAACACCATATGCACCAGGTGCTGGAACTGGAGCCTGTTGCTTATTCGTAATACGCTGAAAGAACCTGATTAGAATAAAAAATAAGAAATAAAGAATAAGGAATGAGAAAGTGAAGGACTTCTTAAAGAACGAAATACCAATTGTGTCTCGTCAGTGCTCCTTTCCCCCTTGCGGACAACCGTAGGTTGGGACCGAAGGTCGGGCTGGGATAGGAGGCTAAATAAGGAGTGAGAAAGTAAAAGCTGCAGCTTTTAGCAAGCAAACCCTGTCAGAATAAAAATTCTTGTATGGCCACCAATAAATTTTACAAAGCTGTTCTAACCACCGGTCTTATAGCAGGCGCTCTTGATGCCACTGCAGCCAGTATCCAGTATTATATCAATACAGGCAAGGAGCCTGCCCGGGTATTTCGTTATGTTGCCAGTGCTGTCCTTGGTAAAGAAGCAGTGACAAAAGACCTTTATACAATGGCCGCATGGGGGCTCTTGTTTCATTTGATCATTGCAATGACCTGGGCATTGATCTTTTTTCTTTTTTTCAGGCAGATCAGGTCGGTATTAAAAAACAAATTCGTGGCAGGTATTGTCTATGCATTATTCGTTTGGTGTATAATGAACTTCCTGGTAGTGCCGCTTGCTTTCGGTATGGACCTGGGTATGCAGGCAACAAGTTTATTTTCCCCGGCCCGGCTTAAAAGTTCATTGATTGCAATGGGGATCCTTATCATAGCGATCGGTCTGCCCATTTCATTACTGGCAGACAGGTATTATTCCAAAAAATAATTCGGGGTTCGCTTAGTTTTCCAGCAAACCATCATCCCTCCATTTTTTAAATTTAGCGATGGTGCTGTCAGGAAGTTTCTCTGTTTTTTTAAATGGCATAAAACCTTTATCCGTTGGATTAAGCTCTATGCGACGGATCATTTCATCAATATCTGTTTTTACATTGGCATAGTTGTCGTAGGCTTTTTTGCGTCCGCCTTTGGCAGGGATATGACAGGGTACACAATTATCCATGATCACTACTGAAAGGTTTGCCGTATAAGTTGATTTAGGTACCGGCGTAGCCGCAAGCTTCTTGCTTTCATTGCAGTTGGTAAATACCAGGACGGAAAGAATTACGCCGGTCAAAATAAAATATTTTCTCATGTTGAAATTTGTTTAGCCTTAAATATATTGAATATAGTTTACAATAGCCATCCAATCGTATAACTGGTTATTTATGGTTGCCAGCGGTCATTTTCTTTTTGAGTAGTAGGCAAATTTCACGCTGAGGCCGCTGAGGCCGCTGAGTTCGCTGAGGGTTAAACCAATATTCTCTGCGTTCTCTGCGCACTCTGCGTGAACCTTTTCAAATTGATCCAGTACTTCTTTTTGAGCGGTCATATTCTGCAACGATCCATCCGGTAACTTTGCAGCAGTTTTATGCTGACTGCAACCGCTAAAACATACCGCAATGCTTATTCAGGTTTGTCTAAAGAAACCTGGCTGCTTTCACTGATCATGCTGATCAACCGGAGCGGCACCATGGTAGTGCCGTTCATGACCCTGTACCTTACCAGTCCTAAAATGGGCTTCACGGTTGGAGAAGCAGGTATTGTATTTGGTTTATTTGGCGCTGGCGCCTTTAGTGGTTCCTGGCTGGGCGGAAGACTAACGGATAAAATAGGTTTTTACCCTATACAATTGATCACTCTTGCCGGCGGCGGGCTTTTGTTTTTTGCTTTAGGCCAAATGAAAACATACCCGCTGATCTGCACTTTTACTTTCCTGCTCAGTTTTGTGAATGAAGCTTTTCGTCCTGCCAATTCAACCGCTATCGCATTTTACAGCAAAGAAGAGAACCGTACCCGTTCCTATTCATTAAACAGGTTAGCTATTAACCTTGGCTGGGCTGTAGGTAGCGGCCTGGGCGGGATCCTGGCACATATAAATTATGAACTACTGTTTTGGGTGGATGGATGCACCAATTTAGTTGCCGCTCTTGTGATGTGGTTATTTCTAAAGCCTGTCCATTATAAACCGGCTGCAAAAAAAAACAAAGAAGAGATGGCGCCGCGATCGGCTTATAAAGACAAGACCTATATCTATTTTATCATTATCACCATGTTGTTTGCCAGTTGTTTTTTCCAGCTTTTTACCAACCTTCCTGTCTATTTTAAAAAAGAACTGCATTTCTCAGAACCTTTCATTGGTTTATTAATTGCAATGAATGGCATCATTATAGCATTAGTGGAAATGGTGTTGATCTATAAACTGGAGGGCCGGCGAAAAAGTATGGTATATATCACTCTTGGTGTTTTTATTGTCGGCATTTCTTTTCTAATGTTAAACTTACCCGGGTCATTTGTCGTCATTGCAAGCGGTATGATCATATTGGTAACCTGTGGTGAAATACTATCTATGCCATTCATGAACAGTTACTGGATAACAAGGACAGAAGCAGCCAACCGCGGGCAATATGCTGCCCTGTATTCGATGGCATGGTCTGCCGCTCAAACATTGGGACCTATGGGGGGCGCACAATTAGCTCAGTATTCCGGCTTTACGGTTTTATGGTGGGTAGTGGGCGGTCTTGCAGTAACAGCATCTTTTTTATTCCGGAAATTAAATTAGTGTAAAAACTAATTAGTAACTTTTGCATTAAAATCAACTGTATGAAAAAGATATTCTTTATTATTTGCCTGCTGGGGCTGCTTGCCCCAATTGTACAGGCCCAAGCTGACTACAAAGTTGTTTTTGATCTTACCAGCCGGGATACTCTCGATCATAAAGCGGTCCTTCGCTGGGCAGGTGAAGTGGCAAAAGCATCTGCCGATGCAAAGATAGAAGTAGTGATGTATGGCCAGGGAGTAAATATGATGGTCAGCGGTAAGTCGGTAGTGGAAGAGACAATAACAAAGTTGATGAACTACAAAAATGTTTCCTTTACGGTTTGTGCTGTCGCATTAAAAGCCCAGGGCATTGATAAGAACCAGTTAATTCCCGGCACTGTAATTGTCCCGGACGGCATCTACGAGATCATCAGTAAACAAAGAGAAGGCTGGGGATATATTAAAGCTGTTCATTAATAATCATACTTATTTATTCAATGCAATTTCACCCGTTGCGGTGGGGAATTATGTTTTCTTCTAATGTAAGCATCCCCTGCCCGGAAATCTTCGTCTGATCCGGGCTACCATATTAAAGGCTTCAAACCCTTATTTTTGTCCAAATTAATTTCATGCAAAGGCTATTTACGACAGTTCTGGTTTTGTTACTTACAATTTCAGTACAGGCACAGGGCATCCAGCGTCCCAAATTAGTGGTTGGTATCGTAGTTGACCAGATGCGCTGGGACTACCTGTACCGTTATTACGACAGGTATGATGCAAAAGGTGGCTTTAAAAGATTATTGAACCAGGGTTTCAGTTGCGAGAATACAATGATACCTTATACCCCAACAGTTACTGCCTGCGGACATAGTAGCATATATTCAGGATCTGTAGCGGCCATCAGTGGTATCACCGGGAATTTTTGGTGGGACAGGTATCAAATGAGATCCGTGTATTGCACCGAAGACAAAAGCGTCAATACCGTTGGCAGCACGACAGCACTGGGAAAGATGAGCCCGAAAAATATGCTTGTAACTACTATCTGTGATGAGTTGCGCCTTGCCACTAATTTCAAAAGTAAAGTTATTGGTATTTCATTGAAAGACCGGGGTGGCATTTTACCCGCTGGTCACAGCGCCAATGCTGCTTACTGGTATGATAATACGATCGGCAGTTGGATAAGTTCAACCTGGTATATGAATGAATTGCCGAAATGGGTTACCGACTTCAATGCACAAAAAACAGTTGACAAATATTACCAGGCCGGATGGAACTTGCTATATCCTGCAAATACTTATTTGCAAAGCACCGCTGATGAGAAATCGTTTGAAGCAAAACCATTCGGCACAAAATTTCCATATGAACTTAAACATTTTGTTGGAAAAGATTACTCAAAAATTGTCGCTACGCCGATGGGCAATACGTTTACTGCCGAGTTTGCCAAAGCAGCGATTACCGCTGAACAACTTGGGGCCGATGATATAACTGATTTCCTGGCCATCAGTTTTTCTTCACCGGATTATATCGGGCATACATTCGGTCCTAATTCAGTAGAAACAGAAGATGGTTTTCTGAGGTTGGATAAAGAGCTGGGAAGCCTGCTTGATTTTCTTGATAGCAAGGTGGGTAAAAATCAATACATGGTTTTTTTATCTGCCGATCATGGTGTGGCGCAGGTACCGGAGTACATGCAGGAAAATAAACTGCCGGCGGGCCGTGTGTTTATGAATACACTGATGAGCAAGCTGAATAAGACGCTGGGTGAAAAATACAGTATCAACAATATAATTGTAGCAGATGATAATTACCAGATACACCTGAACCATCCGGCTCTTGATTCCGCAAAGATCTCTAAGAAAGAAGTGATAAAGTGGATCGTTGATAAACTGGCTGTGGATTCCGGCATCGCAAGAGTATTTGCCATTGAAGACCTGTATAATGTTCCGCTTCCGTCCACAATCAGGAGCATGCTAAACAATGGTTATTACCCGCCCCGAAGCGGTGATATACAAATCATTTTGAAACCAGGATATATTGATGCATTATCGGGTACAGGCACTACACATGGGCTGTGGAATCCTTATGATTCTCATATCCCGTTGCTGTGGTACGGCTGGGGTATTAAACCCGGCAAAACAAATAAGGAAGTTAGTATGACAGATATCGCTCCCACTATTGCTGCTATGCTGCATATACAAATGCCCAGTGGCTGCGTGGGAAAACCGATCGAAGAAGTGATAAAATAATTCATCAACTTGCGAAATTGTTTTTTTTATATTTGTTGAATGGAAATTTTTAAACCCAGAATACTAAGTCTATGAAAAAAATAAAATGCTTTTGGCTTTTCGTATTACTCGGCGCCAATTTTATAGCCAGGGGACAAAAATCTCCCATTGACAGCATTCGCTTTTTTAAAGACGAAGGATTGATCGATATAACACTGACAACGGACATAAAGCAGTTACAATCGTCAAAAGGAGATGAGACTTACCAGGAAGCATCTGTAAATTGTCGTTTCCCTGACAGTTCCGTTATAGATGAAAAGATCAGAATAGCTGCCAGGGGACATTACAGGCGGGAGTTCTGCACCATCCCTCCCCTCTTACTGAATTTTCATAACCCCACTTCCCCGAGGCTTTCTTCCCTGGGGAAACTGAAGTTGGTTATTGGATGCGGCAGCAATACCGATGATGAGCAATTGGTGCTGAAAGAATACCTCATATATAAAATGTATAACCTGCTGGAAGAAAAAAGTTTCAGGGCAAGACTCGTAAGGGTCAGTTACAAGGATACCCGTAATAAAATAAGGGCTTTCTCACAATATGCTTTCTTTATTGAAGATGATGATGATATGGCCATGAGAAATGGTTGTGAAAAAAGAGACAAGGTCTCATTCCTCACTGAAAGTACTGACAGGGATATGATGACAAAAGTTGCACTTTTTCAGTATATGATCAGCAACGGCGACTGGTCGGTTCCGGTTAATCATAATATCAAACTGATCTTTCATAAAAAAGAACAAACAGTTCCCCTTGCCGTGCCTTATGATTTTGATCATTCCGGTTTTGTAAATGCGGACTATGCTTTGCCCCCGGAATTATTTACTGAAAGATTCGGAGTAGAGAAAGTAACCGAAAGAGTTTACTGGGGATATCCGAGGACCATGGATGAACTACAGGCTGCTTTTAAATTATTCAATGACAAAAGAAGCGCCATAACATCCCTGATAAACAACTGTCAACCTTTAACCGCCAGAACCAAGAAAAATGCGGTAGATTTTATTAACCAGTTTTATTCAATAATTGGTGATAAACGAAAGGTGCAGGACATCTTTATTGATAATGCAAGGAAAAATTAAATATTTGATCCATGGAATTAAAAGAACAATTTGAACAAGCCGCTGCCGACAGCAAAAACCTCCCTGAAAAGCCCGGCAATGATATCTTACTTCAACTTTATTCATTGTATAAACAAGGGAGTATTGGTGATGTAAATTCCGATCCGCCTTCCAATCCATTTGATTTTGTAGCCAAAGCCAAATACGAAGCATGGGCATCCCTAAAAGGAAAATCAACAACTGATGCCATGACCGAGTATATTGAATTGGTAAAGAAACTGAAAGGCAATTAGACCTTTTTTGCAAGTATTTCATCATACCAGTCACTGAACTGCTTTCCTACTTTTTCATAACTGTAGTTTGAACTTGAGGCAACAATAGCATTGCTGTTGAACGAAGAACGGGTCTTTATCATTTCGATCATCCGCTCTGCCAATGCCGCCGGGTCATTGGGTTTTACAAAAATTCCATTCAATCCTTCTGTTACCGTTTCATGAAAAACAGGGATATCACTCAGCACAACAGGAATACCACAGGCGTTGGCTTCGATGATCACACAGCCAAAAGTTTCATAGTTTGAATATAAAATAAGTGCAAGTGATCGCCGGACAAACTCAGCAAGTTCTTTCTGAGCTATTTCACCGTGAAAATGTATATTTTTTTCTGCCTGCAATTCAACAGCAAGATCCTTCAATCGATTTTCGCCGGGGCCAAAAATATCAAGAACAGCAGAAGGATATGTTTTTCTTACAATCGCAAAAGCTTCCATGATCGTTTTGGGATTCTTTAATTCCTCCAAACCGGATATATGAATAAAGCGTGTATCATTTGACGAGCTGGTTGCCGGGTAAAAGATAGATATGTCAACCACATTCGGTATTATCCTGATCTTCTTTACAGCAAATTGTTGTTGAATGGCATTGGCCAGGCGAGCTGATACTGCACTGATGGCGCTGGCGCCTAAAATTACTTTTTTCCATAAGGACCGGAGATAAAATGGCTGATCACTTATCTTTTCATCCGCCTCGGGTAAATAACCTGACCAATGTTCAGAAATGATATAAGGGACCGAGTTCTTTTTTTTTAACCACATGGCGATCGTTCCAGCTTTCATGGCTACATGAACATGAACCAGCTCAGGCGCCCCTGCCCTTTTTATATGATCAGCTATCGCTTGTTTATACAGCTTCCTGTATTTTAATTCAGACCAATACTTATCAAATAGTGAGATCCGGAATGATGGGGTATAATAATAAATGATCTTTTCGGCAAGTCCATTTTTCTGTGACTCCTCTTTGAATACATTTTTAGTAATGATCCCCTTTACATCCCTGACTATATGAATGACCCCGATATCATTATAGAGGCTTGCCGCTTCGGCATGACGTTTAATAAAATCGCCATTAAAGGGCATCAGTTTGCTGGGATACCAGCTGCAGAGCCAGAGTATTTTTTTGCGGGGCATCAGGCATTAAAAATAAACTAACGGGTACTGTGAACAAAATCTACCTGTAGCAGACGATCCTGAACCAGATAAATTATACATTTGGCTATGGCAATCCTGAAAAGGCTCCGCAATTTAAAACCAGAAATAAACACCGGCTTTGGTACCAATAGTAGCAGTACCGGCGGCCGCTTTATTAATAAGGACGGACGGCCCAATGTAATAAAGAAAGGCGTTGGCCTGCTTGAACGGCACAGTTGGTATCATACTATGCTTGCCATGAAAGCGGGCAAGTTCCTGTTATTGATATTTGTTATTTACGTAAGCATCAATCTCGTTTTTGCCGGTATCTATTACATGATCGGCACTGATCATCTTACTATAGCTAAGGATTCTTCATCTTTACATAAATTTTCAGAAGTTTTTTTCTTCAGCGCCCAAACTTTTACAACAGTGGGTTATGGACGCATTGCCCCGGTTGGTTTTGCCGCCAGCACCGTTTCCACTTTTGAAGCATTTCTTGGTTTACTCAGTTTTGCCATTGCTACCGGTTTGTTTTATGGACGTTTCGCCAGGCCAAAAGCTTTTTTAAAGTTTAGTAATAATGCATTGATAGCTCCTTTCAAGGAAGGCACTGCACTCATGTTTCGCCTGGCGCCATATAAAAACAATGCTCTTTCCGAAGTAGAGGTAAAGCTTACCCTTGGCATTACTACGGAGGAGAATGGTAAACTCTTTGATAAATTTTACAATCTCGATCTGGAATTTGCAAAGATCAACGGGCTGGCTTTAAGTTGGACGATCGTTCATCCCATTGATGATAAAAGTCCTTTTTATGGCCTCAGCAAAGAAGATATTGCTAATACAGACATGGAGATCATAGTATTTATAAAAGGATTCGACCAGGTTTTTTCCAATAATGTTATCACAAGAACTTCTTATGTAAGCAGCGAAATTATCTGGGGTGCCAAATTCAAAATGATGTATCATCCCAGTGAAGACAAGAACAAGACCATTCTTGATGTCAGTAAATTAAATGAATATGAAAAAATGCCGCTGCCTGAGGTCAATATAATTACTGCTGCCAATTAATTCAGCACCGGCACCAATTTGATGAAATCTTTCCGGTTCAGGTAATAAAACGTCACGAGGTAAACAAGCGGAAGAAAACTAAACACTTTGATCGGCATTATTCCTGTAAACATTCCTGTCAGGTACAAAATGGCCAGCACCAAAAACCCGATTAGCAATTGCCGGTCGCTGATTGCACAGCTAACTTTAAAACAATAAATAGGAAGATCTTTATAGACCAGCTTAAGAGGTTTTGTAATGTGATAGCCGTCCGTAACTACGATCCTTGGGTTATTTTCCGGCACAGGGATCACCACCGGTTTGGTATTGAGTAAGGGATAAATTTCTTTCCCATTCACCACGGCCCTGATCTTTAAAAAACTCAGAAGCACCTGGTTTTTTCGTTGAAGAACGATATGGTAAGGTGCAGAAATAGTTGAAAGTTTAAGGTTTAAAGTTGTATTCACTCCCGTCTCCTGACTCCTGACTCATTTCAACGCCTTAATGATCTCAATAAAATCAGCTGCCACTAAAGATGCGCCGCCTACCAGCCCGCCATCCACATCATCACAGCTAAACAGTTCCTTTGCATTATTTGCCTTTACGCTACCCCCGTAAAGAATAGGGATCTCATTGGCCACAGCTTCTCCGTACTGGCCAGCCAATACAGAACGAAGAAACTTGTGCATTTCTTGTGCCTGCTCTGTTGTTGCCGTTTTACCGGTTCCAATGGCCCAGATAGGTTCGTAAGCTATAATAATGCCCTTTATTTCTTTTGCTGAAAGATGAAACAAGGATTCTTTCAGTTGCAATGCAACAAAATCATTTTGTGTACCTGCTTCCCGGATCTGCAAAGATTCGCCGCAACAAAAAATGGGAGTAATAAAGAGCTCCAGGCAGAGGTTCACTTTATCGGCCAGTATCGCGTTGCTCTCAGCAAAGTATTCTCTTCGTTCGCTATGACCGATGAGGCAGTAATTAACACCAATGGAACGAAGCATCTCCACAGAAACTTCACCGGTATAAGCACCGGATTTTTTATGATAACAGTTTTGTGCCGCCACTTCATAATTATGTTCTTCCTCTACTTCACTCCTGGTCATAAGTAAGTAAGGATATGGCACGGCAAACATCACTTGCCGGTTATCCGTCAACTGTATACCAGCTCCAAGTATCTCATCTAATAATTTTTCCCCCTGTTGAAAGGTCATATTCATCTTCCAGTTAGCCGCTGCTATTTGTTTTCTCATATACTATGTTATTAATTCTTCTTTCTATTTTGTTTATTGGTTCTCAGATCTTATATAGCCATTAGCCGTTAGCTATTGGCTTTTAGCTATTGGCCTTTAGCTAATGGCTAACGGCTATTCTCTCAGAACTTTTCAAACACAAACCTCAATATACTCTTCTCATTATCATTCATCGTTTGTCCCTTCAGTTTCTTCCATTCCTCAATATCAGGAAAAACCTTTTCAACATCATACCGCTTCACCCCTTCACTACCCCAGGAAAAACTGGGAATGTATTTGGGTGTAAGACCTGCACCGTACACATTGCAGCAAATGCCGATCACGGTCCCGGTATTAATGGATGTATTCACTGCTGTTCTTGAATAATCTCCCATCATCACTCCGCATTTATTGCCGGCATTCATTTCGCCGTTGGGTGTCCAGATCTTTACTTCACTCGCATTATTCTTCAGGTTGCTGTTGGTAGTGCCGGCGCCCATATTGCACCACTCGCCTATCACGGAATCACCAAGATAACCGTCATGTGCTTTATTGCTGTAGCCAAACAACACAGAATTTTTTATTTCACCACCAACCACGCAGCGTGGGCCCAATGTAGTAGCGCCATAAACTTTTGTTCCCATTTTCAGGCAGGCGCCTTCACCCATTGCAAAAGGTCCGCGGATGATGCAGCCTTCCATCACTTCTGCATTTTTACCAATATATACCGGGCCGGTTGATGCATTGATGATGCAGTGTTCCATCCTCACCCCTTTTTCTATAAACACCTGCGATGATTTAATGACCTGGTTGGTTTTAGAAATGGCCTGCGATTTTCTTTTCTTTGTCAGCAATTCAAAATCCTTCCTAATGGCCCGGTCGTTCAGTTGAAAAATATCCCAGGGGTAGCGGATGGTTTGTATATCCGACTTTACCGCTACGGCCTTTGTCACTTTTATCTTATGCTTCTCCTCTATTTGTTTTTTGGTGAACCGGAAGATGATGCCTGAACTTCCGCCAACAGTAATAAATTCTCCGTCCTTCAGTTTCCGGGTTGCTTTCACCAGTTTGGCATCGGGGAGCACATTGCCATGTATCATAAAGCATACATCATCACCCAGGGCTTCATCGATGTTCACGGAGCGGTCAAGGTCTTTGTAATCATCTTCTTTTTTGTCAAAGGAAGGCAGGCCGAGCATCCTCTCCCATTTTTCCCGGATGGTCAGGATGCCCACCCGGATATCCTGTATCTGCCTTGTCAGCGTAAAGGGATGCAGGTTTTCAGGCTGGCAAAATTCTTCGGTAAAAATGATCTTGTTCATACAGATAACTATCTGTCAAATTTAGAGAATCCTGAGGACAAGCATAGCTTGCGACCGAAGGTTTCAAAAGGATTATGTACCCGGCTGCATTACTACTATCAGCCCAGTTGCGTCGCACTCTTCAGGGTTCTGTTCGCTACTGAGCATATCTGTCCCGTCAGCTGCGGTGACCGAAGTATCAGCCCGTTCCATTTTTGATTGAAATTGAATTAAATTTGGTACAAGCAGTTGCGGCAATGCAATTGTTAGCGGCAATTATGATGAGACCTCAATTTTGCATAACATTTTTATTTGTGTTTGGACTTGTTAGTTGCGGACAAAAAAGCAATTCGACTGACAAAACTAAATCAAAAATGAAACTGACCTTTGAGGTAATTCCCGAGGACTTCGAAAAGAATTTGTATTACGTTGAGTGGAATGACACGTTAGGACAATCTGACGGCTATCAGGGTGACAAGCTTATAAAACGACCGAAAGAAGTTTGGTGTATAATAACAAATGACAGCAAAGACACTTTAGGTTATTATAGAGGACTTAGCACTGCAGAGACATTCGCAGGATTTCAATCGAAGGACACAATTGTGACATTGAACTTTATGATTGGACTAAACTTTTTTACAGACAAATTTGAAAGTGGACAAAATGAGGATGACTACGAAAAAGCAGCACGAGACTATTCAAAAGACAACAAATTACCAATCGTTTTTGAACCAATTCAAATAAATTTAAAGACAGACTTACGAAAAAAATACGACATGGAGCTTAAAGAGAAATAACTACGGCTAACAGACGGCTTGCTGTTATTCAGAATGAGACCCCCATCAACCCATAACTTCATTTTCTATCTCAAATAAAAAAAGGAACTTAGAGATATCCTTAATCGCTATGACCTCTAATATTAAAAAATGAAAGATGTTCCATTCATAAAAGAAATGCTGCAAAAAGGAAACGAGGCAAAAGACAAAGTGATCGTTGAATTTCCTAACATGACCTTGCAGCAATTGAATTGGAAACCTGCACCTTCATCCTGGAGTATTGCTCAATGTCTTGATCACCTGGTCATAGCCGACAGTTCATATTTCCCGGCATTAAAAAAAATTTTCGAAGGAACATATGCAATGACAATATGGGAAAGATGGAGTCCTTTCAGCGCTATATGCGGAAGGATACTCGTGGATAAGTTACAGGAGCATGCAAAGAAAAAAATGAAAGCCCCCAAAGTATTCCGTCCTTCAACAAGTAATATAGACATCGGGATAATAGAACGCTTTTACCAGCATCATGATATTTTTATGGATTACATTGCTTCGTGTGATAACACAGACCTCGACAGAACAAATATCACTTCACCAGCAATTAGGTTTGTGACATATAACCTCAGGAACGCAATCAAATTACTGGTCCGGCATGAGCACAGGCATATTAACCAGGCTATCCGGGTTAAACAAAGCAAAGACTTTCCGGAATAATAGTATATCCCACCTGTGAAAAAGAACAAAAAAAACAGCCTGGTTGAAATTGCCAAACTGTTTTTTTTATAAATGTTTTTTTGTCATTATTGTTTTGTGACAGAAAAAACACCTGCACCGGCTGTGTTTGTTCCAAGGCCAATTGTACCGTTCATAATTTTTGAAGACGTGGAATATTTTCCCGCTAATGAATAAGTAGTGCTTGTTCCAACAAATGTATACGTAGCTCTCACACTGTCAGCTACCAGGCTCCAGGTACCAGTGGCAATATCAGGAGTAACATCACTGTTTGCCCGGACCTCTATCATACTATTGGCATTTAAGTTTAATTCAAAATAAAAGAGAGGGCCTCCAATGCCATTATTCTGATTGCCGATCCATTTTCCCTGGGGGCTTGTTCCGCCCGGAGGAGGAGATACATTGTCTGATTTACTGCAGGATACTGCAAATAATACTGCTGTTGATACAAGTATTGTACTTATTAAATTCTTTTTCATTGTTGTTGTTTTAAATAATAAAATAAATTCGAAGTCACTAAACACGCCTCAACAAACCTATACCCCAATTGTATGCCAGTTTTGCATTTAATTTAAAATCAGGATGTAATGGTCATTCAACCGTTGCATTTATTCGTTTACACAAAGGTTGCTGTATTAATCGGGGCGAGTATTACACATTTATATAAATGAGTTATGTAATTCATAGTAATGTCTCGATTTTTTTTGCTCAACGGATTCGTTCAGTGGAGTATTTTTTTAGGATAAAGGAAAATAAAAAGAAAACCTGCTATATTAGACAAGAAAAGGATCCCTAAATGCAAAGATCATTCGTCATCGCATCGCTCTTACTCCTTTCACTGATCAGCAATGCACAGAACGACACTGTATCAGCTGAAGCAAAATCTTTTATTCCAAAAGGATACGAACCCCTCGACTATATCACCGGAGATCTTAATGGAGATAAAAAACCTGATGCAATATTGGTATTGAAACAACCCGGTGAAGGAAGACGGTTCGAAGAAGATTCTCTAAATCAGCAAGACACAGTGGAAAACCGGGAGTTTCCAAGACCATTCATTATCCTTATACGCCAGGAGAGCGGTAAACTGAAACAAGTATTAAGAAACGACAGCGTAATTCTTTGTGCTGAGTGCGGCGGTGTATTTGGCGATCCGTACTTTGGAACATCAATTGAAAATAATGGTTTCAGCATTTACTTTTACGGCGGGAGCAGTTGGCGTTGGGCGAGTAATTATTCGTTTAAATGGAAGCCCGCAAAAAAGAACTGGTATCTCGTAAAAGAATACCAGACTGCTTTCCATATGACTGACCCGAACCATCCAACCAAAGATGCCACGATCGGAGAAACAGAAATTGGAGATGTCTCCATCGAAAGATTTAATTCGGAGCCGGTCTACGAAGACAGCCGCTGGAAAGTGAAAGCTGTAAAAACATTTTTTTATAACTCCCCAAAGCTGGGGAGCCAGCCCCGCAAAGGATATTTATTGAAAGGGAATATAGTGACCGGCATCCGCCACCTGAAAAACTTTATAGAAGTAAGTTTTGATAGCGGCAAAGGAGTTTTTACCGATGGATATATATTAAAAAAAGACCTGGAAAAGACCGAATAAAACAAAACCTCCCGAGGAATCGGGAGGTTTCAAAGTATAGCCATGAAAAACAAAACTCGTCGCCCGGCAAAACCAGGTTCAGAGTAGTGTCACAAATTAATATTATTCTACTTTTTTTGCATATTTCTTTTTGAACTTATCAATACGACCTGCTGTATCTACCAGCATATTCTTGCCCGTAAAGAATGGATGTGAAGTGTTTGAGATCTCAAGCTTCACCAGGGGATACTCTTTCCCATCTTCCCATTGTACCTTCTCTTTGGAGGCGGCAGTGGAACGGCTGAGAAACGAATGACCATTACTCATGTCTTTAAAAACAACTAACCGATATTTATCGGGATGGATTCCTTTTTTCATAACTTGATGATTTTGAAGGCTGCACGGATTTTGCCGTACAGATTAATAGATAAATTTAAGGGCGGCAAAGATAGGCCGGAGAAGGTTTATGTCCAAATAATCTGTATAATCTTGGCAGGACCTAAAATTCGAAAGCACCAAGTCAGCTCACTTTCCGGCTTGCGCCTTTGGTTTACTTACCTGATGCTTTCTGGAGTAATTTCCACCTTTTGACGGGTTTCAATCGCCCCGGGAGTTACTTCCATCTTTTGAGGGACTTCCGTTTCTCCAAGCACTTCCTTTTATTGCTAAAATTCCGTGCAGTTGTAAAACAAATATAGTTTTCTGTACCAGCAGTTTCCAAATTTTTAGCTACTTTGATATGCACCTGTTTTGCACTTTTTTATGCACATCATTTTGCAGTTAATACGGGCTTATCAAGCTATCAATCCCTCATATTCACATATTGCAAAGGGATACCAAGATTTGCCCCCCGGCAAAGTTGGATCACAGCCTGCAGGTCGTCAATTTTTTTCCCCGTAACCCTCACCTGGTCATCATTAATGGAGGCCTGTACTTTCATTCCGGAGTCCTTGATCAGTTTCACGATCTTTTTGGCGTCGTCCATCGCCAGTCCATTTCTCACTTTTACTTCTTTTTTCCACACTTTACCGCTTTGTGCCCCTTCCTTGGATGTATCAAAAGCTTCAGGAGCAATTCCCTGCTTGTGAGCACGGCTTATTAACACGTCAACCAACTGGCGCATCTTCATATCGTCATCGGTTTCTATTTTAATGACAAAATCTTTTTTGTCAAGGTTAATGACGACATGCGAACCTTTAAAATCAAAGCGGTTGGTGATCTCTTTGGTGGTTACGTTCACAGCATTATCCAATGCCTGTGCTTCTACTTTTGAAACGATATCAAAGGATGGCATAGTTAGTTGGTTTTATTGCCGACAAGTTAATTACTTAAAAGCACGGGCAAAAATAAAAAAGTCCCTCTTAGAAAAGAGGGACGACTCATATACTGAATACAGCACATGAGAAAACTATAATTTACTGGCCTCCCTGCCCTACCCTGTTCTGTTCATCCTGTGAAGCGCTGTTGCGGCGGCGTGGCGGCGGATTTTGCTGACCATTCTTTCCAAAACGATAAGTGAAAGTGGCTGTGACCTGCCGGGAGTCAAACCTGTTTTTTATCCTGGTATCAATAACGTCATATTGTGTCTTCGCCTTGAACTGCTGCAGCCAGAAAGGGTCACGCAGGTTTAACCGAACAGTTCCTTTTCCTTTTAATACCTGTTTCTGTCCACCGAAACTGATGACATACATAGGCTCATTGATACTTAACTGATCAACACCCCTGGCCCTGTAAAAACCGGTCATCTCAAGAGTAAATCCTTTCTTTACAGTAAATGTCTGGGTCATGTTTATCATGAACGAAGTATAAGTAAGATCCAGGGGTTTATTTTCATACACACCTACATAGTGATTATTAAAAATATTTACAAAGATGTTTGATGTCCACCATTTGGTTACAGGAATGGGAGCAGTAACAGATATGCCCATGTTGCGGAACCTGGCTACATTATCAGAGGTAAGATAAACCAGGTCGCCATCAATTTTCAGGATCTGTGATATTACATCGTTGGTAACATTATAATTCAATGTAGTGATCAGTTTGCTTTTGAAAGAATGACTCAATTCTATGTTATGTGAGTATTGTGGCAGGAGAAATGGATTACCCTTGCGGTAAGACAAGGAATCCAGGAAATAAATAAACGGGTTCAGGTCCTGGTAATTAGGTCTCGTGATCCTTCGGCTGTAAGAAAGGGTAACCTGGTTGTTCTTATCCGCTGCATAGCTGATGAAAGCGCTGGGGAAAAGGCTTGTAAAATTTCTTTTGAAAGAAGAGTCGTTGGTAACCTGGTATCCTTTTGACACCGTGTTTTCGATACGAAGACCTCCCTGGAACGACCATTTCTTAAATTGTTTATTGGCATTCAGGTATGCGGCATTGATATTTTCATCATAAATAAAATGATTTGAACGGGAATCCGGTATCCATTTGACACCATCCCATCTTGTATACTCTACCATGTTGTCATTTTTGACAAAACTGCTTTTTACACCTGCTTCAACTCTTCCTCCTTTCTTCAGGGGATGGGTATAGTCAGACTTGATTGAATAAATATTAATATCAGAAGGCAAATGACCCTTTAGTATCAATTCATTTCCGATAGGTTGACCGGATCCTGTAAAGAAATCTGTAGAAAGCACCATATTGGATGTATTGTCATAGGCTATAAAATCAAAATCAAATGTCAGCTCACGGCCGGTTGAATCAAACTGGTGCCTAAAATTAAAATTGCTGCTAAAGTTTTTAAACTTGATCCTGTTATTGGTCTGTGAGACCATGATGGAAACTGGCTGATGATTTACATCAGACGATGTGGTAGTCGTATTAGGAGTAGGATGACCAGAAAATGCAAAGCCACTTACCACTATTCCAAAAGTATTTTTCTTGTCAGCAAAATAATCCAGGCCCAACTTAAGTGTATGATTATTATTCCCGAACCGGAATGCCGTTTCCACATCGTTATATCCATAAACCGTTTTATTCTGATCCAGTTTGGTCCTCGTTATGTCAAGATAACCCATGCCTTTGAAAAAATTCGGGTTATAGTTTCCAAAGAGATTTATTTTTTTCTTCCTGTAATTAAAATTGATACTGTTTTGTGATTTAGGTATGACATAAAATGTACCTTTCTTATTCTCAAATAAACTGGTTGACGCACCCACCATGACAGACCCGTTAAAACCGGCAGCCTTTCCTTTTTTAGTTTTAATATTAATAACTCCCGAGTTTCCGGATGCATCATATTTGGCAGAAGGATTGGTCATGATCTCGATCTGATCGATCGCAGAAGCCGGCATATTCTTTAGCAGGTTGGCAAGGTCTGTAGGTGAAAGAAAAGTTGGTTTGCCATCCATCATCACAATTACCCCGGACTTGCCCCTTAAACTGATAATGCCATCATTATTTACCATGATCCCGGGCGATTTTTCCAGCACTTCCAGCGCTGTGGCACCCGCATTGGTGGGAGATGCATCAACGTTCACCACCGTTTTATCGATCTTTGTTTCGATGAAAGGTCTGCTGGCCGTAACAGTTACCCCTGCCAGGTTCTTTGTTGCTGCAGTCATCTGAATGGCATCTACTTCAACGGTGCCGGCCGATGAAGTAACAGCAAAATTCTTACTCATGTTTTTTGCATGTCCAACCGAAGAAGCCAGAATAAGATAATTGCCTTCCGCAATATTTTCAAACTCATACTTCCCGCTTTTATTGGTGACAGCCGCTTTCACCAGCGATGAATCTTTGGCTTTTAATAAGGACACCGAAATGGAAGAAAGGGGATTGTTGCCGGCATCCAGCACCGTGCCGGATATTTTTCCAATTTTGTTCTGTGCCGATATATTTACGAGACATACAAAAAGGAAAGAGCAGAGTATAAAAACTTTTCTCATGACCATGGCTATTAGTTGGTAATTGATTTGAATATAAAAATGATGATTATAACGGTAACGTAAAGTAGAAATATGACAAGTTTCGTAGTTCCCGTGACGAAGGGTAATAATTGCTTACCGATACACCAACGGTAAAAATGAAGCATCCTTAAACATTCATGTTAAAAACACATTAACATTCTTTAAAAAATCAATCCCCCGGCCATGGCAAGGGGATTGAACAGATAAGATTTATCAATAAATGAACTGATTAATTGTCCCCGGTTTTCACCCTGCTCTTTTCATCATCAGCACCGCCTGTTTTTCTTTTTTGATTATTCAATTTTCCTTTACTGAAGCGATAAGTAAACCCAAGTGCCACCTGTCTTGAATCCCTTCTTTGCTGAAAGGCTGCATCTATATTACTAAAGCGGCTTGTACCACTTATTTTCTGTGTCAGGAATATATCCCGGGCTGATAAACGTAATGTGCCTTTGCCCTTCAATACCTGTTTGGTAATACCCATGCCTACCTGGCCGAATGACTTTATTTGAAATACGCCTTCTGTAAGCGGCGAAGTAAAAAATCCGCTGATCTCAGCACTCCAGCTTTTTCCAAATTTGAACTGGTTAGAAAGATTTGCCTGGAACGTAGTGGCACCGATTGAAACATTATCACCATTTACTATTCCTTTATAATGGTTATTGTAAAGATTAGTCCACAAATTGACAGTCCACCATTTTTTAATGGGCCCGCCTGCATTCATAGATATTCCAAATTGATTACGGCTGGCGATATTTGATTTCTTTACAAAAGTTTCATTTACATCAGTGTGTTGTTCCAGTACATCTTCAATGATATCAGTTGTCCTGTTGTAATTAAGTGTTGTTGTCAGGAATCCTTTATAAGTGTGGCTGAACTCAATATTGTGTGCAAACTGCGGCCTGAGGTTTGGATTGCCTTGCTCAAAAGTATATTTATCCAAAAATAAAATGAAAGGATTTAGATCCTGGTAATCGGGACGTTCGATCCTTCTGCCATAATTCAGTACAAAACTGTTGTTTTTATTTGCTGCATATTGAAGATATACCGTTGGGAAAAGTTGGGTATAATTCCTTTTGAAAGTCGAATTAAACGAAACAAAAGTCCCGGAAGCAGTATTATATGTAAAACCGGTTGAATGCCCGTTTGCATTTGTATTTTCAAGTCTTAATCCAAGCTGGGCAGTAATTTTTTTACTCAATGGCTTACTGAAATTTACATAAGCTGCATTTACATTTTCATCATAAATAAAATGATTTGATCTGCCGCTGTCCAGTACAGCCTGTCCATACAACAAGTTATCATAGACCGCATTGTTATCTGTTTTTACAAAACTTGTTTTTATACCAGCCTCGAATTTCAAGTTACCCTTCATCGGATGAACATAATCGGCCTTGGCCGTATATATCCTGATATTTTGCGGAAGGCTGCCAAGCAATGTATCTGATTTATCGGAAGGGCTGCCATCCGGTTTGAAATAGTCATTAAATAAATTCTGTGCATTCGTGCTGTTATAACTGAGATAGTCTGCATCCATTGTCAGTTCCCTGCCGGTAGAATCGAATACATGGCGGAAATTAAGATTAGCGCTGAAGTGCTTCCATTTTTTGTCGTTATTACTACTGGATATGGTATTGCTCAATAATACCCGGTTCGGGTCGAATATATCTACATCACTTCTGCTGTTGAAATGACCCGGGTTATAAAACCCGGTTACTACCGCACCAAAAGTTGTTTTTTTGGTAGCATAAAAATCCATGCCCAGTTTACCGTTGAACGATTGACCACCTTCTCTTATTCTCCCGATCTGGTCAAAATGTGATCTTACTTCTTTTGTAGTTGCGTCAATGAATTTTCTTTGAATATCCAGGTTTTGAAAATTTTCCCTGTTACTGTAACCAAGATTTGAAAAAAGATTGATCTTATTCTTCCTGTAATTAAAATTAGCTGACTCACTTAGTTTGGCATAGCGGCCCTGGCTCCAGGTACTGGATATGCTCCCGGTGTAACCAAACTGTTTTGTTTTCTTTGTTTTGATATTAATGATACCTGCGTTACCCGCTGCATCATATTTTGCAGGAGGGTTGGTCATTATTTCAATTTGCTCGAGTTGACTTGCACTCATGTTGCGCAGGTAGTTGGCAAGATCAGCGCCTGCAAGATAACTTGGTCTTCCATCTATATAGACTTGCACACCTTGTTTTCCCTTCAAACTGATGTTGCCATCCTTATCTACGGTGATCCCGGGAGATTTTTCCAGTACTTCCATAGCCGTGGCTCCCACATTGGTAACAGAAGCTTCTACATTCACAACCATCCTGTCGATCTTTTGTTCGATCAATGGTTTTTTTGCAGTCACCGTAGCTACACCGAGGCTCTTTGCCATGGGAACTAACTCAACTGTTTTCAGAGTAATTGAAGAGTTTGCTTCATTAATTTCAAAAGCCTCGGAAAACCCTTTTGTATGTCCAACGGCTGAAATTGAAACGATGTATCTGCCTTCTGATACTCCATCAAAGACAAATTTTCCTGTTTTATCCGCTACACTCATCTTGGCAACACTCGAATCCTTTATACGTAACAATGTAATTGTTGCTGACTCGATGGTTTTGGTATTACCATCTATTACGGACCCGGTTATCTTACCGCTCCCCTTTTGTGCCTGGCTGACGATGGATAAGGTTAAGACCGTCAGTAAAATCGCTAGTTTTCTCATTTTTTCTTATTTATTTATTAAGTACTTGTTTTTAAGTATTACAGTCCAAAGATAAGTACTTTGTATTACCAAGTACATTATTTAATATTAAACGGCCATATTTAGGGATGTACGGCCGTTTAATAGGAACATCAGTTTGACGCTAAGCCTTGAATTGCGTTACAGCTTCCCCTTTTTTTCGGATAAAGGGTCATAAAGAGATATAAGTGGGGTCTGAGGGAAGTTGGATCGATCATTCGTAGCCAGGTAAGCAATAAAATATACTTTCTGAAGATTAGAATTAGAAATTAGCGACCAAAATGAATTCTAAAGGCCGAATTCGGCCCGGATGGTATCATGATAGGTTCGGCCGGAAGTTAACCGGGTTCCAGCCTTATCATCCATAATAAAGAGGTAGCGGCTATTGAAATGCCGGTGCATTTCTTTTATCCTCTCCTTATTAATAATATAGGATTTCTGGATCCGGTAGAACTGCTGAGGTAGTTTTTCAGTAAGGATGGTCAGGGATTGATCGGTCAGGTGCTTTTGGCCGTCTGTCGTAAAAACAAATACATACTTATCATGTGCTTCCAGGTAAACTATATTTTCAAAACGCAAAAGGGTGATCCTGTCCCCTGTCTTGATAGGAAGAGCCGTGGCTTTTTGAGGCGTTTTAAACTGCTGAATGATCTGTTGCAACCCCGCAATATCAATGGGTGGGTCTACTTTTCCAAACTGTTTCAGTTTCCCGATACTTTGTTCAAGCCGTTCTTCTTTTATTGGTTTCAACAGGTAATCAATGGAAAATGTTTCAAAAGCTTTAATGGCATACTGTTCATAAGCTGTTGTAAAAATGATATTGGGTTTATGGGTAATTTTTTCTATCACTTCAAAGCCAGTGAGATCAGGCATTTGAATGTCTAAGAAGATGAGGTCGGGTTTCAGTTCCTCAATTTTTGAAATAGCCTCTTCCCCACTACCCGCTTCGGCGATCACTTCTACAATATCCTTGTGTTCCTGCAACAGGTTTTTCATCAGCCGTCTTGCAGCTGGTTCATCATCGATCACTATGGCTTTAAACAACTGGTTCACTTTTCATCAGTTTATTTAAACGAATAGAAACTTTTTTACGGGGTTGGTTGGTAAAATAGACCTCGTAGGCGCCGGGGAATAAAAGATCCAGCTTATCATAAATACTCTTAAGTCCATAACCAGGGATCAATTCATCCGGGAAATCTGGTCCGTTATCAGCTATATTGATTTGTAAAACGCCATTCTCGCTTTTTACTTCAATATCGATCTCAGTCATTTTCCCCGTGGCTTTCAGTCCATGTTTTACCGCGTTTTCAACAATGGGTTGTAATATAAACCTTGGAACCAGGTAATGATTGACTTCATCATCAACATGCATTGAATAATTCAGGTTGTCCTCAAATCTTATTTTTTCAATTTGCATATAGGCTTCAGCCATTTCTATTTCCTCCCTCACCGTTGAATAATTATGATCACTGTAGTTAATACTATAACGGAAAAGGTCGGCCAATGCAATGGTCATTTTCCTGGCTTTCTTTCCATCAGTTATTGAGAGATCAGCAATAGAGTTTAAAGCATTGTATAAAAAATGAGGATTGATCTTTGAATGCAAAACATCCAGTTCCGCCTTGGTCTTTAACTCCCGCAGCAGGCTTAGTTCCAGTTCTTTTTCGTGGAATTTCCTCGTTCGCTCAATATCAAGATAATTGATCACTCCATAAACAAGACCTGTTGCCGCAGCCATATAAATACTGCTGCTGATTATATACTTCAGGTAAGGTCCGGCCTCTTTTCCATATATCCAATAACTTAAAGGAATATTGAGAGCTAATGTGGTAACAATTAAGGTAACCAGGATCAAAAGGTTATGCTTAATAAAAGAAAGCTTCTTCAATTGCTTGCTTTCGGCTACCACCCTGACTAAATTATAAATGATCAAAGTGCAGGCAGTAGCAGAAATAAATTGGCTACCAATAGCCCAGCCCCATCCATGTTTTTCAAGCATGTAAAAAAAACCTCCGCTCATTGGCAGCATGGCAATGGAAATACAGAAAATGACCATCCATGCCACAATATTCTTCCGGAGCAGTTCATTTTTGATTCTGCTTCTGAACAGCCGGCCGAAATTGGCAAGCATATAAAGACCTGCGATCGCAAAGACAAGAGATACCGCGATCAGCAAACCAAAGTCTAATATGGTAGGTCCTTTCATAAAATGCCAAGATAACAAATGGGCTATTAACTGCAGCCCAAGGTTCGCCAACTGTTTAAATTAAGGAGTGAACGGAGTATATTGCATAAAAATACCGGATGACAATTGATTTCCGCTCAGATACAGTCACAAGGCCAACCCCCGCGATGAAGGAAGCCATGATGAAAGCAAGAGTGGGTGATGATGTTTTTGGCGAGGATCCCTCCATAAATGAGTTAGAACAAATGGCATCAGCCATGTTCGGAATGGAAACAGCCCTGTTCTGCCCTTCCGGCACTATGACCAACCAGATCGCTATTAAGTGCCATACCCAACCCGGAGATGATGTGATCTGTGAAGAAAGTTCCCATGTGTACCAGTATGAAGGAGGAGGTATCGCATTTAATTCAGGCGCTTCAGTAAGATTGTTGCCGGGCAATTTTGGAAGAATAAATGCGGAACAGGTTCGAAATGCTATTCAACCGGATGATCCGCACCGGCCACATTCAAGCCTGGTTTGCCTTGAAAATACTTCTAACCGCGGCGGTGGCAGTTGTTATGATTTTGAGGAAATAAAAAAGATAAAAAGCGTTTGCAAAGAAAATCATCTTGCTTTTCATCTGGACGGAGCCAGGATCTGGAATGCACTGGTGGCCAAAAAAGAAACAGCAAAACAATATGGAGAAGTGTTTGACAGTATTTCTGTCTGCCTGAGCAAAAGTTTGGGATGCCCGGTGGGAAGTTTATTGTTAGGGAAAAAAGATCTTATAAAAAAAGCAAGACGGGTGAGAAAAACATTCGGCGGTGGCATGCGGCAGGCTGGCTTTTTAGCGGCAGCCGGTATGTATGCATTGCAACATAATATTGAAAGGCTGGCAGAAGACCATGCCCATGCCAAAAAAATAGCTGACGCCATTATAAAAAAGAGTTTTACAAAACTTCTTCTGCCTGTTGAAACCAATATTATCATCTTTGAGTTGAATGATTCCATATCTGCCCCGCAATTAGTGGCTAAACTGAAAGAACATAATATACTTGGATATGCCATATCCTCCAACCGGATAAGGTTAGTGCTGCACCTGGATATCACAAAAGAAATGACTGAAACAACCACACAGGTCTTCGATCAACTGTAGTAACTTAGACAGCATGTTACCAAAGATCAATCCAACGACAACAAAAGCCTGGCAACAACTGCAACAGCATGCAGAAGAAATGAAAACAGTCCATGTAAGGGATCTGTTTAAAAACGATCCTGACCGTTTTAAAAAATTCTCTTTGTGCCTTGATGAAATTGTTTTTGATTACTCCAAAAATATCATAACGGGTAAAACTGTTCAATTGCTCCTGCAACTGGCCGATGAATGCAAACTGAAGGATGCAATGGCCGCCATGTTTAATGGCAATATCATCAATGAGACAGAACACCGGTCGGTTCTTCATACCGCTTTAAGAAATTTCTCCGGCCAGCCTGTTTATTCAGAAGGCAATGATATAATGCCGCTGGTGAAAAAGGTATTGGGGAAAATGAAAAGATTCAGCGATTCTGTTCACAATGGAAAATTCAGGGGCTATACCGGCAAAAGAATAAAATACATTGTCAATATCGGCATCGGTGGCAGCGACCTGGGTCCGCAAATGGTAACAGAAGCATTAAAACCATATTGGGTTGATGGCATTGAAACTTATTTCGTCTCCAATGTAGATGGAACACATATTGCTGAAACATTAAAGAAAGTAAAACCTGAAAGAACTCTTTTTCTTATTGCTTCCAAAACATTCACTACCCAGGAAACCATGACCAATGCCCACACAGCACGGGCATGGTTCCTGAAAAAAGCAAAGAATGAAAAACATATAGCGAACCACTTTGTTGCATTGTCCACCAATGAAACCGAAGTGGTGAAATTTGGTATTGATAAAAAGAACATGTTTGAATTCTGGGATTGGGTGGGCGGAAGATATTCGCTCTGGAGCGCCATTGGTTTATCTGTTGCATTGACAATGGGCTATAAGAATTTTGAACAATTACTGAAAGGGGCACACAACAGTGATGATCATTTCAGCAAAACAGCTTTTGAGAAAAATATTCCTGTACTGATGGCGCTGACCAGTTTATGGTATATCAATTTCTTTGGTGCCCGATCAGAAACTATTTTACCATATGATCAGTATATGCATCGCTTTGCCGCTTATTTCCAGCAAGGCAATATGGAAAGCAATGGCAAATCTATTGACCGCAATGGCGAACCGGTTGAATATGCAACCGGCCCGGTTATCTGGGGCGAGCCCGGAACCAATGGTCAACATGCTTTTTACCAATTAATACACCAGGGAACTATCCTGGTGCCCTGCGACTTTATTGCCCCGGCTCAGAGTCATAACCCGATTGGCGATCATCATCAAAAACTGCTGAGTAATTTTTTTGCACAAACAGAAGCGCTGATGAACGGGAAAACAGAAGAAGAAGCCGAGAAAGAACTATTATCCCAGGGCTTATCTGTTGAACAAATAGCAAAACTTCTTCCGTATAAAGTTTTTGCCGGCAACAAGCCTACCAATTCAATTTTAATTAAGAAAGTAACACCTTATACTTTAGGAGAATTAATTGCCCTGTACGAGCATAAAATATTTACACAGGGAATCATCTGGAACATTTTCAGCTTCGACCAGTGGGGAGTTGAACTCGGCAAACAATTAGCCGGTAAAATTTTACCTGAAATACAAACTGCTGATCCAATAAGCAGTCATGATTCATCCACTAACGGGCTGATCAATGCATGGAAGGAAATGAAAAAATAATTATCACTTTTAAAATTCCTTCTGCTCTTTCCAAAAGCAGCCATGACCTGTCAATAAATCTTTCCGGCCAAGTATTCAGCTATTAAGAACAATAATTAGCCATCAAGGAAAACTTCCTGAACCTCCGATAAAAAAAGCCCCCCGATCGGTCGGGGGGCTTTGAATATTTACTCTACTCCTGATTTATTGTATCACTACAAGACCAGAAGTTATTTTTCCACCATTCTTATCAACAACTTTCACAGCATATGTTCCTGCTGCATTTAAGCCAAGGTTAAAAGTAAGACTCTGGTATGAAGGAGTACCAGATACCAGGTCAAACTCTTTCTGTGCTACAAGACCACCGATCGAATTGTATATACGAACGATCCTTCTTTCAGCAATAGCTCCATTGTAATACAACCTCACCTGGAACTGACCTGTGTTCGGGTTTGGATAGATCCACAAGTTACCAGAAACTTCTGATACGATAGTAACGATGTTGGATGAACCCACACAACCATTGACATCGGTAACAGTCGCCTGGTAAGCACCTTGTTGATCTATGTTTGCAGTAACCGTATTTGTATTTGCCCCTGCGATAGCACTTCCGTTCAGCGTCCATGACCAGCTTGTTGCTGAGAAAGGCGCCGGTGAACTGGTAGCTGTAAGAGTAGCTACACGTCCCGGTACTAATGCAAGTGTTGATGACGAAAGGGTAACTACCGGTAACTGGTTTACATTAAGACGGGCTCCGGCTGTTGTGCTTGACCCGCAAGGTGAAGCAGTTACAGTAACACGATAAAGGTTATTATTCATTACCTGTGTAACACCAGTTAACGTCAGCGTGGCGGCTGTTGCACCTGAAATAGCTGTCCAGGTAAGACCATTATTCGTACTCACTTCCCACTGGTAGGTTAAAGGACCTCCGCCTGCACTTACAGTGAAAGTGGCAGTGGTACCAACGCATACTGTCTTGTTTACCGGAGCAACAAGAGCAGTTATTGGGTTAGTTACACTCACCGGAACTACTGTCGGCGGTGAAACGCAGGTAGCCGTAGTGACAACGACTGAGTAATTGGTATTAACTGTAGGATTCACCCAAATTGTAGTCTGTGGTGTTCCTGGTACATAAGGTATTGTTGCACCCGCATTGATCCACATTGTATTTGGTGCGGCTGGTGCGGCTGTCCAAACTCCTGTTGCAAATACAGGGGCCACATATGTAATATCGATTGACCAATTGGTCAATGTACCGATATCACCTGCCCATTCCTGGGCGTCATTGATAGCCAGTGTCCAGTTACCGTTAATTGTTCCCGTCCATAAAGCAGGGAACGTAGTAACAGTTGGAGGAAAACCAGTAGGACCTGAGCCAGACAGATCGGCAAAAGATCCGGCTCCTATTGAAGCATCTGCTTTCCATATACCTGTATAGCCAGGAGCTGCTCCTGAACCAACAGAATTTACACCTGCAGAACTAAATATGGTATTTACAAAATTTGCCCCTGCAGTTCCGGTTCCTGATTTATGATAATCCAAGTTCAAAACTGAGTTATTTGGAGCCTTCAGGACAATTTTCAGATCTCCAACGTATGTGTGCGTAATATTAAGCTTTACATCCATCCTTGTAATTACAGAACCAAGAGGTAATGCAACTGGAATAGAATGATTAATACCAGCATCACATACTGCTGCAGGAGAAGCAGGAGGTCCGATCAGATCAGGTATCTGAACAGAAATTGCTCCTGAAGTGAAAGTAGTTGTTGTAGGAGCAGACGTGATATTGGTTATGGTAAGCTGTTGAATGGTCCCCGTACAAATTGTTGCTGATGGCGGGGAGACTGTTGCTATTAAAGGTGTAACAGTTAGCGTAGCCACATTCGAGAACTCTTGCGCCGTACAAGGGCCAATAATGGTAGCCCTGTACACATAGCCATTCATGGATTGAGGAACATTAGTAAGGGTCAGGGTATTGGTAGTAGCACCTGAATAAACACCACCGTTGGTTACATTCAACCAGAATGGAGATGCAGCGCTGGTCTTATATTCCCATCCGTAGGTGAGAAGAGAACCGCTTGTAGTTACACTAAAGTTAGCAGTTCCTCCGCATTGAATAGATTGGTTGGCCGGATGTGTGTTAAACACTCCCTGTATACAAGGTTGAATATTCACCGTATAATCTTCCACTTGTCCGTAAGCTGTATTACCACAAGGACCCGGATCTGCATCTGCAGGCGCCCAGTACAAACGTACCCTCATTCTTGTAGGGCCGACCGTAGCGGTAACCGGTATAGTAATACTTCCAACAGCCGGATTCGCAGCTCCTACAGTTGCCATAACTCTTTCACCGGGATCATTCCAACTGCCATTCTGGTTAAAGTCGATCCATACTCTTACCTCGTCGCCAGAAAAGAAATTGGATATATCAACGGTAATGTTAGTTGAGCTTCCCTGGATCACCGTGGTACTTACAGCCGTGAAATCCTCGTAACCACTTTGGGAAGTGGAAGCATTATCTATTGTATTGTATCGGACCCTCGATATCTTTTCATCAACTACATCCGTAGCACCGCCGGCACAATAACAGCCTGACGGAGGAGTGATGGTTACATTAATAGGATTAGATATGGTGGTTATACCACTATTAGTGCATGTTACACGACACCTGTAAGCTGTAGCCACAGTTATACTTGTAGTATAGGTAGAAGAGGTACTGGCACCAGGTGCATTTGACCAGGGTCCACCAATACCTGTAGTTGATTGTTCCCACTGATAATTTATACCTGCAAAATTCTGAGGAGTTTGAAGTCCAAGGGTAAATGGAACAGTAGGACAAACAGAAGCGGGACCTGTTGTATTGCCCGGGTTAGGAGTACCAGCACAAGGTGTGCTGCTGCAAACACCAGCATCTATTTGAATGGTGCCATTCGCTGGTAATGTACCAACATCTGTTACCAAGAAATAATAGGTGGTACCAGCCGTGCCATTAAAAGAAAAAACAATAGGCGTACCTACCGTAGCGCTTGATCCCGGATCAGAAACCCAGCCACTACAAAGGTTGCCAAAGTTGACAGGAGCATTGTATACGGATACAAAGCTAAAATTTGCATTGGTGGCATTAAAAGTAACTGTAACGCACTGGGCCACCGGGTTTACCCATTGAAAGATCTGGTAATGGAATGAACCCGCAAACGGGGCTCCGCAAGTTCCCGGAGCTGCACAGGTTTTAACAATACCATCCCGGAAAGACCTTACCGAAGAAGGTGGATCACCGGCAACAACTGAATAAGTAAATGTGGTACAAGTTGCCGCCGGGTTGTTAATTTCAGTGGCAGCTTTTGTTATAACGCCCGCATCATTATTTGATGTGGGGTTTGCCTTAAGAGTTTGCAAAGCCTTTGATCTCTGCTGCGCTTTTTGTACAGCAGTCATCTTGTTGGCTTTTGCCGGGTTTTCTTGCGCAAAAGAAAATTGGGTTGACGCTGAAAGTATCAATGCTAAAGCAATGATCCTCGTACAGAAATGCCCTAAATTTTTTTGAGTAAAATTTTGTTGCATATTAGATATTTTAAATGATTGATTATTACCGGCGTAGCCGGCAATGTCCAGATTCCGGCGTCGAAGGTAAATTTTTTTAGAATACCAGAAAAAAATATATCCCCCCAGGTTCCAAAAATAAAAAAGCCCCGACGTTTAAGTCGGGGCTTTGAATATCTAAAGATGTCCTGGCTTATTGTATTACCATAAGACCAGATTTTATTGTTTGACTGTTCTTATCAACAACTTTCACAACGTATGTACCTGCTGCCAACAATGGAAGATTAAAATTCATGCTCATGAAAGGAGGAGTAGCTGATGTTAGATCAAACTCCTTCTGTGCCATCAATTGTCCCATTGAATTGTATATCTGAACTTTTCTTCTTTCAGCAATTGCACCGTTGTAATACCACCGTACCTGGAACTGACCATTATTCGGATTTGGAATGATCCAGAGGTTGTCTGATAGCTGTGATCCAATAGTAATGGTATTGGATTTACCGACACAACCATTAATATCAGTAACAGTCGCCTGGTAATCTCCTTGTTGATCTATGGTCGCAGTAACAGTATTTGTGTTTGCTCCTGCAATGATATTTCCGTTCAGCGTCCATGACCAGCTTGTTGCTGAGAAAGGTGCTGGCGAACTTGTACCTGTGATCGTAGCTACACGTCCCGGAACCAACTGAAGTGTTGTTGACGAAATAGTAACTATCGGTAGCTGGTTCACATTCAAACGGGCAGCAGCAGAAGTAGTAGAACCGCATGGTCCGCCGTTGACCGTTACACGATACAGGTTATTATTCATCAACTGGGTAACTGCAGTTAAAGTAAGTGTTGCAGAAGTCGCACCAGAAATAGTGGACCATGTAAGACCATTATTAATACTTACTTCCCATGAATAAGTGAACGGTCCACCGGTTGTTCCTACAGTAAACGTTGCATTAGATCCAACGCATACTGTCCTGTTTGCTGGTTGCACCAATCCGGATAACGGTGTAATTACAGTAACCGGAACAGTTGTCGGTGCTGAAACACATGGTGTGGCAGTAGTAACAACCACGGTATAATTGGTATTAACAGTAGGCTTCACAAATATGCAGGACTGCGGTGTTCCCGGAACATATGGTATTGTTGCAGCTGCATCGTTGAACATTGTATTTGGTGCAGCAGGTGATGATGTCCATATTCCTTGTGCAAATACCGGGGCCGTATAATCTATATCAATTGTCCATCCGGTAAAATTACCAAAATCAAGAGGGCCGCCATCACACATGGCCAGGGTCCAGGTGCCATTCGGACCAGCGGCTCCTATTATGCTCGGGATTGAAGGAGCATTGGAAACCCAACCGATAGGATCCATAATGGTGTAACCTGGGTTGGTGACGCCATTCAGTGCATCAGCTGCAAACGGACCTGTTGGTGGCGTTATTCCATAACGAAATGGAGTAGGAACTGCCTTCCATTGGGTAGTGCCTACCTGGCTGCATACGGCATTAAAGAAACCGGCTGTTGGTATAGATACAGCACCATTGTCTGTATTGGTATTGTGCTTATATAAACTCACGATATTTGTTGCATGCGTTCCCTTCAGATTAAAAACCATATCAGCCGGGTAAGTATGGGTCATATTCAGATGTATTCTAATATCGGTGATCAATGCCCCCGCTGGTATTCCTGCAACCGGAATGGTAAATGTTGAGGCAGTTCCAATATTATCAGGAACATTAAAATTCAAAGGTCCTGATGTGAAAGAAGCCGTCGTTGGCCCTGACACGGTATTAGTTATACACAACTGTTGTACCTGGCCCGCACATATAGTTGCCGATGAAGGACTCACATTTACAATATATGGTGTAACAGTAAGTGTAACAACATTGGAGAAATCAACTGCTGTACATGGGCCCTGGATCAATCCACGGAACTGGTATCCATTAAGAGCTGCTGAAATATTACATAATGTAAGTGAGTTTGTTGTTTGACCAGTTACGGTTGCTCCAGCTATGGGTGCACCGGTTACATTTAACCAAAAGCCTCCAGGGGTGGTCCTGTATTCCCATGAATAAGTAAGAGAATTACCTGTTGCAGTAAAGCTGAAAGTAACACAACTTCCGCATTGTGCTGACGTACTAACAGGTTGGCTGGTAAACACACCCTGGCCATCTGCTACCAAGACAGGATTAGAAGTTCCGGAAAGACCACTTGGAGTACAGGTTACAATAGCCCTGTACCATGTCGCCCCGGTCTGGCTTAATGAATGAGTGATGTTGGTAGCTCCGGGAATATTAGTCCATGGACCTGCTGCTGCAGGAGCAGACTGCCATTGATAAGTTAACCCGCTCACAAAAGGATTATTTGTAAGAGAAAGTGTAAAGGTTACACCAGAGCAAACAGGATTAGCAGATGCTAATGTGTTTCCGGGATCGGGTGTACCACTGCAAGGGGTTGGAGGAACGCAGAATAATTTCTGGTTGAGGACGGTGCCTACAAAACCAGCTGATGCTGCTGTACGACCACCAATCACATAAAAACTTCCACCCATCGCAGCTCCGCCCATACGACCTGCTGCGGTCATCTGATCTGGTAAGCCTGACCATGTATTCGGTCCCTGATTCCATTGTTCCGTATTAGGACCAATAGTTACTGCCCCATTGATATATCCACCAGACACTACGAAGCCATTGTTATAAAAATCGCCTGCAGCGCCCCAGTGTTGAAAACTCATATCGGCAATAGCAGGATCATCCCATGTATTTGATGCCGGGTCGTAACGATAAGCTTTGTTCGTTGCGGTCAAAGTTGCAGTTGATACACCGCCAGCCGCATAAATAAAGCCATTCCGTGCAATACAGGTGACGAAACTCAGAGCCTGTGGATAAGGTGCACCCGTAGTCCAGGTATTGCTGGCAATATCATAAATTTCCATTACGGCAGTAGATGCTGCGGCCGTCCCGCAAAACTTATAGATCTTGCCATTCAAATAAGCCGCGGACGTATTCCAGACCCCGGTGGTGAAAGGAGCGAGAGTTGTATAAGTATTTGCCGCCACATTGTACCTGTAAAGAGTATTTAATGAAACTCCGGTGGTTGAAGCACCTCCGAGAATATAAATATTGGCCCCATCTGTTACTGCCGCAGGATATTCAAGACCCTGCGGTGTTGCCGCTATAGGAGTCCAAACGGTTCCGTCAAATTTATAGGAGTTTGCTATTACAACGCCATTACTTACGCCGGCGAAACTATAAAGTGTGGGCCCAATGGTGACATTCGCCTGGTCAAGTATTGGGATCGGGTAAGCGGTAGATGCTGACCAGCCGCATGCCAACAATCCAACTTGTATCGGGTTTGATATACCAAATAGACTGCTGCTCGTACAATATACGCTATCCCTGTAATAGGTTACTACTGTTTGAGAAGTTACACAAGTATTGGCTGCACCGGTTTGTATTGTAGTCCAGGGGGCCGAACCTGTAAGAGATCTCTGAAAAGTATGAACCAAATTTGCAACTGCAGGATTATTAGATACCGACAAAGTAAGAGGAGCGCCGGAACCAACAGGATTCGGAGTTGCAACTGTATTGCCGGGTGCAGGCGTTCCTGAACAAGGTGTACAACTGCAGGTTGCCGCATCTATTTGAAGGGTACCATTCGCAGGCAGTGTACCAACGTCTGTTACTAAAAAATAATAGGTGGTTGCAGCAATGGCATTAAAAGAAAAAACAATAGGCGTACCCGCTGTAGCGCTTGATCCCGGATCAGAGACCCAGTTTGTACAAAGGTTAGAAAAGTTGGGAGCGGCACTGTATACTGATGGAAAACTAAAATTGGCATTGGTAGCATTAAAAGTAACAGTAACGCACTGGGTCGCACAACTTACCCATTGAAAAATTTGATAATGGAATGAACCCGCAAACGGCGCTCCGCAAGTTCCCGGAGCTGCACAGGTTTTAACAATACCATCCCGGAAAGATCTTACCGCTGAACCCGGATCACCAGCAACAATTGAATAGGTAAAGGTGGTACAGGTTGCCGCAGGGTTGTTGATCTCCGTTGCAGCCTTGGTAAGGACGCCGGCATCATTATCTTTAATGCCCGCCTTAGCTTGTTGCGCTTTTTGCTTTTCAAATAAATTCAGGGTATTTTCAAACCCTGGTCTTTGTTGGGGAAATTTTGTCGTTTGTTGTTGAGCAAACGAAATTTGAGTTGAAGCAGAAAGAATCAATGCGATAGCAATGATTCTTGTACAGACGAACTCTAATTTTTTTTGAGTAAAATTTGGTTGCATATTAGATAGTTTAAAGGTTGACTATTACCGGCATGGCCGGCAAATTTCAGACTTTTAAAATTAAGGGAATTTATTCTGAATATCTTAAAAAAAAATTCTGATTTAAATGAAATAACTCATTTCAATCAGAAATTTGGGGGTCTTCAATCGATAAAACTCAGTGCTGGCGGCAGTTTCCAGCGCCCATCATCACCACTTATCCACCTCCTCAGAGCTTTTTTCCACAGATGTGCTTATCTCTGTTTCGGGAACAATAACCTTAGCAACAGGGGTGGCCTCAGCAGCTTTTTCTTCAGTTGATTCAGCTACTACAGGGTCAGTAGCCTGGCCGGCTCCGTTATCCTGGTGAACCTCTTCATGAATTTCATCATGGTTAAAGGCATCAAAATCAAAATCAGGCATCAGGTCGGTTTTCACATAATCGATCGCCTCACCCAGGGCCTTGATAAATTTGTTGAAGTCTTCTTTGTAGAGAAATACTTTGTGCCGGTCATAACCATTATCATCAAAGCGTTTGCGGCTTTCAGTAATGGTTAGATAATAATCATTACCCCGGGTAGCTCTTACATCAAAGAAGTAGGTCCTTCTTTTTCCCGCACGGATGCGTTTACTGTAAATGCTTTCCATTTTCTTGTCAGTACTCTCGTATTTCTTGTCATTGTTCTCGTACGCCACGTCTTAAGATTTTAGCAGTTAAAGAA